>Ga0210040_10002943_pt1 | contig 23482 bp, 14 predicted proteins | sample CryGeyCG12114_NA_FD_185462 | JGI IMG/M metagenome (GOLD analysis project Ga0210040, IMG submission 185462) | Groundwater microbial communities from aquifer - Crystal Geyser CG19_WC_8/21/14_NA (SPAdes) (version 2) | ecosystem: Environmental > Aquatic > Deep subsurface > Groundwater | place: USA... | reverse complement strand
TACAATGGGCTATTGACTTTAAAAAGCGGATTTAAGCGGAAGCCCTGCCATGATGCTTCTCCTATTTTCCATATTCAGCTTTACATGCTGCCAAAATGGATCAACAAAGTACTGAAATGAAGCATTAATGGGTGTATAGTGCGTTTGAGTTTATTTTCACGAACCTTAGTTTGACATTTTTTTAATTCTAAGGCCCAAATAATTTTGCTGCAGTAGACTTAATGCAGTATGGCCCGTTAATTACCATAAAAATGAAAACTCCCTACAGAAAAAATACCTTAATGATCGATCAAAACCTGATTTATATTCCCAGCCATCCCTAGAATAATAAACTGTTGTATAGACACAGAGGGGCAATCGGAATAGCGTCGGTTTGTTTAATTCCGACTTTTGATTACAGTCTCTGTTGCTCTAAATCATGCAACCTGATTACTTCAACCGTTAACACAATTAAATTAACTGTAATCAAAGGTTCATTTTCCTGAAAATATAAATTCCCTCAAAAAAATTTTCACCTTACTTGCAACATTATTCAAAAACTCTGGCAACCAAATTTGTATAATTCCCCTAGAATCAACAAACTGATCATTCCAAAAACACATGTCACAGTAACCGGCGAAAAGTAATCATTGCCAAATAACTTTGAGCTGAAATCGATTTATTTTAATTTTGAAATTCCGTACAGACTGACTGAAAAGCGTCGATTATGTTATGATGATAAAGGAAAGGTGCATGTGATACAAATCTCAAGTTAATATATGAGAGTAAATTGTAGTAGCTTGATAATTCAAAATGTTAAAATAGATAGATTTAAGATTTGGAATTTGAGAGAAATTTAGTGAGTTATTTCATGTTCAGTATTGAAATTTGATTTCAAAAATATTTACTTTTGGTTTTCAACAAAACTTTTTAAATATAATTTTCGGTTATTGTATAAAAGCTATAGGATGATGATTAGAATTAAATGTGAAGAGGAACAAGGATTTATCGAGTTCGTTCCACAATGTCAGTCAACTTTAAATAAATTTAAGCTGTCTGAAATGGGATGCAGAGTGAGCCACGAGCAGGCTTCTATCTTCACTCCGGGATAGGAAAGATATGAATAGGAGGAAAAGGGAGGAAAGTGTGGAAGAATTAAAGTAAAGTGAGGATGATTAGTGTTATCAAAGGAAAATAGCGCGGAGAAGGAAGTTTGTAGAGCTAGTCTCTGTGAATATCAGCACAGTTGAGACAAGCACTTGTTTTCACTGAATGTTCGGAGCAGATAAATCTTTGGCATGTACCACAGCGCAGACGACTGCTTTTTTTGCGTTGAACGCAAAGAAAGCACCTGCCGTTTGGTCTCAAAGCCTCGTCTGGTTGTGGAGGTAGAAAAATAGGAGGAATCAACGGGTTAGGAATGCCTAGCCCTTCGAAAAAGTCCTTCATGGCGGCTCGAGTGATTTTATGAGTAGGTGTAGCTTGGAATCTTCTCATAAGATTTGGGGTCACAAGTTCTGAAGCAAGATTGGTGAGAAAGCGATCCCTTTTGAGCGAGGAATTCGGATTCTGAGCTTTCCAGATCACAAAGGAGTTCAAAGCTGCAACATCCAGCATGCGATAGAAGATCTAGGATATGCAACAAGCATAGAAACGTTACTAGATGATATTTAGCTCATTACAAACATTTATCATACCTTTAAAGGCCATCGTTTGGCTGAACGAACACAAGTGAATTCAGCGACTTGCTGATCGACGCAGTCCACCCCACCTTTGGGGGTAGAATGCGCCTTTTCGGTTGTATTCCAAAATAATTTCCGGCTTACTATCAGCCCGTTCATTGTGAACCATGACATCGTGATGTTGGGAAGATAGCAATAGCACACAACGATTGAGGTGGGATTTGTACGACACAAAAGTTGTGTCATTGTGGAACGCAAATTCTGAGGAAAACCTCTCTCTTCCTGCCGGATTAGCCAATTCGCGGGGGACTTCCACTCTGTTCGCTCTCAATGTTCCTAAATATTTAAATACTTGATTGCTTAAAACAACATTCACCAAGAGTGGTGTAACTTACGAATTACCTATATATGTCAGACCACGACGAAGAAGCTCTTCCACAAGATCAAGACTGGTGAAAAAATTGTCCCCAGTGATTCCCCTGTGGGTTCCAAAATATGGAGCAACCAAATCGAGTACTACACGTCTCCCGTGATTTCGTTCCGTCGGTGTGTTAGCTTCTCTTCCTGAAGTCACAATGTATTAGTTGAGCATCAATTAAGTAATTACTCAAAGAATTGATAGCTCGTTACCAATTACCAACATATATCTGAAGTCCTAAAATGTAAGATGAACGAACATCAACAACTGACCGAATCTTGCCATAACGTTCTGGCTTTGACTTCATATAAATGCAGAATGGACACCGCCCTCGAAAGCCAACGATCATCTCATCAACGGTCAGTTAAAAATTGGTGATAAACAACCGTCTCAAATTTTCGGAAAACATATTAAACAAGGGTTGAATCGGCTCGTCTTTCCCCACCACCTCGCCCGACGTTCACTCCTGTCGTCGAACCACAAAAATCGTAGAATACCACGGAACCGGTTTCTTGCCATTACAGCCGAAAACATGGGTTGACGGAAAAGTGGATTTGAAGTCCAAAGTTTTGACACCGGCTGCTTTTTACTTCGGAATGAACCTTTAAACGACGTAACCATGAATGAATTGCAGCTAAGCAAAAACTGATGCTGTGTTAGTTCAAATTAAAAATAACGAATACCTGCATATAACAACAAACCGAACAAAGCCTCCAACTCAGTTTGATCCACTAGAGACCACTGAAGCTCTGTTCCATTTCGTGCATTGTGAGCAACAAAACACTCGTTGGCATATTTATTTGTGAACCGAAGTATTATGTCCACCATTTCGCCCGAAAAAAAAAGGTCAAAAATATTTTTGGGGGTCGCATCTAGAGGCACGGCAGCTGATGGTCCGGGCGCTACTCTTACGACGTTATGCACCCTTCTTCTTCCAGCGTCCTGTGGAACAAAACTTCACCAGTCCCGTTTCTGGCTCTTATTGAGAGGCGCACATTTCCGGGAACCATTAGCTCTAAATTTGGCATGCCGGCGTACTTGTCCTGATTTTTTTAAGAATTATTCAAGAAATCATCAATATGGGAAAAAATTGTCGATAAGAAACTTTTTGTAAGAAACAAAAGTGGCCTCAGAAGGTCTAAGTTCAAGGGTAAGTTTTCTATTCACTTCGTCTTCAGATTCATCGACCAACTCCATATGGTCTTCATCTTCGGAATCCTTCATGAGATCTAAGACGGGCATAGGCTCATCTAGATCAGGCAAGGAGTCCTCGTCCCCACTCCAATCACTCTCCTCATCAATAGGAACGTTTATTGCTGCCATTGCTAAACATTACGGACGAAAAATGATTCAGTTTATGTTTAACCTTGAAGCTAAATTCAAAGTAAGCCTAGGAGGAAAAATATGCTTTTTTGTCCAATTGGTTCAGTTTCTGACAGATTACATATTATACAGTCAGAAAATGACATCCCATGAATACCACAGCTCCCAAATTCTTTTTTTTAAATTATATTATAGTTGGTAGTACAACAATTAAATACTTAAAAAGAAGTATTTAGGTTCTTAAGAGCTAAAATATTAGATAACAATAATAAATGCGTAGATAATTGTGTCAATTCACTTTTAAAACTGCGAGACAAACGAGTCGCAAAACATTCTGCAGACAGACAGACAGATTGACAGGCTGATGGGTAGGTTCAAAAAGGGGGGACGGCTATACCCTAAAAAAAAATTTGCGAGTATCCTTGTTCAGACGAAGAAAATTAATTCTTGCAAGGGAAAATGTGGAGTTTATTCTCAACATCATGAGTTAGGTAGGGAAAAGATTCAAATTAAATTATATGAAGTTTGATGTGTCAAAGACTTTTGTGTGAACTATATGCATCGAAACTGTTCGAGATATGGACATGATATTAGAACAGATGACATTTATGGAGAAAAAGTTATTAGCAGGAGCAGATGCATTGAAATTATGATTGCAAACGCATTATGAATCTCATTTTTTGGAAAATGATCCAGCGAGCTGGAATGAACTGACAGATGAATTCGAAAAGGTTCACAAAATGCGACTGAAACAAAACTTAAATTTCTTACCTTCGGGTTCTTTTCTGGAAATACAACTTGTATATTATGTATATAATTATATAGCCAATTTTTTTTATCAAGTTGTCCACAACAGAATAGAAGAAAAGCAGGACAAATTGATTTCGAAAAAACAGAAATTAGCAGTAGAAAAAGCACATGGGAAAATTCTGTTGCCCTCCAAGATATGTGACACTTCTGCTTCCGCTTACTTTTTTTCTCTGGGACCATCAAACCTTGTGCATGATTTTAATAAAATTTGAGGATTTTTTTTCGTGATTTTTTTATGGAAAACTGGTTGGGTTTATTCCTCCGATTTTTTCATAGTTAGAGGCAGAAACATACAAAATACGATTTAAAAAATTGCCTAATTTGCGCTATTTAAGCATATTTTCAATGCGCCAAATAAAATGTGCTACATTTGTAGCATGGCTGCTACTCATATAACATGCAGATGCCCCTGTCTAGCTCTTGTATTAACATAACATAATCCACGTTATTCCGTATGTGTGTGTATGCACGAATTGAGAATTAAAATTTAAAAAAATTAAGTCCAAAGTTATTTGGATTTTTTTAAAGTACACACATATTCTTCATTGTGGAAATTTGTGTGGTCAACTTTGAGAGTATGTAAACTACCGGCAAGTTATGTTTAGTAAACCAAGCTCTAGGTTTCCGAATATGATGTTTCCGAATTCGATGCGAAAATTGGGATGTTTTATTCATTTGCTTCTTATTACTTATGACACGACTGCTGTTCATGTAGTTTGTGAAATGCTAGATTCTCTGACTTTCAGTTGGATATATTTTGTATAATGGTCTAATTGGTCTAATATATTGTTGTTTGATTAGTCTAGTAATCCAGTTCGGTCTTACTTTGCCCCGTATTTAAATTTAATTGTATTGAATTCTTGGTTGATAGGATGCATTTCATAAATAAAATGCAGGGGGGTAAATAGCTTTTGATGAAAAATTGGTAGGAGCAATATTTCATGGATTTCGAAATAAAAGAATTGGAGTCTCAAATGAAAGTTACATATTTAGTCTCAGCTCTCATTTGATGTGTCGTTTAAGTCTTAAGTTTGTGATATGTAGTTATTACCATCGTGTTGTTTTAATGTTTGTAAACAGAACAGAGTCAGAAATTGAATCAATTACTGCCAAGGATGGAAGTATATTCTTGCTGGATACCCAATCAGAAGTGCCAGAACTACCCTTGGACTCATCTCATCACAGTGATCGTGGAGTAGCTGGAATCGGTGCTGAGGACATTCCATCATCAGAATTTTCAACTTTAGGCGATCACTCGGAAGAAACCGGAGCACATTATGCGAATTTTTTTAGTCATCATAAGGGAAGAGTCACTAACACCTATAAAGGTGAGTTTCATGGTTGTCTTATAAACTGCCTGGGCTGGATGAAGTACGGTACAATTTTGCGGTGGCTAAATAGGAACTTACTGTAAAGAGGAGTAGCGGCATATGTTGCTTGCCTAGCATGTCCCAAATATCGTAATTACTGAATCTTGGCTGTCTTTCTTTGTTAGACGTAAATTTTATCTCCTTGTTCTCCAACACTCAGCAGTGAAATTAGATTGTAGACTTCTTATGAGAGTAAGTGAATTAGCATAAATTTAATTTTCATCTCGGCACAGATCATGAATGTATAGTCCTCTAACTTGATGGCTAACTAATGGTTTTGACTCGACTCAAATATAATCCAAAAGTTTGTCCGGAAAACTTGCATTGTGAATCTGAAAAAATCACTCCATAGTCCATGTAGATATTACTTTCCATCAAGAATACTTGTCTCATTATACTCACTCAGAGACGCTCAGTTTATAAATGGTGGATCACTTCTGTTGGCTTATTACCCCACTTCTATAAAGCTAAGCTGGTTAACCGCAACCAAACGTGCGGATTAAAACATTATGAATCGATTTATGTTGAAGGAAAGCTTCAGTACGATTCCCCGAGTCTAATATCATTGGAATCCAAATTTAATGACAAAATTTTCTCGTCCATTCCAAGAATTATAGATTAAAGCATTAAGAAGGGCATTCGCCAATAGAGTGATTGATTTTCAAAAAAACTTATGTACTTATTATGCGCTCAAAGCCTTTAAATGGTTAGACCGTTATTGTAATTCATAATTTTGTTTTCTGTCAGTACTTTTATTTCCTGTGTATCATTAACTACTACTAACGTACTAACCTATTATTATTATTTTACTGTATCCATATTCCGTTTGCTAATCGATGCACTTCATACTTGAATAGGCCCCGGCCAAATCAATAAATTCATCATTATTATTTATTTATTATTATGCTTTCGAATATGAACCTTTGATTTCATTTGTTAAAGAACAGAAAAAGCGTTTCGTCTGATATGTTCTTAGCCAGTTTAATTAGTTGAATTTTATGGACTGCAGGAAAAATTTCGAAAATACTGGCCCGCAACAAGAAAGAGAGGTATACAGATGACAAGTGTAACGAGGACGAACAAGGGGGATCTTTGACTTTGTCCCGGGAAACGGTCTCTGAAACTCGGTACAAGAAAAGAAAACCACAGCAGAGCCAGTGCGGTGGCACGTTGACAGGCACAAAGCAGACTGATGAGAACGTAGTGGGATTAGAGAAAATATTTCCTTCTAAAGGAGAAGACGACAATGAAGAAACTCGTCACGTTCAGCTCATTATCTCCTCTAGGAATAAAACTAATTTGGAACGACGTGACGCCATGATGGAGAATTTCTTAGGCATAATTCCTCGGAGATTTCGATTGCCACATAGAGGTCATTCTAATGGCGCTCCCAAAGGTTCTTCCCAGGTATTTTGAGTAAACGTGTTTCACGTTTTTTTTTCTCTTTTTTTGCAAATAAGTAGGATAAGATTGCATTACGCATGATGCCCGTATTACCTTACTGCGCTGTTCTGCCCAACAGGGACTACAAATTTATTTGATGGCTTTCCTTTTTAGTAGTGGTGTACCAACCCAGTTTTTTACACACTGGTCTTACCGGAGCTCCCACATTAATGCTCCTTATTTATTGGTGCTGTTCTCGAAAATTTGCTGCAAGCCTAAGGCTCCTTCTTCTCAATGAATAGAGTACAAAATTATTTATGTTGAAGAGTCATTTGTTCTCTTAAAATGTGGCGATTAATTTTTGGCATTATTTAGTATTGATTTTCTCTGAGAAACCACTGCTACAGCGTGATTTATTTAATGCTGTGTAAAAAAAACTATCTGAGTATCAGTATACTGTGAGGGGGTGTACATAAAATCTCAATATTCCTTGTTTTATAAGGTTTCCCGCCTGTAAAAATTATTCCCATCGCGTTACAAAGCGGAACAAACGTGTATAAGCGCACCGCATTAAAAGAACAGCATCCAAAGGATATCATAAACTTCTTTTACCCTTATGAATATTTCATTCAGGAAGATGGAACAGCAAGTGTGAAGGAAAATGTAGAAAGTACAGCATGATTAGCTTTGGGAAAAGGCTTTAGTTGGGAACCCGTGGAATAGAATTCAATTGGTTTCGTGCACAGGGTACTCGTAATGCAGCCCGGATAGTTTTTATTCGGTAACAGACTGACTGACTTAGCTAAAATATGAAGACTTGCCGCATTATAAATAAGCATCTTTATTCCAGTATAAATTTGTGTACTAGACCAGCTTTTGAATTTGTGGTATTATAATTTATGTAAGTAATTGACGCTGTCATCTGAAAACTTCATCAATACAGTTCCTTATCCAGGCGAAAGCACTCATAACGAAACTTGTATGTTTTGCCATTTTCATGTATAATTAACTGTCCCACTTGTGTCATAAAATTGGTAAGTCCTTTTTACCATGATATTAAAATTAATTAGCCGTCGGCTGAAAGTTTCCCCATGCGGCTCCCATATAATTTGGTGGAACGTACTAAAACGTAACTTGTACACTGCCACTATAGCTCATAGTGCCATGAGGGCACATTTATTTTTGAGTTGGGAATAGCGAGTATAATGCACTCTTAGTCAGCCATTGGAATGACATATGCCTGACAGTGATAGGTGAATTGAGCTAAACTTTCGCTCCCAACGTATAGATTTATTCAAAGATACGAACATGTCTCTTGGGTTCTATCACCATTGTATCTAACCTTGTCTGTTTTAGACTCGTTCGGCCGATAAATTGGATGGCAAAGATGAAAAAATCATGATAGCTGCATTTGTTCCCGACGGTCCTGCCAAACTCAATAACGACATCAATATTGGTATGTTTTTTGTCCATCTTCCAAGTTGTATCTTCTTACAGGTGATCCATCTCCATCTTCCGTGTTTTATACTACAAAAAAATGCTGGGAGTGAATCCGCTTGAAAAATTGCATGAAAACGAGCACTAACTAAATATAAAGCTTTAAAAAGCAACGTCTTTAAATTAGAACTTTTGCATTAATAATTCATTTGACAAATGGGACACACAAGTTACTAAATATTATACTATGGTCCTATGAAAATAGAGTTGGACAGACATGAAAAGCTTTTTATGTGTCTTTGAGCTGTGTACGTGATCTATCAATTCAAAAAGTTTGAGAACCTTAAAGCAAAAAAGTAGTAATTAGGATTGTTAAGTATAGTTACAAGGAAAATGTAATTTTCTTGTTCAAAAGGAAATTAGCTTACAAAATAGCTATGACAAACTTTTTTCATGCATATTCATAAATTTTCAAAAAATTGTTAAATAAAGTTAACTTGTCATAAACTGTTGCTAGAAAAGTTTTATACTTGAGGCACTCGCAAAATTCCATTTATTTGATTAGCGAAAAAATGTCCTCCCTAAATTGGAATTTCTCTTTAAACATTAAATTGGGATTGTAGACTTTATAATTTTAAAATGCAAGGAAAACCTTGCCTTTCTTATAAAGATTTCGCATCTAATCTTTTACTCACTTTTAGTGTTCATTATGTTTAAGGCTGTTTTAGTTTTACATGGCCGCTTCATTTTTAGCTCAGAAATAGCTAGAGTTACATAATTGCATGCTGTAGAAATTGTATAAATAACCATGAGACTCCTCTGCATACTTGTTGCTTACATAATGATCCCTGGTCATTTTATAGGCGATTGCGTGCGAAGTATCAACCAGCAAGAAGTCAATTTTAACAACGTAGATGAAATCTTAGCACGAATTGCTGATGAACTGGAACAAAGACGCCTCTCCCAACATGAGCCTAGTGGGCACTGGAAAGTGAAAGTAAGTGAAGCGGTATCAATTACTTTTGTATTGGGTGTATTGCACGTAGCCATCTGAGAGTATTCTTTCCAGCCATTACGGTGCTGAAGATGGATTATAAGTGAATATGAAATTAGCAAACCCAACTGACAACTATCCCATTGGTAATAAAAGTAAGAAAGAGGAAAATTAGAAATATCTGTTGAAAAATAATTATTGTTGGAAAAAGCTTTTTTTTCTAATAATGTTCATAAATGATGCAGGAAATTAGTTTATGAATATAAGGTATATATTTTCTCCCGTCTAAACATGCTAGTATATTTGGGTCGCTGAGGGAATTACGCACAAATTGCTAGGAGCGGATTTTTCTTTATCAAATTAGTTGCCGAATAACCATATTATAGATGCCATTTTAACCTCTCCTACGTTACCTACCTAACTGACTAACTTACGAAAAATTAACATTGTTTAGATTTTGGCAGTTTGTTAGTAACTGCAGGATGTTACGGTCTTTTCATTTCCCAGTAAACGCACGGAGCTCACATAACTTGTGAAAGTATCCTTATCTATTAAAGTTGTGTTAAGTTTTTCACCAAAGCTACATTACTGTATACTTTGGCATACAAATCAAGCCATCTTAATTGCAGTTTTTTATTATTTAGCATCGGTTTAAAAAAAATTATTAATTGAAATCCTTCCTCGCTTTTTGTTTCATACAAATATGCGCTTTAGTCAATTAGGCTTGGTTCTCACGTAGTTATAGTTTTGGTTATGTTGATGAATTGGTGCAGAGGAGTTTGTGGACGCATTTGAGTGTTTTTGGTTTAATCTCAGAGTGGGCCGAAATTTGGTGTACAGAAACAGTAGCGCATTTAAAGAAACCCGTTTTGCCGAGTTTTGACCAGTTCGTATTTCAAGGGTCCAAAATGGCATTTAAGTCTTTTTGATTTAGTTTTTTTTCAAATCGGGTTTTGAACCGATTTCAATTCTGATTTCTAATTTTAGCATCTAAAAGAAATATATAGGACGGCAATTCTAGTTTATTTTTAAATGAAAAAAAAATTGATGTTTAATATTACCATTTTTGCAGTCTTGTTCTTTACTGGTTTAAACGCGATCACCGATTCGACTTCCCCGAATTCAATTTTCCCTTGTGTGCAATATTTGTGAATATTAGAATTGCATTATTCTTTGTGGCTACACTGTTGGCATGTTTTTCCATATTATGAAGCTACAGCATAGCAGAAATTAGCGACACGTTTAGTACTGACTTGATTAAGTTTGTAAGTTTTAGTGTCTCACGATGTAAGAGTAACCATAGCACATTATGGCACGCATAACGCATATGGAGTCTGTCTTTGGATATGCATTGTGTTATGAACAGAGAGTGTGAGTGAGTAGGTAATGGTGAAATGGAAATGTCCGACAACTATAATAATAACTAACTAACTAAACTACCTTGTTGCTACACAAGAGAGTTCAAGTGTACCAGTTGAAACTGTGTGCGTGTAAGTGACAAGAGTTAAAGGATTCGCGAGCTGCTGAGTAAGAAATATGGGTGAGTTCCCATCATATCCATTGAGACTAACGTTTTCACTTGAATGAGAAAGCTAATCTAATCATTTCCTGTTCACTCTCATCGAACGAAAATCGAAAATCCTATTCACGCTGTTGATTTTGCATATGACTAGAACGCTTTTTTGCTTGTGCAACATTTGCTAGGGCTTTTCGTCCTACGCTCAGTCAGCTGTATAACAGGTTAGTTATAACATGCTGATTTATGGGTGTATAGTATACAGCAAACATTGTTAGAGATGCCTTTAAGTGAGCTATATTTACATTGATCATCATATTCGTTCGTGTATGTTTCATTGGTCTATTTATTTTATGATCTCAGTGATTTACGTGCTCTAAATTTAAAGCCAATTTTCTTTCAAAATTGAATTTTTTAGTGCAAACATTGTTGGTGGTTAGGTAGAGAAGTACGCAGATCATGATATGAAAATGAAACGATTCATCATTTTTTTAAATATCCGTAAGAATGACTAAATCATGTATTTTTTTGCTTACGTTGCATGCTTGCTCTTATTCTGAAGTAAATGTATTTGTTCTGGCCTTGCAGTGAGATTTAAAATAGCGTTTAAAATTACATTTCATCATCAAATAATCAATCAAAAGCGAAAAGACAGCAAAATTAACTATTACAGAGTAGTGAATGATAACATCCGATATCGGATGCTTCCTATAACTCCAACTATACGTCAGTATCATTTTCAAATTACGAGTATTTGAGTCTCAAACTTTAAAATGTATTGTTATATGTATTTACTTATCATTTGGATTCGATTATTCAGTTGTTTATTTGTTTACTGCCTCGCCTACAACAGTTTTCCATAGCTTTATCATGCCTTACCTACCTTGCCTATAAATAGTAAAATTGAGTTGATCTTATTTATACTTATTTGGCTAATTCATTACTATAGAGTCTCCCAATCCATACCCTCCTCTTTTCCACAGAATCTATTTGCAACAATACAAACTAGAAAAGGATTCCATGCTTCTTACTTCACGTGTAGAAAAACCCATGCATTAGAATAATCTAAAAGTAGCTCTTTATGACTTATTATACGCTGAAAACGTATGAAGTGTTGTAGTTTTCCGATCTAATAAGCACACTACAAGAACGCATTTTCCAGATGAAACAATTCATCGAGTGGGGAAGAATTGCATAAAAGGTGGAATACATGCAACCTGGTTCCACTCACTTTCTCCTGCTCCACATTCGTCAGGCAGGGCGGGAGCCATGAGAACGACCCACCAGAGAGTGTGAAATCATTTAAATTGCTGTCTTCCTCGCTACGATTTACACGTCTGCATAGAGGCTCATATTCTTGAGGACTGGTAACTAACTAACAGCAGTGATCCTGCTTTAGCAAGGCAACATGATTGTGGCGTGAGCAGAATCCTCAAGAGAGAAAGCAGAGTGGAAAGAAACCAAGAAAATACTCCATTCTCTATGAGAGTAACATATGGCCGCGGTTTTTAATGCGACTTATTTAGTGATTACACATGTCTACATGAATTCTTTCCAAGGGTTATTTAGATAGTGAGAAAAGGACAGAACCTATGGTGTTCCTAAATAGATTTGGAGTATAGTGTCTCCTGTCGGCATTTAGTTATCGATTGATTCGAGGTAGCATTAGCAAAATATTTGGTTTCCAATGTTAGCATATGTAAATGTGCTCAAGAGGGACGTCTTTTCGATACTATCTGTGTTACTGTGTTTGAATAAGGAGATATTGTGAATTTTGTACGCAGATACAGCTCGTGGTGGAGCGGATTGAAAATGAGCCAGGAAGCGAGCCTTCGAAGCAGTCCAACTCCAAGGTAAATCTGAACCTCATGTATTTGCATTTGAATCGGTTTTTGTATGCGTCTTTTTGTGACCATATAATGGAATTTTTCTTTAAAAATGAGCTCTTTTAAGTCCCGTCGGCTCCTATTGTGTTGTGATAGCGTGAGTGTAATTTATGATTTCAGTTAGCGACACCATCACGACAAGGGAAGGCGATGGCACGCAACTCATTTGTGATATCTCCACGTGCAACGGTAGTTATATTACCACTGGAAATCTCCTCAAATGTAGCCCTTCTTTACATATCTGGAGCGGAGGCAAGCAACTGCGATAATCCTACGGTATGGAGAAACTCTGAAAGATTACGGCCATTCTATTGTACATTACGTGCTGTTATTTATTTTCTTGTTCTCCGTATACTATGGCTAGTTCACTGGCCTGTATTATCAAGTGTGCGGCATGGCAATGGGACCACGATTTTTTTATTAGTTAGTAATGCAAACAAAGAATCAGAGTTTAATTCTTAATATTTCCTTCAGATACCGTCTATTATAATATCATATGATTTGCGTCCTCTGTTTTGGAAAGATCACATGTGTGCAAATATTCAGATTTTTTTGGGCTCCTTCGGGAGGATTTCCCCTGCTACTTCAAAAGCACTAATATAATGTCTAACAAATATGATATAGCAGACAGTCAGGGGATGCATAATACATTGTAGTTGTACTCGTATCGTTCTCGAGTTTTGAGTAGAATTTAATGGAAGTTCACTTTGATCACGAGGATATGAGTTTAGTTCGTGGAGTATACTAGACTCTACATGTTACGTTTCATGAGTATGAATCGTAATGAAATGCAGTTTATCTCTGTTTGACTTTGTAGCCTCAATAAAAGACAGGGCAATGGAAGATAATTCTACTGTTGTGTGTTTGCAATTCAAAAGGCAGTGGTTCTGCATTGCGTGCCTCACAAGTTCATATCCTGTAGAATGGCTCATAATGTGGATACACGAGGTAATAATTTGTTAGGGCAACTCATCACAGTTGTAAAATCAGTTTAATCGTTTGGAAGAAAAAGATGGTCCTTCTGCCTGCGTGAGAACGTTACATAATTGGAAGCGAACTGACTCGCCAGGGCCACTGATAACAAACCATCTGGTTCAACTCCAATGGTTTTTGTCATGTCCCACTAATTACAAGAACATTTGGGGACTGTCCTGTCACTCTTTGCGTAATATATAGACGGCTCATGCAAAACAAATCTCGACAATCAGAATGAACTACCCTTATGCACTATTTATCTAATCTACGTAATGCACTCTCTCTTGCGTTTAGTTAGTTACTAGTATTAGCATAGTTAGTTACCTTTTACTGTATGTGAAGTTGGGAGGGTTTGACATGACTACAATTTGGAATAAATTTTTGTTTCGATATTAATTTTACTACAATGTGTAAGCGCTATTATATGCATGATACTTTTAGATTTGCACTATTGCAATCAACTCCATTCGTGATTCAGTGTAGACTAATATTTGTGATTGCAAGGATTGCATGTTCGTCGTGTAGCGACCAAAACTGAGCTTTGTGTTTTATATGGTGGTATGGGAAGGGAAATGAAATCACACTGTTGTTTTTAGGAAACACGAAGAGCCACTGGTGGGAAGGAGGACGTGGTCTTCTCTTGGCCCAAGGATAGAACATCAAGAAAAGTGAAAGCATTGGCAGCTTCTCAAGGGATGTTTTCGACTTTGTACAAACTCTTGTTTGATGTCACGAGTTCTCGCCCTGTGATGTAAGTTGTGTATGCGTGGATGCAGCACGTTCAAAGTATTTTGATAGACTTGTTTCCTCCTCTTGTGTTGGCAATCCTGTTTACTCTTTAATGTGTTTTGTGGGAACGAATGCACCTTCTCAACTGAATATGTATGTTTGTTTATCTTATCCTGTTTGCTTAATGTGTTAGCTTTGAATGTTTTTAGCATTTTTTGCCATTTTGTAAAAAGTTGGGGATCTTTTTATTCTGCCGCAATAATAGATCAGAGTACTTAAGGAAAACAGCTTTATGTATCTTCGGTTCATGTACTTCAGGCGTATGGACAAACAAATTATGGAAACTGACAAGAAGCCTCTGCATGGATAATTGAATTGACTTTAGACTTAGTATAAAAAATATATTTCACCCTATTCAAATGTATTTGCAACTATCTAACTATTTAACTAAACTGATTGCGGTAACTATTATCCTGTATTTTTCTCAAAGTTGTCAGCGGTCTTGCTTACATAACATGTGTTAATTCTGATTCATTTTCAGCTTCGTTCGCAACTGTTGCGTTTATATCTTTACTAGGTGGCGGAATCGTAATATCTGATTCTGTGGGTTGCTCAATGCTTGTTTTCTTTCTTTTTTCTGCTCACTTTGAAAACAGTAGGCAAGTTCGCTCATATTATCTGGAATATTTTGTTGTGTTAGTTCTTCAAAGCGGCTAGCAATCATCAGTAATTAGCCTTCATGATATGTTTTTTCAAGCTTACTGGGCTCTGTTTTGCTGGTCGACTCCATTGCAAAAGAAAAACTGAACTAAAGTTACTTTTTGTTGTACGTGTCCTGAGCAGCTTATATTCTTTTTTGCATTTGCATAATTTACACGTTAGTACTCTTTGCTAAGCCTAAAGTCATTTTCATTAGTTTTATGCATTAGCCTTGTTCCAATTTTCACAATTTGTTTGTTCAGGCTGCCTAACCTGAAAGCCGAAAGTATTATAAGTCAATTGACCATAAGTAATTTGATGTTATAAATATTCCTTTTATCGTATGCGTATGCTTGTGCATGGGGAAATATGATGCTCTGAACAAGCGTCTAGATTAGCTGGACAATTCAGTTTGTCACGTTTAGTCTGTTTGTGATAAATTGAGTTTGTCAAATTCTTCTTTTTCTGTCACTGAAGAAACTAAAAGGTGGAAAAAGCATATGTAATTTTTCATACCAAATAGTTTTTCCCTTATTGCAAAAAGGGGAAATATTGGGACTGTGCCACATAGGCTAAAGCAATGTTTTTATAGGATAATGACGACAAGATTGCTCATAATGTAACTTCTTAGTTTTTTATATCTCATTTGATCTGGCAGCTTGATAAATTAGAGTGTTCAATTACTTGCTTTTAAAGGATTGAAAATGACAAGGTAACTTAATCATGGTTGTGAAGGAAATTGACTTTTTATACGAGCTTTTAGACGCACGTCATCCTGTCAATGTTCTGGTAACTTTTTCTAGACATTTTTGAGGATTCAGTAAAAAATCAGAAGATTTTCAAATTGAAACTATTTTTAACTTTCTATAGAAATCCTGGAAGCTTATTCATTACATGGCAAAAGTTTTGGGTGGCGAAAATGTTTGTCGACTGTTTTTACATAAAAGCATATTATTGAAGCACGTCTACTTGAGCACGTATTTGCTGGCAAGATTAGAATCGATCTCCTATCAATGTTTGAGATAAATAATTCTATTACCACAGGAGTTATAAAATTAGAATTGTATTATAAATGAGTTTTGTTTTTTCCAAAGACTATCGGCTTATATCTTGCAAGCTAGCAGCTGTACTCCTTTCTCCCAACCCTCTAAACCAAGCCACACTAGTTTTGCCACAGGAGCAGAATTTTACTGCCATGGTTTTCTAATGCTTCATTCTTGTGCTTTTTTGAGCACAAAAGAACTCTTTCAACCTTAAACAAAATTTATATTTGTCACAGTCACAATGCTGTACTGTTATACTATTATAATTTATACTGTATTACAGTGTATTTACTATTATAATTTGAAGTTCTCCGATCCCTGTTCATAAGACAGCACTAAATACGCAAACTGTTTATTGTTGCCCCATGACTAGGTCCAAAGTGATGATTGATGATGACATAATGGACGTGTCTTATTGGAGCGATGATGGATGTCAAAACTTATTACTATTAGCCGTGGCGTCCACTCTATCCAATTTCACCATGGGACAGCCTAATTTAGTACAAAATACTCGGGAAGCTACTGAAAAAGGAAAAAAAGGGAAAAAATTACGATGGTACGTCACCTTTCCCTACAGCTAATGTAGTTAGTCGGTGGTACACAGTCTTATTATCCTCAATTATTACGAGTTGTTTTCTGTCTTCATGTTGACAGCGACTATTTTTCTGAAACAAAGTTGTGAAATACTTATACTAGTCTGGGGCTCTCTATAAAATTAGCTCGGCATTAATTTTTATAGACATTTTAGCAGGCTTCTTACGTTTAGAATACTTTAGTACACTGAATTTTAGTGTAGTGACTACAAGAAGGTCAATTATCTCTTTAGCAGATTGCTGTGAATTTATTTTTTATTTTCAGGCTTAGAGCATAAGCTGTAAAGTGTTTTTTAGTCTGAAAGAATCGATTCTATTTTACTGACTGGACTGCCAAGGTTAAGAAAACATACGACCACGAAAGCTTTTTTTAGTACAAAAAAGAAGATTAAACGTCTGCTGAACAAAAGGTTATTAGTAATGGCAAAAAAGTTTTACTTTTGTTTGTTTCTCAGACTAACTATCCTATATTCACTTCTTACCAATTCTAAATAGCCCTTAACCCGATTAGAAAACTTGTATGATTAACAATAAATAATGTGACAGACTCATGATAATGCTACCTGCTGACCTTGTTCTTATTGTAAGCTAACAGTTAATTGGTTTTTTTTTTGCCTAACGTTTCACCGAACTGGGCATCCAAAAACAGTTGAGTTTGTTGAGCAAATGTTATGCACCAAGTCTGTGGGCGGTCATAAGTTTTCGCATTTTCTTGACAACATTGTTTGCGTCTGGCGTCTTTAAGTAACTATGACTAACTAACCAACTATAAGGTACACACTGCCTAAAGGTTTACCTTGTGTTTATTTTCTTGTCATGTTTACATGAGCTGTCATGAATCTTTCACATTATTTCTTATACGTAGTGGACATCTTCTGTAAACATAAAGTCCGAGCAAACTATCCTTATGAAGTTTTGCTTACTTTTAATATTCAGCATTAAAGCACATACTTTATTGTACCTATCACTATTGAATAGAACTGGGACTGGAGTAGCAGGTTACATTGTTTTTATTGCCTGTATTTTTACTGTAAGTACGAGTAAACCGCTTGCACTATAGGAAGAATCCGGTGAATTTCACTCACTCACTCGCACTCCGTCAGTAATGCCCTCGTAAATATTACAAACGCGCATTATTTTATTTCATTGGGTTTTATTACGTACTGTGACAAATTTGAGCCTTACATAAATATATGATTATTTATGCTTTATGGTGTTTTCAGGAAAGAGCCTTCTTCAGGTGGATTACTTTTGGTCCACAGATTAATGGAACGAGTGCGCTGTACACTTATCTACAAGTACGGCACCCTATCCAGGTAAGCCCCGTCAATGTTTTTTTATATTTACTTTGAGCCTACACTTTATAGAATCTTCTTTGACATCGCCATAAGGTTTTCTATGGGCCGAACATATATGCATGCATAGAAACCTTACAGGTTGTGTTTTCCAAGCTTAATCCTTTCAAAATCCGAACATCACTATACTTTTGTACAATGTTTTATTTATTACGAAAAGATGCGGTGCAAAAATGTTTGCCAGTTTTTTCTGTACAGTACTCTGTGTGTGTTTCTCACTCACAGTATTTATGTGCCATTGGGATATGTTATATTTCTAAAGGAAAATTCAAGATGTGCGATAAGGTTTTGATAATACTATGTTAATTATGCAAAACTACGTAACTTTTTTTAGTGAAAAGATATTGAAAGGAAAAGGACTACACTTTTGTCAGTAACTAACTCATGCTTCTTCAGACGCTAGCTGTGTACAAGTGAAAAATATTGAGACGGATAACATGCCAGAGTATAATATTGCATTAGGAAATATCCCTTTTTCAAATCTCTCTAGAATCCTTTGCATCAACTTGTTTTCAATCATGTATAGACGTAATCCATCAATGTCTAATTTTTCTTTCAATTTATTGTTTCATAGCATGTCTTTGACTTGCAATTTGCAGCACATGCTTCAGAGAATTTGCTTAGGAATCAGAGTGTTGTTTGTTTTGTTGGTGTTGAAATTAGAAAATTCTGAAAATAGTTAGTTAGTTAGTTCTTATAGAAATCATGAGCAGAATTTGTGTGCAAATACTTGAAAGTACATTGAGTGTATGGCTTTGGGATGGAGGAAGTATTCGACCCGTGTACTGTATATTTGTTTAGATTTGTGATTCTCTGAATGGAAGGGGTCGCGAGCGGCATGTTTCTGTGAAAGTAAACTTTAAATAATCACTCATACTCCATGCTTGTTTTCTTGGAAAAGGAAAAAAGACAAAGAGAAATTGACTTGTATGATAGATGCAGTTTGCTTTTCCTTCCACTAGTTTTGTTGGAAAGAAAACTTTTCCCACTTTGGTTTCCAGTGAGATTTTTGCATGTTGGATGGGTTCATCTCATGTATCAAGAATATTCTAATAGTTTTTATTTATTCTGCCTGTGTTTTGATTCCATGGTGTGGAAACAGAGACTGGAAGCTATTAGGTGTTTAACTCGTTTCCAAGATTTGCTTATCTTTACTGCTGCGAGTTGGAAAATTTTCATGTTGCATTGTTGTTGTATCTACATTGGAGTTAAGTTTGAAAGTATAACAACATTTCCAGTGCGTTGTATAACATGCTTGTAAAGTTGCAGAAATGTAATAATGTTTGACACTTCATGTATTGAAAGGATCAAGTTTATTTATATATGTGAAATTCGAATCTATTTGGAATATTTTACTGACACTGTTACTGTTAACTTGTCTGAACAGTGTGTTTTCCAACTTATATACAATCTGAGCAGAACATTATTGATGGGTAAAGTTTCTTTAGTCTGCTAACTATGGCTAAAAGTAAGTTGACAAAAACGATTAGCGATAAGGAACTTTTAGCTTTTAACCCTCAATCAGTTAATCAAGTCTTCAGCTTTTGAGAGCCTGACTTTTCCATATGGATCAATAGTTTTCACTTCTTTCTCCATTCACCTTACTAACTAGGGTCATAGTTGAAGTTTTTTTAGTTAGCTACTTATGTATTCTTATAGCGTCAGTAAATTAGTTTAGTGTAGTTCGCATTGTTGCTTATTGCATGAAAAATTACAGTTTCCTTAAAAATTGAATTATGGATACAAAGTAATTTCTTGATTATTCATTCTTGTTTAATATAATGTAATTTTGGTGCCTGTACAGTGCATTCAGTCCTAGTAATGAAAAAGAGCTGACTGGGATGTTATCAAATCTATTTGTCGGTCTTATTGACATATCAGAAGACTTTTTATTCCTGCAAGTTCCTTCCATGTTTTTTCAAATACCCATCCAACTGAAGGTGAGTTTTACATAATTTCGTATTTCAGCATTTCATTGGCTAGTCCTAAGCAAAAATAGTATCATTTAATATGTTATGTATATATGTATTCTATATGGAAAGTACAATGCTGTAAAATATTCAAATTTTATTATTTCTATAGTCATAGAAACGTTTTTTGATTGTTAAATTTGGTATGCGTCTTATTAAATTCTGTATGTTACTTTTGTAGTGCGCCATTGATGAAAGGCTGTATGCATTCGAAGCTTTAGATTGCAAGGTAAGTTCCACATTTCTAAATGTTTTATACGGTTTTTAGTGTTGCAAAGGCTGTGGAAAAACATTTTTGGCTCAACGAGAGCGGATTTCTCCTCATGTCGAGTGCACAAATGTTTGATTCCTGAGAGTATGCATAAAGAATGCTCTCTGTAGTATATCTACTTCCATGTCATGAGCATTTTTGAATGCAAAATGATGGAGTGAAGCACATAAAGTTGTCGCTACACTGACTGACTGGAGTAGTAAAAAAAATTGCGCTATTATCTTTTCCTTCACTTGCAAGTTATGAGAAAGGAATTTCACTTACATTTTTTGCATGTTTACATGGCATGCGTTGCGTGATGCATAATATAAAGTGCTCACTTGAGCTTCAATATGCACAAAGTAATGTTTTAGAAATTTTGTTAAAAAAGCATGTTACTTATTACATGTCTGCACCCATTTCATGACAAAAAATCTAATATCATTTTTGTGGCTTACGTTAGTTTCAAGTCATGTGTTGGTGTAGTGAGGTGAAGATAGATGCATGGAAGATTTAGTATCATTTTATTATTACAAGCATTTCATTATCAAAGTATTCATCTCCGGCTGTGTTCAATCAATTTTTGCGTAGCATGTGGGTTATAAAAACTAAAAAAATATGAACTAGATCATGCGTTACGTTTTCCTGAGGCTCGTGAATAATCAACATAGACATTTTGTTCCCAGCATACTAGTTTCACGCGGTTGTGTCCTCAGCATTTGGAGAGTGCTGTGAGTGCTCTGTGTTCATACAACTCAACTCAATCATGATGTGCGGTTGTCGCTAAAAATGTGTTTCCCTTGTGAAATTCTATCCGCGACTCTAGTTGAGCTGAGCTAGTCTTGAGTCTATTAGCAAAAGTACATGATATGTGAGTCTAGGGAAATATCTTGCACAACTCACTTTCTTTTGTCATGAAAATCATTCTAAGGGATCATGTTGTCGACCAGTTTTATTGTTATGGTACATAGTCCCCAATACTATATCTTGAGATGAAAATGAGTTTCCAAAGTCTCAAGACTGGAGGGTTCTTGTGCATGTCACTAACAAAAGAGACGAAAATACATACATTATTTTATGTATGCCTTTAGTTAGTTAGTTTGTCAGTTAGAATTCTATTCATGCTCAGTCAGTAAGGATTGTTGTATAATCATAGTGATGAATTTATTTCAGAAATCCAGTGCTCCACTTGTCTATTACCACTGCCTGGGATCCTGTCTAGTATTTAAGGTATGCGTGAAAATAACACTTACATTTATACCTTAAGGATTTCTTATTGCATTGCCAAGACACCGTGATAGTAAGTAATTTATGACACCTTTTTTAATTCGAAAAACTGTGCAAGATAGTTAACTGGTCTTGTTATTATTTAATTATGGAAATATTTATAAATCCGTATTGTATTCATCATGCGATCAATACGGTAATGTTCGATTCAATCTTAATTAAGATTATATGACTTACGTTTTGCTCTCGCAAATATTTAATCTTACTGACTGACTAACTAACTAAGCAACCAAAAATATCAGAGAGCCAAATTTCTGCATGGAGGAATAAATGTACACAATTCCATCATATACTTACCCCTTTCGTGATTTATTGCTCTGAATTTTTTCCACCACTTGACTGTTGTACTTGACTGACTGAGTGAAATATTTAGTTAGTTTATAGCATGGATGTTGGGAAAGTTTCTCAATTAATGACTTGTGTATTCTTATTACCCTTATAGCTTCTGTTTTCCACTACGCTGGTTTAACATGCTGGTTTCCTGGAAAATCAATTTAGTCGCCTTTTCTGTGCACTACTATGCTCTTTGTGATGATATTTTCGAGTTGAGTTAGTTAGCAATTTAACTAACTAAGAGTTTTTTCTAGGGTTCTGTGTTAGCATCCCACCTTGACAAGGAAGTGAACATGGCTTTCCATAGTTGGTGGAGAACTCGACTGAACTGCTGGGGAAAGAAGCGGAACACTTTGGGTCTTTCATGGGAGCCGCTAAGACGTTTAATATTGTGGGAAAAGGCCTTTCTCCCGACTGAGCAACCCTTGTCACATGAAAAGAATGGCTCATCGAATCTTTCGAATCACTCAGCATGCATCTCCGTCCTTGTTGGTTTTGTAAGCACGTTTTCAAATAATTAAATCCGATTAGGGATGTCTTTGTCTTTCGCCTCGTGTAAATATACTTGTCTGTCTGTCTGGTCTGTGCGCTCCCAAGTATAATGATTTCATCAGCTTTTTAATGAGTCTCGCTCGAGGAAAAGAGAGCAGACAGCTGGTAAAGGAAAGTTCCACAATATATAGGTAGAGATGGAATTTAAACTCTCTGTGTAACTTGATATGGTTTCCTTACTTTCCTTGTGTATGTCTTGAAAATAATGCAGTTAGTAGATGAGCCCGAGCCCAGCTTTTTGTATTATGACCAGACCTATTGTGTTTAGCCCGAACTTTTAGAAGATTCTTTTCAGTTTATGAGGCATTTCCCAAGTTGTCGAATTGCATTCTCCATGAAAGCTGGATTTATACTGTACTCCGTTCCAGTTTTGCTTGTAATCCACTTTAGACAACTTGCTTGGCAATCAGGACAAGATACTGTGGTTTTGTGCTCTGAGATAAAAAAAAGGGATTTTTGAGACATTTTTTTAGTTAATGATTGATTGACTGTAACGGAGTTTTGGTGAGCACACGCCGCTATGATATGGCCCATCGGCAGATGGCTTGAGTTGATTCTCCGGCTAAAGAAACTTTCTTGATTACAGGGGGACTTTCTACTAGGATATATTCTGCAGCCTGCCATTTCCTTCCAAACGTAAGTTGCAACAAAGTAAGGTTTTCTTATTCATATGTTGACGGCAATTTAGGTTTTTTTTTTTGGGGGGGGTTTCCTTATAATATTCACTTGTTAGTGTGTAGGCAGGTAGCTATTTTATTAGCCATATCCGATTACAATTGTATTGTTGCGAAGAACAAGGGGACATATGAAGATTTGCCAGTTAAAATCGAGCAACAATTAGCAAATCACCATTTTGATATAAAACCATAGTGACCATAAATTATTTAGCTTTACAAAT
>Ga0210040_10002942_pt1 | contig 23482 bp, 20 predicted proteins | sample CryGeyCG12114_NA_FD_185462 | JGI IMG/M metagenome (GOLD analysis project Ga0210040, IMG submission 185462) | Groundwater microbial communities from aquifer - Crystal Geyser CG19_WC_8/21/14_NA (SPAdes) (version 2) | ecosystem: Environmental > Aquatic > Deep subsurface > Groundwater | place: USA... | reverse complement strand
CCCGAACCCATGCCGGACATATGGCACTGACTTTCGGCACGCTGTTGAGTTCTCAAAGAACAACCGCTCACCGCTCCGACCCTCCCAGGCCGTCCGCGGGGCAACTCTCCAAGCCTAACTTCTTCCGGATCGACCGTCAACCGCCTCGCGGTCCTCGGTCCCTCCGCTGCGCACGCCGGTGTGACCCGGTGCTGCGGAGGCGTCCTCCCGGTCCGTCCACCTGCTCGATCGCTGGTGTCCGGTGCTCCGGGGGCGAGGGGAGACAGTACGAGTCCAGCCCCGCCCCGTCAAGCCCGGGGCCGCCGACCTCCCCTACAGCTGGAGCGACTTGACCTCGAGGAACTCCTCCAGGCCGTACTGCCCGAGCTCACGGCCGTTGCCGCTCTGCTTGTAGCCGCCGAAGGGCGCCAGCGGGTTGAAGCGACCGCCGTTGACGTCGACCATGCCCGCGCGCATGCGCCGCGCGAACGCCACTGCGCGCTCCTGGTCACCCGAGAAGACACCGCCGGACAGGCCGTACGGCGTGCCGTTGGCGATCGCCGCCGCCTCGTCCTCGTCGGCGTAGGGCAGCACGGCGAGCACCGGTCCGAAGACCTCCTCCTGCTCCACCCGCGACCCGGGCGCGACGTCGGCGAGCACCGTCGGCTGCACGTAGTAGCCGGTGTCGAGGCCCGCCGGCCGCTCCGGGCCTCCGACGACGACCCGGGCGCCGTCCTGCACGGCGGAGCTGATGAAGCCGACGACCCGCTCGTACTGCCGGGCGTTGGCGAGCGGGCCGACCCGGGTCCCCTCCTCGGTGGGCGCACCCACCGGGAACTTCGCCGCCCCGGCCCGCAGCAGCTCGAGCGTCTCGTCGTAGCGGTCGGCCGGGACGAGCATGCGGGTCCAGGCGGTGCACGTCTGACCGCCGTTGATGAAGCAGTTGGCGAGCCCGACCTTCACGGCCCTGCCGAGGTCGGCGTCGTCGAGCACCACGAACGCGCTCTTGCCACCGAGCTCCAGGGACACCTTCTTGACCGTGTCGGCAGCCACCGCCATGACCCGCTTCCCGGCCGCGGTCGAGCCGGTGAAGGACACCATGTCGACGTCGGGGTGGGCGGCGATCGCCTCCCCCACCACCGGGCCGAGTCCGGTGACGAGGTTGAAGACCCCGTCCGGCAGGCCGACCTCGTCGAACACCTCCGCGAGCGCGAACGCCGACAGCGGCGCGACCTCCGACGGCTTGAGCACGACGGTGCAGCCGGCCGCGAGGGCCGCGGCCACCTTGGCGACCACCTGGTGCAGCGGGTAGTTCCACGGCGTGATCGCGCCGACGACGCCGATCGGCTCCTTCACCACCAGCGAGTTGGCGATCTGCTCCTCGAAGGCGTAGCCGCCGAGCAGCTCGGCGTAGGACCGCAGCACCCGCACGGGGTTGCCCACCTGCACCGCCTTGCTGAACGACAGCGGCGTGCCCATCTCGGTGGAGATGAGCAGCGCGACCTCGTCGGTGCGGGCCTCGAGCGCGTCGGCGGCCGCCGCGAGCAGCGCGGCGCGGTCGGCCGGCGTACGGGACGCCCACCCCTCGAACGCCCCGCGCGCCGCCCGCACCGCGGCGTCCACGTCGTCGGCGGTGCCGGCCGGGACGGTCGCGACCTCCCGCTCCGTCGCCGGGTCCACGACCGACAGCTGCTCGCGGTCGCCGGCGGGCACCCACTGCCCGCCGACGTAGAAGGCAGACGGGGTGGTCACGGTGGTGTCGGCGGTCGTCATGCGGCCATTCTGCTCCCCTCAGCCGAACTCGGGCCCCTCGGTGCGGGTGCGCTTGAGCTCGTAGAAGTGCGGGAAGCCGGCGAGCAGCCGCGCGCCGTCCCAGACCTGGCCGGCCTGCTCGCCGCGCGGGATCCGCGACATGACCGGGCCGAAGAAGGCCACCCCGTCCACGTGGACGACCGGGGTGCCGACGTCCATGCCCACCGGGTCCATGCCGGTGTGGTGGCTCTCCCGAAGCGCGTCGTCGTGGGAGCTGTCCGTCGCCGCCGCGGCCAGGTCGGTCGGCAGACCCGCCGCCGCCAGCGCCGAGGCGTGCAGGTCGGGGTCGTCGACCCCGACCCCCTCGTGGTGGATGCGCTCCCCGTACGCCGTGTAGAGCGGCAGCAGGTCGTGGCCGGCCGACTGCGCGGCGATGCACACGCGCACCGGCCCCCACGCCTTCTTCATCATCTCGACGTACTCCTCCGGCATGTCCCGGCCGTCGTTCAGCACGGCGAGGCTCATGACGTGCCAGGACAGCCGCACGGGACGGACCTGCTCCACCTCGAGCATCCAGCGGGACGTGATCCAGGCCCAGGGGCACAGGGGGTCGAACCAGAAGTCCACGGCGGTCGGCTCTGCGGTGCTGGGGTCGGTGTTCGTCATGGCGCAAGGCTCGCACGCGTCCTCGCGAGCGGCAGCGGCAGCCGCGTGCGGTGGCAAGATGGCCGCTCCCCGTCCGCGACGAAGGGCCCGACGCTCCGTGAGCCAGAACAACCTGCACCGCGACGAGGCCGCGGCGCGCGCCGCGCTCCTGACCGTGCAGTCGTACGACGTCGAGCTCGACCTCACGGACGGGCAGGGCGCTCCTGGTGCGGGCACCTTCCTCAGCACGACGGTCGTGCGGTTCACGAGCAACCAGGCCGGCGCCCGCACCCACCTCGACCTGACCGCTCCCGCGGTGCACGAGATCGTGCTGAACGGCGAGCCGGTCGACGGTGCGGCCTTCGACGGCAACCGCATCACCCTCGACGGGCTCGCGGCCGACAACGAGCTGCGGGTCGTCGCCGACGGTGCCTACATGCGCAGCGGCGAGGGACTGCACCGCTTCGTCGACCCGGTCGACGGCTCGGTCTACCTCTACACGCAGTTCGAGACCTTCGACGCGCACCGCATGTACGCCTGCTTCGACCAGCCGGACCTCAAGGCGGTCTTCCGGCTCACGGTGCAGGCGCCGCGCGACTGGGTGGTCGTGAGCAACGCGGTCGTGCAGGAGCGTCCGGCCGAGGGCGAGCCCGGCGCCTGGCGCTTCGCCGAGACGCCGCGCATGTCGACCTACATCACCGCGCTGGTCGCCGGGCCGTACGCCTCCGTGCACGACGAGCACGACGGCATCCCGCTGGGCATCTTCTGCCGCCGGTCACTGGTCCAGCACCTGGACCCCGAGGACCTGTTCACGGTCACGAAGCAGGGCTTCGACCACTACCACCGGATCTTCGGCTACCGCTACCCCTTCGGCAAGTACGACCAGCTGTTCGTCCCCGAGTTCAACGCCGGCGCGATGGAGAACGCCGGCGCGGTCACGTTCCTCGAGGACTACGTCTTCCGCTCCAAGGTGACCGATGCGGCCTACGAGCGGCGCGCCGAGACCGTGCTCCACGAGATGGCCCACATGTGGTTCGGCGACCTCGTGACGATGCGCTGGTGGGACGACCTGTGGCTCAACGAGAGCTTCGCGACGTACATGTCGGTGCTCGCCCAGGTGGAGTCGACCCGCTACACGCGGGGCTGGACGACCTTCGCCAGCACGGAGAAGACGTGGGCGTACCGCCAGGACCAGCTGCCCTCGACCCACCCGATCGCGGCCGACATCGTCGACATCGAGGCCGTCAAGGTCAACTTCGACGGGATCACCTACGCCAAGGGCGCGTCGGTGCTCAAGCAGCTCGTGGCGTGGGTGGGCCAGGAGGCGTTCCTGTCGGCGCTGCAGGACTACTTCACGACCCACGAGTACGGCAACACGGTCCTCGCCGACCTGCTCGGCGCGCTCGAGCGGGCCAGCGGCCGTGACCTGTCGGACTGGTCGGCGCAGTGGCTGGAGACGGCCGGCGTCAACACGCTGCGGCCGGTCTTCGAGACCGACGGCGACGGCGTGCTGACCTCCTTCACGGTCGTGCAGGAGGCGCCGGAGCAGTGGCCGACCCTGCGCTCGCACCGCGTCGCCATCGGCTTCTACGACCTCGTCGACGGCAGGCTGCGCCGCACCTCCCGCGAGGAGCTCGACGTCGTCGGCGCGAAGACCGAGGTGCCCGCGCTCGTCGGTCGCCGGCAGCCCGACCTCGTGCTCGTCAACGACGACGACCTGACCTACGCCAAGATCCGGCTCGACGAGCGCTCGCTGCAGACGCTGGTCGAGCACGTCGGGGACTTCGAGGAGTCGCTGCCGCGCACGCTGTGCTGGACGGCCGCGTGGGACATGACGCGCGACGCGGAGATGCCGGCCCGCGACTACGTCGCCACGGTGCTCGCCGGCATCCGCGGCGAGACCGACATCGGCGTCGTGCAGTCGCTGCTGCGCCAGGTGCAGTCGGCGATCACGCAGTTCGCCGCGCCGTCGTGGGTCGCGACGGGCCGCGCCCAGCTCGCCGCCGCGGCGATGGACGCTGTCGCGACCGCCGACGCCGGCAGCGACCTGCAGCTGGCCTGGGCCCGCGTCCTCGGCTCGGCCGCCCGGTCCGAGGAGCAGGTGGCGCTGCTGCGGGGGCTGCTCGACGGCACGGCCGAGCTGGCCGGGCTGTCCGTCGACACCGACCTGCGCTGGCACCTGCTGCTCCGGCTCGTCGCGCTGGGCGTCGCGGGCGACGCGGAGATCGACGCCGAGCTGGACCGCGACCGGACCTCCGCCGGGCAGCGCCACGCCGCGACGGCTCGCGCGCTGCGGCCGACCCGCGAGGCCAAGGCGCAGGCCTGGCAGCTCGCGGTCGAGGACGAGTCGATCCCCAACGCGGTGCAGTCGGCCGTGCTCGTCGGCTTCGCCCACCCCGAGCAGCTCGAGCTGCTCGAGGAGTGGGTCGAGCCGTACTTCGACGTCGTCGGCCGGGTGTGGGAGTCGCGCACGGCGGAGTTCGCGCAGAACGTCGCGGTCGGGCTCTACCCCGCGCTGCTCGTCGACCCGTCGGTGGTCGAGCGCACCGATGCCTACCTGTCCTCGTCCGACGTGCAGCCGGCGCTCGCCCGGCTGCTGCTCGAGGGCCGTGACGGGATCGCGCGGGCGCTGCGGGCGCGCGAGCGCGACGCCGCCGAGGACTGAGGCGGGCCGGAACCGGGCTAGTGCAGGGCCTTCGCGCCGGGGTCGGCGTGCGAGCCGTGCATGCTGTCGGCGCGACGCTGCATGACGCTGCGGCGCTCGTCGGCGATCGACTGGCCCTTGCGCCGGCCGGCGGCATCGGCGACCTGGCGGACGGCGTCGACGATCCCGCCGGGAAGGTCGCCGCCGCGGAAGGCGCTCGTCATCGACAGCACGGCGAGCGCGCTCACCCGGTCGGGCACCCGCCGGCGCACCGCCGGGCCGGTCACGACCTCGACACGCCGCTGCCCGGGCGCGACGACGAACAGCACCGCGCTCGGGCTGCGCTCGCCGAGCGCGGCGTGCAGACGCTCGCTCGCGGTGCGGAACTGCGACACGTCGTCGAGCTCGAGGTCGCCCACCAGCACGGAGATGTCGAGACCGTTCTCGCGCCGGGCCGTCTCGACGGCCTGCTCCAGACGCTCCTGCTGCCGCGGGGTGAGCCCGTCACCAGCTGCCACTTGCGCCACCCCTCACGAGATCGCCGGTCCGTGCGGACTCGACCGCCGCGGCCGGGTCGGCGGGACCGCCGAACCACAGCGGCGCAGCGTTCCAGCCGCGAGCCGGCCGGTAGCGGCTGCTCCGGACCATGCCGGGCAGCCACACGACCGCCGCGATCAGGAGCAGGATGGCGAGCGGGCCCAGGCCGTAGACGAGCACCGCCTGCAGCGTCGTCAGGCCGTCGCCCTCGGGCGCGACGCCGTTCCCGAAGCCCAGGTGGTTGGTGGCCGCGGGGTCGCCGCCGCCGCAGGCGGTGAGGGCGACGGCGGTGGCGGCGATGGCCAGGGTCGCGCGCACCCTGCCGGCCAGCAGGCCCCCGGAGGGGGTCGAGATCGTGTCGTCCACGGCGCGCACGCTATCGGACCGGACGCGTCGTCGAGCGGATGCCCTGCGTCAGCAGCGCGGTGAGCCGCCGCACACCCGGTGCGGCGAGCAGCTCCTCCACGCTCAGCGGACGTCCGCTGCCGTCGGCGACGGGCAGGCGCCAGTTCGGGTACTCGTCGACCGTGCCCGGCAGGTTGGGCTGGCGCAGGTCGCCGACGGCGTCGCCGAAGGCGGCGAGCACGAGCCGGCTCGGCGCCGCGACCAGCGCCGCGTGCATGGCCAGCGGGACGTCGCCGTGGCACTGCTCGAGCAGCCCCTCCTGCTCCAGGACGGCGAGCAGCGCGGCCCGCTGGCGGCGGACGTCCGCCCGCTCCTGCTCCACCGGCACGCCGAGCTGTCCGAGCTCGTCGCGCACGCGGACCTGCTCCTCGGCGAGGAAGCCCGCAGCCGTCGGCAGGTCGTGCGTGGTGACGGTCGCGAGCGTCGCCTCGCGCCACGACGAGGGAGGCAGGAACGCGCCGTCGGCGTCGGTCTCGAACCACAGGACGGCGCTGCCGAGCACACCGGTCGCGTCCAGCGCCTCGCGCACCCGGTCCTCCACGGTGCCGAGGTCCTCCCCCACGACCACGGCACCGGCGCGCGAGGCCTCGAGGGCGAGCACCGCGAGCAGCGCGTCGGCGTCGTACGAGACGTAGGTGCCCTCCGCGGCCGAGGCGCCGCCCGGCACCCACCAGAGGCGGAACAGCCCCATGACGTGGTCGATGCGCAGTCCGCCGGCGGAGCGGAGCACTCCCCTGACGACGTCGCGGAACGGGACGTAGCCGGCCTCGGCGAGCCGGTCCGGCCGCCACGGCGGCAGCCCCCAGTCCTGGCCCTGCTGGTTGAACGAGTCGGGAGGTGCGCCGACGGTCGTGCCCAGTGCCAGGGCGTCCTGCAGCGCCCAGGCGTCGGCGCCGCCCGCGTCGACACCGACGGCGAGGTCGTGCACGACGCCCACCGCCATGCCGCTGCCGAGGCCGGCCAGCTGCTCGTCGACGAGCAGCTGCACCCAGCACCAGAACGCGATGCGCTCGGCGTGCTCGGCCCGCGCCGACTGCACCGCCGGCCCGTCGGGGCGCCGCAGCGGCTGCGGCCAGGACTGCCAGGGCACGCCGTGCGCCTCGGCGAGCGCGCAGAACAGCGCGAACTCCTCGAGCGGCCCTCCCTGCGCGTCGCGCCAGGCGGCCAGGTCCTGCTCGCGGTGCAGCGGCCAGAGCAGCTCCAGCGCCGCGAGCTTGGCGGCCCACGGCGGGTCGCGCGGGATGCGGTCGGGGTCGGCCTCCGGCTTGAGCGCGGCGACGGCGGCGCGCACGTCGTCGGGCGCCGCGGCGTGCTCGGGCACGTCCTCGACGTGCAGGTACAGCGGTGAGCGGAAGCGCCGGCTCGAGGGCGAGTAGGGCGAGGGGTTGATCGGCGCGACCGGCGTCTCGGCGTGCAGCGGGTTGAGCAGCACGACGCCCGCGCCGTCGGCGGCGCTCGCCTCGAGCACGGTCCGGAGGTCGGCGTAGTCGCCGATGCCCCACGACCCGGCGCTGCGCAGGCTGTAGAGCTGCACCATCCATCCCCAGGAGCGCTCCTCGGGCAGGGCCAGGCGCGCGGGCGCGGACACCACCACCGCGGTGTCGGCGCGTTCGCCGGAGCGGGCGTGCAGCGCGAGCCAGCCCAGCGGCAGGTCGGCGAGCGGCACGGCCCGGCGGACGGCGCCGTCGGTCCGGGCGACGACCGGCCCTGCCAGCGGCAGGTCGCGGCGGCGGCCGTCCTCGAGCTCGAGGACGAGGGTCACGTCGGCGCCGTCCGGCACGACGACCTCGACGGCGCCGCGACCGTCGCGGACGACGACCGTCGACGGCACGAGGCGCCGCCAGGGCGCCCGCTCGACCTCCGCCAGCGCGTCTGCCACGGCCGCGTCGCTGTCGGCGCTCACGCCGAGCGCCGCGAGGGCGGCGACGACGGCCCCCGGTGCGACCTCGACCACCGCACCGGACCAGTCCTCGTACGACGTCGCGACCCCGTGGGCGGCGGCGAGCTGGGCCAACGTCACCGGGCGCTCCTGCCCCTGCTCCGCGCTCTCACGCGTCCGTCACCACAGGGCCGGGTGCCGGTCCCGCCACGGCCGGGCGTGCTCGAGCTGGGCGGACAGCCGCAGCAGCGTCAGCTCGTCCGCGGGGCGCCCGACGAGCTGCACCCCGACCGGCAGCCCGTCGGACGTCGAGAACAGGGGCACGCTGACGGCGGGCTGACCGCTCGTGTTGTAGACGGCGGTGAAGGGGGTCCAGCCGATCATCCGGTCGAACTCCGCCCGGGGGTCGCCGGCCGCCCGGAACCAGCCGACGGGCGCCGGCAGCCCGGCGAGCGTCGGGGTGAGCACGACGTCGTGCGCGAGCGTCGCCGTCACGGCCGCGCGGGTCGCCGCCTGCAGGCGCACCATCGCGGCGGTGAACTCGGGAGCGGTCGTCGAACGACCTCGCTCGCGCAGCCAGCGGGTGAGGGGGCGCAGCTCGCCCTCGCGGGCCGGGTCGACCGGCAGGCCCGCCGAGCTGGCCGCCCACACCGTCTCGAAGGACGGCACGAGGGAGGGGTCGAACGGCGAGGCGATGTCCTCGACGTCGTGGCCGAGCTCCTCCAGCAGCGCCGACGCGGCGTCGTAGGCCGCCCGCACCTGCGGGTCGAGGCCGGCGGACAGCCCGTTCTCGCAGTAGCGGCCGATCCGCAGGCGCCCGGGCGGTTCGTCGCAGGCCGACAGGAAGCTCTGCGCGGGCGGCGCCGCCCAGTGCGGGTCACCTGGCATCGGGCCGGCCATCGCGTCGAGCAGCGCCGCCGCGTCGCGGACGGTGCGGGCCAGCGGGCCGTTCGTCGCCAGCCCGGTCACGTCGCCCGAGACCGGTCCGGCGCTGATCCGCCCGCGCGCCGGCTTGATCCCGAACAGGCCGCAGGCGCTGGCCGGGATGCGGATCGAGCCGCCGCCGTCGCTGCCCTGCGCGAACGGGACGAGGCCCGCCGCGACCGCCGCGGCGGCGCCGCCGCTCGACCCGCCGGCCGAGCGGTCGAGGTCCCACGGCGTGCGGGCCGCCGGCAGCCCCTCCGGCTCGGTGTAGCAGGGCAGCCCGAACTCCGGTGTGCTCGTCTTGCCGAGGCTGACCGTCCCGGCGCTGCGCAGCCGGACGACGACGTGGTCGGAGACCGCCGGCACGAAGCCCTCGAACACCGGGGAGCCGAAGCCGGTCGGCACGCCCGCCACGAGGTTGAGGTCCTTCACGGCCGTCGGCACCCCGTGCAGCGGCGGCAGCGCCTCGCCGGCGCGCACCGCGGCGTCGGCCTCCCGGGCCTGCGCGCGGGCGCGGTCGAGCGTCAGCGTCACGAACGCCCCGACGGTGTCGCCGTGCTCGGCGATCCGTGCCGCGCAGTGCTCGACGAGCTCCACCGACGACGTCTCGCCGGTGCGGACGGCGGCCGCCTGCTCGAGGGCGGACAGGTCGTGCAGCGACGTCATGCGGCGACCGTACGCAGCGCCGGGGAGCGCCCGGCCGTCAGGCCGGCTCGTCGAGCACGTCGCCGGCCAGGTCGTCGTCGGCGGGCACGCCGTCGAGGTAGGGGCGCCAGCGCGGGTCGACGCGCCGGGCGCCGACGACCCGCCACGCGGCGCCGGTCGGTGCCGTCGGCACGGCGCGCAGCCGCCAGCCGAGCTCGGCGATCCCGCGGTCGGCCTTGACGTGGTTGCACCGGCTGCACGCCGAGACGACGTTCTCCCAGGTGTGCGGTCCGCCACGGCTCTTCGGGACGACGTGGTCGAGACTCGTCGCCGCCGCGCCGCAGTAGAGGCAGCGCCCGCCGTCGCGGGCGAAGACCGCCTTGCGCGTCAGCGGCACCGTCGCGCGGTAGGGCACCTTCACGAAGCGGGCCAGCCGCACCACGACGGGCACGGTGAGCGCCGTCCGCTCGCTGTGGAGCACCGCCTCGCCCGCTGCGACCGGGACCGCCTTGGCGGTCAGGACGAGCACGGCCGCGCGCCGGCCGGACACGACGCACAGCGGCTCGTAGCTCGCGTTGAGCACGAGGGCCGGGTCCGAGATCGCCGTGCTGCTGGGCATGCTGCCTCCTCCGGCGGCAAGCATGACCGACGGGGACGGGATGCGCCACGTCCTTGCCGTGGCGAGGTCCGCGGGACGGCGCTGCTGCTCGTGCACCTGACCGCCACGGCCGACCTAGACTGCAGGCGTGACCAGCCTCTACGACGCGGTCGGCGGCGAGCCGGTCTTCCGCCGGCTGGTGGCCGACTTCTACGCCGGGGTGGCCGAGGACCCGGTGCTGCGGCCGCTCTACCCGGACGACCTCGGTCCGGCGGAGGACCGGCTGCGGATGTTCCTCGTGCAGTACTGGGGCGGTCCGGCGACCTACTCCGAGCAGCGCGGCCACCCGCGCCTGCGGATGCGCCACGTCGCGTGGACCGTCGGCGAGCCCGAGCGCGACGCATGGCTGCGGGTCATGGGCGCCGCGCTGGCGAAGCAGGACCTGCCGCAGCCGGCGCGGGACGCGATCTGGGACCACATGGAGCGGGCCGCCCACTCCCTCGTCAACGCCCCGCCCGCCGACGACAGCCTCCTGCGCTGACCACCTCGTCGGCCGGCCGGGTCAGGCCCTCAGCGCGCTGAGCAGCTCGTCGCCGCCTCGCCGGACCTGGGCGACGAGCGACCGCCGCTCACCGCCGGGGACGAGCGCTGCCTCCAGCGCCGCGCCGACGTCGAGGTCGGTCGGGCCGGGAAGGCGGTCGGCGAGCGCCGCCAGCGCAAGACCGCCCTGCAGGGCTCGCCGCAGCGGGGCGGCGCCTGCCGACGGCGGCTCGTGGTGGCGGCCGATGGCCGTGCACAGCCGCTCCGGGAAGTGCCAGGAGCCCAGCACGTCGGCGCACAGCGAGGCGTGCGTGCCGCCGTACAGCGCCTGCTCCAGCCGCTCGACGGGCTCCTCGGCCGTGGCGCGCGCCAAGAGCGCGCCGTGGACCCCGGGGTCGTGCCGGTAGAGCAGCGCCGTGCCGAGGTCGTGCAGGATGCCGGCGCAGAACCCCTCGGCCGGGTCCGCGCCGACGCGCCGGGCGACGAGCGTCGTGCCGGCGGCGGCCGCCGTGCCGCGGGCCCAGAAGCCGGCCGGCAGGTCGCCGTCGCCGACGAAGCCCGCTGCCGACACCGCCGCGAGGGAGCGGACGGTGGCGAAGCCGAGGACCGTGACCGCGAAGGCGGTCGAGGCCACGCGTCCCGACAGGCCGTAGTACGGCGAGTTGGCCATGCGCAGCATCCGGGTGGTCAGCGCCGGGTCGGACGCCGCCGCGTCGGCCACCTCGGTGCCCCCGCTGCTCGGGTCGTCGACGACCTGCAGGACGCGCAGCGCTGCTGCCCGCGCGGGCGGCAGCTGCTCGAGCTCGTGCAGCAGCGCGGCGGGCAGCCCGCCCGGGACGTCCAGGACGGCCGTGCTCACGACCGCTCCCTCGCCCACCGCGCGAGCTGCTCGGGCGGCATGGGCCGACCGTACAGGTAGCCCTGCGCCATCGGGCAGCCGAGCCGGCGCAGGCCGTCGGCCTGGGCCTGCGTCTCGACGCCCTCGGCGACGACCGCGAGGCCCAGGGCGTGGCCGAGGCCGACGACCGCGGCGACCACCGGGTCGTAGGCGTCGGTCGTGAAGTCGGGGACGACCGACCGGTCGATCTTGAGCGTGTCGAACGGCAGCCGGCGCAGCACCGCCAGCGAGGAGTAGCCGGTGCCGAAGTCGTCGATCGCGATCCGCACGCCGAGCTCGTGCAGCCGCCAGAAGCAGGCGGCGACGGCGTCCTGGTCGTGCATGACCACGGTCTCGGTGAGCTCCAGGCACAGCGACGAGCCGGGCAGGCCGGTCTCGGCCAGCACCCGCCCGACCGCCTCGGCGAAGTCGCCGGAGCGCAGCTGCAGCGCCGAGACGTTGACCGAGACGGTCGTCGGCGCGTCGTGGGCGAGCTCGCGCTGCCAGGCGACCAGCTGGGCGCACGCCCGACGCAGGACCTGCAGCCCGAGTCGGGGCACCAGGCCGTTCTCCTCGGCCAGCTCGATGAACTCGGTCGGTGGGACGGGGCCGTGCCGCTCGGAGGTCCACCGCGCGAGCGCCTCGACGGAGGCCAGCTCCGGCCGCTGTCCGGGCGCGGCGAGCCGGACGACCGGCTGGTAGTGCACCTCGAGGTCGTCCTGCTCGACCGCCCGGCGCAGGTCGTGCGCCAGCTCCACCCGCTCGCGCGCTCGCGCCCTCGCCTGCTCGTCGAACAGCGCCCAGCGGTCCTTGCCGGCCGTCTTGGCCTGGTACATCGCGATGTCGGCGTCGCGGAGCAGGTCCTCTGCCACGGCGTGGGACGGCCCGGCGACGACGACGCCGAGACTGCCGGACACCGTCAGCGAGGTGCTGCCCAGCACCACCGGCCCGGTGACGGCCTGCAGCACGCGGCGGGCGACGTCGCCGGCGTCGGCCTCGTCGTGCAGCCCCCGGCACAGGACGGCGAACTCGTCCCCGCCGAAGCGCGACACGACGTCGCCCTCGCGGACGGCCTCGCGCAGCCGCCGCGACACCTCGACGAGCAGGCTGTCGCCGGCCTGGTGGCCCAGCTCGTCGTTGACCTGCTTGAAGTCGTCGAGGTCGAGGAACAGCAGGCCCGGCGGCTCCCCGCCGCCGGTGCGGCTCCTGAGCAGGTCCTCGCTGAGCAGCTCGAGCAGCCGCCGCCGGTTGAGCAGCCCGGTGAGCGCGTCCCGCGACGCCTGGTGGGCGAGCGAGGCCTCGAAGGCCTGCCGGTCGGTGACGTCCTCCAGCGTGCCCACGAAGCCGGCGCCACGGCGGGCGTCACGCACGGGGACGATCCGGGCCTGCACCACGCGCTCGGCCCCGTCGCTGCGCAGGATGCGCAGCGGGAGCTCCTGCGCCTCTCCCTCGAGAGCCCGGGTCATCGCCCACATGACGGCCGGCCGGTCCTCGAGGTGCACGTGCGACAGCCACCCCATGCCCTCGAGGCGGGTCGCGGCAGCGCCGAACAGCTCGCTCGAGCGGTCGTTGAGGTAGGCCATGCGCAGGCCTGCCTCGGAGCAGAAGATGGCGATGGGCGCGCGGTCGGCGAGGGCCCGGAAGCGCTCGTGCGAGGTCCGCAGCTCGTCCGCGACGCGCTCGGCGTCCGGCTCGCGCACCAGGCGCACGACCCACCCCGGCCCGGTGTCGTCCTGCAGCGGCACGCTGGTCAGCAGGACGCGCAGCGCCGCGCCGTCGCGGCGCTGCACGGTCACGGGCCGGCGCAGCACCCGGCGGGCGTCGACCAGGGGCTCCTGCACGGCGTCGTCGGCCGGCACCGCGCTGAACGGGCTGCGCAGCACGCGGTCCAGGGGTTCGCCGAGGACCTCCTCCGGCGCGTAGCCGAGCAGTCGGGCGCCGGCGAGGTTGACCCAGCGCACCGCCGTGCGCCCGGCCGGGCCGCGGTCGAGCAGCAGCAGCGCCCCGTCGTCGGCCTCCGCCCAGGCCAGCAGCGCCGACGCGACGCGCTCGGGCACGGCCGCCGACGTCGCCGCCGCGTCCGCAGACCCGGTCGCCGGCGACCAGCCGCTGCCGTCGGCCTGTGCGGCCAGCAGCGACAGCCGCCTGGGCGAGGCGTCCTGGGCCGGCATCCGTGCCTCCTGGCTGGTCCGCGCCGCCGTCCTGGCAGCACTGCTGTCCCCGTGCATCGGCCGGTCGGCGCAGTGCTGGACCTCCGAGCGGGTGACGCGCTCGCTCAGCCGGTGTGCACCAGCGCGAGCGGGTCCGGTGCGCGTCCCCCAGGCGTCGTCGTCGAGGGTGAGCAGCGCCCGCACGCGCACGGGCGCCGGAGCGCCCCTCCGTCGCCGAGCCGGCCTGCGTCCTGGCTCCGTGAACCGCTGGTCCTCTGCCGGCTAGAAGGGGAGCTCCAGGGCGCCGCGCGCCGGCGCGAGCAGGGGCTCGACGACCGCCGACGGGAGCGCGTCGACGACGGCCAGCGCCTGCACCGCGCCCACCAGCGACATCGCGGCGCCGGGCGCCGTCCCGGGCAGGCGGACGGCGCTGTGCGCGGCCCGCACGGCCGACAGCTGCCACCGGGCGACGTCGACCGTCCGGCCGCTGTCCACCGCCGCGCGGGAGGCGGCGTGGAGCAGCTCGGACCACCGCAGGCCGCTGTGGGCGGCCGTGTGCGCGGCGTCGAGCGAGGCCCACTGGCGGCCGTCGGCGCGCGCCACGGCCTCGAGCAGGACGAGCAGCTCGCGCACCGCCCCCGAGGCGGGAGGCGCTGCCGGCAGCTCGCCGACGACCTCGGCGAAGGGCGCGGTCAGCACCTCGACGTCGTGCGCTGCGGCCCGGTCGTCGGCCTGCGCCCAGGCGGCCACCGCCCGGTCGACGACCACGTCGACCACCGCCGCCGGCAGCCCGCGCTCCTGCCCCAGCTGGCGCTCGAGCAGCGCGACGAGGTCGGTCAGCCGGCCCAGCAGGACGGCCGACAGGACCTGCGCCGCGGCGCTGCCGCCGGAGGTGCCGAGCGACCGCGACAGCGCGCGCAGCGCCTCGTCGAGCCGTGGGGCCGACGCGGCCACCTCGAGCAGCCGCCGCCGGGCGGCGGCCCGCTCGAGGTCGACGACGCGGGGCAGCGGTGCGGCGTCGAGGGCGAGCGCCCGGTCGAGGACGTCGGCGACCACGGCGCCGCTCGGGTGCCGGGCGAGGTCGAGGGCCAGGACGCTGGCGCTGACGAGGGTGTACACCGGAGCCTCTCGGGGGGACGGGCGGGGAAGTCCTGGATACCCCCCGATCCGTCCCGGCGTGCCCTGGCCCGGACCCCTCTCACCCGCCGGCCGGGAGCGACCACCCGATCGGCCCAGTCCGGCGGCGCCTCAGACGAGGACGGCGCCCAGCTGCTCGGCGAAGGTCTCGGCCGTGAACGGCTTGCCGATGAGGAACAGCGCGCCGGCCTGCTCGGCCGTGGCCCGCATGGCGTCCGTCGACTCGGAGGTGACGAAGCCGAAGCGGACGTCGTTGCCGCTCGCCCGCAGGGCGCGCAGGAACTCGATGCCGGTGACCTCGGGCATGTTCCAGTCCGACAGGACGAGGTCGGGCGCCTCGCCGGCCACCTTGGCCAGGCCGTCGGCGCCGTCCACGGCCTCGACGAACACGTGGTCGCCGTAGCCGGCCTGGCGCAGTGTGCGGGTGACGATCATCCGCATGGCCTTGCTGTCGTCGACGATGAGGATCTTCATGGTGCTCAGACCTTCCAGATGCTGATGTGCAGGGGACCCGGGTCGCTCAGGAGCACGACCCGGTCGAGCAGGACCGCGCCCGGGATGCGCACGGCGCCCGACGCGCCGACGGCGATCGTCGGGACGGAGAGCCTGCTCGGAGCGGGGAGCAGGCTCTTGATGTTGCCGCCGACCATGTTGGTCAGCTCGCCGAGCGCGTCACTGACCTCGTCGGACGACAGGCTGCCGGGGTCGGCGGCGAACATCGCCTCCGCGGCCGCCGCCGCGGTCTCGGAGTCGCAGGACAGGAAGACCGACCCGTTCCACTCCCCCGACACGTGCACGCAGCCGGTGACCGTCTGGCCCTCGAGGGCGGGAGCGTGCGGTCCCATCGGGTGGGGCAGCAGCGACCTGCCGAGGAAGGACTCCCAGACCTCCTGGGCGATCGCGGTGATCTGCGCCGACGTGACGACGGACGCGTCGTCGGCGCCGAGGATGGTGCTCACGGTGCTCCTGTCGTGGTCGGAGGGGTCATCTGCGCGGCCGGTAGGCCGTGGCCCGGTCGAGGACGACCCGGTCGAACGCGTCGTCGATGCCGAGCGTGGTCTCCGCCCCACCCAGGAACAGGTAGCCGTCCGGCCGCAGGACCTGCCGCACCCGCTGCAGCACGGCCTTCTTGGTGGCCGCGTCGAAGTAGATGAGGACGTTGCGCAGGAAGACCACGTCGAAGGTCCCGAGGGGCGGGAAGGGCACCGAGAGGTTGAGCAGGCGCGTCTTCACCACCGCCCGCAGCTCGGGCTTGACCTGCCACTGCGTGCCGACCCTGTCGAAGTGCCGCACGAGCATCGCCACGGGCAGGCCGCGGTTGACCTCGAGCTGGCTGTAGAGGCCGGCCCGCGTGCGCGCGAGCATCTCGCTGCTCAGGTCGGTGGCGAGCAGGCTCGCCGACCAGCCGGGAGCGGTGGCGAGCACGTCCTGCAGCAGCATCGCCAGGCTGTACGGCTCCTGGCCGCTGCTGGCCGCACCGCACCAGATGGTCAGCCGGCGCTCGGCGGAGCGGGCCCGGACGAGCTCGGGCAGGACGTGGCGCCGCATGGCGTCGAAGGGGTGGTCGTCCCGGAAGAACGACGTCTCGTTGGTCGTCATCGCGTCCACGACGCGACCGGTCAACGCCCCGGTGCGCTCGCTGCGCATGCGGGCCACGAGGCCGGCGATGGACTGCTCGCCCTCCCTGCGCGCGAGCGGCACGAGCCGCGACTCGACGAGGTACTCCTTGCCCGGCTCGAGGACGATCGCCGAGTGCCGGCGGACCACGTCGCGGATGTAGTCGAAGTCGGCAGCAGCCAGGCTCATCGTCGTGCCGCCAGTGCCGAGGCGCGTGCCCGGCCGGCCACGCCGACCATGTCGGCGGCCACCCGGTCGAGCGGCAGCACGCGGTGCGCCAGGCCGGCGCCGACCACCGCACCGGGCATGCCCCAGACGACGGAGCTGGCCTGGTCCTGCGCCACGACCTCGGCCCCGGCGCGGCGCAGCACCTCCGCGCCGCGCGCCCCGTCCGAGCCCATGCCGGTGAGGACGACCGCCAGCACGCTGCCGCCGTACACCGAGGCGACCGAGCGGAAGAGCACGTCGACGGCCGGCCGGCAGAAGTGCTCCGGTGGCGCGCTGGTCAGCTGGGCGACGACCGACGTGCCCACGCGCTTGAGCTCCAGGTGCTGGTCGCCCGGGGCGATGAGCACGCGACCGGGCACGACGAGGTCGCCGTGCTCGGCCTCCTTGACGCTCAGGGCGCACTTGCTGTCGAGGCGCTGGGCGAACATCCGGGTGAACACGGGCGGCATGTGCTGGACGACGACGACCGGCACCGGGAACGACGCCGGCAGCTGCGGCAGCACCGCGCTGAGGGCGTCGGGGCCGCCCGTCGACGAGCCGACGGCGAGGACGTCGATGCGACCCGTCGGTACGGTGCCGGTGGCGGGCGGGAGCGTCGACGGGGTGCGGCGGACGGCCGCCGGCGCGACGCCGGCAGCCGGCCGGCTGAGCGCCTTGATCTTCGGGACGAGCTGCTCGCGGACACTGGCCATCGCCTCGGGGACGCTGCCGACGTTGGCGGGCTTGCAGACGTAGTCGTTCGCGCCGAGCGCCAGGGCGTCGAGCGTGGCGCGGGCTCCGCGCTCGGTGAGCGTGCTGAACATGATGACCGGCAGCCGCGGGTGGGTCCGCCGCAGCTCGCGCAGCGTGCCCAGGCCGTCGAGGTCGGGCATCTCCATGTCGAGGGTGACGCAGTCCGGCGCGACCTGTGCGAGCTTGCTGATCGCGATGCGCCCGGAGGCGGCCGTGCCGACGACGGTGATGTCGGGGTCCTGCTCGAGGACCGTCGTGACCAGGCGGCGGACGACGACGGAGTCGTCGACGACCAGGACGTTGATGCGCCCCATCAGGCGGTCGCTGCCGGTGCCGGCGCGGGGCTCGTCAGGGCGAGCTCGTCGCCGACCGCCTGCGCCGTGAGGGGCTGGAGGACCACCCGCACGGCGCGGAAGTCGTCGATCACGAGTGCGTGCACGGGGCTCGTCCTGTCTGCAGGCGTACGGCAGCAGCGGCCGTGCGCGGTGGGAGCCGTCCGACGGGGGGGTGCAGGGGCCCACCCCCGCCGGACGGCAGCTCGGTCGGCGAGCGGCGCTCGCCGGGTCGTGCGCAGCGGTGCGGGGTCAGACGCGGAAGCGGCCGACGAGCTCGGTGAGCTCGCCGCTCATGCGGGCCAGCTCGTGCGCAGCACGCCGGCTCTCCCCCACCCCGTCGGTCGTCGAGGCCGCGGCCTGTGCCACACCGGTGATGTTCGCTGCGATCTCCGTGCTGCCGGTCGCCGCCTCGGCCACCGACCGCGACATCTCGTTCGTCGTCGCCGTCTGCTCCTCCACCGCCGACGCGATCGTCGTCTGGTAGTCGTTGATCTGCGCGATCACCGACGAGATCTCACCGATCGCCGCGACGGCACCCGAGGTGTCGGCCTGGATCGCCTCGATCCGCCGCGAGATGTCCTCCGTCGCCTTGGCCGTCTCCTGCGCCAGGTCCTTCACCTCGTTCGCGACCACCGCGAAGCCCTTGCCCGCCTCACCCGCACGAGCCGCCTCGATCGTCGCGTTCAGCGCCAGCAGGTTCGTCTGCTCCGCGATCGAAGTGATCACCTTGACCACCGTCGAGATCTCCGCACTGGACACCCCGAGCTTGGCGACCGTCTCGTTGGTCTGCGACGCCACCTCCACCGCGCTGCCGGCCACCTTCGCCGCCTCGTTCGCGTTCTGCGCGATCTCCCGGATCGACGCACCCATCTGCTCGGCGCCCGTCGCCACCGTCTGCACGTTGCGCGACACCTGCTCGGCCGCCGCCGACACCACGTTCGACTGCGCCGACGCCTGGTCCGCCGACGCAGCGATCGACTGCGACACCGTCGACAGCTCCTCCGACGAGCCCGCCAACGCACGCGCCGACGTCCCGATCGTCCCCACCGCCAGCCGCATCGACTCCGCGGCACGGTTCACGTTCGCCGCCATCACGCCCACCTCGTCCCGCGAGTCGACCGACACCGTCCGCGTCAGGTCGCCGTCCGCCACCGCACCCAGCACCTCGTCCACCCGAGCCAGCGGACGCGTGATCGACCGCGACACGCACACCGCGAGGGCGATGGCGATGGCGAGTCCGGCGAGCAGGACGGCGACGACCGTGCGCGTGGCAGCGGCGGCCGCGGCCTGCGCCTGGTCGCGCAGCCGCACGGCGTCCTGCTGCTCGATCCCGTGCAGGCTCTCCAGCGCCTCCTCCACGGCGTCGACGTGCGTCTGCGCCTGCGCCTGGTCGACGGCGTCGAAGGCGTCGAGCCGGCTCGCGACGGCCAGCGGCACGAGCTGGGCGTCCCGCACCTGCTGGTAGGCCGCCCACTCCTCGCCGACGGTCGCGACCAGCTGGGCCCGCTCGTCGTCCAGGTCGAGGGCCTTGTAGCGACCCATGGCGGCGGCGATCTCCTCGTCAGCGCCGTGCATGTCGGCGAGGTTGTCGTCGATGCCGGCCTGCGTGCTGCTGATGAGGACGTTGCCCAGCTCCCGGCGGGCGTCGTACTGCGCGATCCGGGCGTCCCCGACGAGCTGCGTCGGCACCAGCCCCTCCTCGTACAGCCGCTCGCTGTGGGCGGCGAGCCCCCGCACGTCGACCACGGCGACGGCGCCGACGGTGCCCGCGACGGCTGCCGCCGACAGGACCGCCACGAGCACCTTGGTGCCGACCTTGCGGTCGGCGAACCAGCGCGTGACGGCACTGCCGGCGCGGGCGGGCGACTGCGAGGACGGGGCGCTCATGGGCTTCTCCGGAAGTCGTTCGGCGACGGACGGGGTCCGCCGGGAGGTCGCGCGATCGCGACGCTCATCGTCACCATCGGCGTCAGCGGCCGTGGCCTTAGCGCGCGCGGGCTGCGTCCGCGAACGCCGGCTCGAGGTCGACGGTGCGTGGCACGTCGAGGGCGAGCAGGAGGCTGCCGTCGAGCTTGTAGGCCCCGCGGATGAGGTCCCGCGCCTCTGCGGTGACCGTGTCCGGGGGGACCTCGAAGTGCCGGGCGTCGGTCTCGATCACCTCGCCGATCTGGTCGACCAGGAGGCTGACGGCGCCGTCCTCCGTGCGCACGACGACGTTCATGGGCAGCTGGCCCTGCCTGCGGTCGGGCATGCCGAGGCGGTGACGGAGGTCCAGCGCGGTGATGACCTGGCCGCGCAGGTTGATCAGGCCGCCGATGGAGCCGGGGGCGAGCGGCACCCGGGTCGTCTTCTGGTAGCGGATGACCTCCTGCACCGTCTCCACCTCGACGCCGAACAGGTGGCCGTCGAGCGTGAACGTCGTGAACTGCTGGCTGGCCGCGTCCGTCCCGGGCGCGCCGACGGGGACCGCCATGTCAGACCTCCAGGAGGCCGGCCGGAGCCGACAGGTAGAAGTTCGGGTCCGCGGCGAGGATCGCCGAGCGGACGTCGAGCAGCTCGGTGATGTGCTCCTGCACGACGGCCGAGCCGACCAGGCCGTGCTCCTCCAGGTCGCTGCGGGCGGTGAGCTCCTGCTCGGCGATGTCGAGGATCTGCTCCACGACCAGCCCGACGCTGCGGTCGTTCTCGCTGTAGACCACGACCTGCACCGTGTCGGCCGGCGCGCCGGAGCCTGCCGCGCCCAGGAAGTGCGAGAGCCGCACGAGCGGCAGGATCTGCCCGCGGTACTGCACGACCTCGTGGGAGCCGACGCGCTCGACGGTGGAGACCGGGAACTCCTCGAGACGGGTGACCATCGCGAGCGGGATGCCCATGCGGCGCCCCTCGCCGAGCCCGACGACGAGCAGCGACTCGACCTTGCTGAGCGCGGCGTCGCCGCGGGCGCCGCGGTCGCCCACCCCGCGGTCGCGACCGGCCACGAGGACGTTGGACTGCTGGGCGACGGCGAGCACGTCGAGGATGAGCGCGACCGTGCCGTCCCCGAGGATCGTCGCCCCGGCGAAGGAGGGGATCCCCTTGAGCTGCTTGCCGAGCGGCTTGACGACGATCTCCTCGGTGTCCATGACGTCGTCGACGACGAGGCCGAACTGCCGGTCCTCGGCCTGCAGGACCACGATGAACAGCGTGTCGCGGGTCCGGCCGGGCTCCTGCGGCCCGACGGCGAGCTCACGGTCGAGGTGGACGAGGGGCAGCAGGCTGCCGCGCAGCCGGTAGACCGGCGCGCCGTGGATCTGCTCGACCTGCCGGGTGACGGCCTCGCCCTCGAGCCGCACGAGCTCGAGCAGGCTGACCTGCGGGATGGCGTAGCGGTCCCCCGCGCAGGTGACGGTCAGCGCCGGGATGATCGCGAGCGTCAGCGGGATCTTGATCCGGAAGGTCGTGCCGCGACCGACGTGGCTCTGCACGTCGATCGTCCCCCCGATCTTCTCGATGTTGGTCTTCACGACGTCCATGCCGACGCCGCGGCCGCTGACGTTCGTGACGGCGGCCGCGGTGGAGAAGCCGGGCAGGAAGATCAGGTGCACGATCTCGCGTGGTGTCATGCGGCTGAGCCGGTCAGCGGTCACCAGGCCCTTGTCGAGCGCCTTGGCCCCGATGACGGCCGGGTCGATGCCCTTGCCGTCGTCGGTGATCTCGATGTTGACCTGGCCACCCTCGTGGTAGGCGCGCAGCAGCAGGACGCCCTCGGGGTCCTTGCCGGCGGCGATGCGCTCCTCGGGCGTCTCGATGGCGTGGTCGACGGCGTTGCGGACCAGGTGGGTCAGCGGGTCCTTGGTCGACTCGAGGATGGTGCGGTCGAGCTCGGTGTCCTTGCCCTCCATCTCGACGCGCACCGACTTGCCGCAGGTGTGGGACAGGTCGCGCACGACGCGCGGCACCTTGCTCCAGGTGCTGTCGATGGGCTGCATGCGCGTCTTCATGACGCCCTCCTGCAGCTCGCTGGCGATGAGGTTGAGCCGCTGCGAGGACCGCACCAGATCGGCGTCGGCGCGGGTGGAGGCGTGCTGCACGATCTGGTTGCGGGTGAGCACCAGCTCCCCGACGAGCGTCATGAGCGCGTCGAGCAGGTCGACGTCGACCCGGATGCTGCTGTCGGCGACGCTGCGGCGGCCGTCGGACTGCGACTCGAGGGCACCGTCGAGCTCGGCCTGCGCGACCGCGCCCTTGCTGAGCAGGATCTCGCCGAGCCTGCGGCTGTCGCCGCCGAGCGACTGGTCGAGCACCGCGGACAGCACGGCCTCGGGACCGACCGCGCCCGACTCGACCAGCACCTCGCCGAGGCGCGGTGTCGCCACCTCCTCGAGCGCGGACGGCTCCGGCGTCGGCTCCTCGAGCTCCTCGAGGACGTCCTCGAGCGCGGGAGGCGCAGGCAGGGCGGGCGCGTCCGGCAGCTCCACGACGTCCGCCGGGCGGGCCTGCAGCTCGGTCAGCCGGGCGATCAGCGCGCGGTGGTCCGGGCTGCCCTCGACGCCGGTCGCCTCGATCGACGACAGCAGGCCGCGCACCGCGTCGACCATCTCGAGCAGGACGCTCGTCATGGCAGGGGTCAGGACCAGCTCGCCGTCGCGCAGGCGCGACAGCAGGCTCTCACCGACGTGGGTGACCGCCTCGAGGTGGGAGTACGCCAGGAACCCGCTGGTGCCCTTGATGGTGTGGATCGTGCGGAAGATGCTGCCGAGCAGCGGCTGGGAGCCCGGCTCCTGCTCGAGCGCGAGCAGGTCGCTGTCCAGCTGGTCCAGGTTCTCGTGGCTCTCCACGAGGAACTCCTGGACGATCTCGTCCAGCTCGATCACGGGTGCTCCTTGGGGACGACGGGTGGACGACAGGCGCGCGGGCGCCTGTCCATCGGGCGTGCGGGCGCGGCGTTGAGCCTCGGACCGCGGCTCAGCCGGCGAGGCGAGCGGCGCTGCGCTGCCGGGGCAGTACGGACAACCGCGAGGCGTAGCTCGAGCGGGCGGACAGCGAGGCGTTGTACGCCGCCTGCCTGGCGGCGGCCCGGCCGGACTGCTCCTTCGTCCGCTCGCCGTACTGCTCGGCCAGGCCCTCGCGGACCAGCGTCAGCGCCTCGGTGCGCATCTGCGAGACGCGCGACTCGGTGACCCCGAGCTCCTCGGCGAGCTCGGCCGACGTCCGGCCCTCGAGGAAGTAGCCGACGAGCACCGACCTCAGCCGGTCGGGCAGGGCGTGCAGGGCGTCCTGCACGTAGCTGTCGCGCTCACGCCGCTCGAGCTCCTCCAGCGGGTCGGCGCCGGGGTCCAGGACGACGGCGGCCAGCGTGGTGTCGCCCTCGTGGTCGCGGGTCGGTGCGTCCAGGCTCAGGACGGTGCTGCGGTGCAGGCGGCCCTCGAGCTGCACCAGGTCTGCCAGCGGCATGCCCATCCGGGCGGCGACCTGCTCGGAGGTGGGCGTACGGCCGAGCTCGCGCTCGAGCGTCTCGCGGACCGCGGTGAGGTCACGAGCGCTCGAGCGCAGGGCCCGGGGGGCGAAGTCCAGGGCGCGGACGGCGTCGACGACGGCGCCGCGGATGCGCAGCACCGCCCAGCGCTCGAACGGGACGCCCTTGCTCGGGTCGAAGCGCCGCGCGGCCTCGACGAGACCGAACGTGCCGGCCGCGACCAGCTCGTCGCGGTCGCAGTGGCGCGGGTAGTGGTGGGCCATGCTGCCGACGACGGCGCGGACCAGGGGGAGGCTGTCGGCGACCAGCTGGTCGACGTCGACGCCCGCGGTGGTGGCAGTGGCGGTGGTCTGGGTCACGGTGCGCTCCCGGTCGCTGCGCCGGCCCAGTGCCGTCGCGACAC
>Ga0210040_10002941_pt1 | contig 23482 bp, 23 predicted proteins | sample CryGeyCG12114_NA_FD_185462 | JGI IMG/M metagenome (GOLD analysis project Ga0210040, IMG submission 185462) | Groundwater microbial communities from aquifer - Crystal Geyser CG19_WC_8/21/14_NA (SPAdes) (version 2) | ecosystem: Environmental > Aquatic > Deep subsurface > Groundwater | place: USA... | reverse complement strand
CTCACGGGTAACGCCCTTGCGGCTTGCTAATCGGCTTCACCAACTTGCCGATAAGGGATTTGCACCCGCTGGATAATCTGAGTATATTCATTCCAGAATATAGCTTGCGCCATGCTGGGCGCACACACAGTATTGCCAAAAGGCGTGCTGAAGTACTTAACTCAACTTTTGTGCTTCTATCAAAATTTGTACTTTAGCTAAACTGAAGTGCAACAAATTCCGCCCTTCGGCAATACCCAAACCGTTAGCCATAAATTGCAATCATGGAATCGAGAAAAATCATAAAATGAGAAACATATGGGTTTTTCTGTTTGCTATTCTTTCATTGGCCTCATGCAACCAATCGCTGTATGACATCAACTACAAAGGAGAAGAAAATTATAAATCATTTTATGTGGTTGACACAATAAGGATTGAAAATCCTGTGCGTGTCTATCCAAAAAAACACGATAGGATATTCATTCTTTCAAAGGACAAACTCAAGGCGTATCGAGGTGAAGCAGACTTCTTTATGTCACCTGATATATTCCTTTCAAATAATTACACATTAATTACAACTATTTAATTTTATCCGGCCACTTATAAAAACAAATGGAAACCTTTATTTCGATTCTGAGAGGCATTAATGTAAGCGGGCAAAAGAAGATCCTGATGGCTGACTTGAAGGCGCTGTTCGAAAATCTGGGATTTGAAGACGTCAGGACTTACATCCAGAGTGGCAACGTTATTTTTAAAGCTAGTGAAAAGAGCGCAGGAAAAGAGCTTGCCGGAAAAATTGAGGCCGCCATTTCTGACAAGTATAGTTTTCATGTTCCTGTTATCATTCGGACTGCCGCAGAAATGGAAAACATACTTGCTGTAAACCCCTTTTTAAAAGATGCGAGCATAGATCAGGAAAAGCTTCATGTTACTTTCCTGGATGAAATTCCAGAACAGGAAAAGCTGGCAGGTATAAAGCACGTCGACTTTCCGCCTGACCAGTTTTCTATTATAGGTAAAGAAGTATTTCTGTACTGCCCCGACAAGTATGGCGAAACCAAATTATCTAACAAGTTCTTTGAGAACAAACTCAGAGTAGCTGCCACAACACGAAACTGGAAAACCGTGAACAAGTTAGCCGAAATGGCTACAGCCTAAATCAATCCTTCGCCTTTTATACTTTCCAGTCAAATTTATTTTATAAATCATCCGGGCAAGTCTCTTTTACCTTTTTGCGCCGTAAGTATCTTCATACATAAAGACGTAAGTTATGGTAAAAGTAGCCTTATTGGTTCGGCTGGAAGCTAAACCCGGAAAAGAGAACGAAGTAGAAAACTTTATTAAAGGCGCGCTGTCGCTTGCCCAACAGGAGCCCGGCACCATTACGTGGTATGCCCTCAAGATAGATAAATCTACCTTCGGCATTTTTGATACGTTTGAGAACGAAGTGGGACGGGAAGCGCATTTGGGCGGCAAAATTGCAGAAGCATTGATGGCAAATGCGCCTGAACTGCTGGCAAAAACTCCCGTAATAGAGCATGTAGACGTATTGGCGGCAAAGCTCCCGGAATAACCTGTTGCCAATCCTGCTTATACTTGCGTAAAAGTATACCAGTAAAACGAAGGATAAGAACGCATGTTTTTATCCTTTTTGGCTTTATACTTATTGCTTTTCACCTGCTTTGACCTTTGTTTAACTTCAATCGTTTCAACATATTGCAGTTATACCCGTTGGTGCTGCCATTGCTTTTCACCTTTACTTACTTTCCTCACAACCCAGCTCCTGCAACCACAGTTTGTAAAATAGATAAGTATAAAACCGGCTAACTGCTATGCCCCATAACGAAGAACACTACAAAGCACTGATTGCGCAACTCGACCGGCTGCACCAACAGGCCGTGGAACTGGAACAGAAATTTGAACCTGCTATCGAAAAAACGCATCCTGGCTTCAGAAACAGCGCCCGGAACCTGTTGCACTACCTGGCCTTGCGCCAGCACGACATCCGCGAGTTGCAGGAAAGCCTGGCACAGCTGGGCCTCTCGTCGCTGGGCAGGGCCGAGGCGCATGTACTGACCAGTTTGCAGGTGGTGCGCCATCAACTGTGCCATTTAGCTGCCTGTGCTCCCACCGACAAACAGCTGCCTGTTTCTTTTTCGGAGAGCCAGATGCTTTTAGCCAGCCACACGCAGGATCTGCTCCGGCCAATCGCAACACCCGCATTATGGTTACTTTCTCTTCGGATCTGGCCGACGATTACGAACTGGTGTGCCGCCTGCTGAAAGCCGGCATGAACTGCGCCCGCATCAACTGCGCCCACGACCACCCGGAAGTATGGCTTCGGATGGTGCAGCACGTGCAGCGGGCAAGCCGGGAACTCAACCTTTCCTGCAAAATACTGATGGACCTGATGGGGCCAAAGCTGCGGACGGGTCCGTTGGAGCCTGGTCCGGCGTTGCTGGTTATCCGCCCGGTGCAAAACGAGCTGGGGCAGGTAACCGCCCCGGCCAAAGTATGGCTCGCGCCTCCGGGCGTAACGCCGTCTGTACAGGCAGATGCCACACTGCCCCTCGAAGCCGACTGGCTGGCACAGCTACAGCAGGGCGATACTTTATACTTTACTGATACCCGTGGCCGCCGCAGGCAACTGTCGGTGGTGCGCAAAGAGACGACGGGGGTGATGGCGCACCTGCTTAAAACTTCCTACATCACAACCGGAACCCAACTGAAAGTAAAAACTGACACGGTAGCAGCGCGCAAGGCTGCTGTCGGTGAATTGCCTGCCGCAACGCCACCCCTATTGCTTAAAAAAGACCATTTCCTACTCCTCACTAAAGATGCTATACCCGGTGAACCCGCCCGCTTCGATGCACAGGGCCATGTGGTGCAGCCTGCTCACATCTCCTGCACATTGCCGGAGGTGTTTGCACACGTAAAAGCCGGTCAGCCTATTCTTTTTAACGATGGCAAGATTGAAGGCAAAGTACAGCAGGTGAGTCCGGATCAGCTGCTGATACAGATAACCTACGCCAGCGACACCGGCAGCAAGCTACAGGCCGACAACGGCATCAACCTGCCCGAAACAGAGCTGCACCTGAACGGCCTTACCGAAAAAGACAAGAAAGACCTCCATTTTGTAGCCCGGCACGCCGACATTGTGGGCCTATCTTTTGTAAATAACACAGCTATGGTGGAGGCGCTGCAGCAGGAACTCCGGCAATTGGGCGCAACAGATGCCGCCATTATGTTAAAGATCGAAACAAAGGAAGCCTTCCGAAACCTGCCGCACCTGCTGCTGGCGGTGATGCGCAGCCACCCGGCAGGCATTATGATTGCGCGCGGCGATCTGGCGGTAGAGTGTGGCTGGCAGCGCCTGGCCGAGGTGCAGGAAGAGATTCTGTGGCTGTGCGAGGCAGCACACCTGCCCGTGGTATGGGCTACGCAGGTGCTGGAAACGCTGGCTAAGAAAGGCCGCCCCTCACGGGCTGAGATAACGGACGCCGCCATGGCCCAGCGCGCCGACTGCGTAATGCTGAACAAAGGGCCATACATTGTACAGGCCATCCAGCTACTGGACGACATACTGACCCGCATGCAGGCGCATCAGCATAAGAAAACATCTATGTTGCGCAGCCTGCATATTTCGGAAATGGAGAGACAGACGGAATAAGCGCAGCCAGGCTTTTAAAGCTTGTGAACAGGACTACAGCTACGCTTATTAAAAGCGGAAGTATAAATTATGATTTATAGAATTGATTATATAACTTTATTTTTCAGCACGCTACAAGAATATAGGTAGGGTGCAAGTATAGCGATCAGTTAAACTAAATCTTAACCTAATGAATCAGCAAAACCTGACAAAGTGGCTTTATGTAGTGGCTGTACTTTTAATTATAGCCGGCGCCGTGATTTGCCTGCTGCATCTTTCGGCCAGCGATATGGGCTTGAACCTTATTTTAACAGGCCACATCGTTATATTAACAGCTATCCTGCTGCAGATAAAGCAAATGAGAGACATAGAAGAGCAAAACGATTTTATGCAGGAGCAAACCAAAGAATACAAAAACCACTAACTTATGAGAACTTACCTGACAATAGTGCTTTTATTTGTTACTTGCCTTGCAACACAGGCACAGGAACTGCAACTTATGCCTGCAAAAACAGCGAAGCAGGCAAGTATAAATATGCCGCAACCTTATATGCTTGCCGGCGATGCAGAAACAGTAAAAGGCGCTTTAATTTTAGATCCGCAACATATCCAAAGTATAAATGTGTATAAAGGGTCGCAGGCAACAGATAAATTTGGCAGCAAAGCAAAGGATGGAGCTATTGTAATCGCCTTAAAGAGCAATGTAGCGCTGGTACGGCTGGCGCAGGTTTATACTGCCTTTAAGATACCGGCGCAGCAGCAAGATCTGCCGGTGGCTATCAACGACAAGTTGGTGGGCAAGCCGGAACTGCTTCTGGCAAACCTGGAGGAAATAAATAAAGTAGAGGTAAAAAAACAGGATGTTTCCGCACCCGTTCGCTTCAGCTTTGACGAAGATGCGCCATACCTCAACATTGTAACAAAATAACCGCAGCCTCAGGATGAAAGGCCTGCTAAACCTGCCTGTTTTAATTTGTTGATAAAATATAATCGGCCTGAATTCCGCATACATGACGCACATGCTACTGAACATTAACCTGACTGAAGTACAGATCTTCTTTCTTACCTTTGCTGCTACGCTGGCTGTGGCAGTTGCCGTCCGGTTTATCTATAAAAGATTCGCCGGTGCCAAAGCAGAGCCGGAAAAGGATAATCATCAGCTTTAACTATGGACGGAAAAAAACGCGCTAACATCAAACCGGGCCTGCATGTACATATCGTGCTGAAAGAAGATCAGCGCACCGGCCACCTGACCGAAGGCTATGTACAGGACATCCTGACAAACTCGCCTACGCACCCGCACGGCATAAAAGTACGCTTGGAAACCGGCGAAGTAGGCCGCGTACAGGAAATTCTGCCGGAAGACTGATGTTGAGTTAAAGACCTCGTAGCGTGCGCAGCTCCTGCGAGTGTCTGTTGCCTGCTACGAAGCAAGGGCTGTTGTCATAGACGCTCACAGGTTTTATGAACGCTGCGACTGACCTTTTCCTAATCCTGATAATCAATCCTTTAGATCCTGGTTCAGACAATGTACCAGACGCTCACAGAAGCTGCGCACGCTACGAGGTGTTTTGTAATGTTACTCAATCCCTTCACACTCCTCACTCTTAACTTTCTAACTTCTAAAGAATCTCTTCATCAGCGAAGCTGTAGTAGTCGTTGTCGGTAAAGATGAGGTGGTCGAGCACGGGCAAATCTAAAAACTGACCGGCTTCTTTCATTTTCCGGGTAAGTGAGATGTCTGCGGTGCTTGGTTTTAAGTTGCCGCTCGGGTGGTTGTGCACCAGTATTATTGAGCTTGCCAGCTGCTCCAACGCCTTTTTAAATATGATTTTCGGGTCGGCTACGGTGCCGGCCACGCCGCCGGAACTAATGCTTTCCTTTTTCATCACTACATTGGCGCGGTTCAGCAGTATAATCCAGAATTCTTCGTGCGGCAAATCCAACAATTGCGGCTTGATGTAGTTATAGATGTCGGTGGAACAGGTGATGCGCGTTTTAGCGGTGGCAGCGGTTTCTTTACGGCGGCGACCCAGTTCCAGCGCGCTCACAATAGAGATGGCTTTAGCCTCGCCGATGCCCTTGTTCTTCATCAAATCTTTTACCGTAAGCCGTGCCAGTTCGTTCAGGTCGTTGCCCACGGCAGCAAGTATAAGTTTGGCCACGTCCACGGCGGTGAGTTTGGCGGTGCCGGAGCCGATAAGTATGGCTATCAGTTCAGCATCGCTCAGGGCGGCTTTGCCTTTTAGCAGCAGTTTTTCGCGCGGACGGTCTTCTTCAGCCCACGTTTTGATGTTGAGCGAAGCCTGGTAAAGCGCAGGTTCGGCAGCAATGGCAGCATCTTTCACAGCGGTACAGATTTTGATAAGTGAATGGAATATTACCTCAAGCCGGTTCAGCAAAAATTAGTTCAGCCTGAGCCTTCTTGTGTTTAAAATAATTATACTTTAACCAGCAATTATTATCAACGGGCTCCGGACAAAGCACCCCGCCTGACGATGGAGTTATACTTATGCAACGATTCTTTTCTAAGTTCCTATCCGTAGGAATAGTGGTTTTGATTTTGTTTTTGATTGACCTCTATGTTTTTCAGGCTGTCAGACTAGTGTCGCAAACGCTGCCTCCTGCAGCACAGCGAATTATCTATTTTATTTATTGGGCGATTTTTGTGATCACAGCCGCCACTTTCGCCCTGGTTTCTACCACCCGTGGTACACCGCCCACTGCTTTTCAGACTTACCTGGCGAGCACACTTTTTATCTTTTTCGCCTCCAAACTGGTAGTTATCGTTTTTCTGATGCTGGACGACGTGCTGCGCATTGGCAAAGTAGCCCTGAACAGCGCCGGCAGCGAGGCCGCTTTTGATCCGTCGCGCAGCAAGTTTCTGAGTCAGTTGGGGCTGATTGTAGCCGCTGTACCGCTCTCTGCTTTTATCTGGGGTATGGTGAAGGGCGCTTACGAGTATCGAGTGAAGCACATTATGCTGCATTTCCCTAACCTGCCACAGGCTTTCGACGGGTATAAGATGTTGCAGATATCGGATTTACATACAGGCAGTTTCACATCCACCAATCCGCTCAGAGAAGCGGTGCAGCTGATTAACCGGCAGAATGCCGACATCGTGTTTTTTACAGGTGACCTGGTGAACAATATGGCCGTGGAAGTGCAGCAGCACATCGATACTTTAAGCGAAATCAAAGCCAAAACAGCCGTCTTCTCGGTACTCGGCAACCACGACTATGGCGACTATGTAGCCTGGCCCAGCCTGGAGGCGAAACGCAAAAATTTACTTACCCTGATTGAGAGCCACGGCAAAATAGGCTGGGATATTCTGATGAACGAGCACCGCATCATTGAAAAAGACGGCGAACATATTGCCATACTTGGGGTTGAGAACTGGGGCAACAAAGCAGGCTTCCCAAAGTATGGCCGCCTCGACAAAGCTCATGCAGGCGCGGAACAGGCACTGTTTAAAGTGCTGCTCTCTCATGACCCGTCGCACTGGGACGGCGAGGTGAACCAGCAGTACCAAGACATCGATCTCACCCTTTCGGGCCATACCCACGGCATGCAGTTTGGCATAAACATACCCGGCTGGAAGTGGAGCCCCGTGCAGTATATGTACAGGCAATGGGCTGGATTGTATAAAAAAGGCAGCCAGTACCTTTATGTAAACACCGGCCTCGGTTTTCTGGGATACCCCGGCCGGGTAGGCTTTCTGCCCGAAATTACAGTCTTTGAATTAAAGAAAGCCTGATAGTATAAATCCTGGCAAAATAAATTTAAAGCAGCAGACAGCGCCGGCCTTTTCGTCCGGCGCTGCTTGTTTATCAAGCAAAAGACTAGCATTAATCTTATACTTTCATTCCTGATAATCTGGCAATAAATTCAGGAAGTATAATTTTTCTACCTGGTTTTTTCCTGATGCCCGGCAAAATATATTTTATACTTGCTGCGAATAAATTCAATTTTCCTGCCTTTACCGCTCTCTGACACCTTTTATAACCTGCTTTTACAGCTTCCTTACAGCCTAAGCGACCAGGCTTCTTAAACTAACTTCCTCCTTATCATTCTTATACTTATTACAGTTGCGCGGCTCTTTGTTAATGCACCAGCCTAACAAACATTAACCTGTCGGGTTCGTAAATAGCAACAGCGCCATACATGGGTTTTATACTATTTATCAGGAGCTAAACGACCTAAACTTAACGTGAATCAAACTATGAAAAAGATACTGTATTCTATATTGGCTATCAGCACTATGTTTTTTGCTACCTCGTGCAGGGAAGACATGAACGACAACCGGGGCACTACCACAGAGGTGGTTGATGCAAATAACAAGGAGGACGTGGACCCGGAGCATATCCGTGAGTACGATGCAACGCCCGGTGCCAGCGCAACTACCGGAGAAACTGACGCCGACGAGCAATACAGGACTAATGCAGATGAAATAACGACACAGGTGGCTGCTGATTTGAAGCTGAACACTGATACAAAAGCACGCGTGCGCGATGTATACTACAACCGCAACAAAAGATTAGGCGACCTGAGCGGTGCCAGTGCTGCAAACGCATCAAGCAGCAATACCAGCGGCTCTGATGTAGGTACTGGTGGCTCTAACACAGCCGATGCCCCCATAGAGCCTAACACTGTAGATACACTGCGTGCCGATGCGAATGCCCAGGCCAACAGTAGTACCGGCATATCAGCAACCGACCCAGCGGCTGCACGAAAGCGTATCAACGAAGAATCTGAACGCCAGTTGCAAACAATCCTGACGCCGGAGCAGTGGAAAACGTATCAGCAGAACCGCACCAAGTATGATGCAATAAAGTAGCCTACCCTTAGCGCTACCTAACTTTAAAGCCTATAGCATCCGTAGCTATAGGCTTTTGCTTTTTCTGCCCTCTTATAGCCTGGCGATGCACACGCATATATCAAATCCTATATTTCTTGATGTTGGCATACTTTTTGGCGAACTTTGTCGTATTAATGTAAATTATTTAGGCCAGCCGCCCCTCCATCAACCTTATACATGCTTAAACAGTCTCTGTTCTACCTCTTTCCTTTTCTGCTACTACTCTGCAACCTGCCAGCTGTGGCTCAGAAAAGTATACGGGTAAGTGGTACTGTGCTGCAATCCGACCGCTCCACGCCTATACCTGGCGCTACTGTAGTAAAAGTAAACAGCAAACTGGGCGTGCTGACCGACGAAAACGGACAATTTAAGATTGATGTGGCGCAGCAGGACACGCTGCTGATTCGGGCTGTGGGGTTTAAGCCAGTGTTGTACCTGCCCAACCAACTGCCGGTGTCGGAGCTTCGGGTAAATATCATCATGAATGAGGACAGTGTGCTGCTGGGTGAGGTAGAAATCACGAGCCGCCCCTCGCAGGAGATGATACAGCGCGCCCTGCGCAACATGAAACGCCAGGAAACCAGCCAGGTAAAAAAGCCCGGCTATATTCCGGGCCTGGAGCCACCTCCGCCGCCGCCAGCGCCAGCGCCCAGCATCGGCAGTCCGGCTACCCTGCTGTACGATATGCTGTCGAAAGAAGGCAAAGAGAAACGTAAGCTGAATGAGTTGCTGAAGCAACAGGAGCTTGAGCGCCAGCGAAAAGAGCGGGAAGAGTATAACAAGCTTTTCAAAAACAACACCGGTTACCAGTAAAGGCAGCAAAACATTGCGCCGCTGCGTAGGTTATGGTATATCAAAACCTACTCCTGTATGAAAATCGGATACCCCTGCATCAACCAAACCCTGGACTGTAGTTCGTCCCGCACTTTTCGGCTTGCCTCCTATAGCGAAGAACGCCTGCTGGAAACCGTGGAACAGAATTTGAACTGCCTCCAACGCATCCTGGAATACAACGTGCAACACGATCTCCTTTTTTTTCGCCTCTCTTCTGATCTAGTGCCTTTTGCCTCGCATGAGATAAACAAGTATAACTGGCAAGAGCATTTCAAGATGACGTTCCGGGAGTTGGGCAGTTATATCCGAAGCAACAACATGCGCATTTCTATGCACCCCGACCAGTTTGTGGTGCTTAACTCGCCTAACGCGCAGACGGTAAAAAACTCCATCGCCGAACTGGTATACCAGGGAAGCATTCTGGATTTAATGGAGCTGGATACTACGGCGAAACTGCAGATACACGGCGGCGGCGCGTATGGCGATAAACCTGCGGCCATGCAGCGTTTTGCCGAAGTATACCACACCATGCTGCCTGATGCCGTGAAAGCCCGCCTCTGCGTAGAAAACGATGATCGCACCTATACTTTACAGGATTGCCTGCAACTGCACGAACTCACTGGCGTGCCCATCATTTTTGACAACCTGCACCACGAATGTGTGAACAACGGGGAACCGATGCGCGAAGCCGTGGCAATGGCCGCTGCCACTTGGAACATAGAAAATGATGGTATTCTGATGATGGATTATAGCGCACAATCTCCGGGCGAGCGCAAGGGCAAACACGTGCAGCATATACAGGAGCAGCTTTTTCACGATTTTCTGGCGGAAACCGAAGGCCTGAACATGGACATTATGCTGGAGATAAAAGATAAGGAAGCAAGCGCCCTGAAAGCCGTAGAAGTGGCCCGTGCGCTGGGTCGCCTGAAATTATGAGGCCAGCAGGTGAAACATCCATTCCCCCATCTGCCACAGCGCCCATACCAGCAGTATAAGCAGCACAGCCAGCCCAACAACTACGCCTGCTATAATGCCTTTGCCGCTGCCCTGGTATTTGCCTTCCTCGTAGTGACGGCGCAGCAGGCGCACATTCCGATCGTTGGCTTTAAAAGCAAAGTCGAAAAGGTTGCCAAGTATGGGGATGCTGCCGAAAAGTGTATCGAGGCCCACATTGAGCAGCATAAGCGCCACCAGTTTGCCGCTTGCCCCGTGGCGGGCCATCGTCAGAATCAGCATGGCCGATACACCAAAAGAAGCCAGATCGCCGGCAATGGGCAGCAGCCCCAGAATAGGATCGAGGCCAAACCGGAAACTGGTGCCCGGCACCCGGAACTGGCTGTCCATCAGGTGCGAGATATGGTCTACCCACTTTAATTTTTCAGACTGGGGTGTGCGGATGTAGCGTGTGTTATCGTTAGCCATAAGCTGCTTATACGGGAATAGCGCCTGGAGGTGCAGGTATGAATAATGCCGGCCCATTGACGTATAAATGGATAGAATCTGACGACGCTATTTGCTACCTTTACTTGCTACAAGCTTGTAGGCCATATTTCATAATAAAACGATATGAGTGATTTTATGCGAAAGACAATGTTCCTTCCGTTCCTGCTTTTGTTGGCTGGATGCCAAGGCAGCGAAACAGCAGACCCTGCCGTTGCCGCCCAGCTACAGGGCAGCTGGATAAACACAGCTGTGGTGCAGGAATATTATGATGCATCGGAAAACCTCGTTTATGAAAATTTGCCGGAACGTGACAGCCTCGTATACCAGTTCAGAGATAAAACGCTTACCATCGCCCTGGACTCAACCCTGTTTACAAATGATACAACCAGCAGCGTAAAAACGTTGGAAACCCTGTCTTTTAAAGTATTAAAGCTCAATGGCGCCCCCCACCTTACTTTTACTTCAGGTAGCAGCGGCTTCTCAAACACAACTATTAAATCTATATCGGGTACTGCCATGGAATGGGAAGATGTATTTGAAAACCAGGCTTATCAAGACTCAACCGATACTAAAACAGCCGCAAAAATGCTGGTGCGGCATTTGTTCATCAGGAGGCAGTAGCATTTTTGGTTCACAAATGCCTGCACAACAGGATTTATAGCCGGACAAAAAAATATTAAATGCCTGAAGTATAAAACCATCAAAAATATAAATGTTAATACTTTAAATGTTCCTCAATTGTACTTGTAACGCTGTTGCGCTTCTTAAAATGAGGTTCTGGAGAAGTTTCGTTATACCTGGCGCCGCACCATTTTATACTTCCTTTTGAGCACTTTAAGCACTTTTCCCCGCACCTGTATCAGCTTCTTCTTCCAAACCTTCCTGTATCATCTGCACTGGTATACTTTTCTGATAATCATACAACTTAAGTTCCTGAATATTGGCTGGCAGCCCAAACCCGTTGTCCAGAAGTGCTGCTTTCACCTCCTGCATGATTCTTCCTTTCAGCAGCACCACAGCTTTTTTATAATCATCGGTCTCGGCCCAGAAGAAAACCCTGATATTTACAGTATTGGTAGCCAAATCATCCACTGTAGCGTAAGGCGGGTCTTTATGCAGAATTCCCTCTACGCCTAAAGCCGTTTTTTCTATCAGATTAATGGCGTCCTGTACGTTATCGTTATAGTCGATGCCCACTACAAAATCCATCCGGATCAGACCATTTTTCGTCAGGTTAGTAACCGCTGAGGTCAGGATATGACCATTGGGTATAAATATATCTTTGCTGTCGAAGGTTCTGATGTGAGTTGTGCGCAAGTCCAGGGCCAGTACTTTGCCTGTCAAGTCGTTTACAGTGATGCTGTCGTTTACCTCGAAGGGCCTGTTAAATGCCAGAATAAGACCCGCCAGGAAATTTTCGGCTATATCTTTAAAGGCAAAGCCTATTACCACAGCCGACAAGCTCGCACTGGCCAGCAGCCCTGCTGCCACGCCGCCCAGACCCAGCGTCTGCAGCACCAGCAACAGCCCGATTATCAGAATAGCCCATTTACAAACCGTGGCAATATATTGCGCCGTGATCTGATCATGCGCTTTGCTCATCAGGCGGCGTTCCAGAAACGATTTCACCTTAGACGCCAGCCACAAGGCTATAAAAAATATCAGGAGGGCAGCCAAAAGGTTTGGCAACAGAAACAGGAATCTTTCCCAGTAGGTATTCACTACCGCGGTCAGGCCATCGAGGGTATTATTGAAGTTAAAAGAAGTGGAATCCTGCATGGGTTTAGATTGTGTAGGCATTTGCGCCAGGTTCAGGCAAGTACCGGCTGTCGCTACTGCTTTAAATTATCTGCTACCTAAAACGGATTGTAAAATATCCTGTTGCATGCGGGCACGAGAGGTGGTTGAGTTATGAAATACAGATTATGAGATAAAAATACATTTAATAATTTATAACTACCTTCCGCAAGTATGAAAGAGGCACATCCTGTTGTTTGCCAGAAAAGAGAAGCGCCGGGCCAAAAACGCCTAACGCGTGTATTTGTACATGAAGTATATACTTTAAATCCCACCATCCGAAAGCCACTGCCCTATTGGTAAAGTGCTGTAGTGCGTAAATCCAGCAGTGCGGCTTGCGGCGCGATGCGTTTTGCCCGCAGAAAGCGGTTAAGGTTATAGGCATCATAGTTGGGTGCAGCCGGGTCCATGCTGCTGATGCGTACGCGCCCGGAGGAATGTATAAACTCCTGATTCTCGCCAATCCACATGCCTACGTGCACCACGCGTTCAGGCTTGCCGTCTTTTGCCGGCACACCAAAGAAAAGCAAATCGCCGGGGCGCATATTTTCCCAACCGTTGGAAGTATCCACCAGTTCGCCGGCGTGTACCTGCTGCGATGCATCACGCGGCAGCACCAGCCCGTTCATAAAGTAAACTGTTTTGGTGAAGCCGCTGCAATCGACTCCTTTAAAAGACGTGCCGCCCCACAGGTAGGGCACTCCCATCAGGCGCTTACTAGTCTGCACCAGGTTGTTTTCGGTAGGTTGGCGGCTGGCGGTCCATACCTTATAAGCTGTTGCCTCGGCAGCAGGCACATACGCAATGCGCCCATCCGGAAAAGCTACTTCATAAAATTTATCTGTCTGACTTTTCAGCACCAGCACATCGCCATACACCAAATCAGATACTGTTATACCTGCTGCATCAGGCGCCGCATAAGCAAAGCCATATGGATGTGTATAAAGCAGCTTTTCGCCGTTTTGCCAATCGGAGTAACTACTGTCGTTCTTCAGGGCAATGCCGCCGCCATCAACCCAAGCCAGGTACTTATCCGGTGTTTGTATCAGATACCAGCCGTCTTCCTGCTTCCATACCTGCACCGGTGTGCCCAGCGTAGCCTGCGTGGCCAGTTCTGCCGAATGTTTAGGCTGTGAGCGCAGGTTGGCTACCGAAATAGTAATTATCGCCTGGTTATCTCCCTCCAATCCATGCCCCGGCAGCACCTGAATGCTGTCTGTAAAAGCGATATGGGCGACCTGCAAACGCTCCAGCAAAGCAACTTTAGCTGCGGGCATATTCGTTTCGCCAAAGAGTACATGCCCATGCGGCTCAACCTGAAACAAAGCCGTGCGTTTATCAGGCGCAAACTGCTGGCGTATTGCTTCGATGTGGGATGTCAGGGCGGTAGCAGGTAAAGACTCTGTTACAGATTTACCGGTCGTGCAGGCCATCAGCAGACCCAGCAGAAGTATAAAAAAGTTATGTCGCATAAGATGCTAAGTAAATGTGCTAATTTATTAATATAACGATGTATTGATCATCAGTGAATTATAGAATAATTGTACTGGTTCAATTTTATCCGGTTGCTAAAAGAAGCAGACAAAAGATGAAGGCTTAAAGTATAAAAATCCTTGTAAATAACGGCTTTATACCTTTACTGATTTTAGTTTATACTTCATTAATGCTGTCCGGCTATTTATCGTTTCAATTAAGACTAATTTTTGCCGATTTCCGGAGGATCCAGCGCAGGTATCTGCTTTACAGAACTTCATATATCTTTATGGCGCCACCGCCTGCATCAAAAGAGCGCTGATGTAGGCAGCATACGTTCCGACAGCATAACCGAAAATAGCCAGCAGTACGCCAACCGGTGCCAGCGCCGGGTGAAACGCCGCCGCCACAATAGGGGCAGACGCCGCCCCGCCCACATTGGCCTGGCTGCCCACCGCCAGAAAGAAAAAGGGCGCTTTGATGAGCCTGCCCACGATAATAAGCAGCAGCATGTGCACGCAAATCCAGATAAAGCCAACCAGAAACAAGCCCGGATTACTAAAAACAGCTGTTACATCCATCTGCATACCAATCGTGGCGACCATGATGTATAGAAACAGGCTGCCGATGCGTGAAGCACCCGCGCCTTCCAGCTGGCGCACCTGGGTAAAGGACAGCAGTACCCCAAAGGTGGTAGCCAGCACCACGAGCCAGAAAAAGCCCGAAGTGAGGCTGAACTGTTCCAGGTAAGGCGCATGTGTGCCGATCCAGGGAGCAATGAGATCGGCCAGGAAATGCGCCGCTCCTGTTACCCCCAACCCGACGCCTACAATCAGCACGGTATCGGTTAAAGACGGAATCCGCATGATGCTGAGCCTGTACTTTTCTACTTTATCTTTCAAATCGTTCACTGCAGTATTATCAGCTTTAAAAAACCGGTCTATCCTGTCTGATTTACCGACGCCATACAAAAGCACCGCCATCCAGATGTTGGCCACAATCACATCCACGGCTATCACGGCAGAGAACAGGTTGGGATTGGGCTGAAAAACCTCGTACATGGCCAGTTGGTTGGCGCCGCCGCCAATCCAGCTGCCCGCAATGGTCGACAATCCCCGCCATACCGCATCCGGCCCCTGCCCGCCTACAATGTCCGGCGCAAAAGACGATACAATCAGAATCGCCAGTGGGCCACCCAGCACAACGCCTATACTTCCGGTAATAAACATCAGGCCGGCTTTGTGGCGCAGCTTCCAGATTTCTTTTAGATCAAGGCTGATGGTGAACAGCACCAAACTGGCCGGAAGCAGGTAGCGCGAAGCCACCTGGTACAAGCTGGACTGCTCGCCGGAGATAATGCCAAAAGAGTTAAGCAGGCTGGGAATAAGGTAGCACAGCAGCAGCGAAGGCACCACTGCATAAAACTTCCTGAAAAACGGGCGTTCGCTGGACGAAGTCTTAAAAATGAGGGCTAAAATGATGGCGAGTATGCCCAGTACAACGGCATCGTTGGTGATATAAGGTACTTGTGCAGCGGCTTGTTGCTCCATGTGTTGTTGCTTGTGGCAGGTTGAATTTTAATATAAAAGTAGTGCTCTGCGAACAATTATCCCGGTATAGGGCCAAACTGATTAATGAGCGTTGCCAGGCGATTTAAATCTTCGGGTGTGTGCAGGCTGTTGAGTATAACACGCGTAATGGGTGCATCGGCTGGCGTTGGGTAACGGAAACTGGAGATAAACACCTGGTGCTGTAGCAGGTATGGGCAAAGCGCTTCGCTGGAAGTATAAAATACCGGATAATTCTCAAAAAAACTAAACAGCTCCGGCCTGGTCAGCCACTGCCGAAAGTATGAAATGTTGGCAAACAGTTTTTGCCGTGCTTCCGCGAATATACTTTTGCTGCGGAGAAAAGCATACAGATAAGCCGGCACCGCGGGCGAGGCACCCCCGAAGTATGGGCTGCTCTTCAGTTGTTCAATAAACGGGCGGTCTGCAAGTATAAGGCCCGCCGGAATGCCAAAAGCTTTGCCGAAGGAGCTTACCACAATCAGCCTTATACTTCTTATACTTTGCAACTGCTGCAGCTGTCTGTAAACACCTGCCCCGTCTTCGCCGGTTACCCCAAAGCCATGCGAATCATCTACAACGAGCGTAATTTGCTTGTTTTCCGGCAAAGCAGCCACCCAGCCGAAATCATAATTTTGTACTTTCAGCGGATCAAGCGAATTGCAGATAAATATAAGGTGCTGATCAGGCAAACGCGGTGACTCCTCCAGTAACCGTTTTACCCATTCCGCATACGTTATAGTTCCGTCCGGTGCATCTGCCATACTTCGCCACACGGCCGGATGCGTACCGGGCGCATAGATAAACCGTCCTTCGCTTTTTAACAGTTGCACCACCACCTGCCCCGCCAGGTAACCCGACGACATGGTAAGCGCCGCTTCGGCCCCGGTATAGGCAGCCAGGTAATTTTCAGCTTCGCCAAACACCTGAAGTTGCAGGTTGGAATTGCGGGAGCTGGAGTAATTGGTGCCGTAGCGCTCCATGTCTTCCAGTAAGCATTGCCGGAAAGCCTTGTTGCAGGAAATACCCAGGTAAGAAGTCCCGCTGCAAAACAGGTATTCTTCACCGTTTATATTTAGCGTGCGGCCGGGCAGATGATCTGCAACAATGTGCTCGGGTTTAAACATCAGGAAAGCAGTGTGGCGCCGGTTCCATTTTCCCCGCTATAGCTGACCTGGCCGTAGTCGATGGTAACACCTTTGGCAATGTCCTGGCGCAGCAGCAGCGCACCGTCCATATCTACATAATCCAGCAGCGGCAGCAGTTGCGCAATCGCCGAAATGCCTATACTTGATTCGGTCATGCAGCCAACCATCACTTTCATACCCAGCTTCTTAGCTTCGGCAATCATGCGGCGGGCGGGCGTAAGTCCGCCGCACTTTACCAGCTTGATGTTTACGCCATGAAAATGCCCGTAGCATTTGGCTACATCAGCTTCCGTAATGCAGCTTTCGTCTGCAATAAGCGGCAGCACTGAGTGGTGGTATACTTCCTTCATACCTTCCAAATCGTCGGCACGCATGGGTTGCTCTATAAACTCCACGCCCAGCGGTTTCAGCTGTTTCGCATTTTCAATTGTTTCTTCCACACCCCAGGCACCGTTGGCATCTACCCGGAACACAGCAATCGTGTGCTTGCGCAACTCTTTTACAATGGCTACATCCTCGTGTGTTCCGAGCTTGATTTTGTAAATCGGCCATGGTTTCTCCTTCAGCTTTTTTACCATGTTGTCGATGGTATCGATACCGATGGTATAGTCGGTGAGCGGCATACTCTCTGCGCTCAGCCCCCACATCTGATACAGCGGCTGTCCTTTCATCTTGCCAAACAGATCGTTGGCGGCTATATCCAAAGCACAAAGCGCAAAGGGGTTGTCTGCCAGGTGGGGCTGCATCGTTGCCCAAAATGCTTCCGGGCTGGTTAAGTCCGTTGCCTCAATCTGCTCCCGGATGCTTTCCAGCGCCTCTGTCATACTCCCTATGGTGAAACCATAGTAGGGATTGCTGGTAGCTTCGCCGTAGCCTTTGTGCTCACCTTGCTGCAATTCTACCACCAGCGTTTCCTGCATATCGCGCGAATCGTAGGAGATGGTAAACTTATGCCGCAGCGGCAGCTCAAATGAACGGATGATTAGTTTCATCATTGATTTAAGTTTATTCTGTTAAGGTGAATTAGCTTTTTTTAAGATGTTAGTATTTAGATATTAGACGCTAGACTTTTATACTTATAAGATTTTGCTTGCTGCTCTTTCGGATTTGCAAATCCTGAAGAGCAGAGGCACGATTTAAAAATCATCCTGTCTATCCTAAAACCTTAATCCTGATTCAGACACTCGCAAGAGCTGCGAGATCTTTCGACAATTGCAGCTGTAAATTCCGGCTGTAAGTATAATGTCTAGTACTTCTCGTGTACCTCTGTCATGATGCGCACCATTTCGTTGCGGATCTCGGAAGAAGACACCGGGAAGTTGTTATTCATAAAACTAAAGAGCAGCAGCTTGCCGCTTTTGGTGACAATATAGCCGCTCTGGTTATGCACATGCGACAGCGTACCCGATTTGCCAAACACATACGGCACGTCCGCTTTGTAAATATTCCGGAACGTGCCCGGTTTGCCTCCTGCCGCCATCAGCGGAAATAATTGCTCTCTTGGCCGCTCCTGCAGCAGCTTTTGCAGCACAACAATAATATCGCGCGGCGTAAACATATCCATACTCGACAGGCCAGAACCGTCTACCCAAACCGGCTTGTCGGGCAAATCAGAAAGGTAGTTTTTAAGCGAATATTCAATGCCGCGCGCTACCGAAACCGTGTCGGAAATAGTGCCCGAACATAAGGCCATCAGCTGCTCGGCCAGCAAATTGTCGCTTACCTGCAGCATGCGTTTGTACACCGTATCGGCGGGCAAGCTATAAAACGTCTGCGCCTCATCAGGAACCGGTCGCTTTACCCATACTACCGGGCGATCCAAGGTGTCGGCCAGTAATTTCGCAGTTATATCGGGGGAGGTGATAAAAGGCACTTCCACCGAAAAAGCTGCTTTGGCATGTTTCGGGTAAAAAGTAAATTCGTTCGTTCGCCAGGCGCGCACAAACGCATCGCCCGCAGCATTACTGCCGGTATCGGTTTTCACCATCGCCTTAAAAAGTGCGGGTGTGGTGGTATAAGCCGAGAGGCTGTCTTTCCGGGTAAATTTCACGATGTTGCCATGTATGGGAAATACGCTTCGCTCGGGCTGGTAGTAATAGTTGTAATCGTCCCAGCCCCAGTTGGTAGCGAAAGGCGTGCTTTCAAAAGGCGCTTCGATGTAGTATAGCTTCTCGGTGCGGCTTTTCAGAAAATCATACACAACGGAATTCTTCACGTCCATGTGCGTAAAAATTGGGTCGCCGGTGCCCCAGAACAGCAGCGAGTCGCCATGCACCGCATACTTAAGCGCCGGTATGGAATCGCCCAGCATGTTGAGGCAGGTATAAAACGTAAACAGTTTGGTGTTTGAGGCCGGCACAAAATACTTGTCGGCGTTATGCGCTACTACTGTCTGGTTCAGTTGCGGGTCGTACAGCGCAAAGCCGATAAAGTCGTGCATGCGCTTTTCTGATTCCTCAATTTCGTGCTCGATGGCCGCAGGCCCGTACGGCGCAGCTGGCGTGTTGGCTACAGGAGCCTGTTTTGTGGTGCTGCACGCTGCCAGCAACAGCAGGTTTATACTTAGTAGCAAGTACCGGAAGTTTCTCATAGATGATATTGTATAATTTTATGTTGCTATGAAGGTATAAAGTATGGTAAGTATAGAGGCAAATTTAAATTTATACTTTCGTTGTTATCTATTTAGTATATTGACATAGCTTCATAGAAGAGGCTCTGATAAAAATTAAAGCTTTAAGTTCCATCGTTAGCTTTTCGCCTCGCCGGCTGGGCCATACTTTTCTTCTTGATAAGAAAAGTATGCAAAAGAATCAATACCCTCCAAACTCGCTGAACGCTCAAACAGTGGAGGCTCATTAATTGCACCTGGCAAATGCTTCGCTCTGTAGCAAGGAAAATTTACTCTAATTATCATCTACTTGAGATGAAGTCCGCCGGCAGGATTACTCCTAATTGAAAAATTTTAATCCTTGATATTTATGTTCTGCTTACCTATCACAAATACTTTTTATACAGATTATACAGCACTTTTTTATCTGTTGCAGTTAAGGTATCGCTGAGGTCGCTTTGTATAAAGTGCAGTTTAAAGGCCTTTATAGCGGCACTTAGATCCTGGGTATCATAGCCTATAATGCGCAGGGCGTCCTGCGGGTTAATAGGATCCGGAATACGCACCTGCATCTGGGCGCTGTCGCTGATAACGTTTCCAAGTATAACGAGGCTGTCGGGCGCTGATATTGTGCTCAGCGAAAGGGTACTGTCTAAAAGGGTGCTGTCGGGAACTAACGCAATATTCAGGACAATCGCACTGTCCGAAACCAGGGTTATGCTTTGGGTATAGGTGCTGTCAAGTATGGCTTCATCATACCACAAGCCATACCCGCTTTCGGCTAGCTTCTTCCACGGAAAAGTCGGGTTGGGATCTACTTTGCGGATTGGCGCGATATCAGAATGGCCGATAAAATTGGCGGTTGGTATCCCATAATTCTTCTTCAACATGGCCAGCACGTTGAGCAAACTATTAATCTGCGCATCAGAGAAAGGCTCAAAACCATTATTATCGAGCTCAATACCGATAGAAGAGGAATTTAGATCGGTGTTGTTGCCCCATCTGCCCACGCCCCCATGCCAGGCCCGCAGGTAATCGTTGAGCATGTGGTATACCTTGCCGTCGCGCCCGATAACATAATGTGCGCTTACCTGCGTTTTCGGCATGGTAAAAGTTTTCAAGGTCTGGCCTGTTGAGTTCTGGGCAGTGTGGTGGATGACCACATAATTTGGCTTGCGCATGTTAAAGTTGGTGGTACCAACCCAGTAATCACCCTGCTGATACGTTTGCTCTCCCGGTTCTGCTTCCGGAACAGTTCTTAAAGAGCGGGCATAAGCCTTTGCCTGCTTTTTGTAGGATCGGTTTGTCGCAGCATAAGGATTGGAGGCGCAGGAGGCAATTAAAGCGCCTGCCAGCAGAAGAAACAAAATCCAGAGTAAAGTATGCTTCATGTAGTTAAGCTATGTAGAAATAAGTAGACGCACAGTATTTACAGTACTGAATAGTATAAAGAATCTGTGCAACCTATATACTTAAGCATTAATGTTATTTTAAGACTCGTCCTATACTTTGTTACCGCCTTACCAATATTGCCTTTATTTGCAGGAATTCAAAAAATCCCTGCAAATAAAAAGATATTAAGTCAAAATACTTTAACTTGCCATATATCTGCTGTTCCTTAACCAGTTATTTGTTTTGAAAAAATCATACGCTTTTCTGCTTGCCTTTCTTTTTCTGATGATGTTTGGCATGAGCCAGACGCAGGGCCAGTCCAGACGCAGCAGGCCGCAAAAGGCCGCCACTACAAAAGCTCCGGCCCAACTCTTTAATCCGGCCACAGATCCGCCGTTTCTGAACGCTGATCCGCACTGGGTAGATTCTGTATTTAACTCCCTGACACCCGATCAGCGCATTGCGCAGCTCATCATGATTCCGGTATACTCCAATAAAGATCAGGCGCACATCGATTCTATCAGCAACCTGATTAACACCTATAAAATAGGCGGACTCATTTTCTTTCAGGGAGGGCCGGTGCGGCAGGCTAAAATGACCAACCGCTACCAGCGTGAAAGCAAGGTGCCCCTGATGGTTTCTTTAGACGGCGAATGGGGACTGGGCATGCGCTTAGATAGCACCGTAAGCTTTCCGTACCAGATGGCCATGGGTGGCATCGAAGATGAGAAACTTATCTATAAAATGGGCGCCGAGATTGCCCGACAGTGCAAGCGCATGGGCATCAATGTAAACTTTGCTCCGTCGGTCGACATCAACAACAACGCCAACAACCCCGTTATCGGCTTCCGCTCTTTTGGTGAAGACAAGTATAACGTAGCCCGGAAATCGCTGGCCTATATGAAAGGTATGCAGGACCATCATGTGCTGGCAAGCGCCAAACACTTCCCGGGCCATGGCGACACCAATGTAGACTCGCACCTGGGCCTGCCGCTTATCGACTTCTCCCGCATCCGGCTCGATTCTACGGAGCTATACCCTTTCCGCGAGCTGATAGCGCATGGCCTGGGTAGCGTGATGGTGGCACACATGAACATTCCGGTGCTGGACAACACGCCAAACCTGGCCTCTACGCTCTCTAAGCCCATTGTTACTGATTTGCTCAAAGGCGAGCTTGGCTTCAGAGGCCTCGTATTTACGGATGCGCTGAACATGCAGGGCGTAGCCAAATTTTATCCGCCGGGCATTGTGGATGTAAAAGCACTGCTGGCCGGAAACGATGTGCTGCTGAATACGATGGATGTAAAAACCACCATACAGGAGATTAAAAAAGCTATCCGGAACAAAGAGATTACACAGCAAGAAGTAGATGCCCGCTGCCGCAAAGTGCTGGCCGCCAAGCAATGGATGGGCCTGGATGAATGGAAACCTATCGAAACAAAACACCTGATTGATGACCTGAACAACCCGCATGCCGAGTACCTGAACCGCCAGCTGGTGGAGGCTTCGCTGACGCTGCTGCGCAATAAGCAAAACATACTGCCGATACGCACACTGGATACGCTAAAGGTGGCAGCACTGGCCATCGGCACAACTAAAGAAACCGACTTTCAGCGCGGACTGGCTAAGTATACTAAAATAGATACTTTCTTTCTGCCGGCCAACAACTCTATTGCCGACCTGCAGCGCTTGAAAGAGCAGCTGGCCGATTATAACCTGATAATTGCCGGCGTACACAGGCTGCAGTTAAAAGCAGGCAGCGGCACCTTCGGGATTACCTCAGAAATGAACCTGTTCCTGAAAGATCTTATCCGCTCCAAGCCAACCATTGTGGCCGATTTCGGGAATGTGTACAGCCTGGCTAAGTTTGAAGGCGTTGAAAAAGCTGATGCCGTTATAGCTGCTTATCAGGAAGATTACCTGACACAGGATCTCGTGGCCCAGATGGTTTTCGGCGGCATTGGTGCCAAAGGAAAACTGCCGGTAACGGTAAGCAATGCGTTCGCCGTTGGCGATGGTTTGCAAACAAAGGGCGGCCTTCGGTTAGCTTATACCGTGCCGGAAGCCGTAGGCTTAAAAACGCAGGATTTAGCAGGTATAGATTCTTTAGTAGCCGAAGCAATACGGGAGAAAGCCACCCCGGGGGCGCAGGTGCTGGTGGCAAAAGACGGCAAGGTGATTTACTACAAATCGTTTGGCTATCATACGTACGACGAGCAGGTGCCGGTGCAGAACACCGACCTCTACGACATGGCTTCTATTACCAAAATCAGCACATCGCTGGCTGCCTTTATGAAGCTGAAAGGCGAAGGCCGCTTTGATGTAGACCAGACACTGGGACATTACCTGCCGATGATGAAAGGCTCCAATAAAGAGAATTTAAAATATCGCGACATCCTGACGCACCAGGCCCGCCTGAAGTCATGGATTTCTTTTTGGCAGGAAACCAAGAAGAAAAACGGCAAGTATAAACCAGCCATTTACAGGGCAGACTCTTCTGCAAGCTTTCCTTATAAAGTTGCTGACAATTTATACATCAGCCGCAACTACGCCAAAAAGATTTACAAGAAAATCAAGGAGTCGCCGCTCAACGAAAAACCGGGCTATGTATACAGCGACCTCTCTTTTATACTTGCCCCGCTGGTTGTTCAAAATATTACCGGTGTAGATTTCCAGACGTACCTGAAAGAGAATATTTACAAGCAGATTGGCGCTTCCACACTCACGTTTAAT
>Ga0210040_10002940_pt1 | contig 23485 bp, 14 predicted proteins | sample CryGeyCG12114_NA_FD_185462 | JGI IMG/M metagenome (GOLD analysis project Ga0210040, IMG submission 185462) | Groundwater microbial communities from aquifer - Crystal Geyser CG19_WC_8/21/14_NA (SPAdes) (version 2) | ecosystem: Environmental > Aquatic > Deep subsurface > Groundwater | place: USA... | reverse complement strand
AAATGATAAAAAAATGAACTGAAAAGTATAAAATATAAATTTAGTTGGCATAGCATTTTTGGAATTTACGGTTCGATTTTGAGTATTTGGCCATTTAACCTGGGTCGCCAAATAACACAGGGCAACTGCCATTAATTCTGAAATGGACAGTAACAATTATTTTACGGTACTTGTATCGTGAATGGCTTAAGCTCTAGTAGAAGCCTTTTGCGTCTACAGTCGTTTAAGTTGTAGTCATTTACAATAGGAAGTCCAAAAAATGCACTTCTGTACGTTAAAATGGACTCAAAATCAAAATCGACTTTTATAATAGTGCGTTGGATATTTTGGCTAAATGGCCATTCGTGGGATTTTGTTTGCAAGATATTTAGAAAAGAATAAACCAATGCAAAATCACTTCATACTGAAATTGAACGTTGAAATAAAAGAAACCACTGTCATTTTTCAATTATTTTTATTAGTAGTATAGTTTTTGTTTGCAGGACGTCGTGAGATTAATTTAATTGTGTTTTCTGATCTTTCTGTATCATATGACAAAACAAGAAAGTTTTTTGATTATTGTTTAAAGGAAATAGTTCTAATGAGTGCTTACTTAGTTAGACACAAATACAAGACAAGTGCGTGATTCTTGAGAAACTTTCTTTCAATATGCGTGGAGTTTTGAATGTCAGCATTTTGTGATTTCGAATATACTAACAGCCGAGGATCCAAAAGATTTAGAAATCTTGGAAATGTACGATGCAGTAACAACAAAACATTGCATAACTATTCAAAACGAAGAGTTTTAAACTTTACTATCACTACATGCGAACAAGACTAATGGGAAAATTATCTGGTTGTAATTGCTAGACAAGTGTTTTTGTCGAAACAAGTGGCCCACTTGCTTACTTATGCAATGCATTTGTTGTTGTTCAAGATTTGAGACACTTTAGTTTCACTGACAACTTTGGTATCAACTTTAATTCACTAAAATAAGTATTTAACTGGATAGAAATTTAATATATTCACAAAGTATTCTTCTTATTCAGCTTGACTTGACAGCCTCTCTTACAATTTAGCCAGTATCCTACATAGATTCTACGAAGCTGGCGGTGTGTGATATTCTGATTTCATATTTTGCTGAAATACTGTCAAAATCACTTACTCATATCCGGTTATAACATATCAACCAGCTTAAACTGCAATCGAAACCAGCTCAAACCGAAATTTAAACTGAAGTTGGTGATTACTTTTAGCATAGTATTAAAAGCCCAAGAAGATCCAAAGTTTTTGTGACCAAACTAGTTGAAATGCGAGTTTGATTTTGAAATGTGACCTTGTATCTATTTCTTTGGAATCAATAATTAATGCCACTGTTCTTAGGTTTTTCAGAAAGGTCGGCAGAAATGGGTACAGAATAAAGAGAGACCGCTAAAGCTCTCAAGTCGATTTTAATTATAATTGACACACTCACAAACAGACAAACACAAAGAGTTCCGCAGATACAAAAGTTCCAAAAAGAGACAGGTCCAAATTCTTTAAAAAGTTGTACAGAAGCTCTAGTGTCGTCATCCTGTCTCAGACAGCGAATTAATAGCTTTGCTGTTTAACGAGGGAATTCCACAAGTGTGATGAGTAATCTTATCAAAATCTATTTATTATCTTGGAGGAAATTTGGAGAAATTTTGTATACTTGTCAAGAATCATATAATACACACTACAATTGTTCAAAAATTGAGAAATTAATCACGCAAGACAAACAGGTTACGGGAATGCATATGCACTCCCAACAATTCGCGACGTTATTATGTACCAAGTACGTGGTACGATTTTTAAATCGTTTTTTATGGCTCAAGGGTACCTGTGAATCAGAAACTGCCCCACATATTCAAAAATATGATGGAAAGTTGTGTGGAAAAGTCCTCATTCGCTGTGAGTACCTTATGGACGGAATGGATGCAGGCATTCCAGCCAGTCCAGCCGACATCATAATGCTTTATTGGCTGGCGACTTTCACATTCTTACTACCTTTGGACTCGATTAATAGTTTATGCTCTGCAGATCATTTAGTAGAACAAAAGTCGATATTTCAGATGGAGAGGAGGAAAACGCATGTAACTGAACCCGCTACGAAGATAAATGAATGCTCAGGTATTGAGAAATGTGTAAAAGCTAAGCTACGAGCTGGAGCTAACTGGGAGAAAGAGCTTACATGAGCTTAGAAAATGTGCTTTGGGATTCAAAGTAATCACACTGTCCGCTTTATAATGCAATAAAACATTAGAAATGAAAGTCTACAAGTCAATTTAAATTGGGCGAGATGAACAAAATAGATTTACTGCGATTCAATATCTAGTTCAGTTGGATCCATGAAATTGAAAACGTACATATGTCTTTTATTATATAACTAACTCATCCTAATAGCTACAAAGTTCATGTTCATGCAATCCGAGTTGACTGTGGGTAATAGATTCTAAAACTACAATTGTGATTCTGAAACTCTCTGATATGGACTTTTTACATCAATATATTGCAGCTAGAAATGAGCATTAGTTTGCGTCGAAAAAGTACATTTTAATTTAGTTAGCTGTCTCCTGCAGCCCAATGCATAGGACAAACTGTTGAAAACAAAGTTGAGTTGATGACATTTGGGTAGTTGGGATCCTCTCTAGAGATAATATCCTGAAATGAATAAGATTTGTTATTTGCATTTGCATCCACAAGAATGACATTTTTATTGCTCAGTAGAGAACTTTCACTCAGGCAATGCCACTTAATCAGACACTCTATATTTACAGTCGATAGGTTAGTTATGTAAACGAACGAGAAAGTCTAGGAAATTCCAATGCCTTTGTGAGCAAGCTTTTTGTGCGGAGCTCGAAGACAACCACAAGTCATTTGATGAGATTGGAACCTTATCCGCATTGTAAATCAGGTTAATTCACTATAAATTCCATGCAAGTTTTGTTTTCAACCGAGAGATAAATGGAGCCAGTAAGAAAACTAATTGTGTAAAGTATTCCAAAAAGTCAAACTTTGTTTGAACCATTTGAATGTAAATATTCTACTCCCATCACATTCCATTATTGTTTAACTTGCTGCATTCAATTTTTAATCAGTTCCTGTCGAATGTTCTTTCCATTCAGTTAATTTAAACCCCTTAAGGTTCACTCGATATATGGCTGCATTTTGGAGCAGGTTTAGCGGTTGCAGTATTTTTTCCTATGAGAATCGCCAGTACGGAGTTCCTTTTAGAGCATCATTTCGGAAGTTGGATAAAAGCCGATAGAAAATGTAATCACAATAGAATCTATGAGTCCCTTATTGTGGACACAGTAAGTAAAAAACTAGGACAGCCGAAAATATATTACTTTCAAAAATACTTGAATCCAAACTACAACTTATAGTTGAACAGAAGAGAGGGAAAGTGTATCCGGACTTTTGTACCCCAAGATAAATTCATAGATGTCTTGGGCACATGTTTCGGACGGCGATTCAATGTGGGAATAAAAAGAAAAATGCTCGTGACAGTGATGCCGAAGCTTTCTAGTAGAAAACTCGTTGATTGATCACTTTTGAACCAGAAAGAGATATGGGTATCAGCATTGTGTGGAAAAACTGAAGGAAACCTTTGGTTGGATTGATGCGGGAGAATTCTTTTATAATATGAATCCGAACATTTAATTTGCGAAATTCAACTGAATATTGCATAAAAGCATTGCAAGTTAAAGCAAATGAAACTGTTATAGAAGGTTTTATACTGGATTTATCTCTCAACACGATTTTTGTTTGTACCCGAAACTTTCTATTGATGTGACTGATTAACAACTATAGTTATAGTTTTTTTCATCCAAATTCTGAATCAGAAAAATAATGTGCTCTTTATTCTCCTCTCTCCTGAAATTTGAAATTCGAGCATTGCACGAGCAAAATGCTTATGTCTGCCATCACTCATCATGAAGGAATTTGAGATAATAATAGACATCGTGAAATCAGCAGAGTACTGTTGCAACCAAGAAGATGGGATGAAAATAAGTTTAATATTGACCGCGGCATTATTAAAAAAATCCTTTCCCATTTGCAACTTTGCCTGTGGTTGTTTATGAAATCCGATTCCAATCAAATCTAGTTACTTTACAATTTTATAAAAGACGATGCTTTCAAACTTAATACTTTTGAATTCCTAATTTGTGAGTAATTTATAAATGCTCATGGGCAGGTATGTACAAGTAAGTAAACAATATGACACTTTTTAGAAGGATAATAGTGACAGCATGCATGTAATTGCATGATTCATTTTTGTAAAACATTTCAGCAGCCCTGATAAACAAAACTGTTTGTTAGTGAACGCTTGAAACAAAGTAAACATAATTATATCGCGCTGACTTTTGATCCTAACAATGGAGATGTTTTACAAACAGTGCATGCTAAATCATCATTTAGGAAAAATCCATACAAATTGCGTTGTAAAACACACAAGTTTCCATAACTTCCGTGTTAAAATGTTGGCAGCTATGTTATAGCTAGTAACACAATCTACCGGAGTTTTTGCCCAACTACTACGTAAGTACTACTTTCGTGTCACAAAATACAAATCTACAAGATTCTTTTTAGTACTACTGCTACTATTACTACTACTCTAAATTACGAAGTTGTGTATATTGTATATACGTAAGTTTGTTTATTGTTTAGTTTTGAGAGTAAAAGGAGAAGGTGAATGTGAAAAATGAGGTGGTAAACAAAAGTGATAATATACAACCATTTTTAAGGGTTGGTAAACAAATAAAAAGGTGCTTCTGACACGACACGGACAAATAATAGTGTTTTTACTAACTATATCAATCAAGGTGTTTTAAAATTCTAAGAGTTATTGTAATCGGATTGTCTTCAACGCTTCAAAAGATAAAGTTGTGAGATTTCCCCCCTTTCATCAATGTGGTGGTTTTGAAATATGTGCTTACAAAATGAAACTTACTATTTGGATTGCTCAACAACTCTCAGTGATCTTACTAACTTAAATTTAATAGCTTAAACAATCTTTTTTATTTGAAACCATTAAAATTGACTGCTAACAACCGTACAAGTGGAAAACAGCTGTACTGTTCGCTCATAGCTCTGAAAATAACTAAAGTCAACATGTTGCTACTAATCTATGTTAAGAATCGTTGTGCAAGATAAAATTTACCTTCAACTTTGTTGTAAACTGCGGGTACGACTAATATTTATTCAGCGCTCTTATTTAGTGTATTTTGTTAATCCAATTGTTATGGTTGTGTTTGTCTCCTCAGACATTTTAGACTTATTGAAAACTGTACTATAGTGTATTGGCTTGCCTAGCTAGTAGCTTTCAAATTGAGATATTGAGAATACACTCGAGAGTACGATGTAATTGTATCATATGTGAGGTTAACTAACAGTCCTTTTCTGCTAACTTGTAAAAATTCAATAAAACCTTCTGTACTGACTATGAGATACTAACATTGAAAGGTTAATGTCAAGTCAATAATATTTAGTTACTAACTATCAACATCTAATTCCAATTCATTTGTTCGTGAACACTAATAGTATACTTGTTTTTTATTCACGCAGGGAGGACTTCGTTTTGATAAGTAAACGACCGGGTTTCTTTCTGCGCACATTAGCGTTTCTAGCATGGCTTTAGTACCATCCTTCTTCGGGCCTCCAAGAATCTGAAAGTTGATTCTTCTACTTTAATTTTCCATCAGAACCTACATTGTCGCCTGACAAATGGTATTTCGAAATGAGCTATGCTCAACATATTCCGCAGTTATGTCGTCGCCATCTGGAACGTCCGAATCATCCCCGCTCACACGTAATTTTGACCGCATCCACCGTGATTACAAAACTAAACTTACAGATACTCTTACAAAATCATCAAATTCTCAAAAAGTCCCTTGCATAATTGCTCACCTCGTAGTACTGTATGATTACTCGTATGAGTACAAAACACGCGGACTTGTGACAATCACCAAACACGAAAAGTTGTATCTACTTGAGAAAACTAATGAGAGTTGGTGGAAGGTCGTAAGGCCACCAGAATCAGAAGGCCCTAATAACAAGATTTTCTTCGTTCCTGCTCAATATGTGAGAGTTGACAAATCCATTGATGAAATAGATGTACACATCTTAGCAAAATCCATCGGTCCAAAAAGTTTCCCAAGTGACAATCATGATAAGGGTCCTAAGGTGCCCCCCAAGCCCAAAAGTGAAAACATGACTTCCATTCGTAGAAACGACTCATCAAGAGGGAGTCATCGAATTCATTCCAAGACATCGTCTTCTTCGCCAAAGAAAGCTTCTAAGCTGAAGCTCACAGCTAGTTTGGAAGAACTCTCCAAACAAATTGTGTTCCCTGGGGTCACATCAGAATCCACAGTGGATTTAACCAGATCCAACATCTCACCCAACTCAAATAGTAGCTTTGTAGACTATAGACGAAACTACGCATCACCCAAAGCAGTTGTTAACAATGAAGAGGAGAGCAACAGGTGCCATTTTCGAAATGATACTCCTAGTACCAATACCACTATGGATGACTCTAGTTCCACAAGAGTGAAAACTAACGAGGATCACAGTTCTAGTTCACGTAATACATTGTCATCCTTTGGCAGCAATTGTGACTTAGATCTTGACTCTCCGAATAATAGTAAAAGAATAGTGGATAAGAAAAGTTATCAGCGGACCCCAAGTTTTGACTACCAATCTCCAGAGTGCAGTAGCTCCTCTCACAGAGTGCTTAGGACCAGTATTACTTTGGATAATTCTGAGGTAAAAAAAATAAATGGTTATTAGTTTATTAATATTGAGTAAATAATACTTTTTTATATATCATTTGGTGCATTGCATTGCATGATGATGATATAGACAATCGAATACATAATACTATTACTATATGAACTGGGATGCGGACATTTGTGTAGACATCATTGCTGCATCATGTATCATGTGTCCACCAATCCACCGATAGAAACTTTCACTAGAAACATGTAGCAGCTGCCATTTACGTTTATTTGTCTGCTTGAAACTTAAAAATTTTGTGTAATATATAATATAACTAATCAATCTAATGTGTAATAGTATGTGGTCTAAGTAAAGTTAAGTTGGGTGGGATGCTTCACTTGTTTTGTTGCGAGTGATTGCCAAGCTCTTACTTTTAGCTAGGAATGAAAAATGATACTGAAGTCCAGATACAACGTTAGGTTGGGCGTATAATCGTCTAGGATGAAGTTTTGTAAAAAAAATTCTAAGAGCTTCCATACACACAGGCTTGTGAGTTCCACTTACTTTCAGAGCACTCATTGAACGAGCACATGTGATCAGCGACTAACTAACTACTTTATGGTCTGTTGTTTGAGTTCATTTTTACAAAAGGTTTGTTTTTTGGAAAAAATAGCTAATTATGAAAAAGGATTATACTAAACTCGAGCGAGATCTATAATCTGGAATCGACATGTTGGACTATAGAGGAAATACTAATGCACTGAATGCAAAATGTATGTTTTCTGCATCACGATTTCACGATGTTATAAAATCTAACAGCCTGCACTGCATTTTGAAAATGATCGCAAAAAATGTTTTATTCATAAAATATACTCAGAGAGTTCATTCCCTTTGGTCCCAATTTACTTGATCGTATAGAGTGGATTTTTACTATTTATTTTTTATTGATTCTAATCGGGAAGCGTGCTCTACTTGTTTCCCTGTTCAATCACTCACTAGAAATATTGCAGTTGCAGCTTAATGCTAGCAATGCAATGAAACCCTATATGTAGCAAAAATATAGTAGATTTGTATCAGACATTATAGGCATAAAAAAAGTACACCCTATGAAATGAACTGCACATGCAAAATTATTGTTGTCTGATCTTTGAAGTGAGGACTGCCAAAAGTCTACGGTTTATTTTTTTGTTCTCATTGAATATTCCATCTGTCTGACCAGTTAAAGATGTGTAGTTGTTATATGTTGTTATGTCACTTTTTAACAACATACTGATTGCTGCTAAAATCTTATCTTCAAAGTATGAAAGTGAAAACAAAAGTGTAAAAGATAAGCGGCCGACATTTTTTATCATCAAAAAGTTTGCTTTGGTATGATAACATTTCTGGCTATTTGGGGATCGAAAAAGTCGTAATTTCTCATATGACTGAATCATAAGCATATTATCTATTTGTGTGCAGGTGAGTAACCCAGATTTTCAGTTGGGTGTCCACGCAAATATTTTTAGAAAACGTGTAAGCTTAAAATTCGAGGTGTAGGTTTTTGAATTTTGGACTCAAAGTTTTCTCTACGTATGGAATACACCAATTTACTACAAACAATGATTTTTACCTTTCAGATGTCATCACCATCATCAATGAAGATTAGTCAAGGAAGTAAAGAAAATATCTCAAAACCACCGACTCCTGATAAAAGTTCCAAATTCATCAGGAAACTCTCAGACGAATGGTCTGAATATATTAATGAGGAGTCTGGACGGCATTTTTTTTTCAACCGTCGATTAAATCGAGGGAGTTGGAAACCACCGAGAAGTATTGGTCGCAAAAGTGATGATAGCTTTGAAAGAAATAGTAACAGTTCCTCATTTGACAAATCTTTAGATAGTCTCCCATTAGGCAGTGAAGTTAGTATGGGCTCGTCACACAATTTCCTAGACGTGTCTTGTGCAGTTCCAAAACGGGGGCGGGAAGGGAGCACACAAGGTTCAAACAATGATTTAAATTCCCAATCCGATGAGAATTGTTGTTCTTCGGATGTGAGAAATGAGAGTACTATTGAGGAAAGTGTTGACAGTATAGTAGAAGGGGACGAAAGACTGGATCCCAAAGAAATTCCTCGAGGATGGAAAGAAGAACTGGACGAAGGAACAAATACATACTGTTATGTCAACCAGGACGGAGAAAAAGTATGTGCATTTTCCTTAGCTTGTGTAACTTTTGGTTTGGTTTGATGGGAAGGAAATGATGTATTTTTTTTCCAACTTCTAACGTTAAGAAACTCGAAACTCCTTTGAAATTTAACTGAAAACAACAAGTTTTCTTGTGTTTTATGTAGCTTAGTGGTTTGCCTATGTTGTGCTTATGCAGGAAAATTTATGGTTTTACTGCTCTACAATGATAAATGGAATTTTTGCGGCATTCAAAGTGGCCGTCTGTTAGGAATTAGTTAGCTCACTAATTCATTCATGTTGGCTTCCAGTAAGTAAGTAAGTATGTATCACAATTTAGACGAATTGGATAAGAGGAAACGTTGCTTCCTGTGGTGGCAAAAAGAGGCTCGAAAGGGAATACACATTTAGTTAATATTGATGTAGCTACTGGTGGTTTTCAGTAATTAATTAGACTTGCAATAGCTGCAATAGTTAATAGTTGTAGTATTATTTCCTTTATTATTATGGGCTGAAAATTTAAGACATATTTGTGGTGCAATGTCGTCGGGTGTTAGTTTTAAAATGGTGGTTTTTGCAATATATGAATGAATTCTCAATATTAATGGCATTTAAATTAATTAGTTGAAGCAAAATATTTGTTGCACACCTACAGGAGTTTTACTTACAACTATCAAATTAAGTTCTTAGTTCTTGTGTGTTGAAGAAAACAACAGGTGCATTCATATGCTAAGGAGTTTGAAATTCAGAATTATTTAAAGATTAATCAAATATGACGGATCGTAATATCAGAGCCACCATCTGTGTTCCTTCACTACGAAAGTCGCTCTCAGAATCTTGCTTGTCTGATGTTGCTGCTCTAATGAAATGCATGAGGGACGGCAATGATAAGGTTCGAAATGGGTCTGTAAAATTTAAATTTCCACCATTGTATGCGAGTTTGTAGCTCATTTGTCCTGAAAATTGCGCAGTTCAAACAAGGCAAGCCCCAAATGAAAATGTGTTGCCTGTCTAGTTAGTCTTCCTTTTGTAAACGTCGACTAAATACATGGTCTATACATGTATTTAATCGACAGGGTGCAGAGATGCTTTGACTGCGTTCTAGTTCTTCGTAGGGGAAGGGTTTAAGTATCCTGACAAATAATTAGAGGGCCGTAAAATGTAACCCTCACACTCAAACGTTAGTGATTAAGTATTCTATGTTGTATTTGCACAGTGGGATGGTGCGAAGCATTTATGGGTCTCTAAAATATTAAACATCTACTCGTGAGGAAGTAGTATTCAGAGGCAATTAAGTGTGAGAGTGGGATTTGTCAACTGTCCTTGTTTACTATTGATCAAATGTCTCATCATGGGACTGACTGAGTTGGATAGTGAGAGAGAACTGATTTCGTTCGTGTTACAAGGTTTACATTTAGCTGTCTTTTGGCTACTATATGTGTCAGTCAGTAGTCAGTGCGATTTGCAAAATCTGTATTTTATTTCAGTATTTGTTTTGTGTACAACGTGAATATCGGGTTTCAAGTTTCTGTTTAGTATTTAAAGATTTATGTATCAGATAGGTTTTAGTAGGTGTTTAATTTTATGTTTTTCAAGTCAAGTCGCTTAAATATATGTAGCGCTTTGAATCGTATTATATTGTTTGCATTGCATTAGAAATGCAAATGACCTGAGACACAGGGCACAGATATCAGGATTTATGGCAGCGTCTAAGAAGTGCTTAGAATTTGATCAGTTAATGAAAGATATTTCTACAGATTCTGCACGTTTGTTGAAAGAAATTTTAGAGGAATCAGGTTTTTCTGATTGTCCGCCAGCTTTACTCACCCGGAGTAAAAGCATTGAAGTAATCACACAGGGATTTTTGTATCACATTTATGAAGTTATGCAAACTGGTATTGGATAAGCAAAGCTAAAATTAGGAATTTAAATTGAAGCGCAATGTTCGGAAAATCATTAGTAATTAGTATGTTGATTTTTGAGTATATGTGTGCCAACAATTTATGTAATGAGCGACCATCTTTTGGTAACTCTTGTCACAGTACTTTCTCTAAGAATCAAAAAACGAAAAACATTTGTTATTTACCAAATAAGCATGCCAGAAAACCTCAAAACAAACTTTTGATTGATATTTTGCATTGGCTCTAGTGCATAATTTAATGTATATTGCAGACTAATCATGTCAACATCTAGTATCCCTTCTAATTCTGTACTAAATATTTATGTCTAGCCGAACTAATTTGTAATATTCTTTTGCAGTGGTTCAAATCCACGGACGACCAAGGAAAAATATATTTCTATGATGAATCTGCTTCGAAATCTCAATGGTTTCTTCCTGACGCTGGAAAAGATGAGGTATTTATACATTTTTAACATGCTTTTCGTCGTGTTGAAGCATGTACGAATTATTTTGCTTTCACTTTGTTTCGTTCCTAATAAATTGTAAACAAATGCTAACACCAAAAACGCGCGTATTGTGTAATATAGCTATGTCGGTAGCTTTTGTATTGTTTGTAGTACATTAGTGTAGTAATACTTGGGGATTCCATTTATCGTACCAATTGTTTAAGAACTCTTGAGTTATCTACTCAGCCAGTGAACTGTAAACATGAGCAGGTGTTGTTTAATATGTACTTGTTCGGAAGAGTGTTTAGTAGACGCCTGCCAATATAGGCAAAAAGGTAGCTTTTTTTGTTTGTGCTCTGGACACGTTTCCTTCGTAGTGTAGCGCCAGTCAATTTATGAAACATGAAAAGATGATTTATCATGTAGTAAGGTTAGTACGGTTCGCAAATTACATGAAGGTGTCGATACAAATGATTAGCCATAGTAGCAGTTAGTAATGGATTTTTTTACTCTTCATCTATTCTAAATAAATGCTCTCTGTGTGAAAGTGTGTGAGAGAGGGAAAGCCAGATGGATACGTGACCGTTTACTGTTAGTGAGCACGCTACTTTCTGTAATTACGTGAAGCTTGAGTCAGACAATACTGGTCTGCAATGTGTTTACCATCAATGAAAGTTGGCAGCTGTTAAAGTCTGTTGTAGGTGTCAAAAACTGAAATGGTAGTACTGGCTCCAGAGGTTGGATATGGGCATGGAGTTTTTTAAAGGGTTTGGAGTGAGACAGGGGAATCTTTCGGAGTGGTACTTTTTTTCTATAAAATGTCCTTGTATGAGAACTTGAAGAAATTTGTTTGCCATTCACACTATAACTCCAATGTGGCTTAGAAATATGAAGTAGAAAAAAATGAAACTCGTATTCTGTTAAAAGTGTTGGAAAATTGGCGAAAGGTTCCATCAACTCAATGAGCTTAAGTATATAGTTTGACACTCATGCATGGAATTTGTGCAGAATTTGGCTCTGTAAGCTTGGCTGACTAAACTAACTGATTTCCTTTTACTGACGCAAAGAGCCGTAGATTATAGTTGGTCCAGGACAAAGCTGTGATATTGGATAAGGAAAATAAGGATTAATATATGTTGAAAGTGGAGGATTGCAAATTGCATTCTCTTTCTCTTTGGCAAGCTTTGTGAAACTAACTATTGAGAACATGTTATGTTCTGTTGAAAATTAATGCTGAGTTCAAAAGAAGAAAAACAAAAAATATTATCTTTTTGTATTTGTTTGTGAAATAGTAGTTTTTGGCCTTTATAGTATTTTGAACCCACCTTGAAATGGGTTGCTGTTAAAAAGGAGATTCATCATCCTTTAACGCCTCTGTTGTCATGTAGCTCCAGGCTCAGTCAATCACTGAGAATTGCATTCATAGAAGAGGAATGGAGTGGAACTTCATATTTGAATTTGATTTCCCTACATATTATTGGGAACAAACGTATATTTCCACTCAACCTATGCGATATGTATGTCCAGTAAAAATGTGCTCAATAAATAAGGCCGAGTATACAATCTAATCTAACATGTACAGATGTATACAAAAGTCTTATTGCTTGTTTGCTGTCTCTCGAGGGAATTGCGTGTCATGAATCAGTTTTTTTTTGGAAGGTAGGGTTTACTGGTAGATAACAAAGTTGGCCGTGTAAAGATATTGCCATTTTGATTGGGTTGTTGACGGAGAATAAATTCAATCCTATTTCTATTCCATGCATGTTGCAATATTTGTATCAGTAGATTCAATATGTTGAGCAATATACAATTCCTTTAGCTGCTTAAAGGTCATTCTGAAGCACATTAATAAATTATTTTGTTAATGGTAGGTTCAACTTAGTTTTTGCTTTGCTTTTATGAAAAGTGACTGATTGGGAGAGTTTTTTTTGTAACTAAATGACTATGCTTTTTAATAAAAGGTTCCTTCTGAGACATTATCAAAATCCACAACTTCAGAATCTTTAGACGATGGAACGGAAGTAACAGTTCGAAGTGCAGTCGTGATGACGCGTGAGGTAAATCCTATAAGTGTGAAGAAGAGGCAATCCCTGAATGATATGCCTTCAGTGAGACCAAATAAAACCAAGTCAATGATCATTACTCATCAAAAAGATGCAAAGTAAGTTTTGAATTGCTTTCTCTTGGATGTATAAAAAAGAAAGTGGACATTAATCCTGTCCAATAGCATTCCAATTCGGGAACAAAATTGCAGAAGTGTTTGATTGTTCTGTATAATTGTAACTTACAGAATGCTAACAAAAACATCTACTTTTCCAAGATCTCAAGATAAGCCGTCTATATGGAAAGATCCAAAACCTGAAGTCGTGAAAGAAGGAGGATTATCCCGAACTAAAATCACAGAAGGTGGTGGGAAAAAAGTTCGAAAAAGTTGGGGAGTTGTGTATGCAGTGTTGACTCATTCTCATCTAAGTCTATACAAAGAGCTCAAATCATTTACGGTGAGATTTGTTTTGTTGAAAGAAGCTTTGATTTAATTTTTTGCTCCTATAAACGTGGTTTTCACGTGTGCTTTTTAGTTTCTATCGTAAGTTGTAAATGTAAGTAAAGTTTTGTGCTTGAATAGCATGAAGAGTTGAAGAGTGACAAGTGTGCGAATAAATTCTTGCTCGTGAATATAACTAATGGTATTTGTTCCCGTACAACTGTAGACCGCTCCTGCCAAAAATGAGATGGAAATCGAGTTGAAGAAGTGCAATGTTAGTTGGACGACTAATAAATCAAGTAGGAAAAACGTCTTCCAACTGAATACTCCATCAGGCTTGCAGATACTTTTTCAATCTGACGATAAAGAGGGGGCAAAATCGTGGTATGAAGAAATTGACAAGAGATGCGATCATGTTGACCCAAGTACCGTGGAAGTGAGTAATACAAACGACAAAAAGAGTGAATTTGTTTTACATTGTGTTAACCCATTTTTCATGAATAGAAATTGGAGTCGCCTACTCAAACTGTATTAAAAAGTACTGAAAGTATTGATAGCCTGAACAAGACGATTGGTGAAAGCAAAAGCTCACTTTTGAGTCGAAATAGGTCAACTAAAGGTAAGCGTTTTATACTTGAGTTGATGATATTAGTGTTCATATCCAAGGCTGCATGAACTGAGGTTTGAAAGATGATATTTGACTTAGAGCATTGATATTTGTTCATGCAAAATTGTATTAACTTTGTTAAAAAACATTTCAGTCAAGATTACCCCTGCTTCGGAAGAAACGGGTGTGATACGTGCTCAGCTGAAAAAGTTTTTCCACAGACGACCCACGCGAGAATCTCTTGTGAAGAAGGGCATTTTTAAAGGTATGTCTGCATTAGTTTTTGACGCGACAGACGCTAATGAAAATTCTCAAGACGATACTGTAGATTTGGAGGGCACTCTTTTATTGTGAATTGTACTGGAATATTCGACTTGCTCGCTCTTTTTTTGGGTCCTTGGGTTTGCAAGTTTTCAATAGCTCAATTTACGGGGGAAAGCTTATGTAGTGTTGAAATGAAAGAAGTCAAAAGAACTTGTTATCAAGTTTCCAAAGTTTGCACAAAAGAAGAAAAGAATGAAGTTGGAGTTTGTGTGTATTATGGTTACTTTATAATGTTTTCATAAAGTCTTTAGGGGCTTTTAAGCGTGAAAATGTAGAAAAAACTGTTAAATAGGTTTAGGGATGTTCTCGGGTAATCTAATCTAATGCGTTTTGTGTTCATTTCTATGACCACAAGCGAAAGCGTTTCAAATGATGGAACTTATTTGCAGGGAAAAAATGTAGGTCTGGCATTAGATTTATTATTATGCTGCTGTAGTAGAGACGAGAGAGCACTCTTAAGGGGGAACAAGGAAGGAAGTAGAGACTATTAGATTTATTTGAGCTAATGGCTTGGTTTTTCGTTTCATGGTTTACTTCACAGATGAGCATGTATTTGGTTGCTCTCTGGAAAAGCTGTGTACTCGTGAGAAGAACAGTGTGCCAGATTTTGTGACCCAATGTATTGCTGCGATTGAAGCAAAAGAGGAGAACCTTAAGACGGATGGGATTTATCGTGCCTCCGGGAACCTGAGTCAAGTACAAAAGATTCGATTTCAGGTTTGTCTCTTGTACACTTTGTTGTAAATAAAGTGTTTGACTTGTATTTTGTTGTGGAATGGGTAAAAGTAGCTTTCTTTATATTCATTATTAAAATTTCCAGAAGTTGAAAATCGAACAGAGCACGGATAAATTTAGTTAGCCAAGAGCTATAGGATACCGCAGCCTATTGCTTGGTTTTAATCTGGTTTTTGGATTCATTTGTTTGACTTGATAGGTGGATGAGAATAATACTGCTTGTCTGCACCAAGAAGAGGATGTCCACGTTCTGGCTGGTGCTTTGAAACTTTTTTTTCGGGAAATGAAATCCCCTCTCATCTCATATAATCTGTTTACAAAATGCATTGAAGCTTGCCGTGAGTTTTGTAACTTTTTGATTTTTGTAGTCCATTTTTAGAGTCTGTACGTGTATCATGTGATTATTGGTCTCGTGTAGCCCCCGTCCCTGCGTCTTTTATGTCTGTTGTGAATTTTTATTTGCCAACTTTTTATAGAGACGACTGGGAAAAAGGAAAAGATTGCAAAATTCAAGAATATTGTTCAATCTTTACCCAAAACGAATAGAAGCACCTTAGAAGCTCTCTTAAAACATTTGTTGAAAGTTGCCGACTTTTCGGAGTTTAATAGAATGCAAATACCAAACCTGGCGATTGTGTTTGGACCAACGCTTATGTGGCCACCACAGGAGTCTACAAATATGGCATTGGACCTTATGCAGCAGAATTTGGTGATAGAAAGTCTTCTTTCACATTTTCAGTCTATCTTCCGATAGTCTTTTAGATTTACATTCTAATTATGTATGGAGAATTTTTGGCATCAATTTTTTCTAGTATAAAATTATTACAATTTAAGCTAATGTATTCATGTACCTTGTGAGACTCAGATTTTCTCTTATAATCTCCGCAAATGAGTTTATTTACCCTCTAAATTGTATTACAATCACTGTGAAAAGAAATAATTATGTTGATGACTTACGGTACGGTAACCCCACCTTGATAGTTATGTTTTTGCTAAGCTGTAGAGTATGCTGTTATGATTATTTATTATGATGAAGTTCACGATGCCTTCCTTGAACAAATAAGCCTTATCTACTGACGAATATTCACAGAAACAATCCAAAAAAGGATAATGCATGCAAGTAGTTTCCTTTCGCGGTAACTGTTATCAATCTCATAGTGCAATATTATAGTTTTATTGTTATCGCTCATACGATTATAATTATATACGACGCTAAACCAAAAAATATTGATAAATAGTATCATGATTAAGAATAAAAGAGATTTAAAGTCCGTTGGAATCTGGAGACCCTCGTTTCTTGCTTCTTTATTGCTGTTTACTATTCATTCTTTGGTCAACTAGAATCCATAGGATCAGTCAGCTCAATCAATTGCATCGTATTATGGTCGGGGAAACAAGAAAGCTTTTGTTTATGTCGTTTTTCGTGCCAAACTGTCACATCCTCACATCACATGAAATGAACCGAAGACAATGCTGTGAAAGCATGACTAGCATGGAACTGTGTAAACGTTGGGTAAAAGTCGGAATTCTCTGAAGCGTTTACTTGTATCTTAAGCATAATACGAGTTATTTCTTCTAATTAATTATTGTCATCATACTATTCCTGTTACGCTCAGTTTTTGCAGGGAATGCTCGGGCTAAATAGATTAATTTTTTTGGTGCCACTACATTGTAATTTGTTTTGCAAAATTTAGTGGTGCAGTAGTTTTTAACAGGTTGATTAAAAATCAGTGAAAGCATTGGAGAATCCGACGTTCATTCCACATGTATTTGTATTATTTTCTTTTTCTCTCCAATTGCTGCCAAAATGGAATTCATTATAATCCGACATCTTTTCGGACGGATGTTCGCGTGAGCAGCATTGTAGGTCCAACGAACCAAATAAATTTAGTTCTGTATTTACTTAGGAAGCCAACTGGTTCAAGTATTAGTTTTACGTGTCTCATCCCAACACTTGACATTCAGGCTAGATGATATAACTTTTACATTGTGCGACATGGAATAGAAAAAAGTCTCATAGCTTCCATCTGGGTTTGGATTTTTTCGACATCATTATTCGCACGCACGATTGAGAGTCTTTAGACGCAACTCTTTTGTCACAGCTAAACAAATAGAGCAACCAAATACAAATAGCAGAAAGAAGTGTAGTTGAAGAGTATCGAGTGAGAGCAATTGATCAATTGGTATATGAAAGTAGTGCCTCTCTTGGGCTAGTTATTATTATGCTTTGTCTTTTTCCAGCTCTCTTTCAGCTGCTTAGTCGAATGTGCTCATTGTAAGTTTTATCCATTTATAGTTTCTCACTACAATTTGGCGCTTCTAACTACAATTGTGGCTCAGATGCGATAGTTGGATTTAAAATCCAATGGGCTTCTCACTACTGGATACAAACCGATGGAATTCCCATGACACTATAGACTTTTTGGATTCTATCCCATGGGATTTGGTTTCCAAAAGTAGCTCAATGATGGGAAATCCCATTAGTCCGATTAATATCTTTCCTTTCATGTGCAGCTCGTTTCGGTTTGCACTTATAAAATCACTGGGTCAATTGCGAAAGCGGAACAAAGCTATTCCAGTTATTCAAATTACGGTTTTAAGATAAGCCATGTTGTTTTAGTTATCATGTGAATGGGTGGATGTCTCAGATCCAACATTTGCTTGCTCTAACTATGTACATAACATGCGTACGTTTAGTTCCTACTCTGGGGAAAAGCGCTACAACATTTTTCCATCTATTTATTCTGTGTGTGCATTTTTCATTGTACTCAGTTTGTGATATCGTACATTTTTTCACTTTTGAGGTACAACTACAGATTTAATTATTATGAGGAGGAATTGAGGAAGTCAATTACTCGGCTATATATTTTACATACTTGCGACTCATGCTTGCACAATATGGGGGAGTTACAATGACTAAGTTTTCCCGCTAGCTATGTAGCATTAATGTTGAGGACAACATAATCAGAATTTTTTGACACAACTTCCTGACCGCTTAATTGCAGTTCATCCCTCGGATAATACAACAAGTACTCTACTAAACTACTTACTCACTACATAGTATTTCTAGATTGTCGAAAATATGGTAATAAAATAATTTTTTGCGAACAGAATGACAAAAGGTTTTACTGTACGGTCCCATACGTATGAAATTATAGCACTAGTAAAGCACGTCACGTCCTTTGCGGGAATTATATGTCACTTTAATGTAGCTAAAATCAGACTCGGCAATACATATTTGTAAAGATCTTGGGAACTGAATGCACAAAATTTTCAATATGAAATCACAAGGTGGATAAAAAGATAAATGAGTGAAAATGTTGACGCATTTCAGATTTATTGATTAAAAGAGAGCAGCATATACTGCTACAACGTTGTCATTAATTTTAAAATCAATGTAGACTAGTTCCGTTTCATGATATTGCCCTTTGTTCTGAAGTGTCGGTAGACACTTTGTTCCCAATTTCACATCACCTTGATGCAAATAAAGCCATGAGGTCCTCATTTCCGGATGGCTTTAACCCTACTCTCTGGCTGAATTTGTGCCAGGTGACGATATGTTTTCTTTTCAGCACCTTGTACACATTATTTCTCATTAACTAGAAGCGCATGCGAATCCTTTCTTTGCACAGTTTTTCTCAGTCGGTTTCATCAGGTGAGCTGGAAAGTATAAGTAAAGTATTCCGTTCTATTTTATTATGCATACATGTTACACATAGTGTATTTTTTCTCATTACTCTATCCAATTACAAAGGTGTGCAGTATTTTGCAATCAGCGTTTCTCATACCCAAATGTTAGCTAGGCAAGGCAACCTATTGTGCTTTTAATGATTTCAACGAATATAGACCAAGAACGGAGTAACAGCCATCAGCCATGGCGGTCCATGTTTACTTTTTCTCCCCGTAAAGCTACTTTCCCATTAGTCCTGTTCCAAAACTTTCTTCTCGTGTTTCACAATTTTTAACCGAGAAACCATTATTTCTGGGTTTCAACAGCTCTCAAAAGTTTTCATGTGCGTAGTGCCTAGACTTTCCCTTATCTGCTCTCCAGTCGTCTTTGTCACGCTCCTGGTAAGATTATCACAATTATCACAATACACAATAACACTATCTTATAGTACGTATTTTGACATTATTAATAAGTTGTCTTCAAATGCATGATACTGCATATTCATGATTATTAAGATTGGTTATTTTCATGGAATTGTTTTTGTTTGTACTAATTTTTAATCCGTTATTCAAATCCATTAATCTGGATCATACAAAGCCACTAAATGAGGCTATTAAATTGCGAAAATGCCTTGTGAATAATTAGCTCTCTAGCTCTTAGGGATTTTGTGGATACATAAAATTGTTAACGCACAAATTCCAGTTATACCCTCTGAATATTCAAAACTCAAGCTTGATTTAATGAGCTACAAAAAGCCTGCGGTTTAATTAATCTAACAATTATCAATTTTTGTAACGCTTGAATATGGAAAATTATCATTACAGCTTACAGCCCATCATTAAAAGTTTAATAATAACACTGACTGATATATCATCCTAGTTTGGTGCATCAATATATTCGTTTTCCAACTTTAAAATTGCAATTAATACTGGTTTTTTATATTTGGTTCCATTGACGCACAAACTCCATATAAGCTGCGTATGATGCAACCATTCCAGGTATGGGACATTCCACAATATTTGTGAACTGAATACTGTCCATTATACATTAATGTTTGTACACCACTATTGCTAACTAGTATGCAGTGCAAATGAGCCTCATTTGCATCATTCATGTTTCATCTTTAATTGTCTGAAAATGAATCTATGAAAGTATTTTTTTTTGCCAGCCCATTTATTAATGGTCTTTCATATGTAGATTATCACATGCCTGTAGACTGCTGCTTGGATTTAACTAGCACCATTATCTTCACTATTATTATCCATCTCAAGGTTTCCATCGCACGGTCTCTTCTCCAATGCAAATATCACTCATTCTTTTGTGACTTGCTTATAGTAAAAAGTCAAAGTCACATTCGCATCGCAGTTCGTTGCTTTACTTACACACTACACTACTAACTATATATACTATATGTACTACCACTGTGCAACTAATGGCATTTGTGAGAAAGAAGCGAACGAACAAAGCTTCCCCACCTGGGAAATGATACTTTTCTTTCTCATTGTTACCCACTGCTTTATGAAATCCTCGCAAAATCTAAACCTATTTATGTAAGCATACCAATCCTATTTTACTAACTCACTACTCACCTCATTTTCGTCATACAGAATTCAATGCTACCTCTTTCATAAAATGAAGAATCCGGGGGCCAGCAACTCCGAATTTGTCATTATGACTCCCATTATCGTCATGAAAATACATTTATGCTCGTCAAACGAACTAACTAACTAACTACATGTGCGTATGCATGTGCTCACAATGCATGCAATGTTTACAATGCTGTGACGACTGTGAATTCGGTAAATGATGCCTGCAGTGCTTCATCAACTAGTAACTAAACTTATTCACTGAACCAAACACAAATCCATGGAAAAGTGAATGAATAACACATATATACTGACTAAATATTTCGAGTTGGTTCCCCAAAGTTGTGACCTATACATGAAATTTGTACGGAAAAGCCTAGTTTCATTGTACGGAGTAGAAACGATCGCTGAGTACACTCATTCTAACTTCATAATGCAAATTGACGTCATCAACGCACTACAGTAACAAGTCATAGTCATTTGTATGCGAAGGAAGATAGCAGATCTGTTTTAGCCGACGAGTGTGAAGTTATCCCAACGCCGAATCCAGCAGAATGAATTTAAGCATACAGTGCAGTTTGTAACTGTACATCATGAAAATCTTCATGTAAAACGTCAATTTAAGCATAAATACACCATGAATCATGCAGACATCCTGAAAAAAAATTCCTTCCAGGAATGAAAAATTATAATATAAACTTATGAGAGAATTTATATAGCACCAAAAATTTGAAACTTATAATTTAACTTCTAATCACTCATGTTGTCTTTAAATATGCGTCTAAAACGCCAAGTCTGAAACAAAGCGTGAAGAATAATACATATTGGATATTTCAAAGTCGTTTAAAACTACTTTCCTACCATGGATTCTTTTCGAAAGTGTCTTGTTCGACACAACAGGCCCCAGTGTATGACTAATACCCGGGTATTTGTGTACTGAAGCTCCGATCCCAAGTTATAAGAGTTTGAACATGGTCCATACGATGATGCATTGATGGATTTTCAAAGTCATTTAAAACAACTTTCCTACCCATGGATTCTTTTTAAAAGTGTCTTGTTCGACACAGCAGGTCCCAGTGTATGACTGATACCCGGGTATTTGTGTACTGAAGCCCCAATCCCAAGTTATAAGAGTTTGACCATGGTCCATACGATGATGCATTGATGCATTTTAAAAGTAATTTAAAACTACTTTTCTACCCATGGATTCTTTTCAAAAGTGTCTTGTTCGACACAACAGGCCCGGAAGTATGACTGATACCCGGGTATTTGTGTACTGAAGCCCCAATCCTAAGTTATGAGAGTTTGAACATGGCACATACGACGATGCATTGATGGATTTTCAAAGTCATTTAAAACTACTTTCCTACCCATCAATTCTTTTCAAAAGTGTCTTGTCTGAAAGAACAGGCCCGGAAGTATGATTGCTATCCGGGTATTTGTGTACTGCAGCCCCAATCCCAAGTTATAAGAGTTTAAACATGGTCCATACGACGATGCATGGATGGATATTCAAAGTCATTTAAATATACTTTCCTACCCATGGATTCTATTTAAAAGTGTCTTGTTCGACACAACAGGCCCGGAAGTATGACTGATACCCGGGTATTTGTGTACTGAAGCCCTGATCCCAAGTTATGAGAATTTGAACATGGCACATACGACGATGCATGGATGGATTTTCAAAGTCATTTAAAACAACTTTTCTACCCATGGATTCTTTTCAAAAGTACTTTGTCTGAAAGAACAGGCCCTTTCAGGTCTTTTTCAACCGTTTTGGAGGAGGAAATTGCTGGAGAAAATGTTTAAAAGTTTCAAATTGAAAAGTACAAACATGGAGACATGAAATCGGCACCCGACCTGATGGTTGAGGGAGGGAATAATTTGTAATTGGTGTAAGGAAGTCTGTTTTGTTGCATTGTTGGTTGTATTCATATGCAGGTTAATTGTTTTTTGTTTATGTGGAGTTTGTTTGGTGTCTCGTTTGTTTTTGAAAATTTGCATTTGCTTCGGTATCGTTTCACTCCGTTTCAAGGTGTTTAATGAACTACTTGCTAAAATTAGTAACCGAGAAAAGAAAAAAGAGGTGTAGTGGTTTGTAAAACCAGCCAACATTATTAGTCCTCGTCCTTATCATATAAGCAGGCAAAGATCTAGACTAGATATTTTCAGTACTGGGTACATTCTGATGAGCGGAATTATAGACAGTTTGTTGGACATCGAGTAAGCAGAATCTTTGAGACCATAGATATGATTAAATGTGTTCAACACTCGATAATCCTGCCGACGATGCAACGAAAAAAATCACTCATGCTCTGAATTTCATAAATGGATGGATGAAAAGTCCTTAGTTCCAATGACTACCGGAGTAAGAACAGTCCCAAAAGAAAGCGGAGAACTTACTCTTATAACTCTTACAAACTCTTATAACTTGGGATCAGGGCTTCAGTACACAAATACCCCTGGGACCTGCTGTGTCGAAGAAGACACTTTTAAAAAGAATCCATGGGTAGGAAAGTAGTTTTAAATGACTTTGAAAATCCATCAATGCATCATCGTATGTACCATGTTCAAACTCTTATAACTTGGGATCAGGGCTTCAGTACACAAATACCCGGGTATCAGTCATACACTGGGACCTGCTGTGTCGAACAAGACACTTTTGAAAAGAATCCATGGGTAGGAAAGTTGTTTTAAATGACTTTGAAAATCCATCATTGCATCATCGTATGGACCATGTTCAAACTCTTATAACTTGGGATCGGAGCTTCAGTACACAAATACCCGGGTATCAGTCATACACTGGGGCCTGTTCTATCAGACAAGACACTTTTGAAAAGAATCCAT
>Ga0210040_10002939_pt1 | contig 23491 bp, 10 predicted proteins | sample CryGeyCG12114_NA_FD_185462 | JGI IMG/M metagenome (GOLD analysis project Ga0210040, IMG submission 185462) | Groundwater microbial communities from aquifer - Crystal Geyser CG19_WC_8/21/14_NA (SPAdes) (version 2) | ecosystem: Environmental > Aquatic > Deep subsurface > Groundwater | place: USA... | reverse complement strand
TTTACGGAAAGCTGCGGCCGTGTTACGTCTATCACGAGAAAAAATCCGAAAAACTCTGAAAAATTTAAAATTCAAACCGTACAAACGACGAAACGTGCAATATTTATCTGCAACAGATCGGGAATCTGGGTACAAATTCAATTGTATGCTCAGAAAACATTGCGCATGAAAATTGTCTTAGTAACCCCATTTCTAATTCAATTGCTGTTGCTTATGCAATTCATTTGCGCATGTGCTTAAGCAAACAAACAGACTATCGGAATTCAATTCAGTCCTGATTTGAGCAAATTAGCTATTTGGTTTGCGTGTCTCTAAGAGAACAAAAAGTGGCCATAAGCAAATTGTTATCTTATTTCAACCAAGCTAAGAAGTTTAACTTATCTAACTAATAATCCATTTTTACAATGGCATTGCCACTGTATGTACTGCATCATCATCCATCACATAAAAATTATAAAGAGCGAGTGCTATTGAATCAACTTAGTGATTTTGAAGTCAGAAAGCACACTGGACTGCCACGGTTGGGGGTTCGAGAAATAATGGAATGGCTCATACCCGAATTAGATCCTATTTTACCAACTATGCCATAACAGGCGAAACCAAAGTTTTAACAGCGCTCGGATTTTTTAGTGGGGGAATTCAATGGCTCATGGGTAGTGCAAACGGCCCATCCCAGTCCAGCTAGGATTTTAGAAAAAGTCACCAACATTATTGTTCGCACCACTAAAGAACAAATATGCTTTGACAGCGATATGGATTAATTGCTGGAAAAAAAACGCAAATTTTACGGGATCGCTCAAATACCACTTTTTGTCTTTTTTTACTCCGTTTACGAGAGCTAGTCTTTCAGTTTCTGAGAAATTTTTAGCCCTCCCTATCAAATTAGGGGTTTTTGGGGACTTTTGTGTGGTCATATTTTTTCAGATTCGAAAACTTGTCGTAAAAATGTACTGTAGGAAGCTTGACAAGTGAACACGACAAAAGCGAAGTAAGAAATGAAGATAAGCGATTAACATTTGTTTGCTTAATTTCTTGCGTAACGCAAGCAAACAAATTTGCTTAGCAACCAAAAAATTGAATTCCGATTTCGTATATTTTTTTTGCTTGCTCAGCAATAGGCAAACGAATTCGTTGCTACGCAAGAAACAATTGAATTTGTACCCAGGTATTTTTAGCCATCCAATTCACAAATCAAAAATGCATCAACTTTCAGCTCCAGAATGCATTCAAAGTAGGTATTTAACATGAAAGACGCTGTGACTTTGTAAACGCCATAACTTTAAAAATATTAAAGGCAACAGAAAACTGAAATAACCGACGGAATACTTGTATTACTGACATCATTTTGATGACCTGACCTTAAGTCTATAATTGTTTGTTCACATGATACACCGTAACCAAGGCGTGCATTCTTAAATTGTCACCCTGTATATAGAATATGTATTTGAAATGTAACTAAGGACCTTTCAGTAAAGCAAACGCCTATAAATACGGTGTCCACTATAAAGTCGCATTTGTTAAAACGATTGAAATAGCAAAACGATAAACAACATTGAGTAAAAGTTTCAGTAGCGTGCAGAGCATAGACAAACTTCATAGCCAGACCGAACCCACATGTATTTCGTAATAAGCAATGAAAACAGCAAATTTTCCACTTCCAAACATTTAATCGCGATTCAGTCAAGTACATAGTGTGGGAATTTCATGGAAATTATATAAACACTGCAGCCACTGTATTTAAACTCGCTCATTTTTGTATGATTGCAAAATATGATATGTTTTACAATTCAAATGAAAGTTACATAGTTTATTTGGATTGAAAATCCAATTTATTTATGGAATTTTTGTTTTTTTGCTAATGATGAACAAATCCTTGGTCATGACATGACTATTTCGCAGTCCATGTTATGTCTTTATAATTACAGTTTAATTCAATGAAGGAGTAAGCCAGGAACTAAACGGATTAATTTTTAATCCCCCACTGAAAACATAATTTACCTCATACATGGAATACATAAGCTCACACTAATTTTGAAACCTTTTTGGTCCTCTAAAATCCTCGAAAGAAGGACATGTCATATTCTCTGATTTTATATACGAAAAAAAAAAGATCCCAAAATACGTTCTTTTATCGATTGGCACCATTAGGAGACATGAGAGAAGATTTTTCTTATAGAGCGTGGGTTTGTCCACTTTACTTATTTAGTTTCTGTTTCTACCTATATACTTTGGTCATGCACTGGCTTTTATAGTACTACAGCAAATAGACATGTATCTTGTAAACGACTCCCTTGGCTATTCCCCGAAAGTCCGCAAGCATAATAATGGTTTTGCCTTACTTACCCAATGTATTTACGACATGGGAGACCCAGAAAATTGACTACAGTACGTCTATCATCACTAGAAGGGTACAACAGAACATACTTAACCAGTAGTCTCCTGAGCAGTGATCGGGATTTTGATTCTAAATAGACTATTCTCAAGGGCCTCGCCGTGTTATTTATAATTGAGTCGTGAGTTCAAAAACAGGAGAATCAGCCTACACAATTAACTTATTTGATGGCTCCGAAATTTAAGCTAATAGTAAGTTGGTTGGGCTACTAACAGACAAGCTGTAATGAAAATTGAAAACTGCAAATCAATTCGATCCCACTGTATTTGAGCTCAATCCGTGGATGAGGATTTTAAAGATCACAACAAGTTTAAATGTTTCAGTGCTAGTTTTTTATTCTTTTAAATTTCAGCATCTTGAATGAAGACTGACGTCAATAGCACCCATTTGGGATCCAATTTGTTTAACTGAGAGCACTAGCGCACATTTAGTTCAAACCTTTAGAGAGTGGAAACCACAAAAAATCTTTATAATTCAACATAAAAGAACTTAAAAATTTCAAGTCCCTTGAGTTCCAAAATATTAATATGTTAAAATGTTAAGTTTAAAATTTGATCGGAGCCAGGAATCATTCCTAATAATATGGCTACTTTCCAAAGCATTAATTTGATTGTTGTTTGACAGATAATTTCAACACTACAATATAAAAACGAGCATAGCTACTTGACTGGTTTTATTTATTATCGTGTTTGTGTATAGTGAGACTGGGGACTTGGGATAAAATGATATAGCATTGTAGTATGAACAGTAGAACAGTTTTTAGAGATAAGCCAATTAGTTATTCACACCTAATCCCAGAAGTAGGACTCTCAGAGATTAATGAGGAAGAATGCAAAGGCAAAAATTACATAATGGTGGAACAAGAAGAGCCCTGTCTGCACAGTGGGTTTTTGGTTAGCACATTTATCATGGACCGTGTTTTTCTAAAATGTGTAACTTTACGGAAATATTTTTGCTATAAGTATGCAGCAATAAATAAAGTACGAGTTAACCAAACGCAAGGTTTCTCCTTCTTTGAAAACGTGTTCAAGCCACAGCCACTTACAGAAAGGTTGCCGGTTTTAGACCCAATTAACTTATGACACTGGCGCTCCTCTGTGCCTAAATTCATGCAAATAATTTGCAAGTCTTAGCATTGTAAAAGCTTTCACGACTATAGAAACATACCAGCTCGACCCAAAATTAGTAAGTTTGAGAGAAAACTTAGAAACTAGAACACTTTGTGCCAGGAATAATGTAAAGCAGTCTATAAACCAATTAGGGAAAGGTTCTCTACGAATTTCTTGCGTAAAGTGGTTTCATTATTTCAAGTCAAGCAGTTATAACTATGTTTTCCTTATACGAAGCATGAAAGAGCAAAAATTAGTTTACTCCATCATTCAGTCAGTGTTGCGGTGCCTAATTGTTAGTTACAGGGTACATTTAAAGTTTTCTCAATTTGCCCGACCTGGAGAATTAACTTTTTTCCCATTTGTAATTTGTACCCTTAAAAGTTTAAAAAAGCCATTCTTACCGGAAATATTGTCTTTTCCCACGTGACATTCTTCAGATAAGAAAAAAGCTACATAAATATAGTGCCACGTGCCCCTTTGTTTCAATCTCATGCATGAAGCTGTCAAAAACACTAAACACAACTTCAAAAACTTTATGGGCTTGTTGAAAGAATCAATATTGTGAATGTCAGTAACCTGCAGAGCGAAAGCTTTTGTTTTTGTAGTTGAAATAAGCTTTACGTGTCTACCAGGTAAAGTCACAACAAGTTGTGCTTGATTAAAGACCACGGATTGGCTTTAGCATATTGTGTGACAATTTTTAGTTTTAAAAAAGTAAAATTTTGGTTCCTTCTTTCCTGATAAAAATATTTCTCATGCACTAGCAAAAACAGTCATACAAAACTTTTTTTACCTCTTTGTTTCCCTCCAGTAAACCGTAGTTTGTCAAATCTTGCAATATATTGTTTTTGGAATCAACACTGCTTGTTTTTAAACTGACTTTATATGCGATACTGAATAGCTTGAAACATAATTGCAAACAAGGTGATCTCGTTATGAAATGTGCACAAAAGTTTGGATTCATATGATATTTATGTATAGTCTGTGTTGCTGTAATTGCAGCTTGAGTTATATAAAGGCCTCTGTTTTGTTTTTTTCCAGGCAGTGCCACCCTGGACAACTTCATACCATATAAGGAGTGCCGCTGCGTCTATGAAAATCAAAAACCTATTTAGTCAAATGCCCCTTTTTGCACAATTGATTTGGATGGAGGCCGAAATCAAGATTCGTGAAAAGTATATCTTGCACATTTATTTCAGGAACATCTGTACCTACACCTAACAATATACTGGTTGAGTTTATTGTTCTACGTTGTACATTGTGCGAACTTTACAGGAAGCTAGCAATTTGTATTTTGTGATCGTCAAAAGTTTCATCAGAATAGAACGAGCTCAAAGATTTCCATTCATCTCTTTGATTCTTTTGTGACCAAATAAAGTTAGCGGTTGTCAATTGTGCGATTTAGCTCAGTTTTCCAAGACCACAATTCGGCTCATCCCACAAAAGCTCTATGTGACTTGGCTCATTGTGAAAAGACTGTGTAGACTGTCGTCATGCGATTGAGCAAAGAGGACTGATGTTCGTTCCCCGATGATAACTTAATCAAAGTAGTAACTAACTAACTTCTTGACTCCCTCGTTTCCAAGTGTTCTTTTTTCCAGCAGCCGGTTTATACTCCTTCCGTTTGTACTCAATTAACCAGCTCACATTATTGGTTGTCGGGAATATAAATGACAAGCACTACTTAACTAACTCGAGACTTAACAATCAATGTGAGTGACGTCTCCTTTAACCATATTAGACGGTACTTTTTGCCCATTATCATTGGTGTTAGGTTGTGTTTGTGTCGAAGTAGGTTTCAAACGAGTTTCAAGCATCCTTGAAAGAAGCACATGAATTAGTGTGCCTGCTTTTATACAAACTGACATACTGTGAAGGAAATTCACCCAGAATTTAATGATCCTAATATAATTGTGGTTGTAATCAAGATTGGCAGTCAAAATAATTGGCCGACAAGAGTTTCTACCACGCTGGACTCCAACTCAACTGTCGACTTCCTAACTAAAGTAACTCTTTTCTGCTGACTGAGCGCGCTTTCCAACGCTGTCTACATTCTTGCACAAAACCTTCACTTTATAAGTGAGCAAGTAACTTTTGTGCACAAAGGAAATTCGTTGGCTGGTGGGAAATTAGTTTCTCACACTAACTAAACTAAGGGCTGATCTTGTTGGATTGTGACAGGAAGGAAACAATTTGTGATTATATCTTCATCAAGAACTAGAGGAAAACTTGGTTAGTTAGCCAGTTTATTGCCCATATGCAGTTTATTGTTTAGCAGTGTTAATGCCAAGACAGTCATCATTTTGACTGACATTTTAATCTGAGCAGAGTAATATTGTACTTGTACAAGTGTAGAACCTGCAAATGTGATGAAAGTCTATAGGAGAGAAGAAGAAGCCCAGTAAAAGTTTAAGCCACATTCTTATCTCTCTACATGTTCTCACTAAATGGATTCCTTTCGAGATTGCATTAGAAGAAAGAAAGAAGCTGTGCTGTGATAGTTAGTTAAGTTCCTTAGTGAACGTATCCGGGATTTAAAATCTGTCAGTTTGTAGGAAGAATACCACAGTGTGACTTTAGGCTTACTTAACACGGAGAGAAAATTGGTAGGGCGTGTGACTTTTGCTCTCACCGCAAAGTCTGCCGACCAAGGTGAATGTCAATTGAACCGGTTGTTTCAAAGAATTATTCTACAAAGTGAGCTAAATAGAAACACAGTGAAACCAACACGTCAAATTATGTCCGCATATTTAGGTAGGACGAAAGCGTCAGTAACTAACTGTAGCCAAACAACACATCATGAGTGTGAATATTGATTAAAATGTCCCGGCTACATGAATATAAATATCTTCATTAGCTAGTGAGCTCAAGTTTATTTCAAAGAATTCCCTGACTCGCACATCTGTCAACTTGTGTATTTTGGTGGGGAAACTGAATCTGTCTTCTTTAAACGTGACGGATGGAAACTTCATATTCATTATTCAAATGTCGAGTAAGAAGTGAAGTGACATTTTGAATGTTGTAAACGTACAGATCAAATTGCTGTACAGTGGTCGTGTTCTCTGAAATAAACAAAACATCCCCATATTATAAAACTTCACACTTTGATCTTTAATCTTCTTCCGTTTGATTAATCAACTAACTGTATCTATGTGGCTGCTCCATGTGTGTAAACAAGTTCAATGCAATACTACCGGTTGTGGATCTATTCTTGCAACGCCGTTTTGGGTCTCACGTCGGCAGTTTTCACAATTGTTGCCGCCTTTGTTCTCACAGACAGTCGCCTTTCACTCCTCGGGTATGGCATTTTTTACTTTATATTTTATTAATGTTAGTTAGGATGCAAGTTTAAATTAACGCAAAACGACTAAAACAATGAAAAAAAACGGGAGTGGGGAGAAAATTCCAGGCTACCATGATTCTGTTCTGTTTTAAATTTTCTCTACTACGTTTCAACCAAGGTCATTTCGTTTGACTCCCAAAAGACTGGAATGTGGTGGCAAAATTAGTTTACAGGGAAAACAAAGGATGTGTGTTGTTTCGAATAGCTGTACAAATTCTTTTGAAGTTTTTCTACTATCTAAATGCTCAACGCTATTGTTATTTCCTTTTGGTTTTCCGGTTATGTGAATAGTTGGATAGCGTTCAGCCTCGTGGTTCAAAGAAATTACTTTGAAGATGGAACAACGGATTTCATCAACAGAATTAATTAAGACTGCTGTAATATAAGGCTTGGGTGCTAGTTTACAAGTTCATTAGTGTTAATATGAAAAGGTATGGGAACTTTAATTGTTGGGTAAGGGATATTTTATTGGGACGTCTTTAATTTCGACCCTACTGATGAGCATGATGAAGTGATTTGGTTTTATCATCAAGGGATATAATAGTTAGCTCTCCTCGGCATGGAAATACAAATAAATAGGTACGCTGCTACATTAATCATTTTTATTCGACAGAATGGCAGCTGAAGAAGATTATTTTTTCAACATGATTTGCTTCGTTAATTTACAACAAATCATGCAATTAGTTAGAATACATGGGTTGGGCATTAGTGATAAAATGTATAGGCTATACTATACTACACCAGTTTTAGCAAAAAACCCTTTTTTGCTGCTTAAAGCGGAGATTGAACAGAAATATTCATCACTCTTCCTCACTACTTTAGACATGATGATTAACCGCCAACTTTTTACCGTAATAATGCCTGTTTATAGAGTCTGGGCTGTATTTTTTCCTCAATTTGATTGATGTTGGCCGATTTTTTTTCCAGTTTGCGGACTTTTTTCCATACTTCCCTCGAATCATATTTAAGCATTTTTAGACTTCCACAAAAATGAAAAAATGCCATTCATGCTTGCATATATTAGTATTAGAATGTCAAATAATGCGGTAGAAAGTAAAAATGATAATATTTGATTTGATACCTTCTAAATGACAAAATCAGTCAGTAGTACTATTGTACTAGTATCACGTATGTAGCAGTTCAGTTCATTAGTTTTCAAGTGATTTGTAATCTATCTTGATCCCGTTTGATTTGATCGTCGGTCCTTCTATGTGACAAATGATAAATAGCAGTACAACATAGAGCACTAATCAGTTTATTAAACTGGGCTGCACAATTTTTGATAAAGGTAGTGAACGGGAAAACAGAATTGTGTAAAAATCGTGACTTAAATTTGACTTCCAAGTCAATTCATAATTCAAACTTAGGAATGATTTAGTTTATTGTTATGACCTTCTAGACATGACTCATAGCAAATAAATTGAAACTACAAATATTTGAATAAGTACATGTTGACTCCTCTGCATGTGAAATTTCTATTTTCATCTACCAACTGAGAAAACCTTTCCCGCAGGAAAAATGTGCGCGTTACTTAAATTTTACGTAATTCTAAAAGGAAGTGCATAATTCTCACTTGCAGGAATTAAGAAAGGTTTTGTTTGATTTACAGCTCGTAATATGTTAAAAAAATATTTCAGAAACGCCAATTTTTATCCATAAATTTTCATGAAGTATTTGAAGTCATTTGAAATTATTACGGTTCCTCTGCAACCATAATAATTTACTTCAGAATTTAAGGTTTACATGATACAACGCAGTTTGCAAAGGGCTGGTCACTGATGTATCTTGATTCTGTGAGCAAAATTTTAGCACAATCGGTTGAAATCTATGAAAGTTATCGTGGATGCTCGAAAAATCAGTAAAGTGCTGTCAGCCCTTGCTAACGCTAACACGAGCTAAAAGGGGGTTCAAAAGATAATACTCGCAAATTCAATTTCCAATTTATTTTAAATTATTGCAGAATATAGTGTTACAGTAAAAAACGTTAAAAAAACTATGCGTTGAGCTCGCATTTATCAGATGATGAGATTTGCAAATGCAAATACAAGATATGAAAGTACGGTGCATAATTTAAAAAGCGCACAGGTTCAAAGATTGAGTTTCTTTTTATGTAAATTGTTATAGCCTCTGCCACATATCATGACTAGAGTAGTTCAGTCATATTTCCTTTGGGAGTATAAAAAACCTTGATTCTCCACTACGCACTCGTATAAATCTGCAGGACCAATTTCATTTAAAAATTCTTATATATACACCACCACCATCACCGAGCTCCTTTAATTTGCAGATAGCATTGCAAAGATAGGTATAGTGGACTAGTAAGTTTTTTTGCGGAATAAATGTAAAAACCACACACACACAAGCACAAGAGCAAGAACAGAGATAGGGTAGGTATGCAGTAAAAAGTCCTCGTTAATGGTGGCACCCAAATTTGTAGGAGACAAAAGAAAAAGTCTGTGATCCTGCGAAAGTTGAACCAAATTGATGGATTCGTCTTGTTCTTCTTGATTTCATTCTTTCTCTCTCTTTTCGCTTTTTGTGCACATCTAATATCAATTTATGTTCTCCGACTCTAACTTTTATGCCTATATACATGGATGGATACAATACAAACATTGTTGCAAGTTTTTGAATACCAAATATTATTAAACGATAGTTTTGAAAAATAAAATAAATGTACATATTTAAGTTTTACTTATTAGTACGTCTAGAAGTTGGGACAACTTTTTTGCTTTCACCAATTAGCAGTAGTTAATATTATGTTTGCTTCTTTGACCTACGGAGGTGGAATAGAAAAAAATATTTCCATTCGAATGAAGTGCATTGTATTTTAGTATTGGAGTATCATCACCGATAATAGTAAAATAAACTACCTTAATTTTAGTATGATATTTTTCTTTTAATAAGCTAGCAATAAAATTGGACACTAACGGCTTGCATAAAAATTTTTATAGGTCTGGGAAGCATTTCATTCTTAGCCTTGACTTATGAGCTGTCGTAATAACCCTATTGCTGAGATAGGATTCTGCTTGAAAAATTATTTATATTTTAGGGGGAACAGGAAGACTCATTTTTCGGGGCTTGTTAGAGGCTATCTCTGCTGACGGCAACGTTAGATGAAAGTGTCTTTCTGCATCCGTACAATAGGATTTATTCATTTTCATTCAAATATTTCAATAGTGCCTATTTATAAGCGTGCAGAGGCGTGCTGTTTCTATACTTTCTGCAGCGGAAAGTGTTCTTTCTGTCAGAAGAGAAAGTTCATGATCCACTTATGACTTTCGCCTTGAATAAAATGCTTTCATTTTAGATACTTACTGCTAAATTTATATTTATATTGAGCTAATGACTTTATTCGGCCAAAATTTTAACCTGACTGTCTACCAGATATATTAGGAATTTTTGATGCAGTTAGCAACGGAAAAATAACTATTCATGAATCAAAAACATTGCATTGATCAACTCTTCTCATTTTAGATCGATTTGTCTCGTGCTTAAACAAGCAGGGTTCTAAATAATTAAAAATATACGGCAAGGTCACTCCCTAATCGATTATCTATAGGAATAATTAATTGCTTTGGGAACTAGAACGTACCTTCCTCCCACCGGAACATGCTCCAAAAGTTTTCATTGACCAATCGATTAAAGTTCTCCATGATTTTGTTTAGCACTTATACGTTCTATCTTAAGTTAAATTCCATCAATTAATATATCATGCTGAAACATGAATGAACGGTAAAATTCTTTGAAAAATCCATCACAATATGCCTCAAACCAAAGCATCGAACTTAATTCTATTTACATAAATTGCTGTATATAAAAATGTGTATCATTTATTTGCAGTGGCGTGGAACTGTACCATCCAACATTTCTGTATGCATACTTGGCCCTACTCCTTCAATGTGGCGTTGTTCAAACCGTAGGTTGCTTAGGAGCTCAAAGACTATCTCACAAACTGCTAAGCATCTACTGGATCCTTCTTCTAGTGCTGACAATAGGAGACGTCGTGGTCGGTCTCGTCTGGGTATTCAAACTCGACAAAGTTAAACTCTCATTACGACCCTACTTGAACCGTGAATTCGCTGCCAAATACTCTACTGACGAGTCATTCACTCGCACTTGGGATCACGTACAGTCGGAAAACCGTTGCTGTGGTGTTGACGGTCCATTAGATTTCCATCTCCTATCTTCCTCGTACTCATCTCTGCCCTACTCAGACGGATCAGTGGACGCTCATCAGTCCGCTCCAATGCACCTCATTAACTCGGCTCACCTCATACGGATTCAAGGTGAGTCTGGTCTTCTCTCGCTGCCCGACTCGTGCTGCACTTTCATTTATGTCCCTCCCACTGTCAGTAGTGGCGGTAGTAGCAGTCATAGTGTCCATTCGACTCATAGTCGGTCTTATCATCCTCATGAAAAAGACTTCGCTACATCAGCGCGACTTGTTGGTGTCCACCCAGAGCCCTCCCCAGGGAACTGGTCTCACAACCCCCCTCTTCCTGTGAAAGTCTCGTCCAAGAAACATAGTTATTTCAACTCCACACATCATAAAAATACTAGTGGCAGCAGTCGAAGTAGTGATCATCATCACAGGTTTCGGCATTCACTCCACAAGGCGAATGGAGCACATGGGACTGCTAATTATAGTCGTGAAACCAGAGACATTTTATACTCGTTTGCACGTCGGATTAAACCGAAGCTTCCTAAAGCCCACATTAATGATTCAGAGGCCAGTAGTAGTGGTAGTAGTAATAATAGTAGTAGTGGTGTCAGTGGGACTAATACAGATGAAGATACTACTAACAGTTCCAAGAATAATGGGCCTCCAGTAGTAACAACTCCACACCGTAGTACTCCTTCCCTCAGTGACTACTGGATCTCATTTGCGTGCAATGGGAATACAAGTTTTGGTGGACCAACTCACCAAAGGAAACGAAGGGATGCATTCTCCTCGTCGGAAGAACTTGTGGAAGAAGACCCATTTAATTCGGATCAATCTGACAATTATGCAGTGCCATCAGCATTCACATTATGGAAAGATGATCCCCTAGTCATAGATGAGAATGGGGATAATGAGTCCTTCTCCATGGATGGGTTCATCCACCAAAAAGTAGCATTTCGGCATGGCTGTGGAGTGAAACTGATCCAGTGGGTGGACCAAATGTCCAGTTTGTTGTTCATTTTTGGTTTTTGTGTCATTGGCTTCATCAAGTTGTGCTTCCTTGTGATCCTTCGATGTGAAATCCATGAGATGATTCAGAAAATAAACTTGATTGATAATGAAGTGCTGCCACCTCCCCCACCTTCAAAAATGCATCGTGGATCTGCAATCCCTCATCCACACCATTACAATCGACTGGTTTCCAACCCATGTTTACTGGCACATAGAGCTAGTACCGTCTCATCTCAGTTCAACTCCGCATTACCTACCATACGTTCCCCGGACATTGGCTATGCACCCAATATATGTGGGGCTCAAGCCCGGGGTTTCAATCGCAACTATTACATGCGCCGAGCTTCCACTAATATCATTGGAGATAGGATTCGCAGTACTAGTCATTCACAGGAGACAGTGAATATGACTCTTTTGATTGCAAATGTTGAAACGAATAGAGGACGGAATAATTGTGGCCCGTTAATTCATAGTGGCGGAATCCGGCGGAGTTCTCAACCCACGTCGTCCTACACTCTACATCATGAGAGTTGTGATGAAGAAGATGAGGGTAGTGTGGGCACATGTTCTTACAAAAGTCAATCCCGGCTGTCCATTCCCGTGCCCAGTTCTCCCAGTAAAAGCCTAGTGAGTAGTCTCAAAAGTGGTCGCAATAGCAGTAGCAATAACAATGTGACCAGTTTTGATGACACTGGGAGACCCGAAAGGATTACTCCAAGGAAAGTTAGTTTACCTGCAGAGAACGTTATTGGCCAGTATTGCTACTACCATCCTGACTCTTATACCTTCCATAGAGCCCCTATGATGAGAAGTCAGCTTAAAAACAAAGGGATTAACAACTTGCTTACTTCCCCTCTGTCTCCCCGACGGAATTCCAACTCCTCGGGATTTGAATTTATGAGTGAGGTTAGTAAAGGTTGCGGGATAACAACTACCACAGCCATTGTTGAAGACAACAAACACAGTAGTGGTGGTCGTAGTGATTATATCATGGGCAAGAGTCTTTCCATTTCTGTTCCAATTGAGAAGGAGGAATCTAACGTGGAAGAGGATGAGAAAAGACTTTGGGCAAATTTCTCTAAGGATGGGAACACCACGGGGGTACATAAAAGTGTGGGTGAATTAGTTGTGACGCCTAATAAGAGAACAAATGGGAACAATAACTCTCTGATGGAGAATGAAGGGATCCCGTTGGCATATTTGGGCACTGCTGTGTAGCTACATAGCTAGCTAGTGAATGTGAAAGTATATTACGGTGCATATCATTGGATGAGAGCAGGGAGAGTTGTACTTTTGTGAAACGAAAAAAAAGAGAAAGTCGGCATCTTTCTGTCTGTGCATGCTGTGTGCTCGTGTACTAACTTCAATCTAATAATAATAATAATAACTTACAAACTAACTAACTATTGTATTTCATTGTTGTAAAAGTCTGTTAGTTAGATTGCTTAGTTACTACCTACCTAACCTACCTGGGTTTAATTCCGTGTCTGTGAGCTATTGCACTTTCACTCGTCCCCTGTTATTTACGACTTTCTGTGAACGTGATGTCTGACTGAGTGCAAGTATAATGCATAGTCAGAGTAACGTGCTACTATAGGGACGTGTGATTTAGCTCTCTTCATTTGGACTTCAACGAGCTGGAAGGGAACAAATTTGACGAAATTATAAATGGGAAGGATAATGATCAAAGCCGTAGGTAGTTAGTTAGTTAGTGAGGAAAAAAATAATGTATTAGTGTGAGTGTCCATTGACGTATATGCTGGTTTTTTTTGTCATAGATGAATATATAAATTGTGCTCTTCATTTACTGGACGGACGAGTCTTTATTGGCAAATAGTTACCTGAACAGTAACTAATTGACTTGCAGTAAGGGAGTGTTGTTTAGTAAAAGTGAAAGGTACGGCCAATAGTGCTGTGACGTTAATGCGATCCTATGGGAGTTTAACGTGCTATTGAATAGTGTTCACTGATTTGTACCCTACTCATAGGCAGTCTAGTATGTTTGTATGAGTTTATTAGAGTTTTGTGAGGATAGTAGTCTATCTAACTCTTAAATCTTACATGCGGAATGTCATTTCATGCATTGTATAATTCATTAGGGACTACTAATTGGAAACTTGTTGTAGAAAATGATAATGAATGCATAGAAATATGATAAGTTAGGCGTGAGTGAGTTGTACATATGTAATCTAAAAGGATTACTGGGATTTACGTTGTACCTGAAATCTTAACTCGAACCAATTATGTTCACAAGAGCTGTATGAGAGGATGAAGGGGACGCAATCTGCAAACATTATTAGCTGTAGCGAATTGCATGCACTTTGATCATTAGTTAGCTAGAGAGGTTAGTTATTATGGGGCTCAAACTGAATTTGAGTAATTGTTTGTCAAGAGTTTACTATACACGCATCCATTCTCCTATCATGTTGGTTTTCATCGTTGTGTTTGGAATTTCTCAAGAAAGACCACAAGATGACTTATTTTTTCACCCAACGTTATGCATAGGTGACTATGATTGATGTGAATTTCACATATATTTATTTTACTGGTGATAAACTTTCGAATAATTGTATGACTTTCTCTGTTTTATATTGTCCACAACACAGTTGAAGGTTGAATTGTTGTCAATCTAACTTAAGGAAATTAAGCAATTGCTTTTAGGCTAGACGGTTGAAAAATCTATTTCGGTAACACTATAGGCATAGAAAAAATGTATTCTAACTATTATCTTCTCGGGAAGAAAATGTATAGATTATTTTAATTTTTAACTAAAATATATGTGCAGTATGACCCAAAAAGAACTTCGCCCTTGGTTATGGTGTATCATGAGAACAGGCAACTATGGACTTGAGGTTAGTCATCAAAATGATGTCACTGTTTCAAGTATTCCGTCCTTGCTCTTCGTTTTCTGCTGCGTTCAGTCGTTCAGTATTTAGAATGTTTGAGTGTCTACAAAATCCCAGCGTCTTTTTATCTTCAATCGCACTATTTTATCGTAACATCTACTTTGAACGTCGCTATAGTCAGAAGATTTCACGCTGAGTTCAGTATTCATATTGATAGTACTACTATTAATAGAATGATTAAAAATTTAGGGATGATTGAAATCTAGGTAATCAGTATCCATCATCTATGATGGAGCCCTGCCAGCGTTTGCCAACTCGGCGTCATCAAAATTAAGAAGGACAATATATTGCAAGGGAAAATTCGATTAGATGGCCGCTGCGATCCTCTATAATCTTAGATCAATGACTTTTTTTCTCTGGCCAAACGTCAAGAATCAAGGTTATGACCATCATTCAATTTGCGAGTGTGGCAATACGTACTGAAATAGAGAACATCTCTACTGACACAATAGTCACCTTGCGTTCTGCATACGTCGTTCAAAATTCAAAAAGTGCTACTATTTTCTCTAAGTTGATATTATTTGTTTAATAGTTTTTATATCATTGCTGTTAGTCATGCTGCGTTACTTCTGGGTCATGCTGCATTTATTATATGTGCACTAAAAATACTAATATGTTGACAGTAAAATACAGGTAGCTATATAGTTAGTCTGGGAAGGTTAAAACGAAAAAAACGAAAGATACTTGCAGCTAGCATAAAAAGTTGCGGGATGAAAGAATATTAGCATTTAGTTTTGTTCTAGAAGTAAAATATTAGTGGGAAAATCTTGACAAGCTTTGTTGACGAAGGTGCTTGTACTAAAAACTGGGAAGTTTTGCAATAATACACCACTTAAGGAAATGTAAATGTCATAGTTTGAAACACTTTTGCATGTTCGTGTGTTATATAGCTTGTTAGTTATAAAAGTCTGTAGCTTAAGTTTGTTTAAGTACACTCGTTAAATCTTTCTTTGTTCCTCAAAATAATGATTACATTATGATTACAGGACTTGTTAATGGTTCACACAACTTGAGTTCAAGTTACTTCACTTGTACTTGAAATATGAAATATAGTGTCAAATATTTATTTATAATATAGGTAAATTCCAATCTTGCCACAAATCTTGAGGATGAAAAAATATGTATTGTACCTTACTTACTTCGTACAGTGTGTACATAGAAATTGTTAAGACATGTGGATGATGTAAAAAAGCATAATTTCAGAGGTAAATTTTTATTGTATACTACTGATACTATTACATAACATGATAATATTATTCATGATTATTATCTTCATCATTCATCGATATGAATAAAACAATGTTGTGATCATAGACGTTCGTTGGCTCAAAAAAAAAACTTTTCTCTTATACAGATAAAATTGAACGAGAGGGAATAGATGAAAAAATTTACCGCGAGTCTTGGATCAATACTTGTAAATGTTCATCCCAAAAAATTGAAAGGGATTATACTTGATCCCATTGCGCCAACGAAAACAAGTTTTGAGGTTAAAGACTAAAAAATGCATGAGTGTGCTTGGCAGACTTCTGAAAGCGGATTTTGTGACACAAAAGAAACTTGTGTGGAAAACAAGAGCAGATATTGAAGTTTATAAAAGCCATGAAATTGGTAACTTGAAACATGTATGCATTTAGTAGCACTACATAGATTTAACTGGCTTTTGTGATATTACGTGTACAGGAAAGAAAAACAAGTTTCTCAACCTTGATGCCAGATTTTAGTAACGTTGATTTTTTCCACTTTTAGTCATTGGTTTTTTTTGGCACAGTGAGTGTAACACTTTCGTTCAAAATACATTCCCTGTTCGTAACCATACAATACGTTCAATGTACTGAAAGGAAAAAATTAGATGCGATTTATTTTTCCGTGTTTCTGGCTCCAATAAAAAAGTCAGTGAGTCGTAACACAAGCTCATTGAATTGAAGAATTATTATTTTCATGTGTACACATAGCCGTGAATAATATACGGGCTTCACGTTGCTTTAGTTTGAAACCTTGGGGAAAATGTACCGCCTGTTTCCATTTTTATTGACAAAATACAATGGATTTTCATTCAGTTAACCCATGGGTTGGGACTCTGTGCAAGTTTATTTGAGTAAATGTAAAGCCATACAACAAACTACTCGAGAATTAATTATAAGGTGAAAGTTTCCAGGTTTCTGAAGCCGGTATGGTTTCTCAATTCACGGCTACAACAGCATATTGAACCAAGGATGGGAAAACTATGTGCAATTTTCCAATTCCATGTGACTGCCTGCCTACACACTCTCTGGTCTAAGGTTGAGACTACCGATAGTGAAACTTGTTGATCCTGTTTTCAGGATGCTATTTACTGCGTCTTGGTACAACATCTGCAGGCATTTATTATGAATGACCATTTTATCGACATAGGACATGAATTTTCACTCAACTCTTTATTACATCGGTGGAGCCCATAGTATAAGCTTTTATCTGAAATCATAAAACTGCGTGTAGTATTTTTCCTCCCGTAAAAGGAGGACACATTCCCAACTATAACTGACTATGTGTGACTCTCGTAAAATGAACACAACATTCAGATACAGGGGACAAAAATGATTTGCAGCCTAATCCATTAATCCGTTCTTCACTCATTTTTTCCCACTAACTGAATAAGTACACATATAGCTGTAAAAATATTCTTCATCATTTATCTTGTTGAGGACGCTCAAAGTAATTACGACCATTCCTCCATCGGTATGAGTAATTCCGGAATTACGAGATACAATAGCATTCTTTGTTGTAAATATCCAAAGTTGCTTACTCCTTCAGACCTCCTGACAGTGAGTGAATGAAGCAATACATGTACAATGACGACCATTAGTTACAGTTCACTGAGCCTTTAACTTGGTAGAATGGCTGGAGAGATGCCATCCTCCAGTATTCCCCAAAGCGATCAACAAACTAAAAGAATGCAATATTTGGAATGAAGGCTATTTTCCATCCAATGTGCTCACACATTCACATATAACAATCCCATCTAAATGCGTGTAGTACTAGTGCCCAATTTAAAATCGCAGTAAAAAAAGGCCGGGCTATCTAACACACCACTACAGATAGAGTCCGAGTTGGAGTTTGTTACTAACTTACTTACTTTGGAAACAACAGCGTAACACGGTTAGTCTTATATTAGGAATTTTCCCAAGACGCACACTAACTATCATTGTAGATCTTGTTGGCTGGAAACTCGGTTATTTGAGGGACGCACATAAGACGGGTTCCTTTCTACTCCCTTCTGAGGCCGAGTGTAGTACATATATGTTACACTTGTACGAACTATCTAACTAACTAGAAAAAGAAAGCGGGTGGACTTCATTTGTTTCTTTTTATTTCCGTTCAAAGTTCATCCTTTACAATCCGCTGCTGGCCAAAGAAAAGGAAACTCTGTTAGTTAGTTGCAAGCATGGGAGTATAGAGTGAGTGAGTAACCAACTACATAACTCAACCTGCTCAGCACAGCAAAAGATAATGATGAAGGAGCAAGAAAAAAGAATATTTTAATATAATGATGAAGACAATTTTTTTTCCGCCATTCTCCAACGACTGACTTACTTTGTACACAAAAAACAAATTCCCTTCTCTTTGTTAGGTACAGAGCTAGGATGCCAAAGTTAATAATATTCTTGCACGTACCATTTGAAGAACATGTACAGAATTGCGGCACCGTTATGTCTACCTTATTAATTCTATTCAGTGCTCTCATCATCATGAAATTCTGTGCTTCATGCATCCCTGCACTCTAGATGATGATGATGATGTTTTCTCCTGTAGCTGACAGCTGATCACTGAACCATTTCAAAAGCTTATTTATTACTGTAAAAGAAAATGATGGATGCATTCGTGCTGGGAAAAAATGTGCGGCAGCATTTTTTTTACTTGCTGGATTGCGGAATGGGCGATTAGATTTGCCACCACTTTGGCTTACAAGGTAAGTTCACAGGTAAATGGATAAAATGGGGAGAATCTTGCCAATATTTACTATTTAACTACGTTCATATTGAAAGTAAGCACCTGATGACAAGCCAGTGAAAGTAACTAACATTTGTTTCACAACTTTAATAGTCTCCTTGAAACTATATAAAGTCGATCTTTGCATTGCTCTCTTCATTAGTTAGGTAGCAGTAAAAGTAATTTCCTTTAATCAAAAGTTTCAGTCTGTCAAAAAGTCACTTAGTTAGTCACAAAAAAATGTTCTTTTAATCCGTTTCCTTTTTTCGTTCCCTTTTAGTTACGAGTTAGACATGAGTTGAATCGGCAGACATCACACACTTGAAAGAAAGCCATTTAGGGGACCTTGAGCTGCCTTAATTTCCATGACACATTATGTTACTTTGAGCATCCTCTCTATATTTCAATATGTGCGTGACTACACTCATAATAAGAGCAATTTGGTGTGCTAAAACCTCTTAAGAAGCTATAGGTTCTTTTCCCCGAACGTGCTCCCATGTGGTTGCAAGAGTGAAGGGGAAGCATTATCTGTGCAAACTTTTTTTCCCTCTATGATTTCAAGAATCTTCTTATGTACTTTGCAAACTTCTTAATGCCCTAGTTTGGCAGCATACAAAGGGCACACTAACTGGATGCGACAGGGAAGCATTTTTCAAATTCTCGTCCTCGTTCCCATACATACTGCTGCTCAACTAACAAGATTTATGACTACAAGGAGCGATCAAGGCATTTATCCATCTAATAGATTTTACTAGTGTTTTGGGCGTAAAAAACTAGGGCTACTGAACGCTTGAGAATAATAATCAGTGAATTTGAAAGGAGGACATGAATTTCTTTATCTCTTTGTTCATGGTATTCCCAAAAGGTTTCCAACCATGTAGCATGTTATGCTGGCTGGTTAGTGAATAGAATTAGGTATAGTCCGTAAAGTAAGCTAGAGATTTCATACAAACTATATATACTAACTCATTCTAGTTTGACTAGTTTCTACACCTGTCTTATGGCTGTTATTTTGTCAAGTTACCTTTTGTGTTCCTTATCTTATCTATTTTAGTTGCTGCACTTACTTAGCACTCTGAGAGAGCACAAAAAGTGTGTAGGTGAAAGCAAAGTCATTTTTGTGTCACTTTTAGGGCAAAGTATCTTTGCTGAGTGGGTCATATTTGAAAGAAAAAATCGCTACCCTAAAAGATTTTAGAACGTAAAGTAGATAACATATATGTAGTGCTGTCCCTAAACACATGAGTGAAGCTACTACTTTTATACGTAACCCAATTTTTGACATCCAGAATAAATCTGGACCATAGCAGATGGACAACTCACTCAATGAATTTGTAAAAGCAAAAACTTATGTCTCACGGGAAACTAACGCAATAAAAATTGATCCGTCTCCAACATTGGCTTCCGTGAAGGGAAAACTACATCAAACAAAAATGCGACAAACTACAAACAAATGTACACTTAAGACCTCAAAACCTAATAATGCTGGAATAAAATGGTATTTCTCTCATGTCACATTCCTATATCTATCATAATTTCTAACATTCACCTACTTTTATTTATCTCTACAAAACTTAAAGCATCCCATATTTCATTCCTTAAACCCAACTCATAAAAATGTACACATTTTTAACCCGCTCAAAATTATTGCACACATTTATTGCTGTAATCTGTCTCAAGCATGCTTACCATGTTTGTTTGGCAAGATCAAACAGAGCGATACTAGTCGTATAAACAGTCGTCTCTGTGTGGAGGCAAAACAACAAATTGTCATGACATTAGTTCCCTGACGGAGGAGAAAACACGGGAAATGGACTAGAAACAACACAACAGCCTTTCATACACCTATTGTACCTACTCACTCACTCACACACTCTAAAACTTATGTAACCATATAGATTGTACCACCTTGTCAAAAGCAAGCAACATCTGAACCCTTGTTCAATGGACCAACACTAGACAAGATAATAATATTAGTCAGTCCCACTCGCTTGCTACATTTGTGCAAGAAAATTCAGATACCGAAAAAAATACAAAAATCTATGTTTTCCTTGGAATCCACACTGTAGTAACTAACTAACTAACTATGTTCCTGCCTTTCAAACAGCAAATCTGGTCGCCCAAGGAAATTAAAGCAGACACAAGACAAGCCCTAATAATATGGGGAGTGTCACTTTTGGTCCTCTTTCCCAATCTGCAGCCTCTGCTGGCCGACTGTGACTGTACATATCTGATCCACCGGAGCGTTTTGGAACGAAGTTCTTGTGCTCAAGCTGCCCTTTGTCATTGGCATCGGTCCTACTACGAGGCCAAAATAAAGGATGCGGAGGCAAGCTTCAGTCCTCCAGGAATGGCAACTTCTCTTATGAACGCTGTCCCATTCCCTCCTGTGCCTGCCAATAATGTAACTTAAGTATAGTTAGTTTTGCAATAATCGCAAGCCCAGTTTTCTTTTAGTAATAACATAGTGAGTGTCATGTTCCCCGTTTTGATTAAAAATACTCAAATTATATCTCGTGACTTGTCACTATATACTATGTATGGTAAAAGTAATTTCGTTCCAAAAATATTTTCACTATGTGATAGGAAAAGTAAATTGATGAATCTGTATACCCGGGTGGTATTGCTTGGAGCTATGGATCAGATTTATTAACTAGTTTTATTTTCCCTTCCTCATAGAGTTTGGTAGGTAGTGATTGGATTAGAGCCTTAGAGGGAATAGTATTGCTCTACTGGAACATACGAGTTTTGTGATGAAAACTATCTTATAATGTATAATCCTAAGGGATAGAGAAAAAAAATATTGAGCCAGTTAGTTACTTACTGACTTAGGATGGTAACTATAACTAACTATTTATTGTAGACAAGTAAGTTCTTTGGTGTCACATAGCAGCCGTATAAAGAAACTTTTTTTATATATAGGAATCTACAACGTGCGCATCTGAGAAGATGAGCTGCGTAAAATCTTTCAAAGAATACCTGGAGGGAGAATGCAAGCGTCTGGAATCAGAAATTCAGGACATCCTGCTCTCCAATCAAAACTTGTCGAGCCCACAAGTAGCAAAAGAGTGCCCCATTGGACTTCGTGGTTACAGTTTCACCATGGGGTTCCTTTTGAAAGAAGTGGCAGGGCTGGAGTGGAATGAAGCCATGGACTTGAGTGAGATTGCCAGCCTCTTGTCTCTAGAAGTAAAGGTTGCGGCAAATGCGTCCATAGCTACCATGGCTGACACTTATTACTCACCTAGGCCTTTTGATCCCTCTCAGTTTTGTGACATGAATCGTAAAGTTATTTGCACTAATTGAATGAGACCGACTGTAGAGGTTTGGGACCAAAAAAAAATCTTTTTTTTCTCTCTCTAAATTGAATTCGAGTGGGAGAGTGGATACAATTAACTTTCTTGTGGATCCCTTGTAACCAAGTTATAGTTAGTTTTTTGAAAATAAAAGTTCACGCTCATCACTGTTTAGGTTTCATTTGTGTATTTTTTGGAAACTGATTTTAGGTGGTTTAACCTCAGGGCTGAATTATATATTGTGCTCTTAGATAATGTTGAATTATTGGGTGGTTGATGAAGTAAATTAACATTAAAAAGCTCGTAAATGTCGAACAGGTGGAAAATGAATGGGCGTTTGTGTAATCTGCATTATAGAGAAGGTTGGAGGATTTTAACATTAGGAAGACGAATGCGTTTATATCGCTCGTTATTTTCTTTTTGTGCGCATAAATCAACAAACCTTTAGCGACACAACACAAGATATTTTAAGATGTGAAAAAAGTGGATTTGTTTAATGCCAATCTACAGAATTGAGCAAACACGGTAAAGTATTATTTTGTTCTTTGTCTGTTTTATATTTGCTTTGGCTACTTATTTCAATTAATGCATCTTTTCCCTGGAGTTATCAGCAAAATTTTGCCTGCAAAGTTTATGTACTCACGTAACTGTAAATGCTTAATCAATAGATTCCAATTTCCAACTATGGACCCATTAACACTTTCATAATATATGAAGGTGGCGATCATAGGTGTATTTAGATGGATGAAAGTTTCAGTGAAAGAAGAGTAGGGAAAGTAGTTTAAAGACTGCTTTCACATGCTATAACATGGGGAAAATGGTTATGAGCTTGTAATAATAATAATTTATGATTACTGTGAAATTGTAGCGTCAATTGAAAGACTCACGTTTTAAATGTTTTTAAACTAGTTTTTCAACTTTTTGCTGATTTTTTCCCTCACATTAGCTATTTGTTTCAAATAGGTCCTGACCAACATTTTATGCTTTCCTTTATTTGTGTTCTGACTCTCATTTGCGCATCAATTCTAAACTTTGTAGTACTAATTTACGATGATTATTGCTTGCTTGCAAATTTTAGGATTTCTGTCCTCTGTATCCACCACGTGTGTACAATATAAATACTTGTCTGGAAAACAAGAAAGTAGAGTAGGGTTCATGCATAATGAATGCATTCATGAAAATTGAATTGGGCAACGTAAAACCGTGTGTACCTTAGGTGTTGTCCTTGTACTGTCAACTAGGAAAACAATTTATCCTATTTTTGCTCATGACAGGGTAAAATAATATGGAGCTGGATGCC
>Ga0210040_10002938_pt1 | contig 23504 bp, 17 predicted proteins | sample CryGeyCG12114_NA_FD_185462 | JGI IMG/M metagenome (GOLD analysis project Ga0210040, IMG submission 185462) | Groundwater microbial communities from aquifer - Crystal Geyser CG19_WC_8/21/14_NA (SPAdes) (version 2) | ecosystem: Environmental > Aquatic > Deep subsurface > Groundwater | place: USA... | reverse complement strand
GGCGTTGCGCAGCTCCTTTTGCTTCCCCTGCTCCTCTGTCCAGGCCAGCACGTTGAAGTGCGCCTTTACCGGGAGCCGCTGCTGGCCGATGGCCTCGTTGAGGAAATCCTGCGTGGCATCGCGGGCAATGGCGTTCTCCCTCGAGTAGGCTGAGAGTGACTGCAGGCGCAGCCTTTTGCTTTCCAGCCGCTTGAGCGCCCGGGACACGTCCTCCAGGAAGATGTACTGGTTGAGGAGGTGGTTGCAGGGCAGCAGCTGGCCCAGCGGGGAGGCAAAGCCGGTGCTGCATTTGCTGCGGTCAGTGGAGTACTTGTCGTAGTCCACGCGGGAGCCGCACAGGGGCGGCAGATCCTCTGCGTCCGAGAGCGTGAAGAGCTGGCAGTGCTTCTCGCCCACTTGAATGCCATCTTCAAACAGGATGTCTTGCAGCAGGGGAGGGCTGGCTACGGGCAGCAGGCCGCAGTAGCGCTCCAGCAACCCCGCTTTGGAGGCGGTGCCCACCAGCTCCTCGTCGGAGAGGCGGCGCAGCCGGGCAAAGCCGCTGTCGCCGAGCACGCGCGCAAACTGGCCCGCCTGGTCCAGCAGGTCCATGTAGAGCCGGGGCTGCAGGGCTTGCTCCGGGGCGAGCGAGCGCCGCAGCAGACTTGAGAAAAGCGAGGAGGCCGGCTTTCTGCCCTCCGGTTTCTTGGTGATGAAGATGTAGCAGGAGTGCTCCCAGTAAGGCCGCTCGTGGAAGAAGCGCTCGCTGGCCCGGGAGAGGAAACCCATGTCCTCCCTGCCGTAGTCTGCCTGGTAGCTGGCCTCCACGAACCAGTCCTGCTTGTGGAAGACGGAATGGCGGGGCAGCAGGCGAATGGCGCGGACGAGGGCATGGTGAAATGCCTCATAGTCCTTGTCGGAGAGCGTGAATATCTCCGGCAGCACCACCTCGTAGGCCAGTGTGACGTCCCCCTGACGGGAGAGGATACAGCCGTGCTCTACCTTGTAGACCGGCAGCAGGTTTTCAATGTCAGTGGCCGCCGCCATGGTTTCCCTCCTTCCTGTTTAAGTGCAGGAACTGTTTCCTGGACCTGACGCGGACGCAGCGGGGCACGCTGCGGCGGGCGAATCTCTTCAGGAGCCCGTACTGCCCGTAGGTGCTGTTGAGGTGGTAGACGCCCAGGAAGAGGCCGCCGCCGGAGAGAAAGACAGTTGCCACGCAAAGCAGCAGGTTCACCCCAGCCAGGTAGAGCAGCGTGAAGCCCAGCAGCAGGACCACCAGCCCGACGGCCAGGTAACCGATGTACTGCGCCCGGAGCCCCTTGAATTCGATAGGCCGGTTGATGCCCTTGTTGATCTGGTAAACGCTCGTTGCCATAGGTCTGGGGAGATTAGACGCCGAAGAAGGAAGAGAGAACGGTGGCCACGATCACCAGGAAGATACAGCTGCCGAACCAGGCGGCGGCCACTTTGCCGGTGTCCGGCTCGCCGCCGTTCCACTTCTGATAAACCTTTACCGCGCCCACCAGCCCGACGATGGCCCCGATGGCGTACATGAGGCTGGTGCCGGTGTCGAAGTAGCCGCTTATCATGTCGGTGGCCTGCTGGATACCTGCCTCGCCGTCGCCTGTCTGCGCCTGGGCCGCCAGTGAGAGCGAGAGGATAAAAATAGCTGTCAAGGCAGCGGCTGCGGTTGCCTTTGCCTTTTGGCGCTGCGGGATTAGTGTTGCGTGCTTTTTCATCTTGAATGGATTAGAGGTTAGGGATGAGATATGGTAAAGCTTATTCTTCTGATGGGGCCTCGGACCAGAGGGACTGCAGGTCGGCGGGTGTCAGGGTGAAAGAGAACATGCCCTGCCCGAGGAGAAAACTTTCTACAGCCTCTCTGTGATGATCCTGCAGGGAGGGGTTGTGCCTGGAGGTGACCAGGCGCAGGAGCGGCAGGAGCTCCTCCTTTTCCGCGTCCGCCTCGGTAGCCAGCTCCAAAAGGGGCTTCATTTCCTGCAGTACAGCGGTTACCGCAGCATCTTCAGGTTCCTCTTCCGCTTCAATAGGTGGCTGCGGTGCCACCAGGACGGTTGCCGCGTCGGAGAGGAGAGGGGCTGGCCCGGGGGAGGCGGGCCCCATGATGGACACCTGCGGGGGGATAGGCTGATCTGCCAGCAGGCCTGCCCGATTTGATTTGCCTTTTATAAAGTGAATGATGTCTGCTCTGCAGTACAGGAGCAGGACCGCCAGGTAGTAGAGCCCTAAGGTCGCTCCTGCTGCAAGCAGGTACTGTTGCCAGGTAAAGGAGGAAAGCATAACCTTCGTGTTTTGACCCTGCCGCCCCATGCGACGGGTATGATGAAGGCAAAGATGGTAGCACCGGCTGCCTGCTTTTCACAAGTCGAACCGTAGTAGGGGAAAGTTTTAAAGCGAGTGCCTGAATGTCAACTGCATTTTATCGCCGAAAATCTGAGGGCGCCATAAAGAAGCAGGTTGAACGCATATAGAAGTACAACAACATTAATTATTTAGTGGCACTATTTTGATAGAATAGCTGAAGCATGAAACATCAAGTTGGAATTACTCCTGTAAACAACTTTGAAAAGTGGTTCTGAAAACCTGTTACCTATATAGTACTTACAATAGACAACGATGCATAAAGTAGATCTATCACCCCTTGTTAGTTGCTGTATTTTGAATAAAGCAATTATAATTTAGGAATTTTCTAAATTTTATATGCGTTCAACCTGCCGCACGTCAAGCGGTAAAGCAAAATGAATATGTACATAAGCTCAAAGGCTGCTGCAGTGTCAATTCTCTTTCAAACCAACCATAGAAGGCTGCCAGATAATGTTTGATGAGTGCGAAACTTGCAATGGCATTGCATCACTTTGTTAACTACCTTTGTTTCAAATGAGGCTTATACTCTATATATTGACTCTGCTTTTGCTGACCCTTTCCGTGAAACCATGCCTGGACAGGGTAACTGCGGTTCCCGGAAAAGGGGAAGTAGTGACTGTGGCTGAATTGCATCAAGACCACCAGAGCAGTAGTGCAGACGAGTGTTCCCCATTTTGTTCCTGCCATTGCTGCCATACCCATTACCAGCCACAGAGTAAAGCGGTTGTTGAAATCGCCTCTGCACCAGAGGCAAGGCATGAGATTGTCCTGTACAAAAATAGTTTCGTCTCTTCCATTTCCCGTTCTATCTGGCAGCCGCCCAAGATAGGATAATACTTCCCTTCTTTTATGTGCACAGCTAACCATGCCCTGTACTGGCATGCTGATGTACTGTACGCTGTATCCTGTTCCTTTCGATCAAGGAGAAGATCATCCACTACATGATTATATATAATACTATAATCATTTTTAGTTGGAATAAAACAGGTAAAAACAAACCCAACAGATGAAACAAAACAAAGAAGAAGCAGAACCACGACAGGCGGAGATGGCGAAAGATCATCGGGTTGGCTGTTGCAACGGTTCTTGCCGCCTTAGCCATTATTGCCATAGCCTGTCACTTCTTCTCTGTTCCTATCAATAACCATTATGATAAATAGTATCATTGCTTTTTCCATCCGGAACAAGCTTATTATCGGCCTTATGATCGTCGCCTGGATAGGTGCGGGCGTATGGGCCATGTCCACTGTGAGCCTCGGGTCTGTGCCCGACATCACCAACAACCAGGTGCAGGTCATTACCACGTCGGAGAACCTGTCCACCGAGGATATAGAGCAGTTCGTTACCTACCCTGTGGAGTTGACTATGGCCAACCTGCCGGGAGTGGAGGAAATCCGCTCCATATCCCGCTTCGGCCTCTCTGTGGTGACCGTGGTGTTCGATGAGGGCATGGGCACGTACCTGCCCCGGCAGCTGGTGCAGGAAAAGCTCAGCGAAGTCGAGATCCCGGAGCAGTTCGGGGAGCCCTCGATGGGGCCTATTAGCACTGGACTCGGAGAGATATACCAGTATGTCCTGGAGCCGCAGCCGGGGTATGACACCGTGTATACCCCCACTGAACTTAGAACCATACAGGATTGGATCGTGACGCGCCAGATGGCGCTGGTGCCCGGCGTGGTGGAGGTAAACGCCTTTGGCGGAAACATCAAGCAGTACGAAGTCGCCTTAGCCCCCGGAAAGCTCAACGCCATGAATGTGTCTATCTCAGAGGTGTTCGAGGCCCTGGAGAAGAACAATGTAAACACCGGGGGCGCTTATATCGAGCGGAACAGCATGGCCAACTTCATCCGTGGAGAAGGCCTGGTGCGCTCGCTGGATGACATCCGCAGTATCGTCGTTCGGAATGAGAGCGGCACGCCGATCCTGATCAGAGACGTGGCGGATGCAGTGCAGTTTGGGAGCCAGGTACGCTACGGTGCCTTTACGCAGGATGGACGGGAGGCCGTGGGTGGCATGGTGCTCATGCTCCGGGGAGAGAGTCCGGACAAAGTAATCACTGCGGTGAAGGAACGCATGGCCGAGGTGCAGAAGTCGCTGCCGGAGGGCTTGGTGATAAAACCCTTTATTGACCAGAGCAACCTGATAGCGCGCACGACCAGCACTGTTTCCAGAAACCTGACCGAGGGTGCGCTGATTGTGGTGTTTGTGCTGGTGTTGTTGCTGGGCAGCTTCCGGGGCGGCCTGATTACCGCCTCGGTCATTCCGCTGGCCCTGCTTTTTGCCTTTATACTCATGCGCATCTTCAACGTGTCGGCCAACCTGATGAGCCTGGGAGCCATTGACTTCGGTATTATAGTGGATGGCGCCGTGATTATTGTGGAAGGCACAATTCATCTGATAGAGAAGAAAGTCAGGGAAGGAAAGATGGGTTTTGGACAGCGGCAGATGGACGAGATTGCCTACGACTCAGGCAGCACCATGATGAACGCCGCCTTTTTCGGGCAGATCATCATCCTGATAGTTTTCGCCCCTATCCTTTTTCTGACCGGCGTGGAAGGCAAAATGTTTCAGCCGATGGCTTTCACTTTTGGCTTTGCCGTGCTGGGAGCCATTATGCTGTGTTTGACCTATGTTCCCATGGTGTCGGCTTTGCTTCTGAAGCCGTCCTCCAGGCAAAGCATTCTTGGCCGAGTTGAAAATAAGGTGGAGCATTTCAGCGATAAGCTCATGGGCGGGGTACATACAGGATATCTGCCTTTATTGCGCAAATCGCTGAGCCACAAAGCCGTGGTGCTTGTGACTGCCTTAGCCTTATTGGCAGGAGCGGGCTATACTTTCTCCCGCATGGGCGGTGAGTTTATCCCGAGCCTGGATGAGGGTGACATCGCCATGCAGGCGCTGCTACGTCCGGGATCCTCTCTGTCTGAGAGCATCGAGCAGTCCAAGAAGATTGAGAATATCGTGCTGGAGAACTTCCCGGAGGTTAAGACGATGGTGGCCCGCATCGGGGTGTCGGCTATCCCAACCGACCCCATGCCGATGGATATCTTGGACTCCTTCATCATCCTCGAAAAAGACGAGGAAAAGTGGGTGAGCGCCGACTCGAAAGAAGGGCTGATCGAAAAGATAAAAGAGAGACTCTCAGTCTTGCCGGGCATCAACTTTGTGTTCAGCCAGCCGGTGGAGCTCCGGTTTAACGAGCTGATCAGCGGTGTGCGGGAGGATGTGGCCGTGAAGCTTTACGGGGAGGACCTGAACATGCTGGCTACCAAAGGCCAGCAGATGGCGCAGATCATCCAGTCTGTGCCGGGCGCGGGCGACGTGAACCTGGAGGCTATATCCGGGCTGCCGCAGATGACAGTGCGCTTTGACCGCAGAAAGATCGCACAGTACGGGCTGGACATCGAAAAGCTAAACAATTACATCAGCACTGCTTTTGCCGGCGGGGTCGCCGGTGTGGTCTTCGAAGGGGAGAGGCGCTTTGATATTGCCGTTCGCCTCTCCGAGGAGAACAGGCGCAGCATTGAGGACCTGAGAAGCCTTTACATCGACCTGCCGAACGGGGAGCAGGTGCCCATGCGGCAAGTGGCGGACATCAGTTACCAGCCGGGCCCTATGCAGATCTCCCGCGACAATACTTCCCGGAGAATAAACGTGGGGGTAAATGTGCGTGGCCGCGATGTGGAGGGCTTGGTGAATGAGATACAGCAAAAGCTGGATGCGCAGCTGGACCTGCCGCCTGGGTACCGCATCACCTATGGTGGGTCATTCGAGAATCTGCAGCGGGCCAAGGCACGCTTGCAGGTGGTGGTGCCTATCGCACTGGTACTTATTTTCGTGCTGCTGTACTTTGCACTGAAGTCGCTTGCCCAGACCATCATGATTTATATGGCCGTGCCGCTGGCAGCCATCGGCGGGGTATTTGCCCTGGCGCTTCGTGGAATGCCCTTCAGTATCTCTGCCGGTGTCGGCTTTATCGTGCTCTTCGGGGTTGCTGTGCTGAACGGACTGGTGCTGGTCAGCAGGTTCAACAGCCTAAAGGAGGAAGGTATAACGGACCTGGGGCAGCGTATATTTACCGGTACAGAGGAGAGGCTTCGCCCTATCCTGCTGACAGCCACCGCCGCCATCATGGGCTTTATCCCCATGGCCTTCTCTGCCTCCGCCGGGGCTGAGGTGCAAAGGCCTTTGGCTACGGTCGTGATAGGGGGGCTAATTACAGCCACGTTTCTTACGCTGGTGGTAGTGCCTATTCTCTACTCCTTTGTTGAGTCGAGGGTTGGAAAAAGTGACGGCATTGGGAATATGGCTATGGCTCCAGCCTTTCTTTTACCCTTGGTGATGGGTGCCGGGCTCTTCTTTTCTCCAGGCGCAGCCACGGCACAGGATAATAAAATGCTTCCGGACAACCTGCCGGCTATGTCCATGGAGGAGGCCGTGAAGCGGGCAGTGGCCAATTACCCCTCTATCACAGCGGCACGACTTGACATAGAGAACCAGCAGGCCCTGAAGGGCACCGCCTGGAACCTTGGAAGTACACAGGTTTATACAGGAAAGGAAGAGGCGGGGAATGGAAGCGAAGGTGTTCATGATCGTATCGGCATTCAGCAGCAGAACATAGCGGTGTTCGGAGTCGCGCCGAAGCTAAAGCTGCAGCAGAAGCAGGTGAATATTGCCCGGTCGGCACTGAGGCTGACCTCGCTGGAGGTGGCGCGTGAGGTGCGTGTCGCCTGGGGCAACACATACGCAGCCAAAAGCCAATACCTGCTTTACCAGCAGCTGGATTCTATTTTTTCTGAGTTCACCAGAGCCGCAGAGGTGCGGTACGAAACGGAGGCCATTTCCTACCTGGAGTACCTAGCGGCAACAAACCAGGCCCGGCAGATAACGGTACAGCAGGAGCAGGCCTTCCGTGACTACCAGGCCGCCCTGCGCCAGCTGAATCAGTGGCTGGTAAGCGACACATCCTACACCGTGGCCATGCCAGAGCCTGAGCTACTGGCAACTCCTCTGCCCGGTATAGCAGACACCCTGATTCAGCACCCGCTGCTGGACTACTCCCGCCAGCACGTGGAGGTGGCTCAGGCACGGCAGCGCGTGGCCAGAGCGGCCTACCTGCCGAGCCTGAGCGGACAGTACTCTTCCCAGGAAATAGCAGGTCAGCCAGGGTTCTACAGCTATCAGGTAGGAGTAAACTTCCCATTGTTCCCCTTCCCGGAGCGTGGTCGGGCGCAGTCAGCCAGAATAGAGCACGAGATCGCCAGGCAGAACCTGCGCCGCACACAGCTGGAACTGCAGGCTGGCTATGGAAGTTTGCTGGAGGAGTACCACAAATGGCTTAACTCCTGGCAGTACTATCAGCAGGAGGCATTGCCTTTGGCTGTAGAGCAGCGCAATGGGGCCATAATCGCTTATCGTGAGGGAGCCATAGATTATATCGGTTTCCTCCAGATCATACGGGATGCCATTCAGGTGGAGCTCCATGCCCGGGAGGCGCTTGGGAATTATTTGAACACAAAGGCGCGCCTGATCTATTTTCTTCAATCATCCAATCAATAAAACAATAAAGATGATCCATATCAAATCTGATATAAACCTTCTGCTTAGTGTGCTGCTACTGGTGTTCGGTGCCTGCAGTACCCCGGATGACGCTGCCCGGGAGCAGGAAGCGGCAGGCGAAGCGGCTGAAAGCCATGCAGCCGAAGAAGGGCATGAGGAAGGCACCGTGCGCTTGTCCCCGGCACAGCTGAATGCGATCGGGCTAAAGCTCGGTCCTTTGCAGAATAGGAACCTGACGGGCACGGTGAAAGTAACGGGCGAGCTGGAGGTGCCTCCCCAGAGCAAGGCGAGCGTCAGTGCGACTGTGGGCGGAAACGTACAGGAAATAAAAGTAATAGAAGGCGACGGGGTACGGAAAGGGCAGACGCTCGCCCTGCTGACGCACCCCGAACTGGTGCAGATGCAGGTAGACCTGCAGGAGGCGGCCAGCAGGCTACAATACCTGGAGCAGGAGTACAGGCGCCAGCAGCGGCTGTATGAGCAGAAAGTCGGCTCGGGGCGGGACCTGCAGGAGGCCACTTCGAACTATAACACCAGTAAAGCACAGGTGGAAGGCCTGAAGTCCAGGCTCCGCATCCTGGGACTCAATACAGGCAGTATCCTCTCCGGCAGAATATACCAGTCGGTCCCGGTCGTCTCCCCCCTAAACGGCTATGTGCAGAAGGTTTATATTAATATTGGAGAGTACGTGTCTCCCCAGCAACAGATGCTTACCGTGGTAGACCGCTCACAGCTTCATGCCGACCTGATGGTCTTTGAAAAAGACGTTGCAAATGTAAAAGTGGGGCAAAAGGTAAGCTTTACAGTTGCCAACGCGGCAGGCCAGGAGTACACCGCCAGGGTTTATAATATGAGCCCGGCTTTCGAGGAGGATGTCAGGGCGGTGCACCTTCATGCTGACATAGAAGGCAGCACAGAAAACCTGATACCGGGCATGTACATTGAGGGCCGCATTGCGGTAGACAGCACGACAGCCCTCGCCGTGCCAGAAGCGGCCGTTGTGCAGGAGGGTGAACAGTCCTTCATCTTTGTAAAGACAGGAGAAGTTGACGCCGAAGAAGCGCATGCAGCGGAGGAAACCACTACCGGAGCTACTCAGAGCACTGCACAGAAGGCGGGAAAGGCCTGGGTGTTCAGGCAGGTACCAGTCGTGACAGGAGCAAGTGACAACGGCTGGGTTGAGGTAAAGCTGCTGCAGCAGCTGCCTGACAGTGCCCAGGTAGCCTATAACGGCGCTTATAACCTAATCGCAGAAATGGGTAAAGGCAACACAGCGCACACTGATTAACAAGACATGATAGGCAATCCTTTGAGCAATTTAACTAAGGCGTACACAATCATTGCGCTGTGCTATATAAAGAAATAGAAGAAAGCATATGAACGAGGAACTTGAAACGCGGCTGCGTGCCAGGCACATCCGCCCGACGGCTATGCGCCTGCTGGTACTGGATAAACTTCTAAAACAGCAGACGGCTATGAGCCTGAGTGAAATGGAAGCGGGTTTGGAGCATGCAGACCGTGTCACGCTGTACCGCACGCTGAAGACCTTTGAAGAAAAAGGGCTGGTGCATCAGATTATTGACGGAGCGGGGCTAACGAAGTATGCTTTATGCCAGGAGGATTGTACCTGTGCCCCAGAAGAGCTGCATGTCCATTTCTACTGTAACAGCTGCAAAGAAACCTATTGTCTTCCAAAAGCGAAAGTGCCGGATGTACAGCTTCCTAACAAGTTCAGCTTTCAGGAGGTGAACATGGTGGTGAAAGGTATTTGTGACCGTTGCAGTTCATAACGAAGAACACTTGCTTTCAAGGGGCTCTGTTCAAGATATATTCTGAGGAAAAGTGAGTTAAGAAACTAACTGTTGTATGGATAGTTGTGACATGGATAGTAATAGCCGGGTTGTCCTTGTTCCCCCTAATGCTTTCCGTAGGCAGAATGGAGGCGCAGCATCAGGAGAAAACTTTGCTGAGCAAAGCTGCTCTGATGTTAAAAGGTAGCCTCTCGCTCCAGGAATCAGAGCCGTTTCTAATTTGGGTATTGATGGGACTGTTATTAGCAGCGTTCATACTAAGCGTAATGGCCGGTCCTGGCTTGTTGCTTTTCGGCCTCAGGAAAACCAGTTGTAAAAAGATTAACGTAGTCATAAAAGCAAATGAAAAAAGTTAAAATAGCACTTCCTCTTGTACTCCCTGAAGTGCCCGATATAAGGGACCGCTGCGTACATGAACTCATGGACCGGCTGCAGGGCCGGCAGGGCATTGAAAAAGTGCATATTTCTGATGGAACAGACAAGGATGCACCACAGCTCTGTTTTCACTACAACCCGGAGGATATCTCCATGGAGCGCATAAAGACGCTGGCCAGGCAAACAGGCGCTTCGTTGACCGAGGAGTTTGGGCATCAACTTGTCGAGGTAGAGGGTATTCGCCATGCCCGCCATGCACGTTACCTGGAGCAAAGCCTGCAGCAGGCTGACGGCGTGCTGCAGGCTTCGGTAGCCGCCTCGGGTATAGTGCGCCTGGAATTCGATAGGTCCAGAACCAGCGAAGAGAGGATTCTGTCGCTCATCAGGAAAGAAGGATTGAGGGTTCCCGGCACCCCGGCAAGTGTAGGAGATGGTGCAGGGCAAACCAAAGAGAAAAAAGACGAGGTTACACCGCAGGAACGGCTGGAAGAAAAAATGGAGCCGGACAGTGACCACACCCATGAGCATGGCGGAATTTTTGGCAAGAACACAGAACTTATCTTTTCCATTATCTGTGGGGCCTTGCTTGCTGTTGGTTTTGGGTTAAGCTTTGTGGAGGGGGTGCCAGGCTGGCTAAGCCTGTCGCTCTACATCGGGGCCTACTTCTTCGGCGGATTCTTCACAGCCAAGGAAGCGGTTGAGGAGATTATCAAAAAGAACTTTGAGATTGATTTTCTGATGCTGGTGGCGGCAATTGGGGCGGCTATACTGGGAGAGTGGGCCGAGGGAGCCTTGCTGCTGTTCCTCTTCAGCATGGGGCACGCGCTGGAGCATTACGCCATGAACAAAGCCCGGAAATCCATTGCGGCATTGGCTGATTTGGCACCCAAAACAGCCTTGCTCAAGAAGAACGGCAAGACAGAGGAGGTGGGTATCGAAAAACTGCGCCTCGGCGACGTGATCATGGTAAGGCCTAACAGCAAAATCTCGGCTGACGGTGTGGTCGTCAAAGGGCAGAGCAGCGTAAACCAAGCCCCCATCACCGGAGAGAGTGTGCCGGTGGATAAGGAGCCGGTAGATGATCCGGAGCAAACATACAGTACGGAAAGCGAGATAAAAAGCGAAAACCGCGTGTTCGCCGGCACCATCAACGGGAATAGTACTTTGGAGGTGAAAGTGATCAAAGAGGCCAAAGACTCCACCTTATCGCGGCTGGTAAAACTGGTGAATGAGGCACAGACACAGAAATCGCCCACGCAACAGTTTACTGACAGGTTTGAAAAGTACTTCGTGCCTTCCGTACTCCTGCTGGTTGTGGCCTTGAACTTCGCTTTCCTGGTGCTGGATGAGCCGTTTAGTGCCAGTTTTTACAGGGCCATGGCCGTTTTGGTGGCAGCCAGCCCCTGTGCCCTGGCCATCTCCACGCCAAGCGCCGTGCTGAGCGGGGTGGCACGGGCAGCACGCGGCGGTGTGCTCATCAAAGGCGGGCGGCCCCTGGAGGACCTGGGCGTGCTGACTGCCCTGGCCTTTGACAAAACCGGAACACTGACAGAGGGCAAGCCCAAGCTCACCAACGTTATTCCCTGGGGTGATATTTCGGAGGATGACCTGCTGAAAAGAGCGGTAGCCGTGGAGGCACTGAGCGACCACCCCTTAGCCACAGCCATTGTCAGGGACGGGAAAGAAAGGCTCTCCAATGCAACGGTTCCCGATGCGGAAAACCTGGAGGCTGTGCTGGGAAAGGGGATAAAAGCCTCCCTGGCGGGTAGCAAAGTGTACATAGGCAACTTAGCGCTCTTTGAGGAGCTGGATGAAATCAGGCCCTCTCAGGAACTGGTTGACAAAGCGCAGTTGCTGGAGGCAGAAGGGAATACCACCATGCTGGTGCGTGAAAACGACAGCTACATCGGCCTCATTTCCCTAATGGACACGCCGCGTGCAGCGGCAAAAGCTACCCTGGAAGAGCTGAAAGAAATGGGTATCAGGCGGATGATCATGCTGACCGGCGACAACCAGAAAGTGGCGGATGCGGTGGCCAGGGAAATTGGCCTCACAGATGCCTGGGGCAGCCTGCTGCCGGAAGAGAAGGTGAAGGCCATTAAGGAGCTGCGGCAGAAGGAAAGCAAGGTAGCCATGGTGGGGGACGGCGTGAACGATGCCCCGGCCATGGCCAACAGCACCGTGGGCATTGCCATGGGGGCCGCGGGTTCGGATGTGGCCTTGGAAACGGCCGATATAGCCCTGATGTCGGACAAGCTGGAGAACCTTCCCTTCGCCATCGGTTTGAGCCGTATGTCGAGGAGAATCATTAAACAGAACCTTTGGGTAAGCCTGGGGATGGTGGCGCTGCTAATCCCGCTGACCATCTCGGGAGTGGCCACCATTGGGCCTGCCGTTTTGATGCACGAGGGCTCCACTTTGCTGGTGGTGTTTAACGCGCTCAGGCTGCTGGCCTACAGGAAGTAAAGGACCAAAACAAAATAAGGTGTATTTATAGGTAGATTAGCTATGGCAGATAAAGAAAGGGAAAAGTACCTGAAGAAAGCAAAGAAGGTCCAGGAGTACTACAAAATTGTATAAGACACCGTTGAAGTGGTGGTGTCTTCAACCGCAGGCTTTACCGCAGGCTTTACCGCAGGGTCGGCTGGGGGCTTGACAGCATCATATAGGTTATCTCGGCAAGCACTCTCAGGTGGCGGCTGAAAGGGGAAATCGCCGGTATGAGTAGTGAAAAGGTGAAGAAAAGGAAGAAAATTACCCTCTATGTGATTGCATCCTCCTTACTGATTGTCAGCGCCTTTATTACCTACGACTCTGTTACGAAGCTCCTTAACGAGGAAACCCCAGACTGGAGCGCTTTAAGTGTAGGCATCCTTATTGTTAGCTTTCACGGCAGGTATTCTATTGACGGTCTCCATAGAGGAGATGCTCACAGAGGCGCATAACGGGCCCGACTCGAAATTAATGGCGCTGTTTCTGTCATGAGGCTTTGCGCATTTTGCCTTTCTGTCTGTGTACCTGAGGGAGTAGGATTAAGGCAGAAATGAGAAAGAGCCACTCCCTACCACGAAGGCGTCCGCACCTGCGCTTCGTACAGTTTCTACGTTGATTTGATTGATTCCTGCATCCACTTCGATTAAAACAGCAGTATATATTCCGGGTTCAGCGTCACTTTAGGTGAAAGTTATCCTGATTTTGCTAAGATTCGGATTCTTAAGAATTTAAAGCTGAACTATCCTCTACTAAGGGTGTGGGAATGTGGTAAAGTCCCGCAGGAGACTTTTCCATATTTCCACACCTTCTTTTCTACTCTTCCAATGTACCCCTTATAATGGGTGTCATTACTTTTCAGCTCCCGTCCAGTTCATCCATGCGCTGCAGCAGTCTGTCGCGCATCAGGTCCAGGAATTTGGTGCGACTGTCCTTTTTGCGCTGGCGCACCTCCTGAAAGGTGCGGTAGACGTTGCCCAACTTCACCTGGAAAAACTCCTCCAGCTGTGAGGCAATCTCAACCACGCCGATGCTGCCGTTGTTGATCTGGCCGGATTCATGAAGCGCGTAAGCCAGCTCAATCAGGTTCACTTTGGAACCTGTCCATGATATTCCCTTTCTGGTCCCCGATTCCTCTGCTACAGGCAGCCCGGAATCCAGTTCGTGCAGGCGCTTGAGCAGGTAGCCCTGCAGGCGCTCGTTTGCCTGGATACGCCCCACCACATAGTCATAGTGGGTGGTGAACCGGGCGTCGGTGTCAATCGCGTTAGTGGAGTAATGGTAAGGGAGGTCAGAGGAGCCTCTCACAAAGAGTTTGGAGTCGAGGAAGGAGGCATCGGCCCGCAGGTACTGGTAAAGCTGCATGTGGTGGTCATGGTAGACTCGGATGAGCAAGAGTTCTTTTTCATAGTGTCTCCTGACATCCTTCAGACTCCCTGCTGGCTTCTTTAGCTCAATCAGCGCCAGCCGCGAGTGGTAGACCAGCAGGCTGGTGAACTTCGGCTTCACATGCTTAAAGAAGTAGATCTCCTCCTTTTCGTCCGGGAAGGTATGATTGACAACAAGCTCCCTCAGTTCCTGGATAGCCTTGTGGATGAGCTTGAGGCTGGATTCCCGGTGCTGTGCCGAGGGAAGGGAGAACTGTGCCTCCACATCCCGAAGGTCTCCTACCAGTTTTTCGTAAAGTCTTTCTGCTTGGTGTGTCATACGCTTCATGGTTAAGGTTTAAGGTGATGATGACAGGCATACTGGACTATTCCTCCCCGGGCACTGAAAGTCGCCTGGAGAATTTGAAGCGGCAGCTATGCGTTTGCTTTCCCTCAGAGTCAGTCTCTTTGGTTGATGTTGCAGGGTTGTTTCGCGTGTTGTGTCCTCCTGTGCGGTAGCCGGCCAGTGAAAGAACCTTTCGTCTCGGCTTTGTGTGGACAGTATAATATGTAAAAATTTATATATTATATTTATTCTGTTTCAGAAGGTTACGCTCTTAAGCGCCGGTTAAAGCCCAATAGTTTGTTTAAGTTGTTGTAACACAGAGTTATAGTTGTCTTTGGTTCTAAATCCTGCCCCTGCTGTTTATTTTCCTGCCTCTTTATGGAAATATCACACGGGGCTTCTGATGATTTGCTGTACATCCTCCCTAATCCGGGTGTAGTTCTCCTGCACAGTATAGGCATCAAGTTCCCTAATAACAGGTACAGGCACATAACCTTTTTCTTCCCTGGCGATGGCCGCATGATCGTTTGTGATACTGGCGTGGAAGGTCTTCAGCGCTATCGGGCACTGCGGGTCGTCGGCTACCGTGCCTACAAACTCACCGGAGGAGAGCGAGGCGATGGTGGCGGGCGGCACGGCGGCGTCCAGCTGCGTGGAGCGGCTCACGGAGGTGTCACTGCTGTTTACCGAAACGCTCTCCCGTTGCTGCACGATTCTGCCGAAGCGCTCAGAGAGCTGCTTGGCCGTTTCCCCGCTCACCTGACCGCTGATGACGTTGCCAACGATGTTCATCACCACCTCGGCCTGGTCCCGGCCGTAGTCTTTCTTGAGCTGGCTGTAGTCCTGCACAGCCAAGGTGGTGGCCACTTTGTTCGAGCGGGCCGTGGCGATGAGGCTGTCGATGCCGTTGAAGTAGATGGTGGGGAACTCATCAAAGATGAGGCTGCTCTTGAGTCGGGCCTTCTGGTTGACCAGTTTGATGGCCCTGGAGATGTAGAGGGAGAGCACCGCCCCGTACACCTGCTGCTTCTGCGGATTGTTGCCCAAGCAGATGATTTTCGGCTCCGCTGGGTTGTTGAGGTCCAGCGTAAAGTCATTGCCCGAGAGCACGTAGTAAAGCTGTGGGGAGACAAGGCGGGCCATGCTGATTTTGGCGCTGGCCACCTGGCCCTCCAACTGCTCCATCGCCTCGTTCTCAAAGGCCGAGACGAAAGGGTTAATGAGCACCTCTATCTCAGGCTCAGTGCGCAGCACGGCGAAGAGCTCCGGGTAGTTTGCCTGCATGAGCTCGATCACGTGAGGGAGCGTGCAGTACCTGCCGCCCTGATACTTCCTGAGAAACCAGATAATGGCAGTGACGAAGTTAATGGGCGACTCCACAAAAAAGTCCCCCTGCTTTTTAATCCACTCCCGGTTCAGCCCCAGCATGATGGTGCGGGAGGCCTCTGTGGCGTCGGTGATGTCGGTCATGGTGTCCGGGTCAAGCGGGTTGCAGCGGTGGGTGCGGGAGAGGTCATCGAAGTTGATGAGGTAGAACTTTGGCTTTACCGGGTACTTGTCTCCATACCGGAGCAGGGCATTGTAGGCGATGCGCGTCAGGTCATCGTACTTGAAGTCGTAGAGGAACATGGCAAAGCCCTTGCGGATGTGCTGCGTGATGACGTGGCGGATAACGAAGTAAGACTTGCCCGCCCCCGGCGTGCCAATGACCAGCAGGGCCCGGAAAGGGTTGATGATGTTGATCCAGCTGCGGCGTGTTTTGCCCTTGAGCGTGTAAGCTGCCGGCAGGTTAACGGAGTACTCGTTCTCCAGCAGCCGCTCCTCCTGGGGGAAGGACTGGTTTTCTTTGTTAAAGATATCCTGGCCCAGGTTAAGTTTCAGCAGGCGCGAGAGCAGTGTGCCGCCCGCCAGGATGAGCAGGTAACCCAGTGCGGTTGTGCCCATGTAAGCTGCTGCCAAGTGAGCCGTGACTTGATTCGACAGCAGAAGCTCAACTCCGAAATAGAGCAGCAGGCCCGGCAGGAGATAAGCCGCGATGGTGGCATTACGCAGACGCTCGTCTTTCTTCCCTTTGGCTCCCAAGAGGGAAACAAGCAGCAGGAGCAGTGCTGCTCCCCTGGCTTTCAGGCTGCTCTGGAACAAAGGCATACTGGAGAAGTTCTGCGCCACCCGGTCTGTAAGGATAGCAATCAGTCCCCACTCCCGGAAGGCGGCGTGGCAGGTGATGTAAAAGTGCAGCAGCAGGACCGCCACGCTCAGAAGCCTGGTGAAGTCGGTGACCTGGCGCAGTCCCTGCTGGTTTTCCCCTGTGTTCATGCTCTGTTTGTCTAAGTTTTGTCGTAGCTCTTGATTATTTACAGTCTGTGTCTTCTCTTTCGCTTTTTCTTCCTGGCCTTCAGCGAATGGGGGAGGTAATCCCCCTGCTGCTCAACTTTTAGCAGGTCCTGCACGATAGCCGGAGCGTCAAGATACATTGCAAAGGGTGCCGCAGGCTCTGGAAAGGCAGCTCTTTCGGATGCTTTGTCCCATGCTGGCTTACCCGGGCGATGTGTTTCTGCTGTGCTTGTTTCTTTCTCTCCGGTGAGGTGCTCCAGCAGCGCTTTGGCGCCGTAGGCCTTGCCCAATTCGCTTCCCTTGAAAACAGACCTGCGCCGGTGGTCGATGAAGGTCACCCCGTAGGTCATCCCTCCGGCACTTTCACGGAAGAGCACCTGGATGTTCTCCTTTTCCATGAGCTGCACAAACCTTTCCCTGGTTAGGGGAGGTGCCGTGTGGAGAATCCTGTCCATGCTTTTCTTCAGCGCCTCCCTGTATAGTTTCCGGTGTTGCCTGTTCTGCTCGAACCGCTTTTCCAGGTTTGCCAGCGTAGGCTTGCCGGAAATGGCGCTGGCCTTTATCGGCACACCCACCTTTTGGCCCTGTGTATCAAGGATGCTGTAAACCAGTCCGCCCTTGCGGTGCATCTGCGAGTTTTCACTTCCCCGGTCCGCCGTCACGTTAAACGCCCTGAGCACCGCATTCAGCTCCGCCAGGGAGGTGTAGCTGTAGCCAAGGGTGATAGCGGTGACAATGCCCGAGACGGTACGCTTCGTCTCTGATTTCCCGTAAAGGGCCGGCTCCAGCCTGGCAGGGGGAAGTGGCAGCGCTTCATTTTGCCGTTGCGCCTCCGCCCGCACCAAGCCATGTTCCAATTCTATTGCTTTGCGGGCAGGCTCTGATTTTTCCCGGCCGATGTTATGCAGGTTTATCCGCTTGCCATCCGCCTGAACGTTGGTAGTGACGATGTGGAGGTGCGGGTGCGCCGCGTCCAGGTGGCGGTAGACCAGGAAGGGCTGTCCGCCAAAGCCAATCCTGTCCATGTAATCGGTGGCGATGCGCTGCAGCTTTTCTATTTCCAGCGTTTCTCCCTTGGCAAAGTTGAGGGAAATGTGCATCGCGTTCGTCCTCACCTGCGGGCTTTTCTCCAGGAGCTGCTCAAATCGTTCAAGCTTCTCCCGAAAGTGCAGCATGTGGGGCTCCTGCAGGAAGCGGTGGGCCAGGAGCAGCTCCGCCTTTCCCTCCTGCACCTTGTGCTCGTTGTAGTGGAGGACGCCTCTCATGTTTTTCCCGGTGATGATGCGCGCTACCATCTCCTGGCCAGCTGGGAGATGAGCGAGAGCAGCAGGTTTACTTTCTGCTCCACCTTCCGGTACTGCTCGAGTGCCTGGTGGGCCAGGAATACCCGCTTGTGCCCCCCGGAGCTGGCGTTGAAGTGGCGCGTGATCTGGTTGATGTTCACGCCGATGGTCCGCAGCTCCTCCCGCACGCTGGCCAGTTCCTCGACCACCCCGTCCAGGGAGGCGTCCTTATGGAAAAGCTTGATCTGCCTGCCCGTGAGCGTGCGCCGGATCACCTCCCCGATGGAGTGGCAGTCGCTTTGAAGCTGAAGCCTTTTAAGGCGCCGGTGCTCAGCTGCCGTTACGCGCACCGCGACAGACTTCACCAACAGCTCTTCATCCGGTTTGACTCCTTTTCGTGCCATCACTTATGCTGTTACTGAAAGAGAAAGACCACCGAGTTCCGAGGTGCCGGCGCTTTGCAAGCAGCCGCAGGGGAGCCGCAAATGTTTACAAAAATACATCTTGCTCGCTGCACCAAACAGCAGCGCTTTCCCCTTTCAGTATAGCTGAAAGGGCCTGTTGTTCCTGTTGCTTTGGCTTTCTTACCCGCTGTTGACCAGGGAGGAAGGAAGGGCATCGGAATGCGTTTGGTGTCTGTGACTGATAACGTTTTTACCATGGTTTCTGTGGCTGAGAGGCAAAGATTAACTGCTGTCGGGGGCGTTTTTCACAAGGGCTTCCCAAGTGGGGTAATTTTTTCCATATGCTATTTTCAATCAGGATGCCTCTGCTAATGCCAGGCCTTGCCCCTTGAGTGGCCTTCGTGCACAGTAAAGCGGGGGAATAAACGGGTTTGAAGGGGCGGGAATCAAAAAGGCGCTCTCATCGCGAAAATTTCCCATCTCCGTTTCACCTTGTGAAAGCGGATGGCAAAGGGTGCCAAACTTTGTGGCCTCACCATAACACGGAAAACTATGTCAGTGGAGATCATCACGAAGGAAGACCTGCAGCATTTCCGCCGGCAGCTCTTAGAGGACCTACGGCAGCTGCTCAGCAGGCGGCAGCCGCAAGCGCCAAAGCTGGTGCTTAAGTCGGCGGAGGTCAGGAAACTGCTCAAGATTTCGCCTGCCACGCTGCAGACCCTGCGCATCAACGGCACGCTGCCCTTCACCAAGATCGGAGGCACGATCTACTACCGCTCCGAGGACATTGAGCGGCTCCTGGACGGGAAGGAGGCAAGGCCATGAACTACATTGCGCACCTGACCGGCTTCTTTAGAAGAGTCTCCCGTGACTACCGCTTCAACCCCACGCACGTGAGCCTGTACATGGCCCTGTTCCAGCAGTGGAACCTGGGCCGGTTCCGCAATCCCATCTCCGTTGCCCGCTCCGAGGTGATGGAGATCTCCCGCATCAGCTCCCGCGTCACCTACCACAAGTGCATCAAGGAGCTGCACGCCTGGGGCTACCTCCACTACGACCCCTCCTACAACCACTTCCGGGGAAGCTTGGTCTATATGCTCGGCTTTGATGACAGACCGGAAACGGAGGATACGCCTGAGCAGGCCATTTCCTGTACCGGAGCTGTAGGGGAGGTGGACCTGTGCTGTACAGGTGCTGAACGGGAGCTGGGCCCTTCTATAAACAGTAAAAACAATATAAACTTTACAAACCCTATAAACGGGAGAGAACGCGCGCGCGAAGAGAGTTCAGAAAATGAACAGGAGACGGAGGAAATGTCCGAAAGAAAAGAAAAAGGTTGCGCGGAAAAAGAAAAGAAAGCGGAGCCACCGGGCCTGGAGGAGGTGCGCACCTTTTTCCAGGAGCGGGGGTATCGGGAGCTGGAGGCCTTCCGCTTCTTCCACCACTACAGCGCCAACGGCTGGATGCTGGGCAGGAGCCGGATGCTGAACTGGCAGGCGGCGGCGCGCAAGTGGATGATCAATGAGGTAAGCCAAAATGGGAAAGATGATGAAAACGATCAGGGAAATCATGCAGCAGCACCTGCAGCAGGTCATGGCGGAGCAAAAGACTACACCGAACCCCTCTGAGGAGACAGTGCAACCAGAGACGGGAAATCAGGCACTGGATTTCGCGCGGTACCTTGCTTTCCTGGAGCGCAAGGGCAAGGAACTGTACGGGGAGCACTTCAGGCTTCACGGGGAGGACTACCCGCTCCTGGATAAGCTGCTGGCTTACATGACGGGGAATGGGGAAATTGCCGGGCGGCAGGGGCTGAGCCTCAGAAAGGGCATTCTTCTCTCAGGGCCCATCGGTTGCGGCAAGACGAGCCTGATGACGCTTTTGCGCCTGCTCTTGCCCCCGCAGGAGCGCTACCGGGTCAAGTCCTGCCGGGAAGTGAGCTTTGAGTTCCACAAGGAAGGCTATGAGGTGGTCCAGCGCTACAGCCAGCCTCCGCCCAACTCCCTCCTGAAGGCAAGCGCCTATCTCTTCGATGATCTGGGGACGGAGAGCAGCGGAAGGCACTTCGGCAACACCTGCAACGTGATGGGGGAGGTGCTCTTGAGCCGTTACGACCAGTTCGTGCTGTGGGGCGTGAAGACGCACCTGACCACCAACCTGACCAGCCCGGAGATCGAGCAAGCCTACGGAAAACGGGTGCGGTCGCGGATGCGGGAGATGTTCCACCTGGTGAGCTTCGGGGCGGGAGCAAAGGACAAGAGAGGATGAGGGGCAGGGCACCCGGCGAGCCAGGCTGTATGAGAGGGATAATGTTATTTCCGGGCCAGGCTTACCAGAGTGACTGCATGTGAAAATTACTTTTGGATTTTAACCAAATAGTTTAGATACTATATGCACAAACAGTTGACTTCACCGCTAAAGGTTGACGTTGATAGCTGAAGCATGGGGAATCACCCACAGGCTTTGCTGCTGACGCATCATCCAAGGTCCTTGTTACATATAGAAATCATGGCGAATTGATTTCTACAATTTATAGCGCATGTATCGCTTTCATCCTCAACTGATCCTCCGCACCCCCGCCTATAGCAGCCGGGCGTACAGGGATTACGATAGGCACCAGCTGCTAAAGGAACCGTACTTTCAAGCTGCCGTGTATCTGGCAAGCAGTAGTCTTTACCAGGAACTGGAGCGGCATGCTTTTGATTACGCGTCGCTCCCTCCTAAAATTATTTTTAGCTTAGAAAAATATTGGAACAGGATGTGCTACAGGCCTACGCCCTTTGGCCTTTTTGCGGGGTTCTCACTGTTAAACTGGACAGAAGAGAAGCAAAGTTTGCTCCGGCTGCGTGGCGATGAGGTGCAAGTGCATGCCGAGGTGGCCTTTGGCGGTGTGCTCAACCTGGCAAAGGAGCTATTAGCCCAGGAACTGGCACCCTATCATGTCTACCGTAGCAATGGTTCTCTCTACCGGGTGCAGGACGAGTACCGGTACCTGCGTTATAAGGAGGGTTTTGAACGAGGAAAGCGAAGTTTCTTTATTAGCGCTGCAGCGTACCAGCGCCTGCTGCAAGCTGTTATCCTTTTCTGCGGGGAAGGACAGTGCAAAGAGGCGGTCTTGGAATATATTGGGCAACTAACAGAGGCTCCTCAGGAGACAAGCGCCGCGTATTTCGACCAGTTAGTCGAGGACCAAGTGCTGCTATCAGAACTGGAGGCGAACATCACCGGGGAGGATTACCTGCGCAAACTCATTCAGAAGTGCGAAGCACTGCACATTGATACTACCCGGGTGAAAAACATTAAGGCCTTAATCCAGGATCTGGATGCTTTAAATGGCACCAGGGAAGCAGTTGGTGTGGGGCTTTTGCCGGCAAAGTTATTTAGGTCAAGTGAAAATATTGGTGTTGATAAGCTTCCTTTGTATGTGAACCTTGAAAAGAGCGCTGCCTCGGGCTCTCTTTCTGCGTCGTACCAGGCAAGCATCATAGAGGGGGTGCATTGTCTTCGTCGACTTTTCCCCTCGCAAGCGCACACAGGGCTGCAAACCTTCAGGGAAGCCTTCAAGAAAAAGTTTGAGGGCAGGCCGGTTCCCTTTCTTGTGGCGCTTGACCCGGAGGTTGGCGTGGGCTATGAAGAGCTGGCTACCGGCTTTCAGGAGCTCGAGCTGCTAGAGGGGATATCATTTAACACACCAGCCGCAGCAAGCACCTTGTTGGAATGGACTCCGGGGCACACGCTCCTGCTAGAAAAGTGGCAGGAGGCGGCAGTGACAGGCGCACCTCCAATTATCCAACTAACGGAGCAGGACATAAACAGTCTTCCGCAGCAGGACGAAGCGGTTGCTTTGCCTCCGAGTCTCTCTGTGCTCTTCAGGATCATGGGAGACAAAGTATACCTGGAGCAGGCGGGAGGGGCAAGTGCAACAGCATTAGCAGGAAGGTTCTCCCCGCTTAACACTGCAATTTACCAGATGACGAAAGGTGTTGCCGAGCAGGAGGAAAGCGGCAATCCTAATGTTATTTTCGCAGAGATTGCGCACCTGTGCGACGAGCACACGGCCAATATCGATCGCAGGTCCACCGTCAGGGAGTATGAGATTCCGGTACTGGTACAGTCCTCCCATCCCCCGGCGCAACAGGTTAGTCTAGCTGAACTCTGGGTAAGGGTTGAGAATGGCCGCATTATACTCTGGTCCGAGCGACTCCAGAAGGAGGTTGTGCCCCGCTTGGGATCCGCCTTTAATTATATGCGGGACGACCTGGCTGTGTTCCGTTTCCTGTGCGACCTGCAATACCAGGGGCTAAGGAGCAACTTTACCCTAGATTTAACCTTGCTTTTCCCGAACCTGGGTTATTACCCACGGGTGGAGTACAAAGCTACGGTTCTGCACCTTGCTACCTGGCATCTTCCGAAAGAACGGCTGCAACCCCTGTTTCAGGCAGCGGCATCAGAGCAGGCGGGGCTGCTAAGGCGACTGGCTAAAAAGTTAAATTGGCCAAGGCATATCGCTTTAACTCAAAACGATCACCAACTTGTCTTTGATCTGGAAACGGATTCAGACGTGGCTGTGTTCCTGCAGTCAGTGGAAAAACATACGGCACCGATCATGATCAGGGAGTTTCCTTTTCTGGAGGAACAAAAGGCCGCTGTCACAAACGAAGACGGAGAACCGCTCATCCACCAGTTCATGGCGGCTTTGTACCACCAGCAGGAGGTATATACAGGATTTGATCTTCAAAGGCATCCCTGGCAAAGTATAGAGCAAAAGCGCAGGTTGCTGCCAGGCAGTGAGTGGCTATACTTCAAGCTTTACTGCCACCCTTCCCGCTCCAGCTCGTTACTAACAACAGTTGTATTGCCTCATATAGGCAACTTACAAAAAGCGGGGCGGGTGCGGCAGTGGTTTTTTGTGCGTTACCGGGACCCGGATTATCACCTGCGGGTAAGACTGCAGCTTGCCCCCGAAGATGCAGGAACCGTACTAGCTGCCGTAAGCGGGAAACTGTCAAAATTCGTGGAAAAGGGCATTGTCAGCGATTTCACGGTTGCGGTTTACGACAGGGAGCTGGAGCGCTACGGCACTGGACTGGTAGAAGCGACAGAGGATGTTTTCTGTGCCAGCAGCGCCTTGCTGGCTGAATGCATGAGCCAAAGCCTTTTGGATACTA
>Ga0210040_10002937_pt1 | contig 23507 bp, 18 predicted proteins | sample CryGeyCG12114_NA_FD_185462 | JGI IMG/M metagenome (GOLD analysis project Ga0210040, IMG submission 185462) | Groundwater microbial communities from aquifer - Crystal Geyser CG19_WC_8/21/14_NA (SPAdes) (version 2) | ecosystem: Environmental > Aquatic > Deep subsurface > Groundwater | place: USA... | reverse complement strand
ACCCCGCCGCCGCCGATGCCGACGACCTTGATGACCGCTAGATAGTTGTGCGGAGGTGTCATGCGGCGCTCCCCAACTGGACCCTCATCCTCAAGTTCAGCCTTACAGTTATGTCAACTTGGTCGACGTGGATGAAGTTAGGTGCGGGTCGAGAGTCGCTACAAGCACCCAGTCGGGCTCGGCGTGTCGGTAGGGCGGAACTCGACCGATCACTCGCGACTCCTCGATCACACCTGCACCACTGATCGTGACGACCCGCGCTGGATCCGTCTCACGCACGGGTGCAGACTCCCGCTGACCCCAGAAATCACACGCGCGACATTTGTTTCTGCCGTCGGGCGTGTCGCGGCCGTGGGCGTGTCGGTGGGACGGGCCCGTCCACGCCGTGCGGAGGCGCGTCGCGACGGTCTGCGACGACGGCGGGCGCGAGCCCGCCGGTGCCACCCCGTGCCGGGATCCGACCCGGCCGGCGAGGTCAGGGGGAAGGACGGGGTCCCCACGGTGGGAGGCAGCGGGCCTCCGTCAGCGGACGACGACGGCCTTCGGGACGCTGAGGTCGATCTCCTCGGCGGGCTCGAGGGTCTCGGCCGCCAGCTGGTCGAGCAGCGCGCCGAGGATCTCCGCCTTCGTGTCCGACTCCTCCGCGCTGCCCCAGCGCACCACGGTCCCGTCCGCCAGCGTGAGCACGACCGTCTCGGCGTCCTCCGCGCTCACCTGGGCGACCTCCTCCCGAACGGCCCGGGGCAGCGCGCCGATGGCGGCCAGCGCGGCCGCCGTCGCCTCGTCGTCCGGCCCGGGGTCGGCCACCCTGAGGGGGACGACGCCCGCGGGCGGCTCGCCGGTCACCGTGTCGAAGAGCACGCCCCGCTCGTCGAGCAGCGACCGGCGGCCCGCCTCGCCGACGACGGCCAGCGGCGTCCGCTCGACCAGGGTGATGACCACGCGGCTGGGCCACCCGCGGGTCACGGTCACCGACTCCACCTGCGGCAGCTCCGCCACCGCCGCGCGTGCGGCGTCGACGTCCACCCGCAGCAGGGATCTGCCGTCCTCGATGCCCGCCGCCTCACGGACCAGGTCGGCCGGCAGCGTCCTCGCGCCGTCCACCTGCACCGACCGGACGGCGAGCAGCGGCCCGGACCACAGGCCCCAGCCGAGGAGCGCGAGCACCAGGACGCCGGCCACGAGCACCGCCGCCCGCCGGCGCCGCGCCGCGTGCCGGCGGTTGCGCAGAGGGGTGACCGGGCCGCTCGGGCGCCGGCCGGGTGGCCGCCGGGACGATCCGCGGTCGCGGGTGGTCGTCCCCGTCCGGCTCACCGGTCCGCGTCCGTCGCGCCGCCCGCCTTTCCTTCCCCGTCCCACCCATCCTGCTCGTCCCGCCCGGCCGCCCGTGCGGTGAGCGCCTCGAGCACCTCGGGGCCGACCATGGAGACGTCACCGGCCCCCATCGTCACGACCAGGTCACCGGGGCGGGCCCGGTCGGCCAGCGCCGGTGCCGCGGCCGACCAGGACGGCTCGAAGCGCACCTGCCCGGGCGGCAGCGGGACCGCGTCGGCCACCATCGCGCCGGTCACGCCGGGGACGGGGTCCTCGCGGGCGCCGTAGATCTCCATCACCACGACCTCGTCGGCCAGCCCCAGGGCGTCCCCGAAGCCGGCGGCGAACTCCCGGGTCCGGCTGTAGAGGTGCGGCTGGAAGGCCACGACCAGCCGCCCGTTCCCCGCCACCGCACGAGCCGCGCGCAGCTGAGCCCGGACCTCGGTCGGGTGGTGGGCGTAGTCGTCGTACACGCGGACGCCGTCGACGACGCCCTTGAGCTCGAACCGGCGGTGCACCCCGCCGAAGCGGCCGAGACCCTCGATCAGCCCGGCCGCCGGCAGCCCGAGCTCCAGGCCGGTGAGCAGCGCGGCGGCGCTGTTGAGGGCCATGTGCTCGCCGGGCACGAGGATCCGCACCCGGCCCAGCTCCTGCCCGTCGAGGACGGCGGTGTAGCTGGTGGCGTCGCCCTCGACCCGCAGGTCCTCCAGGCGCAGGTCGGCGTCGGCCGCGCGCCCGTACGTGCGCAGCCGCGCCGGGGTCGGCACGCCGCGCAGCCGCGCCGACCCGGGGTCGTCGGCGCACACGACGAGGAAGCCGTCCGGGGAGATCGTCTGCAGGAAGCGGTCGAAGGCGGCCTCGACCGCCGCCAGGTCGCCGTAGTTGTCCAGGTGGTCGGCCTCGACGTTGGTGACGATGCCGCCGAAGGGGGCCAGCAGCAGGAAGGAGCGATCGCTCTCGTCGGCCTCGGCGACGAAGATGTCGCCCTCCCCCGAGTGCGCGTTGCTGCCCGACTCGTTGAGGTCGCCGCCGATCGCGAAGGACGGGTCGACGCCGCACGCCTGTACGGCCACGGTGAGCATCGAGGTGGTGGAGGTCTTGCCGTGCGTGCCGGCCACGGCCACGCTGCGGCCGCCGGCCATCACCGAGGCCAGGGCGACGGCACGGGGCAGCACCCGCAGCCCGCGGGCCCGCGCCGCCGACAGCTCGGGGTTGTCGTCCCGGATCGCGGTGGAGACGACGACGGTCGCGGCGTCCCCGAGGTGCTCCTCGGCGTGACCCACCTCCACCCGGGCCCCGAGCGCTCGCAGCGCCAGCAGCGTCGGGGTGTCCCGCCGGTCGCTGCCGGAGACCGGGACGCCGCGGGCGAGCAGGATGCGGGCGATGCCGCTCATGCCGGCTCCGCCGATCCCGACGAAGTGCACCGCCCCCAGCTCGGAGGGCGAGGGCACCGGCCCGGTCCAGGCGGCGACGTCGGCAGCGCTCATCGTTCGGTCCTTGCCACGTCGAGGACGATCCCAGCCAGCCGCTCGTCGGCGTCGGGCGCCCCCGCCGCGGCGGCGTGCCGGGCGTACCCGGCCAGCGCCTCGGGGTCGGTGAGCAGCGGCACGAGGTGCTCGGCGATCCAGTCCGGCGTGAGGTCGGCGTCCTCCACCAGCAGCCCTCCCCCGGCCTCCACCACCGGCAGGGCGTTGCGCCGCTGCTCGCCGTTGCCGATGGGCAGCGGCACGAAGGCGGCCGGCAGCCCCACGGCGGAGAGCTCCGCGACGGTCACCGCCCCCGCCCGGCAGAGGGCGAGGTCGGCGGCGGCGTAGGCGAGATCCATGCGCTCCAGGTAGTCGACCACCACGTAGGGCGCCTGGGCGGGCGGGGAGGTCATCGTGGCGCCGGGGGCCTGGACGTCGGTGTTCTTCGGCCCGCGGGCGTGCAGCACCTGGATCCCGGCCGCGGACAGCGCCCCGGCCGCGCCGACCGCAGCCCGGTTGAGGGTGGCCGCGCCCTGCGAGCCGCCGAAGACGAGCAGCGTGGGGCGGTCGGCCTCCAGCCCGAAGGCGGTGCGCGCCTCCGCCCGGACGGCCGCGCGGTCCAGCGAGCCGATCGCGACCCGCAGCGGCATCCCCACGTGCTCGCCGGCGTGCAGCGGCGTCCCCGGCGTGGTCACCGCCACCCGGGCGGCCAGCCGGGCACCGATCCGGTTGGCCAGGCCCGGCAGGGCGTTCTGCTCGTGCACCACGATCGGGATGCCCGCCCGCCGTGCCGCCAGGTAGGCCGGCAGGGCGACGTACCCGCCGAAGCCGACGACGACGTCCGCGGCCAGCTCGTCGAGCAGGGCGCGGGTCTCCGCGACCGCGCGCCGGACCCGTCCGGGCACCCGGAGCAGGTCGACCGTCGGCTTGCGGGGCAACGGCACGGGCGGGATCAGCCGGAGGTCGTACCCGCGGGCGGGCACCAGCCGGGTCTCCATGCCGCGCTCGGTGCCCAGGCAGGTGATCCGCAGCTCGCCGTCGGCGGCGGAACGCCGGCCCAGGGCGTCGGCGAGGGCGAGCATCGGCTCGATGTGGCCGCCGGTGCCGCCACCGGCGAGCACGATCGACAGCGGACGGGACGTCGGTGCGCTCACCGCGCTCCCCCGGGACGACGGCCGGGCGGGACCCGGGACGCGGGGCGCTCGGGAACGGGCACGACGCGCGGAGCCCGCTCCGCGGGCCGGTCACCCCGTGCGGGCCGCTCAGGACGGGCCGGGCGCTCGCGGACCGGCTGGGGTGCGGCGGCCCGACGGGCAGGAGCGCTGCGCGCGTGCACCACGGTCCGGCCGCCGCCCACGGCGGGCCGGCGGGCGTCGCGGTCCTCGGGGCGGCGGCGCGGCCGGACCGGCTCCACCGCCGCCGAGGGGGCGGGCAGCAGGAGCCGGGCGATGCGCCCGCGGTCCCGGGAGCGCAGCGACTCCACCGCCGCGGGCTCCGTGCAGGCGAAGCGGGCCAGCAGGCCGATGACGGCGAGCGTGAGGATCAGCGACGTACCGCCGGCGGAGATCAGCGGGAGCGTCACGCCGGTCACCGGGAGCAGCCCCACCACGTAGCCCATGTTCATGGTGGCCTGCCCGACCAGCCACACGGTGATGGCGACGCAGGCCAGCTGCACGAAGCGGTCGGCGGCGCGGTGGGCGATGCGGAAGCCGGCGTAGGCCAGCACCCCGTACAGGGTGACCACGACCAGGCAGCCGAGGAAGCCCAGCTCCTCGCCGATGATCGCGAAGATGTAGTCCGACTCCGCCTCCGGGAGGATGTTCCACTTCATCGCGCTGTTGCCCAGCCCCACCCCCGACCAGCCCCCGGTCGCGAGTGCGTAGAACCCGCGGATCGCCTGGAACCCCGTGTTGGTGGGGTCGGCGAACGGGTCCACGAACGCGGTGATGCGTTCCATCCGGTACGGCGCCACCGCCACCATGATCGCGATCAGCACGGCGGCGACACCGGCGAACGCGGCGAACCAGCGCACCGGCATCCCGCCGGCCCAGAGCAGCCCGACGAGCACCAGCCCGAGGCTGATCACCCCGCCGAAGTCCGGCTCGGCGATGATCAGCAGCGAGAGGATGCCGAACACCGGCAGCACCGGCACCAGCAGCGACGTCGTCGTCAGGTAGCGCTCGCGCAGCGCCAGCACGTGGGCACCCCAGAGCGCGAAGACGATCTTCCCGAGCTCGGAGGGCTGGAAGTCGGTGACCCCCAGCGAGATCCACTGCCGGGCACCGTTGCGCTGCTGACCGATGCCGGGGATCAGCACGAGCAGCAGCAGGGCGCCGACGACGAGCAGCGCGATCGGCGCCCACCGCCGCACCACACCCACGGGCAGGCGCATGGCGACCACCATCGCCGCCAGCCCGATGCAGGCGAGCACCAGCTGCTTGACACCGGGCGCCCACGCGGGCTGGTCGGCCAGGGCCGCCTCGATCGACGAGGCGGAGAAGACCATCACCAGGCCGATGAGCAGCAGCAGGCCGGCCGCGCCCAGCACCAGGTGGCAGCTGGTCATCGGGCCGTCGAGCCAGGCCGGGCCCGCCCAGCGCCGGGCCGGCGCCGGCGCCGGCCCGCGGTCCTCCCGCGCGGCACGGACGGGTCGAGGGCGCGCCTGCGTCGTCGTCACGGCGGCCTCAGCCCAGCGCCCGCACGGCGGCGGCGAAGGCGGTGCCGCGGTGGGCGTAGTCGCGGTACACGTCCATGGACGCCGCCGCGGGGGCCAGCAGGACCGTGTCACCGGGGCGCGCGAGCTCGCGCGCGGCGGCGACCACGCGGGCCGTCGTCGCCTCGGCCGTCACACCCGTCCCGTCCATCCCGCCATCGTCGCCGCTGGGCACCGTCACCACGGGGACCGTCGGGGCGTGTCGCGCCACTGCGGCGGCGATCAGGTCCCGATCGCGGCCCAGCAGCACGACCCCGGCGAGGCGGTGCGCCACCGCCTGGACCAGCGGATCGACGTCGGCGCCCTTGAGCAGGCCGCCGGCGATCCACACGACGCGGGGGTAGGACGCCAGGCTCGCCCCCGCCGCGTGCGGGTTGGTCGCCTTGCTGTCGTCGACGTAGTCCACGCCGTCGACGGTGCCCACGAGCACGTTGCGGTGGGCGCCGCCGCGGAAGCCGGCCAGCCCCCGCGCCACGGACGCCGCGGGCACGCCGACCGCCCGCGCCAGCGCCGCCGCGGCCAGGGCGTTGATCGTGTTGTGCGGGCCGGGGACCTGCAGCAGCCCCGCGTCGAGCAGCACCTCCCCGGCCGGGCCGGCGGAGAACGCCCGGTCGACCAGCGCCCCCGCTCGCACGCCCAGCTGCCCCGGCCCGGGCTCGGCGAGGGTGACCGTCACCGGGTGCCCGTGCGCGGCGACCAGTGCCGAGGCGACGGGATCGCCGGCATCGGCGACGGCGACCGGCGCGCGCTCGAGGATGCGCGCCTTGGCGTCGCGGTAGGCGGCGAAGGAGCCGTGCCAGTCGGTGTGGTCGTCGGCGACGTTGAGCACCGCCGCGGCCGCCGGCGCCAGGGTGGAGGACCAGTGCAGCTGGAAGCTCGACAGCTCGACGGCGACCGTGTCGAAGGTCGGCGTGCCGTCGGGGTCGCGGGCGGTGACCACCTCGACCAGCGGCCGGCCGACGTTGCCCGCCGCCACCGCCCGCCGGCCGTCGGCCTGCAGGATCGCCTCCAACATCGTGACCGTCGTCGTCTTGCCGTTGGTCCCGGTGACCGCCAGCCACGGGGCCGGGACGCCGTCCGGGCCGGGAACGCGCAGCCGCCACGCCAACTCCGGCTCCCCCACCACCTCGATGCCGCGGCGCGCGGCGTCGGCCAACAGCGGGGAGTCCGGGCGCCACCCCGGCGAGGTGACCACCAGGGTGGTGCCCTCGGGCACCACCGCCAGCTCCCCCAGCCAGGTCGCCCCGGCGGCGGTGAGCTCGGCGACCACCGGGCGCTCCTGCGCGTCGCTCAGCGCCACCCGGCTGCCCAGGTCGAGCAGCACGCGGGCCGCGGCGACACCGGAGACCCCCAGCCCCGCCACGAGGACCGTGGCACCGCGCAGGTCGGACACCGTCACAGGCCCGCGAAGGAGAGCCAGTCGGCGTAGAACAGCCCCAGCCCGAAGGCCACGGCCATGCCGGTGACCAGCCAGAACCGGACGATCACGGTGTTCTCGGTCCAGCCGGCGAGCTCGAAGTGGTGGTGCAGCGGGGCCATCCGGAACACCCGGCGCCGGGTGGCCCGGAAGAAGGCCACCTGGATGACGACCGAGAGCGTGACGGCCACGAACAGACCGCCCAGCACGACCAGCAGCAGCTCGGTGCGGGTGACGATGGCCAGCCCCGAGATGAGCCCGCCGAGGGCCAGGGAACCGGTGTCGCCCATGAAGATGCGGGCCGGGCTGGTGTTCCACCACAGGAAGCCCAGGCAGGCGCCCATGCCCGCCGCGGCGACCAGCGTGATGTCCAGCGGGTCGCGGACCTGGTAGCAGCCGTCGATCAGCTCGCTGGCGCAGTCGTGGGTGAACTGCCAGAACGAGATGACGATGTAGGAGGCCAGCACCATGGCCGAGCTGCCGGCCGCCAGCCCGTCCAGCCCGTCGGTGAGGTTGACGGCGTTGGAGAACCCGGCGATGAACAGGTACGCCAGGATCACGAACCCGATAGACCCCAGGGCCAGCGGCTCGATGTCGCGGACGTAGGAGACGACGGTGGACGCCGGCGTCAGCCCGTTGCTCGGGAAGTTGAGGGCCAGGACCGCGAAGGTCACGCCCACGACGAGCTGGCCGACGAGCTTCGCCGTCTTGTTCAGGCCCAGGCTGCGGCGGTGCCGGATCTTCAGGTAGTCGTCGAGGAAGCCGACGGTGCCCATGCCGACCATCAGGAACAGCAGCAGCAGCCCGGTGGCGCTGAAGCCCCAGCCCTCGTTCCCGATGAACGCCAGGTGGGCGACGAGGTAGCCGACGACGGTCGCCCCGACGATCACCGTGCCGCCCATCGTGGGCGTGCCCTTCTTGGACAGGTGGCTCTCGGGTCCGTCGTCCCGGATCTCCTGGCCCATCCCCTGGCGCCGGAAGAGGCGGATGGCCAGCGGGGTGATCAGGATCGACAGCATCAGGCCGACGCCTGCCGCGATGAGGACGCTCCTCATCCCTGCGTCCCCTCGTCGAGCAGATCGGCGGCGAGCAGCTCCAGGCGGTAGGACCGGCTGGCCTTGACGAGGACGACGTCCCCGGGGCGCAGCACCTCCGACATCAGCTGACGGGCAGCGGCCCGGTCCGGCACGAGCACCGACTCCTCTCCTCGACGACGCCCGGCTGCGGCCGCACCGTCTGCTATGCCTACCGCATCGGGGCCGACGGCCACGACGAGGTCGATCCCGGCCGCCGCGACGTCGCGGCCCAGCCGCTCGTGCTCGACGACGGCGTCGTCACCCAGCTCCGCCATGGCGCCCAGCACCGCGATCCGCCGGTCGGCGGGCATCCCGGCGAGGGCCGCGAGCGCGGCGCGCATCGACTCCGGGTTCGCGTTGTAGGCGTCGTTGACCACGGTGACGCCGTCGGACCGCCGCTGGACCTCCATGCGCCAGCGGCTCAGCGCCCCGGCCGACGACAGGGCGCCGGCGACGTCGGCCGGCGCCATCCCGGCGGCGAGCGCGGCCGCGGCGGCCGACAGCGCGTTCGCGACCTGGTGCTCGCCGACGACCCGCAGCGCCACCGGGTGCTCCTCGCCGGCGGCGACCAGGGTGAACCTGCCGCGGGCGGAGTCGTCGAGAGTCACATCCGTGGCCCGGACGTCGGCGTCGGGGCTCCGGCCGGTGGTCACCACGTGCGCCCGGGTGCGCGGGGCCATGCCCAGGACCCGTGGGTCGTCGGCGTTGAGGACGGCGGTGCCGCCCTCGGGCAACGCCTCCACGAGCTCGCCCTTGGCCTGCGCGATGACCGCTGCGCTGCCGAACTCGCCCAGGTGCGCCGAGCCCACGTTGAGCACGATGCCGATCTGCGGGCGGGCGACGGCGCAGAGCCGGGCGATGTGGCCGATGCCCCGGGCGCCCATCTCCAGCACGAGGAACCTGGTGTCCTCGTCCGCGGAGAGCACGGTCAGCGGCAGGCCGATGTCGTTGTTGAAGGAGCCGGGCGGGCTCACCGTGGCCCCCGCCGTGGCCAGCACCTGGCCGAGCAGGTCCTTGGTCGAGGTCTTGCCCGACGAGCCGGTGAGGGCCAGGGTGCGCAGGCCGCCGGCCGCGAGCCGGGCGTGCACGCCCGCGGCGAGCCGACCCAGGGCGACGACGGGGTCGTCCACGACCACGCACGGCAGCGCGGGGTCGGGCCGGGTGCAGAGCGCGCCGACGGCGCGGGCCGTCCCCGCGGCCGCGAGGAAGTCGTGCCCGTCCACCCGCTCCCCCGCCACGGCGACGAAGAGGTCCCCCGGCGCGACGGTGCGGGAGTCGAGGGTGACGGCGCCGGTCACGGCCGCGGCCGGATCGCCGTCGGTGAGCGTGCCACCGGTCAGCTCGGCCACCTCGGCCAGCGTCAGCCTGATCATGCGTGGGGCTCCGGAGAGGTCAGGACCTCGCGCAGCACCGCGCGGTCGTCGAAGGGGTGCACGGTGCCGGCGATCTCCTGGCCGGTCTCGTGGCCCTTGCCCGCGACGAGCACGGTGTCGCCGGGCCGGGCCAGCGTGACGGCCGCCTCGATCGCCGCCCGCCGGTCACCGACCTCGTGCACCTCGGCACGCCGGTCCTCCGGCACGTCGAGGACGCCGGACAGCATGGCGGCCCGGATCGCGGCCGGGTCCTCCGAGCGCGGGTTGTCGTCGGTCACCACCAGGACGTCGCTGCCGGCCGCCGCGGCCGCCCCCATGGCCGCCCGCTTGCCGGGGTCGCGGTCGCCGCCGCAGCCCAGCACGGTGATCAGCCGCCCGGGGGTCGTCGCCCGCAGCGCGCCGAGCGCGGTGGCGACGGCGTCGGGGGTGTGCGCGTAGTCCACCGCGGCGACGAAGGACCGACCGGTCTCGACCGGCTCCATCCGGCCGGGCACCACCGTCGTCGCCACGCCCTCGAGCGCGGCGTCGACCGGCACGCCGACGGCGTCGAGCAGGGCGACGGCGAGCACCGCGTTGGCGACGTTGAAGCGGCCCGGCAGCCGCACGCTCGCCTCGCGACACAGCCCGTCGGGGCCGTGCAGCGTGAAGCGGGAGCCGCCGTCGGGGGCCGCGGTGATGCCGGTCGCCCGCCAGTCGGCGTCGGCGCCCTCGATGGAGACCGTCCCCGGCCGGGGACGTCCGGGCCGGTCGAACAGCCGCCGGCCGTGCTCGTCGTCGACGTCGACCACCTCGGCGGCCGCACGGCCGTCGAACAGCAGCGCCTTCGCCCGGAAGTAGTCCTCGAGGTCGCGGTGGAAGTCCAGGTGGTCCTGGCTGAGGTTGGTGAAGCCGGCGGCGGCGAAGCGGACACCGCCCACCCGGCCCAGCACCAGCGCGTGGCTGGAGACCTCCATGACCACGGTGGACACGCCCGTCTCCGCCATCGCCGCCAGGAGGGCGTGCACGGCGGGCGCCTCCGGGGTGGTGCGCTCGCTGGGCAGGGCGGTCACCGTGCCGTCGGTGCCGCGGGTGCGCGTCTGCACGGTCCCGATGAGCCCGGTCGCCTGCCCCGCCGCGGCCAGGCCGGCCTCGACCAGGTAGCTGGTCGTGGTCTTGCCGTTGGTGCCGGTGATGCCGATGACGCGGAGCCGCTCGCTGGGGCGGTCGTAGACGCGGTCGGCGACGTCGCCCAGGACCGCGCGGGGGTCCGCCACGACGCAGACCGGCAGCCCCGTGGCGGCGGCCTCCTCGACTCCGGTCGGGTCGGTGAGGACGGCGACGGCGCCCCGTTCCACCGCCTCGGCGACGTACCGGACGCCGTGGGTCCGGGCGCCCGGGAGGGCGGCGTAGAGGTCGCCCGGGCACACCTCTGCCGACGCCAGGGTGAGCCCGGTGACGAGGACCTCGGGGGTGCCCGGAGCGGGCCGGCCGACGAGATCGGCGAGCTCGGAGAGCGGCACGGGGCGCGGATCGCGGGGGCGGCTCCCCGAGGGCCGGGGTGCCGACCCGGCGTCGGTCGGGGTCACAGGGCTCCAATCTACCGGCGACAGGAGTCGACACCGTGCCGCGCCACGGCCCCGCTGCAGGGTCCCGCCGCGGGCCTGCGGGTGGTGGGGGGCAGTGGGGTCCTTCTTCAGGGGGTGCCGGTGAGGCGGAAGTCGGGGCGCGCGGTGCCCGAGGGGACGACGCCGTCGGCGGTGAGCGCGTAGCGGAGGATGTCGGCGAACACGGGTGCGGCGACCTGGCCGCCCTCGGCGGAGCTCGTGGGCCGCTCGAGGTCGACGGCCACCACGTACTGCGGGTCGTCGGCCGGGGCGAAGCCCACGAAGGTGGTCACGTACCCGCCGCCGTCGTACCGGCCGGTCTCGGGGTTGGCCCGCTGCGCGGTGCCGGTCTTGCCGGCCACGCGGAACCCGTCGATCTGCCCCAGCGGCGCGGTGCCCCCCGGGCCGACGACGGCCTCCAGCATGTACGCCAGCGAGTCGGCGGTCTCCTCGCTGACCACCCGACGGGACTCCGGCTCGTCCGTCGGGCGCACCTGCCCGTCCGGCGAGGTGACCGAGCGGACGATGCGGGGCTCGACGCGCACCCCGCCGTTGGCGATGGCCTGGAACACCGAGGCCATCTGCAGCGTGGTCACCGACACGCCCTGCCCGATGGCGATGTTGGCCGCCCGGATCCGGCTCCACTCGGCGGAGTCCTGCAGGATGCCGGCGCTCTCGCCGGGCAGCTCGATGCCGGTCTCGCTGCCGACGCCGAAGGCGCGCAGGTACTGCTCGAGCTTCTCGTCGCCGACCTCGCGCGCCAGCATGATGGTGCCGACGTTGCTGGACTTGGCGAGGATGCCGGTGACGGTCCAGTCGACCGGCGCGTGGTCGTGGGCGTCGGTGACCGTGCGGTCGCCGGCCTCGATGTGGCCGTTGACGCTGAGCACCTCGTCCGGCGTCGCCACGCCCTCCTCGACGGCGGCCGCCATGGTGACCGCCTTCAGGACGGAGCCGGGCTCGAAGACGCTGGAGACGATCGGGTTGCCCAGCAGGTCGCGGTCGGTCTCGGAGTACCGGCCGGGGTCGTAGCCGGGGCAGGACCCCATGGCCACGACCTCGCTGCTCCGCACGTCCAGCACGACCGCCGAGGCGCGGGTCGTCGCACCGTCGGCGCACGACTCCGCCAGCCGCTGCTCGGTCACGTACTGGAGGTCCTGGTCGAGGGTGAGGGTGACGTCGCTGCCGTCGGTGGCCGGCAGTTCCTCGTCGATGCCGCGGGAGGGGATCGGGTAGCCGCCGCTGCCCACCTCGACCCGGCGCGTGCCCGGCGTCCCGGCGAGCACGCCCTCGAAGGTCTGCTCGATGCCGGCCAGGCCCGCGCCCTCGCTCCCCACGAACCCGACGACCTGGCCGCCGACGGCACCCGACGGGTACAGCCGCACCGGGTCGTCGACCAGGACGATGCCCGGAAGCTCCAGCTCCTCCACGGCCTCCGCGGTCTCCGGTGGCACCTGCGTGGCCAGCACGACGTAGCGGCCCTCCGCGGAGAGCTTCTCGGTGAGCTCGCTGACCGGCACGCCGAGCACGGTGGTCAGCGCGAGGGCCGTCCGTGCCGGGTCGCGGACGACCGTGGGGTCGGCGGTCACCCGCGAGGCATCGACGGTGTAGGCGAAGGGCCGGCCCTCGCGGTCGAGCACCTCCCCCCGGATCGCGGCGATCGGATAGGTGCGCAGCCGGTCCTGGGAGGCGGCGTTGGCGTACTCCGCGCCGTCGACGCCCTGGACCACGGCCAGCCGGCCGATGACGACGACGAGCAGGGTCACGAGCAGGATCAGGCCGATGCGGTTGCGCCGGGTCCGCTGGGCCAGGGTCAGCCCAGCTCCCCCGCTGCGCCGGCCGCCGGGAGGGCGCCGGGAGGTGAAGGCTCCCGGACCGGTGCGCGGTGCCGGGCGGCCCCCTGCGCGCGTGCTGCCGCCGGGACCACGGACGGTGCCCGCCACGGTCAGTTCCCTCCCGCGGGACGCTCCGCCGGTGCGGGTGCCGGCGGGGCGGGCGGCGCCTCCGCGGGCGCCGGCTCCCCGCGCAGCACGGGTGCGCCCTCGGGGTCGAGCACGAGGTAGGCGGCGGCGCCCGCGGGCACCAGGCCGGCGGCCACGGCCGCCTCGGCGATGGCGGCGGGGGTGTTGCCGTCGATGACCCGCTGCTCCAGGCGCTGCACGTCCTGCGCCCGCTGGGCGTTGTCCGCGCGCAGGCGGCTGGCCTGCAGGGAGTCGACGGCGATCGCGGTGTTGAGCACCAGCAGGCCCAGCGTGGTGCCGGCCAGCAGCGCGACGACGAGCAGCACGAACGGCGCCCGGCGGGAGCGCAGGCTCCTCCGGGGGCTGCGCCGGGCCCGGGGCGCGGGCGCCGCGACCACGCTGAGCTGCGGCCGGGGGTGGGACCTGGGGGCCGCACGGGGCGTCGTCCGCGCCGGGACGGCCCGGGCCGACGACGTCCGCGGGTTCACGGGGACGCGGGCGGTGGCTCGGCTGCTCATGCGGCCCTCCGGATGCGCTCGGCCGCGCGGACCCGGGCCGAGGCCGCGCGGGGGTTGACGGTGACCTCGACGTCGGAGGCGGCCTCGCCGCCACGGGTCAGGAGCCGGAGCACGGGTCCGTGCTCCGGGAGGGGCACGGGCATCCCGTGGGGCGTGGAGTCGGTGGCGCCCTCGGCGAGGGTCTGCTTGACGATGCGGTCCTCGAGGGAGTGGAAGGTGAGAACGGCGATGCGGCCGCCGACGGCGAGGGCCTCGATCGCCGCGGGCAGCGCGCGCTCCAGGACGCCGAGCTCGTCGTTGACCTCGATCCGCAGCGCCTGGAAGGTCCGCTTGGCCGGATGGCCGCCGGTGCGCCGGGTCGCGGCCGGGATGGCCTCGCGCACCAGCTCGGCGAGGCGCCCGGTGGAGGTGAACGGCTCCCGTGCGCGCTCGCGGTCGATGGCGGCGGCGATGCGCGAGGCGAAGCGCTCCTCGCCGTAGACGCGCAGCACGCGCGCCAGGTCCTTCGGCGGATAGGTGTTCACGATCTCCGCCGCGGTGCGCCCGGCCCCGGGGTCCATCCGCATGTCCAGCGGGGCGTCGGCGGAGTAGCTGAAGCCGCGGTCGGGCCGGTCGAGCTGCAGCGAGGAGACGCCGAGGTCGAACAGCACGGCCTGCACCTCGGCCACGTCGAGGCGGTCGAGGACGTCGGGCAGCTCGTCGAAGACGGCGGGGACCAGCGCGACCCGGTCGGTGTGGCCGGCGGCCTCGATGCGGCGGGCGGCCTCGGCGCGGGCCTCGGGGTCGCGGTCCAGCCCGATGAGCCGCAGCCCCGGGTGGGCGTCCAGCAGCGCGAGGGAGTGACCGGCCAGACCGAGGGTGGCGTCGACGAGCACGGCGCCGGGTGCCGCGCAGGCGGGACCGAGGAGCTCGGTGACCCGCTCCAGCAGGACGGGCACGTGCACCGGGGACCCGGGCGCGCCGGGCGCGGCGGCGGATCCGGTGCTGCTCATCGTCGACTGCCTCTCGGGTTCCGGTGGAGCGCCTGCGATGGTGCCGCGCCCCGGAGCGCGGCGGTGGGAGGTCGCGCACTCCGGCGGACCAGGAGCGGGCGGGTGGGGCGGGAGCGGGCGGGTGCGCTCGCGGGTGGGGCGCGGTGGGGGGTGTGGGGCCCGGTGGGGCCGCGGGGCCGGGGTGGGCCCTCGCGGGACCGGCCCGGGGGGCGGACCGGGTGCGGGTGATCGGTGGATGCGGGAGGAGTGGGGAGCCGGCCCGCGGGGCGCCGCCTGGCGTCGGGGAAGAGCGTCAGGTGGTGCCCCGCGGGGCCGGGAGGTCGCCGGGACCGGTGTCCGCCGGGGGTGGCGGGCCGGTCGCACCCGATCCGCTGCGGATCGACGAGGAGCGGGGACCCAGCAGCGGGGAAGGCGGCTGGGGCCTGGACCGGTCGAGCCGCGGGGAAGGCGGCTCGTTCGGGGCTCTCGGGGACCCGGGTGGGGGCGGGTGGAGGCGACCAGGGATCACGACAGCGTCGGCATCCCCTCGCTCTCCAGGTCGGCGTACGCGGCCTCCAGCTCGGCCACGTAGGCCTCCCAGTTGGCGGCGTCCCAGATCTCGAAGCGGGTGTCCACACCGACGACGACGACGTCGCGGTCCAGCCCGGCGTACTCGCGCAGGCTCGCGGGGATGGTGACGCGGCCGGTCTTGTCCGGCTCGATCTCGACCATCGACCCGAAGCTCATGCGGGCGGCCATGCGCGCCCGGGCGGTGTCGGAGGGGGCCATCGCGGCCATCGCGGCGCTCTGCTCGGCGACCCGGGCCATGGTGAGGCCGTAGACGCAGCGCTCCTGGCCCTTCTTGATCACCATGCCGTCGGCCACCTGGTCGCGGAAGCGGACGGGGAGGGCGAGCCGGCCCTTCTCGTCGAGCCGCAGGGGATAGCTGCCGACGAACACCGGATCACCCCCTGCATCTGTCCTCCACTGGCTCCGCAGCGACCCCTGAGCGGTCCCTGCCTCCCCACCGAGCGACACAGTAACCCACTGGCCCCCACTGGACACCACTCAGCGCCGTGTCGTGGCCGCGCTCCCCCCCCCGCCCGCGCACCGGGCCGCACCGGCGGGTGGACCGGGAGCGATCACCCCCCGCGACCGCCGAGTCCACGTACCGTGGGAGGGGTGACCGAGGCGACGCGGACGACCGGCGGAGCCACCGGTCCGGCCGTCGACGTGGCCGCCGCCGCGGGGCGGATCGCGGAGAACGTGGGCCGCGTGGTGCAGGGCAAGGACCCCGTGGTCCGGCTGGCCCTGGTGACCCTGCTCGCCGAGGGGCACCTGCTGGTCGAGGACGTGCCCGGCGTCGGCAAGACGACGCTGGCGAAGGCGCTGGCCGCCTCCATCGACGCGACGGTCCGCCGCATCCAGTTCACGCCCGACCTGCTGCCCAGCGACGTCACCGGCGTCGCGGTCTACGACCAGGAGTCGCGCGAGTTCGAGTTCAAGCCCGGCGCGATCTTCGCCAACGTGGTGGTCGCCGACGAGATCAACCGCGCCTCGCCCAAGACGCAGTCGGCGCTGCTGGAGTGCATGGAGGAGCGCCAGGTCACCGTGGACGGCGTCAGCTACGAGCTGGCCCGGCCGTTCCTGGTGATGGCGACGCAGAACCCGCTCGAGATGGAGGGCACCTATCCCCTGCCCGAGGCGCAGCGGGACCGGTTCACCACCCGGGTGTCGATGGGCTACCCCGACCAGGACGCCGAGCTGGCGATGCTCGACGACCGGGCCACCACCGATCCGCTGGCCGGACTGCACCCCGTCGCCGACGCGGCCTCGGTCAGCGACCTGATCGCCGCCGTCGGACGGCTGCACGTCTCCGAGGCGGTGCGCCGCTACGTCGTCGACCTGGTCGGCAGCACCCGCCGCTCCCCCCACCTGAGGCTGGGCGCCTCCCCCCGGGCCGGGCTGCAGCTGCTGCGCGCCGCACGTGCCTCGGCGGCCCTGTCCGGACGCGACATGGTGCTGCCGGACGACGTGAAGGAGCTGGCCGGGCCGGTGCTGGCCCACCGACTGCTGATGGCGCCGGCGGCGGCCGGGGGCGGGCGCACCGCCGAGCACGTGGTCGCCGAGCTGGTGGCCACGCTGCCGGTCCCGCGGGGGCGCTGACGCCAGTGCGGGGACCGGGAGCGCCGCGGACCGCGCTGACCCGCCGTGGGCGGTGGCTGCTCGCCGGCGGGGCGGCACTGCTGCTCGCCGGCGCGCTGCTCGGCGAGCGGTCCGTCGTGCAGCTCGCCGTCTTCGTCCTCGCCCTGCCGGTCGTCTCCGCGCTGGTGGTGGCGCGCGAGCGGTTCCGGCCCACGGTGGCGCGCACCGTGGCACCGGCGAGGGTCCGCCGGGGCGAGAGCGCCGAGGTCTCGCTCGAGATCACCAGCGCCGGCCGCGGCCCGGGGGCCACCTGGCTGCTCGCCGAGCAGCTGCCGCCCGCGCTCGGTGCCGATCAGCGGTTCACCATCGCCCGGCTGCCCGTCGGGAGGCGGACGGTCCTGCGCTATCGGCTCGATCCCAGGCGTCGCGGCCGCTACGCCCTGGGTCCCCTGAGGTCGCGGGTGGTGGACCCCTTCGGTCTGGTGGAGCGCAGCAACCCCGGCAGCGGCACCGCGCCGCTGCTGGTCCTCCCCCGGGTGCAGCCGCTGGGGACGGCGGGACCCCTCGACGGGCACGGCGGGGAGGGCTCGCGGCGGTCGATCGCCGTGCACGGCGAGGACGACGTGAGCATCCGCGAGTACCGGCGCGGGGACGACCTGCGCAAGGTGCACTGGCGGGCCACGGCGCGCACCGGCGAGCTCAAGGTCCGCATGGAGGAACGCCCCTGGCGGGCGCGCACCACCGTGCTGCTCGACGCCCGCCGGCCCGCGCACCTGATCGCCGCCCAGCACGACCCCGATCCGGCGGACAGCCTGGAATGGGCGGTGGAGGCCGCGGCCAGCATCGCGGTCGCGCTCGGTGGCCGGGGCCACGAGGTGCGCCTGGTGACCGAGGGCGGCGAGCTCGTCGGCTCCGGCCGGGTGCCGGCCGGACCGCTCGGCGCCGCACCCGAGGAGCTGCTCGACCGGCTGGCCACCCTCACCCCCTCGTCGCGGACGGACCTGACCCCGGGCATCGAGGTGCTGCGCCGGATCGCCGGGGACGGCCAGGTGGTCTGCGTGCTGGGCGCCCTGGGCCCCGACGACGTCACCGACCTCGTCCGCGCCCGGTCCGGCCCCTCGGCCGGCCTGGCCGTGCTGCTCGATCTGGGCAGCTTCCTGCCGTCGGTCCGCGGGCGCCGTCCCGGGTCGTCCGGGGCGAGCACGACGCTGTCCGACCAGCGCGAGGAGGTGGCCGGCGTCCTGCGCGCGGCCGGCTGGCGGGTGACCGTCGCGCGCGCCGGCGATCCGGTCGCCGGGGCGTGGGGCGAGCTGGCCGGCCGGCCGGTCGCGGAGGCGGCCCGATGAGGCGCCCCGACGTCCGCACCGCGGTGGCCGCGGCCGCGGCCACCCTGCTGGGGGCGCTCGCGCTCTCGCCGGTCTTCTCGTCGGGGAGCTGGGTGCGCCCGGTCGTCGGCGCCGTGCTGGTCGTCCTCGTGACGGGGCTGGCGCTGCGGTATGCCGGGGAGGCGATCGCGGCCCGCGCCTTCCCCCGGCGCGCGGTCCCGCCGCTGTGGGCAAGCCTCGGCACGGTGCTCGTGCCGGCCGGGCAGCTGGCCGCGCTGGCCGGCTACCTCGTCGCGCGCTCCACCTCCTCGGGGATGTTCTTCGCCGTCGTCCCGACGCCGGACGGCGTGCGGGCACTGCTGGCCGTCCTGCACGACGGCGCGGACGAGATCCGGGAGCAGGCGGCTCCCGCCCTGCCCGTGGCCTCGCTCGTGGCGCTGGTCGCCGTGTTCGTCGGGCTCGTCGCCGTGCTCGTCGACCTGCTGGCCGTCGCGGGTCGGCAGGCCGCCGTCGCGGGGCTGACCCTGCTGGTCCTGCTCGGCGTCCCGGTGTTCACCCTCGACGGGGACGTCGGACTGGTTCCCGTCGTCGCCCCCGCGGCCGGGCTGGCCCTGCTGCTGTGGGCCGACCAGTCCCGGCAGCGGGACACCGGCGCCCGGAGCAGCGGGACGCGCGGCGCAGGGGGTGGCACCGCCCTGCGCATCGGCGGGGTGGCGGTGCTGGTGGGGGTGCTCGGCGGCGGGATGCTGCCGACCCTGGCCGAGGGCTCGCTGGCCGGGGGGTCGGGTGGCGCGGGTTCGACGGGGACGTCGCTGGACCCGGTGGCGGCCATGCGCGGGCAGCTGACCCGGAACGACCCCATCGACCTCCTGCGGCTGGAGACCGACGTCCCGGACCCGGGCTACCTGCGCTCGGTCACGGTCGACCGGTACGACACCGAGAACGGCTGGACGCCGGGTGACCCCGGATCCCTGCTGTCGCTGGACGCCCAGCTGCCGCGGCCGCACCTGAAGTCGTCCGGGCGCCCGGTGAGCGCCCGGATCCAGGTGCTCGGCCACGACGACCGGTTCCTCCCGGTGCCCGTCTCCCCGCTGGCGGTGCGCCTGGACGGGGGCCGGGACGGCTGGCGGCTCGACCCGACCCGCGGCGCCGTCGTCGGCGAGGACGTCACCAGCGCGAGCCGCAGCTACGAGGTGAGCGCCTCCGAGGTGCGCCCGACGCCGGAGCAGCTGCAGGCCGCGCCCCCGCTGCGCCCGGGGCACCCCGTCCGCGACCGCTTCACCGCGCTCCCTCCGCTCGACCCGCGCGTCCGGGCCCAGGTGGACGAGCTCGTGAGCGGCGTGGAGGGCGGGTACGCACGCGTCCGGCGGATCATGGACTTCCTCACCGATCCCGCCAGCGGCTTCGCCTACGCCCTCTCCACCCGCCCGGGCACCAGCGGTGACGACCTGGTCGACTTCCTCACCGAGCGCCGGGGGTACTGCGAGCAGTACGCCGGGGCGATGGCGGTCATGGTGCGCGCCGCCGGGATGCCGGCCCGGGTCGCGCTCGGCTACACCCCCGGCACCGTCCAGGAGGACGGCAGCCGGGTGATCACCAGCGACGACGCGCACGCCTGGGTCGAGGTGTACTTCTACGACCTGGGATGGGTGCCCTTCGACCCCACCCCCATCGACGTCGACCGGCGGCCGGAGCTGCCGTGGGCTCCCCGGCTGACCGTGGAGGAGTTCCCGGAGCAGGCACCCGTCGCCCCGGAGATCCCTCCCGAGCTGCTCCTCATCGACCCGGTGGTGCCGCTGGGCCCGGACCTCGGCGCCTCCGACGCGGTCGGGGACTACACGGCGGACGCCGACGAGCGGTCCTGGCCGGCACGCGCGGGCCTGGGCCTGCTGGCCGCGGCCGCGCTCGTGCTGCCGGCCGGGCTGCGGCTGCTCCAGCGGCGCCGGCGGCTGGCCGCCGGCACGCCGCGGGCGCTGTGGGACGAACTGACCGCCACCGCCGACGACCTGGGCCTGACCCGGGACCCGGCCTGGACGCCGCGCGAGGCCGGCCGCGCCCTCGCGGAGCGGACAGCGGGCTCCGAGGGCGCGGAGGCGATCGGGCGCCTGGCGCGGGCCGAGGAGCTGGCCAGCTACGGGCCGGCCGGCGAGGCCCGGGACGACGAGCTGGGCGCCACGCTCCGCACCGCCCGGCGGGAGCTGGTCGGAGCCGCGGACCGGCGGGCCCGGGTGCGGGCGGTGTTCTGGCCGGCGTCCCTGCCCGCGGCGGTGCTGGCCGGCGTGCCGGCGTGGGCGCGGAGGCTGCCCGACGTGCCCCGGCCCAGGAGATGGAGCCGCGGGGTCTGAGCCGGCGGCTCACCCCCGGGGCGGTGCCGTACGGACGCGCGCAGCCGCCGTCCCGGAGGACGACGGCTGCACGGGCGGGTGCTGCGGGCTACTGGTCGTAGCGGCGGCGGAAGCGCTCCTCGAGCCGGTTCTTCAGCGGCTGGCGCCCGGCGCGGGCCCCGCGGCTGGTCCGCGTGGACCCGGACGGTCCGCGACCGCTCGTGGGCACGGGGCCGGACTCGACCGCGCCGGTGGCGACCTTGTAGTGCAGGACGGCGAGCGCGAGGCCACCGAAGGCGACGAGGGACCCGAGGGCTCCGATGAGCCACTCCTGGGCGACGGCGCCGCCGACGAGGATCGCGAAGCCGACGACGACGAGGGCGGCGCCGATCTGCAGCCGACGACGGGACTTCAGCCGGCGATCGCCGGTGCGCACGGAGGAGGCGAACTTGGGATCGTCATCGACGAGAGCGCGCTCGATCTGCTCCAAGAGCCGTTGTTCGTGCTCGGAGAGCGGCACGTCGACCTCCAGGTGGGCGGAGCCATGGCCGTCGGAGGCTTCCGCCGACGGTGACTTCGAGGATACGAGCCCTTTGCAGGGCGCGAAAGGTGACGATACGGCGAGCCGTGGGAGAACCGCCGGGGATCAGCCCTCCGGGTCCCTGGCGGCCGGCCGGTCGCGGGCGCCGCGGGCGCCGCCGGGGAGCTGTCCGCCGGCGGCCGGCCGGGCTCCGGAGGCCCCTCCGGAGCGTCCCGGGCGCCCGTCGCGGTGCAGCAGCGTGGCCGGGCGCACCGCACCGGCGCCGAACCTGCGGGCGGCGCGGTCGGCCGCCAGCTCGGCATCGCGCCGGCCGTGCTCGCGGGCGCCGAGCTCCAGCTGCTGGGGCGCGGACCCGGCCTCCACCAGCCGCTCCGCGCGCACCCCCACCAGCCGGATGCGGGCCCGGTCGAGCCCCAGCGCGTCGAAGAGGGCCCGGGCGGTGTCGTAGAGCTCCTGCCCGACGTCGGTGGGGACGTCGAGGGTGCGACTCCGGGTGATCGTGGCGAAGTCGGCGAAGCGCACCTTGATGCTCACCGTCCGGGCCAGCCACCCGCCGAAGCGCAGCCGGCCCGCCGTCCGCTCGGCGAGCAGCAGGAGCTCGCGGTGGATGACCGCGGGGTCGTCGACGTCTGTGCCGAAGGTCTCCTCGTGGCCGGTCGACTTCTCCGGCTCGTCGGGGACCACCCGGCGCGGGTCGCGGCCCCAGGCCAATTCGTGCAGGTGGGCGCCGGCGGCGGGACCGAGGGCCCGCTGCAGCGTCCTGGCCGGCACGTGCGCGAGGTCGCCCACGGTGCGCATGCCGAGCCTCAGCAGCTGCTCCTCGGTCTTGGGGCCCACGCCCCACAGCGCGCCGACCGGCAACGGGTGCAGGAAGTCCATGACCTCGGCCGGGCGGACGATCCGCATCCCGTCGGGCTTGGCGGAGGTGGAGGCGAGCTTGGCGACGAACTTGCTGCCCGCCACGCCGACCGAGCAGGTGATCCCCTGCTCGTCGAAGACGCGGGCGCGGAGGTACTCGCCGATCTCGGCGGGGTCGCCCAGCCGGCGGCCGGCGCCGGAGACGTCGAGGAACGCCTCGTCCAGGCTCAGCGGCTCCACCAGCGGGGTGATCGAGCGGAACAGGGCCATCACCGACCGGGAGACCTCGGCGTAGAGCGACAGGTCGCCGGGGAGCACCGTGGCCGTCGGGCACAACCGCAGCGCGCGGGCGGTGGGCATGGCCGCGTGCACGCCGTAGCGCCGAGCCTCGTAGGTGGCCGAGGTGACCACGCCCCGGTTGCCGGCTCCGCCCACGATCACCGGGGTGCCGGCCAGCTCGGGCCGGCGCCGCACCTCGACGCTGGCGAAGAACGCGTCCATGTCGACGTGCAGCACGGTGCAGCCCTGCGCGCGCCCGCCCACTCCGCCTCCTGCTGTTCGAACACCTGTTCGGTTGCCGGGTCGACGGTAACCGCCCCCGGCCGCGAGAGCGCACCGGCCCGGCTGCCGTGACGCAGTCGTGACCAGCTCCTGCGCGGCCCCCCATGGTTCGGACCTCGGCACGAGAGGTAGACAGCAGCGGAGAGCCGCCGACCGGCGGCCGGTTCCCAGACGAGCGGAGGAGCCCATGGCTCTGGACGACGAGATGACCAGCGGCGACGGCGGCGCGGACGGCGGCGCCGACAGCGGTGCCCACGGCCCGGCCGACGGCAGCGCGGGCGCGGCCGACCACGGAGCGGCCGGCACGCCCGGCGGCCACGACGGCGGCGCGGACGGCGGTGCCGATGGTGGTGCCGACGGTGGCGCGGACGGCGGCGCCGATGGTGGCGCGGATGGTGGTGCCGACGGTGGCGCGGATGGTGGTGCCGACGGCGGCGCGGACGGTTCGGCCTGAGCGAGAACCCCGCCCCGCAGGGCCGGGCGGAGCAACTGCTCCGCCCGGCCCTGCGGCGCTGCACGAACACCGACCCCGAGGTCTTCGCCCGGGACCACTGGGGCCGGCACCCCCTGCTGACCCGCGCCGCGGACACCGGCAACACCTTCACCGACCTGCTCGACCTCGCCGGCGTCGACGAGCTGCTCTCCCGCCGCGGGCTGCGCACGCCGTTCCTGCGCATCGCGAAGGACGGCCAGGTCGTCGAGCCGAAGCACTTCACCGGCTCCGGGGGCGCGGGCGCCGAGATCGCCGACCAGGTCAGCTCGGACGCGGTGCTGCGGCTGTTCGCCGACGGCAGCACCGTGGTCCTGCAGGGCCTGCACCGGCTGTGGCCGCCGCTGATCGAGTTCGCCGACCAGCTGGCCGCCGACCTCGGCCACCCCACGCAGGTGAACGCCTACGTCACCCCGCCGTCCTCCCGCGGGTTCGACCCCCACTACGACGTGCACGACGTGTTCGTGCTGCAGGTGGCCGGTCAGAAGCACTGGGCGATCCACGAGCCGGTGCTGCGCGACCCGCTGCGCACCCAGGTGTGGACCGACCGCCGCGAGGAGGTGGCCGCCGCCGCGACGCGCGAGCCGGTGATCGACGCCGTCCTGGAGCCCGGCGACGTCCTCTACCTCCCCCGCGGATTCCTGCACTCGGCGACCGCGCTCGGCGAGATCAGCGCCCACCTGACCATCGGCATCCACTCCGTCACCCGCTGGGGAGCGGCGGAGGCGGCGCTGGACCTGGTCCGGACCCTGGCCGCCGAGGACCCGGAGCTGCGGAGCTCCCTCCCCCTGGGTGTCGACCTCGCCGATCCCGACGGCCTGCGGAACGACGTCATCGCCGTCGTGGAGGGGCTGCGGGAGTGGCTCGGGCG
>Ga0210040_10002936_pt1 | contig 23508 bp, 11 predicted proteins | sample CryGeyCG12114_NA_FD_185462 | JGI IMG/M metagenome (GOLD analysis project Ga0210040, IMG submission 185462) | Groundwater microbial communities from aquifer - Crystal Geyser CG19_WC_8/21/14_NA (SPAdes) (version 2) | ecosystem: Environmental > Aquatic > Deep subsurface > Groundwater | place: USA... | reverse complement strand
AAGTGCATATGAAAATGCCATTCCGGGTGCTCCTGCCCATCGGTAGGGCTTTGGTGGAGGCCTGAAGAGTAGGGAAACGAGACGTTGAACACCTTATCGTAAATGGCCGTCAGGCGCTTAATGGCATCGGCAAAGGCGAATTTTTCTTCCTCATCCATCTGCCCGATGTGCTGTAAGTGACGCTTGCTGATGATCATGGTTTCGAAAGGCCATACTGCCCAGAACGGCACGAGTACTACAAAATGCTCATTTTCAAGTATAATCCGAGTTTTCTCTGTAAGCTCAAGAGCTACATAATCCTGCAGCAGGCTGCGCTGGTGCTCTGCAAAATAAGCTGCTTGTTGCCGGGTTTCGCTGGCAGGCCCGGCGGGTACAGAGCGCTGAGCCCATATCTGCCCGTGCGGATGTGGATTGCTGCTGCCCATTACGCTGCCCTTATTTTCAAATATCTGCACATGGTTGATAAAATCCAGCGCTCCCAACTCTGCATACTCCCGCTGCCACACGTCCACTACCCGCTTGATTTCGGCTACGTCCATTTCAGATAGGGTCAGGTTGTGTTGTGGCGAGAAGCAAATTACCTTGCAGAGGCCCCGCTCGCTTTCGGCCCGCAGCAAGCCTGCTTTATGCAAAGCGCCGTCGGGTGTGCCGGGCTGCAGCGCCGCAAAATCATTTTCAAAGACATAAGTAGTGGAGTAATCCGGGTTTCGCTCACCATTGGCACGCACATTGGTCGGGCACAGGTAGCAGGTCGGGTCGTAGGCCGGGCGGTTGTCTGCCGGAACATCTTCCTGCTGCCCCTGCCACGGGCGCTTGGCCCTGTGCGGCGACACCAGTACCCATTCCCCGCTAAGCGGGTTATATCTGCGATGCGGATGATCTACTAAGTTAAACGATGACATGGCAAGTAATTGTTGATTGTTAGTTTTTAAATTGCTGTTTCTTAAATTATTGATTGTTAGTTGTTGATTGTTAAATTATTTAACTCAGACAGTTACAACAATTTAACAATCAATAACTAACAATCAACAAGGCTGCTGCCATCTACAATACTGGCGATGTATATCTTGAGCTGCACGTTAAACTGTTGCCGGTATGCCTGTTCCATCTGTTGCTGAAAGGCATCAATGGCATCTACTTTTACAATATTAATCGTGCAGCCGCCAAAGCCGCCACCCATCATGCGCGCGCCAAGCACAGCATCAAGTGGCCGCGTCTGCTCTACCAGAAAATCCAGCTCCGGGCAGCTTACCTCGTACTGGTGCTGCAGCCCTTCATGGGAGGCGTACATTTTTTCGCCGAAAGCGTGCATGTCATTTTCCTGCAGGTTACGGCACGCCTCTTCCACGCGGTTGTTTTCGCTTACCACATAAGTACAGCGCCTGTAAACCACCGGATCAAATTCCTGCCGGTGCTGCGCCAGCATGGGGATGGTGGCGTCGCGCAGGCTCTGCACTTCCAGGTAGTGGCGTTGAAGTATGGCTACCCCTGTTTCGCATTCCTGGCGGCGTGTGTTATATTCCGAAGAAGCTAAAGCGTGTTTTACCTGTGTGTCGCATAACACAATGCGATAGTCTGCCATGTCGAAATCATAGTATTCGTAGGCCAGCGAGCGGCAGTCGAGCTTTACAACATGGTTTTGCTTGCCGAACATACTGGCAAACTGGTCCATGATACCACACATCACGCCGGCGTACTCATGCTCCGCTTTCTGCGCCATCTTCACCATCGTAAACGTCTCAAGTCCGAAGCTGAAAAGCTGGTTCAGGCCAAAAGCCAGGCCGCACTCTACCGCTGCTGAAGAGGATAAACCTGATCCGATAGGCACATTGCCACCAAAAACCAAATCAAAACCCGGGATTGTATAACCAGCTTTCTGAAGCTGCGCCACCACGCCTAACAGGTAGTTGGCCCAGCCAATTTTGGAGGGGCTGATGCTGCCCAGATCGAATTCAGCGCCTTCCTCCAGGTCGTAGGCATAAGCCCGGAAAGTGTTGGTTTGGTTAGGCGCTAAGGCAAAGTATATTTCTTTATTGATGGCGGCCGGCAACACAAAACCGTTGTTGTAGTCGGTATGTTCGCCAATAAGGTTTACGCGCCCGGGCGAGCGGACAAGCAGAGGCTTTTGCTGGTATAGCTCCTCAAATTTAGCTTTAATATCTTCTATCATCGGGATGAGATTTAAGTGTTACCTGATTTGCTACAGGTCGTATTTCTGCAATTTTATAAAGTTAAGTATAAAGGTGCCGGGCAAACCCGGCGAAACAGCTGCTGTCAGGTGATAAAAGTTTAATGGCTATTACCATTGCAGCACGTATAAAATTAATCAAAGGCAAGATAGAAAAGGAAAAGCTAAACTTAACTTATCAGGAATAAATAATTGGCTCCATTTTCCAAAGTATAAGGCTGATGTTCACGATTCAGGGGCTTAGCTTATTCTGTAGCCAGCGCCTCCACCATGGCAGAACCACTTTTCAAACCGGGTATGCTGGCCGAGATACTAATAGCACCGGGCGATTTACCTGCCCTTATAAGTATAGCAGCTACCGGGTGTGAAGCGGGGTAGCTCAAAGGTAAAAGGCGGGTGCTTCAGGTTGGTGGAGTAGGGGCCGTGGTTGGGTTGCTCCGCTTTAGCAGAAAACCATCAGCGTGTGTAATGCTTGTGGGGCTGTAGTTAGAATTTTCTTCTTTGTTATAGTTCTCCATACATCCCATTTACAACCAGGCCGGTATTTGTAATATAAAGCTGTTTCGATAAAATTTAAATAAGATAATGCTGCACGGCCTGCTTTGCAAAGGAGTTTTTTACTTAATAAAAAGCCTTGGCCGTAACGATAAAGTGCCTCAACTCGTTTTAAAAATTATACCAGAAATTTTAAACAAACTTAATTTAAACAAGGAGAGATAATATGTTTTATCATGTAAAGGACTTACAGTATAATGCCCGGGTGTCGAAGCCTGATCCACGGTTTGCTGCCATGCTGCTGGAGCAGTTTGGGGGAGCAAACGGCGAGTTGGCAGCCGCCATGCAGTATTTCACACAGGCTTTTGCCGCCAAAGATCCTTATCCGGACAAGTATGACATGCTGATGGATATTGCCACCGAGGAATTTAGCCACCTGGAGATTGTAGGAGCTACTATCCAGATGCTGTTAAAAGGCGTGAACGGGGACTTGAAAAATGCGTCCGAGGAGTCTGAAATAATGAAGTTGCTGGATGGAAAAGCATCGAAGGAAGGCGTGATACACGACGGCATGGTTAACCCGCAGTTCTGGGCGCTAACCGGCGGCGGACCAAAAGTAACCAACAGCCAGGGGGTACCCTGGAGTGGTTCGTATGTAAATGCTAACAGCGATCTGACAGTAGACCTGCGCTCTAACATTGCGGCAGAGTCCAGAGCCAAGATTGTTTACGAATACCTGATGCAGTTTACGGACGACCCTTACGTGAAAGAAACACTGAGTTTCCTGATGACGCGCGAGGTGGCCCATTATCAGATGTTTGAGGCAGCCCTGTGTACCATCCAGCCTAACTTCCCGCCGGGGGTTTTACAAGGCGATCCACGCTTCAGCAATAAATACTTTAACCTGTCGAACGGCTCTTCTTTCAGAGGCCCCTGGAACGAGGGCGAAACCATCGGTCAGGGCGAAACCTGGCTCTACATCGAAGATCCGATTAAGCACGTTGTGGAAACCGAAGGTATGACAACGCATGGGCCTCAGGGCACCGACCGCACCATGGAGAGTGTATCTAAAAAAGATAAAGAACTTAGCAAGATCCGAAGCGAGGAAATCAAAAAATCGATGCCTAAGGGTGTGGCGCAATGGAGTACTTATGATAAATAACCTTTAACCAAAGGTTATTATAAAGTGATAAACAGAACAAGAGAATAACTTGAAAAACGAAAATGATTCTCAGGCAGGGTCGGTGCAGATAGAGTTCTACACCGACCCTCTCTGTTGTTGGAGCTGGGCTTTCGAGCCACAGTGGCGCAGGCTGCGCTACGAATTTGCTGGAAGTATAAAATGGCGCTACCGCATGGGCGGTCTTATTCCTAACTGGGATCAGTACAGCGACCCGATGAATATTGTGAACAAACCGCTACAGATGGGCCCCCTCTGGATGGAAGCGAAGTATACCTCCGGAATGCCCATGCAGGACAAAATATGGTTCACCGATCCGCCGGCGTCTTCCTTTCCGGCATGTATTGCCGTTAAAGCGGCCAGCCTGCAGTCGGCGATGGCGGCAGAGCACTACCTGCGGCGCGTGCGGGAGGCCGTTATGCTGCACGGCCACAATATTGCTAAATGGGAGGTGCTGCTGCGGGTGGCGGAAGAGCTGTCCGGAAACTCGCCTGAACTGCTGAATTATGAAGATTTTAAGCGTGATGCCGGCGGAGCAGAGGCTAAAAAAGCCTTTGAAGAAGACTTGCAGAAGGTGCGCTTGCATAATATAAGCCGCTTTCCTACGCTCACCATCAACAAGCCTGACCAGCCGGGCGTAATAATTGTTGGCTACCGCCCCTACGACGCTTTGGTAGCCGCCCTGAAGCAGGTGGCCCCGGAACTGGAGCCGGTGCAACAAGCCACAGATGCCGAAAGCTACCGCCGGTTTTGGCCAGACGCTACAGATCGGGAGGTGCAGGAAGTTCTGGGTCAGGAGCAGCAGATTCCGGTGCATACTTCCGCTGAAAGCAAGCCTGGCACAAAGTCCGCTTAATTGCTGAAAAATTTATCTAAAGACCTGGCAGCGTGCGCAGCTCCTGCAAGTATCTGAATCTTAGGTTTGTTTGATTAATCATGATTGGCATGATTATCAGAAGGCGTGCGTGTAGCTTTAGAAAACGCTATGGTTATTTGCTTTGCCGCCTGAAGTATAGCCACCCCGAAGCGTTTCGGGGAAACTACGTACAACGAGGAAATCAGATTAATCATTCAATCATGATTAATCAAAGGTTCAGACAATAACGCTATGGCAGGCAAGTAAAATCAAGTTACAAAATGTTGTGTCTCTACACGCTTAATGCACGTTGAGGTGGGAGTAGCGGGCAATGGCAGTTATCAGCGGCATAGCTTCTGATGATGATGTATTACTTACTGCTAAAAATTGCTACATTCGCCTGTCCATAGCAACAGCATTCTCTGCAGAGGTATTATGAGCAAACTAAACCGATACCAGCTCGCTTTTTTCAAATGGCGCCGGAGGCAGAGTAACAACCGCATCCTCCCTTTTATACTTAGTGTAGTGGTCGGGCTAATTGTAGGGCTCTCGGCCATACTTATCAAAACAATCATCTTTTACTTTGAGCAGTACGCAGTATACTTTGCCCCCCAACTGCTATATTTTCTGCTGCCCCTCGTTGGCTTCTTGCTGGTTACCTTTCTTAACCGCAACGTGTTCAGCAAAACAGCTCATTTCAACGGGGCGCGCAGCGTGATAGAGGCAATTGAGAAAAAATCTTCTATAATTAAGCTCCGGCTGGTTTATTCCAAATTTGTTACCACGGGACTTACCATCGGCTTTGGCGGCAGTTCGGGCGTGGAGGCTGCTATTATTACTAACGGCGGCGCAGTAGGATCTAACATAGGCCGGATTCTGGGACTGGGCTACCGGCTGCGCACTCTGCTGGTTGGTTGCGGCGTAGCAGCAGGTATTTCGGCGGTATATAATGCCCCAATGGGCGGCTTTATCTTTGCTCTGGAAACCATACTTCCAGAGTTTACGCCTACCTTACTGATTCCGCTGCTGGTGGCGGCAGCTACCGGTAAAATTCTGTTTGAGTTTATTATGGGGCAAAAGCTTCGGTTTGAGGCACCGCTCACTGATTTTGCCTATGAGCAGATTCCAATGGTAATATTACTTGGGGTGCTGGGATGGCTGATGTCCGGCTACCTGCTGCGCACCTATAGTTTCTGCTTCCGTTATCTTTCTAAAATCAAAAATGAATACCTGCGCGCTTTAACGGGCGGTATTGCGCTGGGGAGCATCATCTTTCTGCTGCCGCCTATGTATGGCGAGGGTTATGTAAGTATAGATGCCCTGCTGAAGTCGGAGGAGCGCTCACTGCTTTTTAATTCGCCGCTGGCGGCACTGCCTAACACCACCTGGCTCACGCTTGCTTACTTTTTCCTGATAACATTAGCCAAACCCCTAAGCACAGGTATTTGTGTAAACTCGGGCGGGGAAGGCGGTTATTTTGCGCCATCTATCATTACGGGCGGCTTTATGGGTTTTTTTTTCTATAAACTGGCAGTGCTTGCATTGCCGGATTATGGGCTCAACCAGGCCACGTACATGTTTTTGGGTATGGCCAGTATCTTCGCTTGTATTATGAACGCGCCGGTAACGGCCATATTCCTGGTGGCAGAAATTACGCAAAGTTATCAGTTGTTTGTGCCGCTGATGCTGGTATGCGCTGTTTCTTACTTCCTGAAATATTATTTTGAGAACCTGCGCAAGAACGTGGAACAGCCAAAAGGGCAAGGCAAAGCATTCCGGGTAGACCGGATTTTGCTGAACCAGTTAAGTATAAAAGCACTGGTAGAGGAGGACGGCCTGCCGGTGCAGGAAGACACTACCTTTAGGACTGTGGTAGAGAATTTTTCAACCTCCAACAGAGATGTGCAGCAGGTACTCGACACACATGGAAACCTGAGAGGAATCATCTCCCTGAGCGACTTCCGCAAGCGGATTGGCGACATTTCTAACTACGACACCATACTTGCACGCGACCTGATGCATCCACCTTCCATTACCGTGGATATTGATGAACCAGCCTCCGAAGTGCTGGATAAGTTTGATGCCTGTAAGCTATGGTCTTTGCCTGTGGTGCGGAACGGCAAGTTTAAAGGTTTTATCTCTAAAAACAGGCTCCTGACGCAGTACCGGAACGAGTTGACCCGTGTAAACCGCTTTTTCTGACAGCGCCACTGCAGATTTAAAATTATCGCTTTGGAACAAGTATAAAGTATAGCTTTACCGCTTTGGCCTTTTACTGCTTATAAACTGTTTGTCTGCTACAACTGCTAAGCGTGCTTTTTTAGGGCTTGTATAGTTATATCACTTAGGGGTTTCTCCAGAAAATCTGTAATAAGTTCATACTTTTCGGCTTGCTTTGCTTCTTGGGTATCTATGGAGGAGGTAAGTATAAAAATACGGGTGCTGCCAATAATCTGCTGTTCATAAGGAGCCAGGGCATCCAGAAATTCCCAGCCGCTCATCAGGGGCATGTTCAGGTCAAGAAATATAATTTCTGGTAGTGGGTTTGGCGAGGTGCCGTTTAAGCTTGCCAGTAAGGCATCAATAGCATCTCTGGTATTCATAAAGCTCAGGTAGTCCCGGGCAAATTCTTCCATCGCCAGCGTTGTCTCTGTCAGGAAGATGCTCACCTCATCATCATCCACTATAAAAACTCTGTTATACATGTGTTGCGCCTAAGTATAATATCAATGTTGTGCCTTTGTAAGAATATCTTTTAAAAAATACTTTCCTGCCCAATCTGACTGGGTTTTAAAAAGGAAATAGCCCGCTGCAATTTGAAATTGAATTATAATGGAACCAGATCAAAATATAATATCTTAAAACTCTGCTTCTGATGTTACGCCGGATACTTTGCCTTGTTCTTCCAGAAGCTTCAGATCTTGTTTCAAAAACTTTTTGTTGCGTTTGGTTAGGCTTTCGGGGTCCAGACCGGAAAGATCAGGGCGGCCGGCGTTTATCCAGGCTGTGTACCAGTAATTTGCCGTTTCGGCAATGGCCAGCCGCATCTGGCGTTCTACCATACCGCGCAGGCGCTTGTGGTACTCAGTAGCGTAGGCTTGTGTATGCGACGGCTGATTATACTTGTTTTTGGCCACTGCACCCACCGAATCTTTGTTGTAAATCTGTGCTTCGGGATAGGTATTTTTTAATTGTAGTTCCACCTGCAACAGCGAGTCTGCCAAACGGTTGCTATGCGCGATGATGTTCCAGGTTTCAGTGGTGATGTCTTCGATATAGCGGGCTTTACTTACGTTCAAGTTGTAAGAGTTGCCAAACATCTCCGGCAACTGCGACTCCCAGAAAGCATGAATGCCACGCTGGTTGGTAGCTTGCCCGTCGTGGTTGATGGAAGTGTGGAGCGGCATGTGTGCATCGGCAATATAGTGGCCCAAATCAGCTGCTAAGAATAGGATTTCCGATTTTCGCTTTGCCTTAAATGCCTGCGTAAGCTTTTCCGTCATTTCCTGGATGTACCAGGGCAGAATGCCCTTATCCAGTAGGGTTGGGGCATCGAATTGCGCTTTGGCTGCCTCTGCGGTTTTAGGCAGGTTTTGCAACGGGTTATCGCCATAGGCTTCCAAATCGATAAAGTGGCGGTTAAACTCGGCTTTATCGTTGATGGTATACTTGCGCAGATCGGGTACAACAGCTTCCTCGGTTATAAAATCAAGGTGATTATAGAAGAAAGTGCGCACTGGCTCAGGCAGGGCAAATACGGCGGCGCGGTTGATGTGCTGATGCCCCCAAGCCCCCCACGCAAATAGCGCAGGTACAGCAACAAGCAGCGCAAAAGCAGTAAGAATAATTTTTTTGAACATAAATTACTTCATGTATGAAGGAGTGCTGACGATTGTGTAGTATAATGGATTGCCGGAGAAACGTAAAGGCCCAAACAAGCTACGCCATACTTCTCAGGATACAGCCAGTAAAGGTAATTCCTGCTACAGCTTTATGCAAATTTATACTTTACTACTGAAGTATGTTGTCCATCAGCGTACCACTTGTAAAAGCTTGTGTTTATAAGTGGTTTTATACTTGTCATACTTGCTTCTTGCCTTGTCACCATTGCCGGCTTTGCTATCTATACTTCACATGCATACTTCAGCAAATCAAAAAAGCCACTCTGAGAGAGCGGCTTTTTCGGCGGCAGCGCGATACTTTTTATGTCTATCTTACAACTCTCTCGTCGTTAGGAGTTTCATTGGCGTTTACCCGAACGTCCCGGTTTGGAGTTGGAGTCTGATGCACTTTTTCATTGTCATTAGCGGCAGTCGAAATTTCGTTCGTAACTTCTTTGGCGGCATTCTTAAATTCATTAATACCTTTCCCTAAGCCTCTCGCGAGTTCAGGAATTCGTTTTGCGCCGAACAGCAGCAGGATAACAATCAGGATCAAGAGAATCTCTGAACCTCCTAAATCGCCGATAAAAGCTAAAATGTTGGTGATAACCATGGCTTTATATTTTAAATGGACCGCTACAAAGGTAGATGTAATTTAAATTAAATGCTGCAAAATAAGTTGGGCTAATTATTCGATTTTCACTTTTCTGACACCTGAATGATAGCATAGGTTTTGGGCAGGCTTAATTTAATTGTTTACCCTACTGCCTTTCTTAATCGATCTACCCACAAAATGATGTTACCAGACAACTAACCGGCAGCATTTAAGTTAAATATATAACTTTTTAATATTTATTGTAGTAGGTATGAATATTATGATTTTAATAATTTTTATTAAAATCATAATATTCATACCTTGGTGGCGATAACATGAATTATGTTTCAAATCCATAAACATATAATAACAGAGATGTATTTTATCAAAAATTATTATCTAACTCCTGCATTATGAATCTACTCTTTACAAAAAATTATTTAGGGAAGCACCTTTTGCATTTTGGCTTGCTCCTCATCCTGCTGCTATATATACCGGCCGCCTCTGCGCAAAGCTTTAATTTTTCGCCGAGCAGCCTCAAAGGCACTTCTCTGGCTAACCCAACTTCTTTGCAATTTGGTCCGGATGGTCGTCTTTATGTGGCGCAGCAGAACGGGATTATCAAAGCATTTTCTATTAAAAGGAATGGCAAAAGCGACTATGCAGTAACGGCTACCGAAACGATAAGCCTTATCAACCAGATTCCCAATCACAACGATAACGGCGCGCTAAATACCAGTGTTATACAGCGGCAGGTAACGGGTATTCTGCTGGATGGCACTGCCGCGAAGCCTGTTCTTTATGTTACATCAAGCGACAGCCGCATGGGCGGCCCGTCAGGAGACTTAAATCTGGACACCAACTCAGGCATTATTTCCAGGCTGAGCTGGACGGGAAGCGCCTGGGACAAAGTGGATTTGGTGCGCGGCTTACCCCGTTCAGAAGAAAACCATGCTACAAACGGCATGCAGCTGGACAAGCAAAACAACATATTATATGTGGCTGTCGGCGGGTTTACCAATGCGGGGTCACCTTCTATCAACTTCGCCTATATAACTGAATATGCACTCTCAGCGGCAATTTTGTCTGTTGATTTAGGTAAGATAAATGCACTGCCGACCTTAGGCAGCGGCAATACCAAATACAAGTATAACCTGCCTACGCTGGATGATCCTACCAGAGCAAATAAAACTGATGGCTCGGACCCTAATGATCCATTTGGAGGAAACGACGGCTTAAACCAGGCAAAAATTGTAGCCGGAGGCCCGGTGCAGGTATATTCATCAGGTTACCGCAATCCGTATGATTTGGTGATTACCAAAACTCCCGGCAAAGCCCGGCGCATGTATACTGTAGACAACGGCGCCAACCAGGGCTGGGGAGGTTATCCGGACAAGGAAGGTACACAGGGCAGTGCAACGAACAAATATGTATCAGGTGAACCTGGCTCCAGCGGAACCGGAATAAACGAACCGCAGGTAAACAATCTAGACAATTTTCATTATATCGGCAACATCGATACATATAAACCGGGAAGTATGTATGCAGGTCATCCCAATCCCGTTAGGGCTAATCCGGCCGGAGCAGGTTTATACACCCGATCCGGCTCCACGGGCGTATGGCGAAGTAGCAAAACTGGCACAAACCCTCTCCCGGCAGACTGGCCGCCACTCCCGCTAAGTATGGCCAAAAGCATTGAAGGCGACTATCAAAGTGCGGGTGAAGCAGATAATTCGCTGCTTACCTTTACTTACTCAACCAACGGTATGGCAGAGTATACGGCATCTAATTTCAATAATGCACTTAAGGGAAACCTGCTGGTAACCAGTTATAACGGTGAGATTTATAGAATAAAACTAAATGATGCCGGTACCGCTGTTCTTAACAGCAAAGGCAGCAAACGACTGAACCAGGATCAGCCATTTGCTTCTAACTTCGGGGCGCAGCCGCTGGATATTGTGGCGCAGGCTGATAATGATGTTTTTGCCGGATCTGTGTGGGTTGCCACCTATGGGGCCAATGGTATTACAATTTTTGAACCATCAGACTTTGGCGCATGTGGCGGGCAGTATAGTACCAGTATAGATGATGATGGCGATGGATATTCTAATGCAGATGAAATAGACAACAAGACTGATCCCTGTTCCGCCTCAAGCAAACCCGCAGATTTTGACAAAGATTTGCTGTCCGATTTAAAGGATACCGATGATGATGATGATAAACTTCCGGATAACACCGACTATTTTGTGCTGGATGCCCAGAACGGATTAGCTACCAGGTTACCGGTAATGTATGATATGTTTAACAACAACCCCGGAACTGGCTTTTTTGGGCTGGGTTTTACGGGCCTGATGAGCAACAAGAAAGCTGATAATAACTACCACAATCAGTTTGAGGAAAACAACCTGATTGCAGGCGGCACTGCAGGTGCATTTTCTATAGTTGCGGTTTCAGCAGGTGACGCCCTGGCGAGCGGAAACAACCAGAAAAATGCCTTTCAGTTTGGGATAAATGTATCGTCGGGCACAGGTCCCTTTACAGTAAAAGCCCGTATGTCAGGCACTTTTTTTAATAATCAGACACCTCAGAATAACCAGGCGCAGGGAATCTATATCGGTACCGGAGATCAGGATAATTACCTGAAGATTGTGTTGAATGCCAATGGCGGATCAGGTGGTATACAAGTAGTATATGAAAGCGCCGGTGTGGCCACCAGTAAACAATATGCGCTCTCAGGCGGCATTCCTTCCGCCACGCTTGATTTATATTTAGCCATAAATCCGAAAACAGGTACCGTGCAGCCAAAGTATGCCCGAAACGGAGGAACAGCCATCAGTGTTGGTTCGCCTATCCAGTTAAAAGGTGCTTTGCTGAGTGCTTTACAGGGAGCGCCTGCCCTGGCCGTAGGGATGATCGCTACGTCGCGGAGCGCCTCTCCTTTTACCGCTACCTGGGATTATATCAACGTAACAAATGATGCTGTAACAGCCACAGGCGATTGGGCAACGATAACGCCTGCCAGCGGCAAACCCATCGGGCGGGAGGAGAATGGTTATGTACAAGCCGGCAATAAATTTTATCTGATAGGAGGCAGGGGCATCAAGCCCGTGCAGGTATATGACCCAGCCACCAAAACGTGGGTAAACAAAGCCAATACACCCATTGAGTTGCATCATTTTCAGGCTATTACCTACGAAGGATTGATATACGTAATCGGCGCTTTTACAGGTTCTTATCCATCCGAAACGCCTGTTCCGAACATTTACATCTATAATCCACTTACTGATAAATGGTATAAAGGTCCGGCCATTCCTACTGCGCGCCGCAGGGGAGCAGCCGGTGCCGTGCTCCGCAATGGTAAAATTTACCTGGCCGGAGGCATTACGAATGGCCATAAGTCGGGTTTTGTGAACTGGTTTGACGAGTACGACCCGGCAACTAATACCTGGAAAACGCTGCCTAATGCGCCTCGCACCCGCGACCATTTTCAGGCAGCCATCATCAACAGCAAACTATACCTTGCCAGCGGACGTCGCACCTCGTACAGTACCGGGCAAACTTTTAGCCTTACTATACCTGAAGTAGATGTATATGATTTTGTAACGGGAAGCTGGAAGACGTTGCCTAGCAGCAGTAACCTGCCCACGAAGCGGGCAGGCGCTTCTACGGTGGTGCTCGGCGACGAGCTTGTTGTTGTAGGCGGCGAAAGTACACAGCCTGCGGGGCACCGTGAGGCAGAGGCTCTGGATGTGAAAACAAATACCTGGCGAAAGCTGGCTAATTTAGATCAAGGGCGGCATGGCACACAGGCCATTGAAAGCAACAATGGCCTGTACATCGTGTCAGGAGCAGGCAACCAAGGTGGTAGTCCGCTCCTGAGCTCGCAGGAATCTTTTTATCTTTATAGTCCAACTGCACCAACCGCTGTAGCGATGTCGCAGGGCCAGCTCAAAATGGCTGCAAGTATAGATTTCGGTCAGGTAGCTGTAAATGCCAGCACTAGTAAATCCATTGTCTTAACCAACACATCCGGAAGTCAGGCCATACTTGTCTCTTCTATTACCATCTCCGGTGCAGGTTCCTTTTCTTATAGTGCGCCGCATGCGCTTCCGTTTGTAGTACCCGCCGGCGCAAGTATAAACCTGAATTTAAAATTTAGTCCGGCTGCAGCAGGTGCACAAACCGCTACCCTGACCATAAATCATTCTGGGCAGGGCGGCAAAACTACCGGCTCGCTCAGCGGCTCTACAAACGGAACTCCGTCGGTTGCCTCTTTGTATCAACTGAATGCCGGCGGATCAGAGGTAACACTGGGCGGTAAAAACTGGGCGGCAGATAAATACTTCACCGGAGGAAAGGTCTACTCCAATCTTAAAATCAATGCTATCGCTAATACCACTTCTGATGAGCTGTATAAAACAGAACGCAGTTCCGCCACCCCATTTGGGTATGGTTTTCCGGTTAAGAATGGCAACTATAGCGTAAAGCTGCATTTTGCCGAAATATACTGGGGCGCTACGGGCGGTGGTTCCGGGGGCGTAGGCAAACGTGTCTTTAGCGTAAACCTAGAGGGAGGAACTGTTGAATTGCCAGATTTCGATATTTATAAAGAGGTAGGAGCGATGGCGGCACTCGTTAAATCGTTTAACGTGGCAATAACTGACGGCATCCTGAATATTGATTTTACAGTAAAAGTAGATCAACCCAAAATTTCGGCTATTGAGATTATTCCACTGGCGGATAACAATCCAACGCCGGAGGATGGCCAGCTGGTGACTAGCCTGACGCTGGTTAATGCGGACAATAACCAGGACCTGCAGACGCTCACCAATGGCAGCACGCTGAACCTGGCTACTTTGCCAACTAAAAACCTGAACATCCGGGCTAACACCAATCCGGCCACCGTGGGCAGCGTGAAGTTTAGCTTAAGCGGCACCCAGAGCAAGAGCGTTACCGAGAGCGGCAAACCTTATGCCCTGTTCGGCGACGATACCAAAGGCGATTACTACGCTTGGACGCCTGTTGCCGGCAGCTATACTTTAAAAGCTGTGCCTTATACAGCCTCTAAAGGCACAGGTACGGCAGGCATAGCTCTTGCAGTTAATTTTACAGTAGTGAATGGTATATCTAACGAAAGTGGATCATTAATCACAAACATTGCTGCTGCCAGTGGCCGCAGCTACAAGCTGGCAGAACTGACAGCGGGCGAAAAGATGTATACCGACCGCAGCTATCAAATTACAAAAGTACCTGCTTTTCTACAATATGCCTCCTTTATTCAGCCGGCCAACGATGATAAATGGAGCACGAGCACGTCGCTGCTTTCTTTTGAACTGTCGGAGAAAGCTACCGTGTATGTGGCTTACGACCCGCGCGGCACCACGCTGCCCAACTGGCTGAGCGGCTGGCAAAAGCTCACCGACAGACTGGGTGTTGCTGATTCTAAAATCAGCAGCATGAACCTTTACAGCAAGACCTTTGCTGCCGGAAAAGTGACCTTGGGCGGTAACATGGCCAGCCCGGCTAAAGCTGCCGAAACAGGTTACCTTACCATCGCCGTGCCCGCCAGTCAGGCTTTTACAGCTACCCAGACAGGAGTAGCAGCATTGATTAAGGATGAACAGCAAGGTATAAGCCTGCGTGTATTTCCTAATCCAAACACAGGTGATAAAATGCAGATGGAGGCGGAAGGATTTTCGGCTCAGGAAACGGTATCGATAACCATATATGATGTGTTAGGACGGGAGGTGCAGCGTTTGACAGTCTCCACAGATGTGCAGGGCGGGCTAAGTATAGAAGTGCCATTTAACAAACAGATGAGCCGGGGCGTATACTTTGTTAATACATATGCAGCCTCTGGCCAGGCCCAGACCAAACTGTCAGTCCGGTAACTGCAGGGTTTATTTGGAAAAAACTGAGCCAAGGGAGGTAGAAATAGGCGGTCTCCCTTGGCTCAGTAAATTGCTTTATTACTTCGTTTGAAAACATAATATTGAATAATTGGAAAGATGGTAGTTAAGCTTGTTTAATTTAACAGCAGCTAGAATGCAATTCACAGCCGCCACGGCCTGAATCAGAAAATTTATGAAGTAAACGGAAACAGTCATTCTATGAACAAAGACTAACAAGAAGCACTATAAACTTGACTTTAAGTTATTAAAGTACATTCACCATATTTATCCGGTCATTTGCTTAGCTTAAAGTGCTCTTAAAAGAAAATATCTTAAATTTTAAATTTGCAAGACACTACAGGAAAAGCACTTTGGTATATTTATCGTATTAAATACAATCAAGAAAAATTTTTATTGTAACAGGATATAGAAGACATTCGTCTTACTGAAACTTATGCGTACCAATTTAAAAAATTAAAGATTTAGACATGAGAAAAAATCTACAAAAGACAATGCAGTCAGATAAAATTAATGATGAGAAATTTTCAGGGTTCTTTAAATCACTCCGGAATAACCTACATAAGCAGAAGCGAGCTTGCCTGCTGCTATTCATCATATCATTTATAAGTTTGCCCGGCTGGGGAGCTAGTTTTACAGCTGTGCCGGACCCAAACCTAACGCCTTACCCGCTGAAGCCTTATGGTACAGATGGCTTAGCCTATAAAGTATCAGCACCAGTTGCAAGCGCCGGAAACGCACCCTCATTTCAGCGGGCAAATTATACTTTTGCTGTTTCCGATAATGCGGCCTTAGCTACATCTGTTGGCAAAGTGGCAGCCCCGGACCCTGATGGAGGCTCTGTAAAATATACCATCACAACAGGTAACACAAATAGTACCTTTGCTTTAAACAGTACAACAGGTACTATTTCCCTGGCCAAGTATCTGAATTTCCACCTGCAAAATCATTTTACTTTAACAGTAAAAGCAACTGATGCAGAGGGCCTCACTGATGTGGTGACTGTTGTTGTTACAGTTAGTGCCGGAACTCCGGTTTCTGATTTTACCAGTATACAATGGGGCACAGCTGCCAGTCAGCTAATTGGAACGCATGAGGTGCATGGAACTGCAGTAAACGGCAAGCTTTATATTTTCGGAGGATACGATGTCCAGAAACAACCGGACTGGACACCAACAAAAAGGGCTTATGTATATGATCCGGCCACAAACAAGTGGAGCCCTATTGCCGACCTGCCACATACACCACGAGGCTCAAACTTTGGAGGTATAACGCACGAAGGACTTGCAACAGATGGCACAGACATATACTTTGCAGGCGGTTATACTGCAAAATCAAGCGGTAGCGGGCAGATATTTGGCACCAAACAGGTATGGAAATACAATGTTGCCAGCAACACCTATACCGCTCTTCCCAATCTTCCGAAGGAGTTGGCGGCAGGCCAGATGCAGTATCTACAAGGCAAGCTTCACTATGCAGGTGGGGCAAACTTAGCACGCGCGGACATTGCTGACCATTACGTGCTAGATCTGGACAACCTTTCTGCGGGTTGGAAAGCATTAGCACCACTTTCAAACCCACGTAATCATCCTGGCTCGACTGTATATGAAGGCAAGCTATACTATATTGGCGGTGCACACCATCAGGATAATGCTACTGTTGCGCAGAAAACCGTTGAAGTGTTTGATCCGGAAAAGAATGTGTGGGCTAAGGTAGCAGATATGTCAGTAGGGCGGGATCATATATCCTCGTCTGTTTTTGTAATGGGAAATCGCATTATTGTAATCGGCGGAGAAACATCACATAATGTTAAGTCAAAATTAGTTTCAGCTTACAATCCTGCCAGCAATACCTGGACGGAACTAACACCTTTGCCTGCAACGACTTCTGCCGGAGTAGGTGTGGTATTAAATGGCTCCATCTATTATACCGGCGGCAACTTTTCTAAAACCAACCGCAAAGGAATACCAGCAATATCTGAACCTGACAACAGCCAGCAGGTGGCTAGCCTGACACTGGTGAATGCGGACAACAACCAGGACCTGCAGACGCTCACCAATGGCAGCACGCTGAACCTGGCTACTTTGCCAACTAAAAACCTGAACATCCGGGCTAACACCAATCCGGCCACCGTGGGCAGCGTGAAGTTTAGCTTAAGCGGCACCCAGAGCAAGAGCGTTACCGAGAGCGGCAAACCTTATGCCCTGTTCGGCGACGATACCAAAGGCGATTACTACGCTTGGACGCCTGCTGCCGGCAGCTATACTTTAAAAGCTGTGCCTTATACAGCCTCTAAAGGCACAGGTACGGCAGGCACAGCTCTTGCAGTTAATTTTACAGTAGTAAACCAGGCTCCTGAAAGTAACCAGGCACTGATAAGCAATATTTCGGCCAGCAGTGGCAATAGGTATGTGGTTACGGATTTGGCAGCAGGCAAGCTCATGTATACCGACCGCACCTATAAAATCACATCGGTACCATCGTCGCTGGCAGATGCGTCGCTGATTCAGACGGCCAACGATGATAAATGGAGCACCAGTTCCTCATTGCTCAGCTTCAATCTTTCACAAACAGCCACAGTATATGTGGCTTATGACCCGCGGGCCACGGCGCTGCCAAGCTGGCTGAGTGGCTGGCAGAAAAGCAGTGACAAGCTCGGGGTGAATGATTCTAAAATCAGCAGCATGAACCTCTACAGCAAGACCTTTGAAGCTGGCAAAGTGACCTTGGGCGGTAACATGGCCAGCCCGGCTAAAGGCGCTGAGAATAATTACCTCGTGATGGCTAAGCTATCTTCTTCAACTTCTGCCTCTCTGATATCAAACATTGCTGCTGCCAGTGGCCGCAGCTACAAGCTGGCAGAACTGACAGCGGGCGAAAAGATGTATACCGACCGCAGCTATCAAATTACAAAAGTACCTGCTTTTCTACAATATGCCTCCTTTATTCAGCCGGCCAACGATGATAAATGGAGCACGAGCACGTCGCTGCTTTCTTTTGAACTGTCGGAGAAAGCTACCGTGTATGTGGCTTACGACCCGCGCGGCACCACGCTGCCCAACTGGCTGAGTGGCTGGCAAAAGCTCACCGACAGACTGGATGTTGATGATTCTAAAATCAGCAGCATGAACCTCTACAGCAAGACCTTTGCTGCCGGGAAAGTGACCTTGGGCGGCAACATGGCCAGCCCGGCTAAAGCTGCCGAAACAGGTTACCTTACCATCGCCGTTGCGGCTGGACAAAATCTGGCCGCCACACAAGTTTCAGCAGCGGTAGCTAGTTATAAAGAACAGATAAACCTGCGCGTGTTTCCTAATCCAAATACTGGAGGTAAGGTCTGTATAGAAGTAGAAAATCTTGCGGCACACGAAACCGTGGTTATAACATTGTACGACATGTTGGGCCATGCAATAATTTCTAAAACTACAATGACTAATGAGCAGGGAAAGGCGGGTGCTGAAATTCTTATTGACGGCCAAATGAAGCAAGGTATTTACCTCATTAAAGCTTACGCCCCTTCAGGTAAAATTGAATCTAAATTGGTGGTGCAATAACAATAAATTTTTCAAATATGAGAAGTACTTAGGAAGATAACCTATCTCTAAGCACTTCTCATACTTGAAATTCTAATACAAGATTGAGTAAAAGTTGGTTATAATTAATACAAACCTTTGTATTCCTTTTGTAAGAAAACTTGCCAATGAATTAGGCTACATTATGTATGGAAAGTTAAGAAAACAGAGCTGCCGCTATATTATAGAGCATGATTTTGATCTTGTTTAAACTGTGAATTTTAGTAGAATTTCAGAAGAATTAAATATAATAATTTGTTGTTCAGAATCCGAAATTCAGGCATACTTAAACCCTTTTCTGCTTATAGAAAAAAATATTATAAAATTATTGCAATTATAGGTATACATTAGCGAAATTTGCCGTATATATGGTTTGTGCATAATTGTGCTATACAATTGCGTCGTAAATTTATACATCAATTTATTTAAAATAGCTAAATGATATAAAAATTTAAGTTAATATGTGTATTTAAATATACTTTTAGAAGTATAAGACTACCATTATTTTAGAACATAACGTTACATTTTTTTGTGGCGAAATATCAAATTTAAATCTCACAACGAGTAAATATGACAAAGATTTATACTTCTAGTTCCTACAATCTCAAGGCATTAGGAATGCTTATCATGGGATTGATAGCAGGCTTACAGTTTTTTTCGCTGGCTTTTGCACCAACAGCTGCTGCAAACGGCATGAAGTTTGAAAAAAACAATAACCTTAAAACGATAACTGCACGACCTGCCGAGGCAGCAGCTGTTCTGGTTACCAATATATCAGCGGGCAGTGGCAAATCATATGTGCTGACTGATTTAGCGGTTGGGAAGCTTATGTATACCGACCGGACCTACAAAATAACTTCGGTACCGTCTGCGCTGGCTGACGCTTCACTCATCCAGACAGCCAACGATGATAAATTTAACACCAGTTCCTCATTGCTTTCCTTCGATCTGGCACAGCAGGCTACAGTATATATAGCTTTAGATCCACGGGCTACAGTGTTGCCAGCCTGGCTGAGCGGCTGGGAGAAGAGTGCTGATAAGGTAGGCGTGAATGATTCCAAAATAAGCAGCATGAACGTTTTTAGTAAAACCTTTACTGCAGGTAAAGTAACTTTGGGTGGCAACATGGCCAGCCCGGCAGCAGGTTCCGAGACTAATTATCTGGTAATGGCTAAGGTAGCCGCGGTGACGCCTGCATCTACAGCATTAGTAAGCAGCGTGTCTGTCAGCACCGGTAAGAGCTATACAGTCATTGATTTGGCTATAGGCAAGCTTATGTACATCGACCGCAGCTACAAAATTACGGCTGTGCCTTCCTCTCTGGCAGGCGCATCGCTGATTCAGACAGCCAATGACGACAAGTTTAACACCAGCAGCTCATTCATTACTTTTAACCTGTCCCAAACTGCTACGGTGTATGTAGCTTATGACCCACGGGCTACAACTCTGCCAAGCTGGCTTAGTAGCTGGCAGAAGCTTACCGACAGGCTGGGTGTGGATGACTCGCAGATTAGCAACTTGAACTTGTATAGCAAATCTTTCCCGGCTGGCAAAGTGAGCCTGGGCGGTAACATGGCCAGTCCGGCAAAAGGCGCAGCGAACAATTATCTTGTTGTAGCTAAGCAGACTGATATACCTCCTGCTTCATCTTCAGAAGTAAAGGTGAACTTTCAGCTGTCTTCCACATCCACGCCTTCGAGTTATACAGCGGATGCCGGACAAGCTTATAGTGCCGCACGCGGCTACGGCTGGCTGGATGCAACTACCGGACAGCCAAAAGATATAACTGCCAGCATGCGTCAGCGCTCCGGCACAGATGAACTACGCCTGCGTACTTTCGCGCAAATGCAAGACACGCCGAGCAGTTGGGAGTATGTGCTGCCAAATGGAGTGTATAATGTAACAGTAAGCGCCGGAGACCCAAGCTACTTCGACAGCAAACATCAGGTGAATGTGGAAGGCATGCCGGCCATTTCAGGTTTTGTGCCAACTAAATCACAGAAATTCCGCACCGGCACTGTAACAGTAGAGGTGAAAGACGGTAAGCTTACAATAAACGCTGCTGGCGGACAAAACACCAAGCTCAACTATGCCCTCATCAGCCCGTCCACAGCTAGTGGCGATAATATTGCGCCTGTTGCTTCGGTTAAATTATCCGGAACATTGCAATCTGAAGGTATATATCAAAATGAGGTATTGGTGACTATCAATGCATCAGATACGGGCGGTTCAGGTCTGGCATCTGTGCAATACAGCCTTAACAGCGGCGCCTATACAGCTTATTCTTCTCCAATCAGAATCACGGCCGTTGGGGATTACACAATTCGTGCAAAAGCGACAGACGGCAGCGGTAACGTAACCGTAACAGATCTTTCTGATTTCAGTGTCAGAAAAGCTTCTGCAAGCAATACATATATGTTTTTGGAGAACGCCGACAAATTTCCAGGGTTAGATGAAATGACCTTTTCTCTTATCCAGATACCATGGAGACGTAGCACGAGTACAGCTTACAATGCTAACCACAATCAGGTAAAACTGAAAATCAGCAATAAAGGCAAAGGAACACTCATTGTAAATAACCTGGAGCTGTCTAATAGCAATGCCTGGAAGATTGCATCCTTAAACGGGGCAGCTTATGATGCATCTGCCGGAACATCTATTAGTATTGCAGCAGGAGGATCGGCAGTGGCTGTAGTAGAGTTTATTGCTAAGGATCAGGCTACGCGGGTGAAGGTGCTTAACGATACGCTTTATATTCACTCAAACGATGATCTGGCTCCTTATAAAAAGGTTGTATTACACGGTCTCTGGCAAAAAGCAGGAGAGGACAAAAATGAACCTAATGCGCAAGAGATCATTAATGCCTTTGGTTTTAAAACCAGAACTGGTTATAACCATGACGATGGTAGTATAAATGGTAGCAGCGTAGTGCCTAATTCTGATGAAATATTAGCTCCTTTCTTTATAAAAGCAGATCCAAGCAAGCCGGTGTCTGTTGTTCAGATGGCCGCTTACCATAATTGCTGCGGAGCCACCGAAAAGTTCCAATGGTACAATAAGAATTCAACAACGTTAACAACATTGTTTACACACAACGCGCTGGACGGGCAATCGCTGCTCCCTCGTAAGAGCGGTTCGAGCACGGTACTGGCACAGGGTACATTCAACCCTTCCGGCGCCTTTGGTATCAAGGCAGGATCTGCTTATTCAGACAGGACACGAAACTCTGAGGGTAAAATAGGCATGCGTATCTGGAAAGCAGTGGACGTTAAGGGTAGCGTAATTCCGAACGCTTATATTGTTGGCGGCGATTACCTAGGTACTACCTATACTAATTACGACTATCAGGACAATGTTTATTATATTAGTAATGTAAGACCGGAAACGGGCTCTGCCAATTACTCAGAGCTTGCTGCGGCGCCATCAGCGGTCTATTTTGATGGGCTACAGACAGGAAGCAGTAAAACCACCAGCGTCAGCCTAAGTAACTTAGGCGAGATGTATGGCAGCGGCAATGATCCGGCCATCCAGATAAAGGGAGTTGAGTTAATTGGACCTGACTATGATGAGTTCTCGGTAACAATGCCATCAGCTACTGTTTTGTCCGCTCAGGCTTCTACCAATATCTCAGTTAAATTTAACCCCAAAACGCTGGGTATAAAAAATGCAGCTTTACTGGTGCATTATAACAGTGGGGCTTCGCCGCTCCGCATACCGCTCTATGGAATAGCCAATACCAGCAGTTCTACCATTTCAGTAGTAAAACGCATCAAAGGTGCTGCTGATAACAGCATAACTATAAAGGGCAAGGTTTGGGAAGCGGATGTAAATTATCGCAAAGGGTCCATTAAACTGGATAAGCAGGTTGTAACTACACCAATAGCATCAACAGATGAAGATGTGCTGTATCAGTCATATCTTTCTGCGGCCACTGATGGGGCTGAGACACGATTTGATGTACCGCTGGCTAATGGAAATTATATGGTGCGCTTACATTTTGTGGAGAACTATTTCTCAACCACTGGTGCCAGGGTATTTAATACCACTATAGAGAACACGCTGCGGCTTGCTAATTTCGATATTTACCGGGAAGTCGGATATAGGGCTGCTTTGGTGAAAGACTTTGAAGTGAATGTAACGGATGGTGTTCTGAACTTTAAGTTTAACCCGACAGCAAACCGTGTAGCGTTAGCCGGTGTCGAAATCTTCAAAGAAACATCAACTTCCAATTTGACAGCCGAGTCAACGCCGCAAAACGCCCTTGCTGCAGAAAATGATGGATTAAGTGTGGAAGGACAAAGCCTGCGCCTATACCCTAACCCTAATTCAGGGGATAAGGTAATGATAGAATTAAATGGTTTTGCTCAGCACGAGGTAGTTACAGTGTTCATGTATGATATAGCAGGCCAGCAGATAAACACCGGCACAGTAGAAACTGATGGGCACGGTACTGCTGGAACGGAGATATCTATTGCAGGAAATATGAGCAGGGGAGTTTACCTGATAAAAGCTGTCTCGGCTTCGGGGCAGGCACAGGGCAAGTTACTCATAGCACATTAATAGTAGTTACAAACAAGAGAGGACTATAGACATGTAGTCCTCTCTTGTTTGTAACCAACTCAAGCTAAAAGATATATTTTTTGAAAATATTTAACCTATCCCTGGTTTTAAAATTCCGGTAGTGTACTAGAAGTAAGGATGTTTCTTTTACGGAATTAGCAATGAGCAGCAGGAGTTATAAAATAGAGATTGCTAAACCTTTATTTTATATGACCACCTGCCCTCACTGCCATAGCTTAAAGATAGTAAAAAACGGAAGAAGTTACTACGGC
>Ga0210040_10002934_pt1 | contig 23528 bp, 25 predicted proteins | sample CryGeyCG12114_NA_FD_185462 | JGI IMG/M metagenome (GOLD analysis project Ga0210040, IMG submission 185462) | Groundwater microbial communities from aquifer - Crystal Geyser CG19_WC_8/21/14_NA (SPAdes) (version 2) | ecosystem: Environmental > Aquatic > Deep subsurface > Groundwater | place: USA... | reverse complement strand
TTGCTTTTGATTTCAATACATAATTGTCTACTTTTGGGCGATTTTACACCTTAAAACGACAAAACAAAAAAGTTCACAAATTTTCAGCAAAAAATTGTAAAAAAAATCGGCGCACATGTCAAAAGTTATACCTACTTCTTGTTAAGTCTCATTGTTTACTTTTGAGAATAGTCAGCTCTTGGAGTCTGTTGGTATATAATCACCAATCCTTGAGAATATGAACTTCACTGCTGTCAAGAGCTCCGAGTTTCATAATCTTTAAATATGTAATCCGTACTGTCCGTACAATGAGTTCCCGCTAGAACTTTAGAACGCCATTTTGCTTCACAGTAGGATAATATACGACGTAACCGTTAAACCATAAGAATAGGAATTGTAAAAATGCGCGCTAAATCATTCAGGCTTAACGAAAACGAAACGATTTGCTTGCCTGTGTAGTGTGTAGATTAGATTGGTTGTTGGTTTGCTTCGTAGGTATTTTTGTTCTTTATCTGTTCATTTTGTTAATGTATCTGTTTATTTGGATAGGTGGACCAGTGGAACTTGAAAGGGCGATTAAAATATTGTTGCAGAAAACTTTGCTGCAAAAAACTAAATGATCGTCAATTACTTTTTTGGTTTGAAAGGAGTTAGTTAACTATTGGACTGTTAGCTGTGCCTTAGTGCACAGGGTCTTGAGGCGTTTCTATCTGTATTACATTTTCATTGGCTTTATTGAATGATCTTTTTCTTCAAATTCTTCCTTTTCCTGTTGCTTAGTTTAAAAGCTACATCTACTGGAACTTACCGTACTGTATAGGAGTGTAACTGTATGCAGCTATTGCCTTGAACTCAGGTAGTAGCAACTTATCTACTATTAATTGACCTTTTGTTGAAAAGTATAAGCCATCAGGATTGAAATTCGTTGGCACATAACCAAAAATAATCGTCTTTTACAATTGAATTTCAGAATCTTTCAAGTATGTCCGTTTCACCTATGGCTCCCCCTGATGCCCTGAGGACGAACGCGATTTCCAAGAAAATCGCGAAATTGAAGCATCAGATTGAAATAGATCGTAATGAAATGGTAAAGCATTTAGATGAAGAAGGATACAGTTCTGATGGCCCAGGAAACTGTGAAAACAACAAAGTTCGTCCATATTTTAGTTGGAAATGCAAAGTCGACTGTGAGTTAATCAACTAGTAATTTCACACTTAGTCAAGTTAAATGCAAGCTGATTTAGCTGATTATACATTACACCCTCACGTACAGTTTCAATGCAGCGGCTTTTGGAGATTTCAAAGCGAACTCGAGTTTTCACTTTAAAGCAAATCGACTTTATTTTTGATGCTATTGATTTTGAATCGGTGACTACTCCAAACACGTTTTGGGAATCTATGGCACAAGCATTCAATCATGTAGGAGAGTTCGTGGATAAAATTAATTTACCAGAAAGGCCTTTCATACGAATTCCGGCAAGTAGTATTTGCAATATTCCAGTGTCAGGCGTTGATTTTGTTTATATTTTGGCTCTGATTAATTAATAGTTTGAAAATGGAGAGTTTGCTGAGTCGACTTCGGTCTTGAATGAGCTTGAAGATTTGTTGGCTTTGCTTGGTTTTTTCCCAGAAGACTCTGAATATATCTTGGACGAAACTTTAGTTGATCCAAATATAGTTAAAATCGTTGCACGAGAGTGCTTTTTAGCTTCTAATGAATGTCAGGTATATTCTTCTACTACATCGAATTCCGTTTGCAGGAATTAAGCACTAAGAATAAGGAATCCGCAAATTGAAATTACAATTTTGCACCGCTACAGATTCTTCACAAAATTCAAAACGCTGTAAATTGCAATCCCAGAGAAGTTTATGAAACTAGATGTAGATATATGGGACCACCAAAAACATCTATCTATATTTTGGATCCCAATAGCACCTTTTGTGAAGAAAGTCCATCTGCTGATGGTGATGAATCTGATCCATTGCAGGAGTTAAAAAAATCGAACGATGTCGACGACAAAGTTATTGCTACTAATTACCCTTCTGTGAATAGTGACAAAACTTGCGCAGGGCCTTCAAATCTGAACCACATGCCTGCTGAAGGAGACATTCAACATCAAAACCATCCGCAATTGCAAGCTTCTGAAGTTGCGTCTGTGTCTGCACAGTTACAAGCTTCAGAAGCCATCCTTTCATTTTCACCTTCAAATGTAGATGTCGCTGCAAAAAATGCACACAGTAAGAGTTAGCTAGCGCCCTATTTGAATTTGTGTCTTTTCGCGCCTCTTATTTTTTTTACAATTTTGCTTCATTTTATATCTAGTTGTTGTTGAACCTGAATCAGCTGAAGAAATTAAAAAATGTATGGCTTCCCAACCAGCCCTTCCAATCTTGGGTTTGGGTATTGAACCAATTGAGCCGAATGAAAATTTTGAAAAATCGAGTGGTGTACCAAAAGCCACAGTGACAGTTGAAACTGTCAGAAAACCAATTCTTCAAATACGAAAGAGCGTTATAAAACCGGACGGCAAAGTGAAAAATACACTTGCCATGAATAAAGACCATGTGGCTGCTCTGAACGATTTGAAAACATCTTGCATCAACAATGGCAAAGAATTCCTTGATGGTTTATTTAGGAAGCAATGCTCAGTGGTGAATAATGTTCCCACCATGGTCAACAATCCTCCCCTTGTTGCCTCACAAGTTCCATTGCCAACCCCAACCTTTACGCCCCTTCCCCCGTATCAGCCAACAGAACTACCACGGGGAAATAAAAAACCGAAGCCTGGAGAGATTCACGCTCTTTCATTCCTGGAGCGGAGTGGAGTTCTGAATAAAAGTAAAGTGGATGAAGCGGCTCCTTATAAGAACAAGAATTTTGGAAAGAAATTGGTGGATGAAACTGCAGGGCCTAAGAATTTTGGGGATAGAGTCAATTTTAAAAGTAAAAACACTTTCAATTCTGCTAATTTCAAAAATAACAACGGCTATAAAAAGAGTAATACTAAATTGGTTGGGAAGAACTCAAAAAACGGCAGTTCAAATTCTGTGAAGGGGGAAAATCTAGATCTCCCCAATGATGATAAGAAACTACCTCCTAAATCAGGTTCTTACAAACAAAACATTGCATCAAAACCATGTGACCCTGTGCAATTGCCGTTTGGATCAAATGCCACACTGTCACGTACGCCGTCTTATCCACAACCTGCTTCACTATGGGGTCCAATTCCACCACTCCTGGGCCAATATCAACCACGTACGCCGTCTTCTTCACAACCTGCTTCATTATTGGGTTCAATTCCTTCTGGTGTCAACGTCCCAAATGCAGCTACTAAGAATGATGTCAACTTCCAGAGTCACATAAGATCCCAAGTACCCAAACATAGCCAAACAGTCAGTGTACCGGTCATGCAAAAGCAGTATGAACCATCGATGGCTATGACTGCTAAACTTTTGCAAAGTAAATTATAACAAATCAATATTATATTTATACATGAAGTTATTTCATTGAAATTTGATTTTGTTGATTTACTGTATAGGCTCCAGTGCTAATTCAGTAGTACAGAAAGTACAGCGTCCAAATGACATGCCTATTATTGTACCCAGTCCTCAGTTATTGACTCCGGCAGAGACACGTCTTTCAATTTCTGCTTCAGTCCAAAAGCCACCAGAACCAGTAAGTGTGAGGGCACCTTTGAAACCAATTGGACCCTCCACAACATCAGTTTTGCCTGCAGACGAAAATCTGGGAATCACTGGAGATTTACTAAACGATGTTCAAGCTGATATACTTGCAGCTAAGGAAAAAAAGAGACTTGCCCGGGAGAAACTAAAGGCAGAACAAGCCCAACAGAAAAAATATTCATTGCCAGTGACTCCTGCTGATAAGAGAAAGAATCCTATGAAGCAGCATAGAGAGGATCTCCCAGTTTTTCAATCCCGACAAAAATTTTTAGAAGTAAGAATAACAATTTCTAGCACTGTTATAAAAGTACTCATTAATTACGTAAGCTATAAATGCATTTCTTTCTAAGATGGTTCGAGAGAATCAAGTGTTGATTGTTGTTGGAGAAACGGGCTGCGGTAAATCCACACAGCTAGTGCAGTACTTATTAGAAGCCGGCTATTCAAATGCTGCAAAAATCGGATGCACCCAGCCTAGGCGAATGGCTGCAAAATCTGTAGCTGAGCAAGTAGCCAAAGAAATGGGGAGCCCGATTGGAGGGGATGATGTCGGCTATCAAATTCGATTTGAAAGCAAAGTTGCTGATCGAACATCCATTACTTTCATGACCGATGGAGTGCTTTTGAACCGATTTTTCGTAGATCCCACATTGAGTACATTTTCTGTTATCATGTTGGATGAAGCACATGAGAGATCAGTGAATACTGATGTCCTGTTTGCCCTGCTCAAAGGAGTATTATCTTCTCGGCCAGATTTTAAACTCATCGTGACTTCTGCTACTTTAAATATTGAAAAGTTTTCTCAATATTTCAATGCCCCCACTTTGAAAATTGACGGTCGAGCTCATGCTGTTGATATAAAATTTTCACCCAGGTGCCTAAATTTGCGCGATAGTATTAATCCGTCCGTTTCAGCTGTGGCTGAAATCCATAAAAAAGAACCTATGGGAGATATTTTGGTTTTCCTTCCGGGTCAGGAAGAAATAGAAGTTGCTTGCGACTTGATCCATGATAATTACATGAAAGAAAAAAAGCAATATCCTGCTGATACGGCGAATATGGTGATTTATCCGTGCTATTCTGCTTTGCCATGGGAAGAACAGCAACGTGTTTTCGAGCCTAGTGCTCCGAATGAGAGGAAAGTGGTTGTGGCCACTAACATCGCCGAAACTTCGCTCACTATAGACGGGATTGTCTATGTCGTAGATTCCGGCGTCATGAAGCAACGGGATTATAATTCCAAGACTGGTGTCGGATCATTGGAGCTCATACCGATTACACAAGCTCAGGCGATGCAACGGGCTGGAAGAGCGGGTAGAACTCGACCTGGGAAAGCTTTTCGGATGTACAGAGAAGAGGATTTTAAGAATATGGAAGTAACTCCTATCCCAGAAATTCAGAGATCTCCTGTTGAAGCTGTCATTTTGCAGTTAACTGCAATGGGGATTCGGGATATTTTGACTTTTGAGTTCATGGACCCGCCGTCTAGGGATGCTTTGAAGGCTGGACTTTTGAATTTGCAGGTATGATATTTGGATTCACAAACCTGTGTTTGCAAGCTTTTTAATTTAAATTGTTGAGAACATGGCATAGAAGTGTACGAGATATCGCAATTAATGTACTATATGGATTATAACTACTATATGGATTCATTTTCAGGACTTATCCGCGCTAGATGAATCTTGGGGGCTGACCCCCTTGGGGTCGCAAATGGCCCGCTTTCCACTTGAACCACAGTTGTCGAAAGTATTGATTCGATCAGCTGAATTGGGTTGCTCGGATGAAGTAGTTTCAATTGTTGCACTCTTATCTGTGTCTACATGCAACTTTTTTTGCCGCCCCAAAAAGTTTAAATTGGCTGCCGATCGGAAGAAGGCAGAATTTTTTCATCCAGAAGGAGACCATTTGATGCTTTTGAATGTTTACAAACAATGGGTTAGCAATAATATGAGCAAAAAGTGGGCTCAGACCAATTTTTTGAAACAAAGGAATCTTGAAGAAGCTCATGAAATTCGGAAGCAACTTATTGACGTGATGCAATCGTAAGGCGTAAAGCTTTTTTACGGTGTATAATATGGATACAGGGCTGATTTATTAAGAACTATTTACTATAGACATCAGCTGGATCCATTTCGTTCTTGTGAGTCCACAAATACTGAACAGATTCGTAAAGCAATTTGCTCTGGATTCTTCCGGAAAGTTGGCCAGCGTGTGAACTCCACTTTCAAAGATTATGTGTACAAGGTTGCAGGTGAAAATATTACTCCGAATGTGGAGCGACCGGATGTGTTTATTCATCCAGGCAAGAATTTAAAATATTTTTTCAAGTTTGATGCGATTTATTATATCATCAACCTGTGTGTTTATTGTTGGTTTCAGGCAGTGGTATGAAACATGTGAACCCATCATGGGTCATTTATAATGAATTGATAAAAACTTCGAAACCTTACATGCGTCAAGTCATGGTGATTGAACCAGAATGGATCAGAGAGTTGGCTCCTCGATTTTTTGAACTTAGTGTTTTAGAATCGGATGAAAATGAGGGTCCAGTGTCTTACTATTTGACTTGAATTCTGATAGTTTACCTACGTAATCCTAATGTGTGCTTTATGAAATGAATTTCAGATCAGATAGTTCCAGATGTTTTGAGCAGGATGCTCTATTTATACTATATTTTACATTTTGTGATAATTGCTTGTCGTTTTATGTTTATGCTCCAGAGATACGAGATGTGCGTGCATGCTAGCATTGCTAACGATGTACTAGTTTTTTTGTGATATTTCATATTAATCAAATGACTGGATTTGTCTTCCATTCTGTGGTTGCATGCATGTAAATTACATCGCATTCCTCCTATTGCTTATTTTCCTTCTTCATAATATGTTCCAATTTTGTAACAATGCAATCTTTTACTGGTCAAAATTACGATAGGTAAATGTATTTGTTATATAATAAATGAAACCGAATTGTGGGTCCAATAAGTTCAGTTCCCAAATGGGAATCCAATCTGGCCAAATTTTGTAAACCATCATTTGATTATTGCTAATATTTTAATGAACATCTTAGAAGCTAGGCTGACATGTAAAATTTTCAATGTTTGCGTAACAAATAATTTGGCATTGGCAAATATCATTTCGATTATGGCTATGACTAGTCATAGCGTCCAGGGACTCTCCCAGTCTCTAAATGTGGAAGGTTAAAAATAATATTTAAATAAAAAAGAAGTCCATAAAAAAGAGAGTCGTATGAAAACCATGGTACAGTAAGTAGAAAACCTACCGAGTATTATTATCATCATCGTCGGGAATATATAAGTCTCAAAATTGACGCGTCGAAAGTGTTAGTTTTGGTGCTATTATCACCAGCTAGTACATATAATAACCAGACAGCATAATTAAGGGGTAAATACCAAATAAATTTCGTTATTGATTGATTGGGAACTTTTTCGAGCGCTGTGTATAAAGTTCTCAGTCTTCTTGACTACAATGAACCCTTAAGAAATGTATAAGCTTATTATTTTGAAAAACCCTTAGTAATAACTACTAACTTGCTTACTAAGAAAATAATCTTCATGCAACACAAAACAACGGAGAGAATCTGCCCACTTTGTGGAAATTTTGCTCGAAAGAATAATTTAATATCATATAGTAATCTACTTCTATGATAGTAATAAAACAATGCGATGTAAGGTGATCATGGAATTTTTCAGTTGAAACAGTTGGAAACGCAAAACAAGAAAAAGAGAACGAGAAAAGACAAGCAAGCGCTATAACGTTTAATACAGAAAATTTAACACAGCTTTACATATTAAATGCTAAAAGTTTTAAGTCTTCATAGTTTAAAAATGCTGAGTTATAGAGGCTTACGCTAGTTTCCCCTGTGGAAACACATTTATTCATAACTTTACAAGTATCTATTACAATAAACTTTGCGGCGGGGAAAGCTATATGCAGCAGCGCGGCTTTTTGATTCCAAAAGCAATAAATCAAGGGACATATGGACTGAAATCATAGGTTATAACTAGTATAGTATTTTATAACTTTGTATTCTTATGGACCAATCATTACATCAATATTCTTTCTATTCTATAAACCAAATGGAATAATAACACAACATTTTAATCTAGGCTTGAAAGCGTTTGCCTATTTTCATGAATATTCCATATCATTAAAAGACTTTGATGGCAGTATTTGCGGAGGAGAAACAAAACTCGAGTATGTTGTTTATAGACAAATAAGTTTTTAACTTTATTTATTAATTTTTCTTTACCAATTTACGAATAAAATTGAATGGTGTTGCTTTGGTTCGCTGTGCTGTGCTACAACAATTGAAACTTTCTGCGTTCCATTTTAAAAAGCTCATACTCGAACTCTCTATTTTTACCTAGAACATTCTATGTAATTTCCGTAATTTCCTTGATCCAGAAAAATTACAAAGTCCTCTCCAACTAATATTGTCAAATATAAAATCTAAATAAAAACAGCACTCTAATGAGACGGTCTCTGTAGCATTATCAATTTACTATTTAAACCTTGCAATTATAAATGCCGCGCAATGTGCCTTGCGACAGTTTAAGGTGTGTCATCTGCTACGCTTCAGTTACATAAAATTATATTATTAAGTAGCATAGAAATTCTTAATCTAAAATCCAATAGACAACCGCCGTAAAACATATACGGCTGGTGAGGTTGCAGTTAAACTACGATTGAAAGTATATTGGATAAATCCTGATGATGAGTTTGATTTGGTGTCTGACAGACAGACGGACAAACGGACTGACATGACCGTCAGCGGGTATATGATGTGTAGTTATCGCTACATAATATTTAAAATCTGCCCTTATTTCTGCTAGGTTCGTTTAGGGATTGTTTTTTAAAATATTACGCCGCAATCCTCATACTGTGTTTTAGTATGTGAGTTCATTCCAGTGTTTCAAAACGTAGTCCCAAATGTTAAGCGAAAAAGGATCTCGTTGGATTTCCCTTTATGGAAGATTTCACTCCTATTTTTTTACAATTCCGTTTGCACAGGATGCAGAAACTGGGAGCATCAAGATTGGATCATGGATTTTAGTGACTGTTTCGAAGACTCTAAGCCTCACATCACTATTTCATTTTTTGTATTCTATCTGTCAGATCGTACAACATTTTTCAAACCCCCCCATCAATATCTACAATTTGTATATTTCTATCTATATCTTTTGTGCTACTGCCTTCGATTTAAGTGTTATGGACAGCATTTTTTCGGCGACACCTGAAATAGTCAAGATTGTGAAGAACTTGTCCTACCTATCTAATAAATGCAAAGGTAATTCGATATTCAATGAGTATATAGAGGATAACCATTTTGTAATTTGAGATTACAATTCAATACAATTCAAATCCTATATGAAGTTTTTTTAAATAAAGATTACACAACAGAGGAGGAGCGAATGAATTTGAGATATAAAGCTGCTGAAATTTTGATCATATTCTACTCTTTTACATTTATATTGGCATTGACTTTACTACCTGCCATAATTGTATGCATTCCAACAAATGCTGCATTCCCATTCTCTTATGCATATACTGCATATTTGAATGAATATATTAGCCAATACACAATGTACGTGGCGTTCATGTTGGAAATCATTTTCATCACATCGTTTGCAAGCAAGATTACCTGGTTTTTTACTTACCTGCAAATTTATATGATCGTTCTATCATCATGCTCCCAAATTCTAAGGTACGTAAATATTGTCCTGAGGAAATGTTTAAAGTTAAGAACTAATCCAAATCCTTGTTTAGGAAAGCAAACAAGCCGACAAAATATGCTATTCAGGACTACATGATACTTGCAGTTTTCAACCGCCATTGGAATGAGACGATTTCAAATAATTTTTTCTTTTCATTCTACTTTTGTTTGATGTGCATCAGTACGTTCTCCTGCTACACATCAATTGTACTCATTGGAACCGGGCACTGGACAAAATGGTTCTTCCCACCACTCAATACATGTGTGAGTATATTGGTCATTGTAGGCATAAATTTGTTTGCAGCAATAGTTTACGATGAATCTATCAAGTTTGTAGAGGATTTGAAAACGAGAGCTGACCACAGGAACAAATTACAAAGAAAACATTTAACGAGTTTGAAGACATTTGGAGCAAATCTCGGATTCGGTTTATCCGTCATTCAGAAGCGTTATCTTTTGAATTTTATTTACATCGCTTCAAATATAACAATAACTCTTTTAGTCTCAATTCCAAAGAGTTCATTTGAATCATAAATATTGCCTCGTTGTAATCCCAATCAGCAGGCTTCATTCATCATCATTTCATCATAAGTGTCAAATTACCAAGCCACTGAATAAAGCACTTAGAAATTGTAAATCATGTTGATTCAATAATCTGGATTCATTTAATTTTTTAAATTTGTAGTCAAGCTTCTGTGGTGAAAAGAATCCATGGGCATTTATACTTTTTCCAGTATTTACCTTGAAAGAAGGATACAGGTGCCATTCGATTACCTGGAAATAAATCAATATAATGTCATCCAATCCAATCAATCAATCCACAAATTTTACCTATTTACTCTGCGATGCCTACCTAACTACAATGTACCGATGTACATACGTCCTTAGTATGCTAATTAAACAGCAGAACACAAAGCATTTCTGGAATCAGTTAATTGGCCCTTATATTCTTTTTGTTTAAAACCAATTAGAAGGAATATATGGATGTCATCGGCTTTCAATTATGTTGAGCTGCAGCAAAAAAATTTGGGAGCTACCAGGCTGGTAATTTTTGCAGTTTTTTGCGGTTTTTTCCGGATTTAGTTTTCATTGCGGGTATTTTTCTGTAACTTGATAGCCCGTCAAATACAGGTTATTAAGATGATTTCGGTTAGTTTGTTAAGTTTAGGATTGTTCATTCATTTATGCTTCACTGTTTTAGGTATTCTGTTTTTTAATATTACGCCGAATTCTTTATATTGTGCGTTTGTGTCAGAACTAAATTCAGTGTTCGAGTGCTTTAAGCACAAAATGTTAAGCGAAAGAGGATCCCGCTGGTTTTCTTTGTATGTAAAATTCAACTCTTATTTATTTACAATTCCGTTTACACAAGATAGTGGGAGCATCAAGGTTAGATCATGAATTTTAGTGATGGTTTCGAAACTTCTAAGCCTCCCATCGCTTTTTCATTTTTTATATTCTATCGTTCATATTGCACATTTGTCGGACCCTCTCATAAATATCTACAACTTGTTTTTTTCCATATATATTTTGTCTATTACTTTCTTGGATTTGAGTCTTTCGGACAGCATTTTTTTCGCAACATCTGGAATAGTCAAGGTGGTAAAGAGTTTGTCTCACGTGTCTAATAAATGCAAAGGTAATTTTCAATGAGTGTTTACATTAGGATTATGTTTTTTTTTATTATTTTCTTCATAATCTTTCTTAATTCATCATAATTTATTTTTTAAGAGTATACGACAAAGGAGGAGCGATTGAATTTGAGATATAAAGCTTCTGAAATTTTTATCATTGTCTACTGTTATCATCGGTATGGGCAATTATCTTGTTATTAATCATTATTGTAAGTATTCCAACAAATGCTGCATTCCCATTCTCTTATGCGTACACGGCATATTTGAATGAATATGCCAATACACAATGTACGTGACGTTCATATTGGAAATCATTTTCAATCGTTTGCAAGCAAGATTTGCTGGTTTTCAACTTACTTGCAAATGTGTATGATCGTTCTATCATCATGCTCAAGAATTCTGAGGTACGGAAATATTCTCAAATTAAATTTTTGCCTAAATAAATAAATTGTTGAAGTTGTTAAGCATGAAACGTTATCCTTGTGTAGGAAAGCAAAAAAACCAATAATTCAGGATTACATGATACTTGCAGTTTTCAATTGTCTTTGGCAGGAGACGAGTTCTAATGCTTTTTTCATCTCATTCTACTTTTCCGTCATGTGCATCTTAACTTTCTCTTTCTACACATCAGTTGTCCTGATTGGGTCTGTGCATTTAGACGAAATGCATCTTCCCACCAGTTAACACGTGTATATGTATATTTGGCATTGTATGCAAAAATTTGTTAGCAGCAATGGTTTACGATGAATCTGCCAAGTTTATACAGGATTTAAAAGCAAGAGCTGACCACAGGAACAAATTACAAAGAAAACATTTAACGAGTTTGAAGTCATTTGGAGTAAATCTCGGATTTGGTTTATCCTTTATTCAGAAGCATTATATTTTGAATTTTTTTCATGTTGCTGCAGACATATTAGTAACCCTCTTAGTCTCTGTTCCAAAAACTTCATATACATTGTAAATTTTTTTCTATTTTTTTAATTTTTTTTATTTTGGCTTTTGAGAATTATTAGAAAACTAGCTAAAAAACTGGGAATAGTATATTAACACATGTTAAATCCAACCTATTTTGATTTTAATTTTTCAGAGCTCAAGTATCGTTAGCGTGCTTGGAATTTTGTTTTGTCAGTGCAAATACATTATCGAGCAACCAAAAATTGTTGTGAATTTTATTTAAAAAATTATACAGTGTTCAAATTAATATTGTCAAACATCAAACCATCAAACTGAAAACCTTGCTAAAAACAGTAATGCAATCCAGTTGGCATCTGCGGGAGTATCAATTTGCTATGAAGCAAGCATTTGCTCAGTCACAGAAACGAAGAACGTTCTATTTTCCTAATGTTAAAACCAAAATCACTTGAAGATGCAAGCTTGGAATTTATGTTATCATACTCTGATCTAAACAGGGCAAATGATTATTGCGTAATATTGAGACATGCACTACAGTGCAACTATGTTATATAGTAATCTACTTCTATGAGTGCAACCTGAACTATGCCAATTTTGTAGTATTTTTAATCAGATGTTGCATTCTGCAAGTAATAAGGGGGAACCCTGTCTTCACTGAATTTTTACGTGTTATTTTCTTTACGAAAAATCGAAAAATGGACATAGTGTTTGGGTCCAATTTTTCCGAATTCTTTGTTCGATTGTTACTCACAAACGAATGAGCATCGGATGGGAATATTTCAGTTCAGGTGCATGTACTAGAGGGTCTAAGGAAGACATAGAAAGTGTTTTCAAGAAAATTGCTTACGAACATACTTCGAACTTACATTGTTAGTGATAGTTTTCGCAGAATTTGAATTTATAAAGTTTATATTATAGTCTGTTTCAAATTGAATGACACCTCTGCAATAGTGAGTTTGCTATTTTGGTTAAATGGTCATTTGTTAACATTATGGGAGAAAAGAGGGATCATTGTTATGGCAATAACTTTATAGGAGTTTCAAAGGAAGAAATAAATTGCGTGATTTTAAATGCAATTTTCTTTAAAAAAATTAACTTTGTTCATCACTACCTTGTTTACACGGAAACCAGAAGAAAACAACCATTGCCAAAAAACTTCTTACTAAAAATGTTCCATTATTTTTTGAAACGGACTATAGGATCGTTGACAATGACAGCTTATGTCACCCATAAAGATTGCATATTTGCACTCGCAATGAAAAATTATGAAAAAGGTAAATATTATGAAACGCCTTCATTACAGTCACGCACCTTCTAGAATTATCATGGTGACAGACAAACGAAGGAACAGACGGAAAAAAACAGACAAACAGATAGACAAATGCAAAGACGGACCGACATAATAGTCACATAGTGCTTTAAATAGTAGCTGTTGCTGCATTATAATTACGCAGCTTATATTAATATTATTATTATTACTTAATATCACTGTTTTAGAGATTCTGTTATTTATATATTACGCCGAAGTTCTTACATAGTGCGTTAGTGTGAAAATTTATCCCAGTGTTCAAAGAACAAAATGTTAAGCGAAAGAGGATCCCGCTGGTTTTCTCTGTATGGAAAATTTTTCTCCTATTTATTAGTAATTCCGTTTTCACAAGATGCAAAGACTGGGAGTATCAAGGTTGGATCATTCATTTTATTGATGGTCTCGAAACTTCTAAGCCTCCCATCACTATTTCATTTTTTATATTCTATCGTCCATGTTACACATTTGTCAGACCCTCTCACCAATATCTACAGTTGGTTTTTTTCCATATATCTTTTATCTATTACTTTCTTGGATTGGCATATTTCGGACAGCATTTTTTTTGCCACATCTGGTATAGTCAAGGTGGTGAAGAGTTTATCCCACCTGTCTGATAAATGCAAAAGTAATTTTCAATGAGTGTTTGTATAAGCATCATGTTTTTTATTATATTCTTTATAATCCATAATTCTTTATATTTTTTTCAAGATTACACGACAAAGGAGGAGCGAATGAATTTGAGATATAAAGCTGCTGAAATTTCGATTATTTTCTACTTTCTTTCGTTTGTATTGGCATTTACCTTGTTATTAATCATTATTGTAAGTATTCCAACAAATCCTGCATTCCCATTCTCTTATGCGTACACGGCATATTTGAATGAATATATTAGCCAATACACAATGTACGTAGCGTTCATGTTGGAGATCGTTTTTATCACATCGTTTGTAAGTAAAATTTGCTGGTTTCTAACTTACCTGCAAATTTATATGATCGTTTTATCATCATGCTCCAAAATTCTGGGGTACGAAAATGTTCACACGTAATCGTTGTCATGAATAAATAAACTGTAGAAGCTAAAAACTAATCGTTATCCTTGTGTAGGAATGCAAAAAAGCCGACAAAATATGCCATTCAGGATTACATGATGCTCGCAGTTTTCAATTGTCTTTGGAATGAGACAATTTCTAATACTTTTTTCATCTCATTTTACTTTTCCTTCATGTGTATCATTACCTCCTCCTGCTACACATCCATTGTACTGATTGGATCTGTGCATTGGACCAGATTCATCTTCTTACCTATTAATGCAAGTGGATGTTTATGGGTCGTTGTCTGCACAAGTTTGTTAGCAGCAATGGTTTACGATGAGTCTACAAAGTTTATAGAGAGTTTGAAAACGAGAGCTGACCACAGGAACGAACTACAAAGAAAATATTTAACGAGCTTGAATTCATTTGGAGCAAATCTCGGATTTGGCTTATCCGTCATTCAGAAGCGTTATCTTTTGAATTTTCTTCATGTCGCCTCAAACATAATAGTAACCCTCTTAGTCTCTATTCCCAAAAGTTCATATAAATTGTAAATTCTCCTAGTTTTACATGCAAACGTCATTCTTCATCGTAATTTCGTAATGGTGAAATCACCAACTCATCAAATATATGTTAAATGGTTGAATCACAGGGGCCAATTTCATGTCTCCGCATGTTCGCACTTTTCACTTTCCAGAACAATTAGTCTGGAAACTCAAAAAAGCAAAGTAAAATGTTTTTTTTTACTTAAAGGCTTGAACTTTGCAAATCAAGCTTACTTTGCAGCATTTTTTGAAAAGTTTGACATGCCATTATGACTATAAGTGGATTTGTTTTTCAAGTAAATTTTACTGTAAAACATCGTGCCATTTTAAACGGCAAAGGTATTTCATATTAAAGAAGTCTGCAAACAAACTGAACAGTAATTCATTGCTTATTTTTATCTTTTTCATCATTTAAAGTTTATTGAAATTTTTTCGACTACTATGGTTCATTTAAAAGTAAAAAATAATTTCCCCATGTTAATCAGCTATCCCCGATAAATGGTGGATTTATACAAATTGTCGGTGAAATGTTGTGGGAACAATAACAAAAAACGCCAAATAACCTCTTTTTTTCATTGAAATGGACTATAAACAAAACAAATGATATCATAACCTACCAAAAAAATAAATTTGTTTTAATTGACAGCAAGTTGTCAAAAACGCGCTAACCGTCCATCAAAGAATGAAGAATAAAAAAATAATCTCAGAAAATCTTTTGCCTTGGCCGTATTCCCTTCAGTTTTTGAACCTATCGAAATAATAACTATATCGAATTTCGGATAATTGTTGCTGCATCATAACATAATCGACGCTATTCCGTCTGTCCGTCCGTGTGCACGGAATTTCATAATAAAATTAAAACACTTTCAGTTCCAAGTTATTTGGAAGACCTGATGGGATGACAATGATTCCATGGTCTAAGGGTAAAGCTTTGCTTTGGGATGCTACCTATGTGGACACCTATGCTGCTTCACATATCAATCTCTCTTCTGTTACTGCTGGTGCAGCGGCTTCTGAAGCCGAGGTAAAGAAACAAAATAAATACAGATCTTTGTCTAATGACTATAATTTTTTTGCAGTTGGAGTGGAAACTTCAGGGGTGTTAGGGAAGCAAGCTTCCAAATTTTTAAAAGACTTGGGCAAAAAACTGATTGCTGCTACTGGTGAACCTAGATCATCTTCATTTTTACTGCAACGGATTAGCATCACAATCCAGAGAGGGAATTCCGCCAGCATTTTAGCCACCCACCCTAAATCTCGTGGCCTAGACGAGATTTTCCTTAGTAGTTTTAAATAGCGCGAATGCGTGCTGGGGTTGCATTCTCAGTCGGTTAGGGTTTTCCTTTCCTGTCTCTAAGGAAGGTTTTCCCCTATCCTTTTCCTAGCTAGGTTTATCTACCTCTACACTTTTTGTTTTCTTTTAACTTAAATTTTCAATATTTATTTGTAAATAAAAAAAATTTGGCATAGTAACCAGCAAAACTTTTTGCCGGTTACTGTGATAACGAAATATAAAAAATGGTTAATTTTAATTTGAAATATGACGATTTTGTTGATTCCTAGGAAATGCAGGGTTTTGGTTGCCACAGTTATTTTCTGAAAATCTGCCATTTCGGTTCGAACTGATTTTTATTTTTGATCGTAGATTTTCTATTTTTAAAGCATTTTTCGAATTTTATGGGCTTAAGTTGCTTGGATGAACCATCTGCTTGCAACTTAGTGTTCTGTCATTATTATTCACACCCTGAAAGGAGATTTCTGTCTATTTTTAATTCCAGAATACTGAAAATTTATACTCTTAAAATCTGTAAATTCAATCGTAGCAATACGGGTACATAAGCATCCATGTGTTTTCGTACATTTTTGCATGCATATTTCTCCCATCCAATCAGAGCAGACTATTTACCTCTATCTACTGATCAGATTAGCTGGCAGAAGTATGCGCGTAGAAATCTACGAAAGTACACGGCTTCAGGTGTACCCCTAATAATCTATTTGGGGTACGAGTATTTTCAAGGAATGTTACAGGGGCTTAATAAATTATTTTAAGCATGAAACACGAAAGTATAGAAAAAAGGGAACAAATGTTTTTATTTTCATGCATTATTGCTATGGCTTCTTTAATCAGTGTTTCTTTTTTTATAGCACCAATACAGTAACCCAGTGTAATGCAATTAGTCCAGAGATTTTGGTCAAATTATGTTGACTAGCCGGGCCCACTGGCCTATAGCCAGACTCACTCTTACGAGCAAAATTTAAAGCATGCGGAATTTTCAATCATCCACAAAATTTCTGACGAACGGCAAGTTTCTAGAATGTGATAAACGAATCGATCGATATTGTTTCACTATTATGCAATTTGTTTATCATATTGTAGAAACTTGCCGTTCGTCAGAAATTTTGTGGGTGGTTGAAAATACCGCAGGTTTTAAATCAGTTTAAATCGCCGAATTCCCATTGTTTCAGTCAATCATTTATTGTTATAGAGATCGATTATCGATTCACATCATGCATAAAACGATCAACTTTTATCTCTAAATTGTAAAATAAAATAATTTGCAAATTCATCTAAATTATGAAGTCGTAATCTCAAAAATTCAAACATGACCGAAAGGAACAAAAAAAGCGTGCCAATCAAAGAAGACCATAGAAAGAGCATGGCAAGTGCATATTTGAATAATTCGCCAATACCCGAACCTAAACCTAGTAGTAAGAAAAATGTGATCATGGAAAGAGAAAGAGGTTGGAAAAATAAACTCCCCGTAAATCAGCCTACAATTGTGTCGGAACGAAGAGAAACGAGTTTTTCGCGTAGTCCTAGAAGAAAAAATCAAACCCAAGCTGGGTCTATAAGTGACCATTGGAAGAATCTTTTTGTCGATCAGCTTGCTCCACAAAACGATGTAAATAATTTCTTACTGCTTTAGTTTCAATTGTAGAAAACTTAATCTTAACTGGTAAGTTTTACTCAAATTTTAGGCTGACTGTTGTGATCATGAGGAGGATATAGAGGAAGCAACGTATTGGGAGCCAGGGCCGTCAAGTATCGCTCAAGATAATCCAAATGTAGTTTTACCGATTCGAACCACACCAAGAAGTAAGCAAGGGGCTCATCGGATGACACATCCTTCTTTGGGAGAGGCTAGAAGAAATTCTATTGTCAAAAAAGAATAGAAGTCCGAATGGGCTTTCAAATCCATCGATCATAATTCTTAATATATGCATTCAGTTGCTGGCAAATTGACCCTATTGATTCCTACCCTATATAATTATTCATTCAAACTTTCAACATAAATATTATAGTATTTTGACACCATTTTATTTAACAATTTTGTTTCAGTTGGTAAATGAAAGGCGTTTTGACATTCATATGATAATATGTTACAGTTACCCTTGAAATTATTAAATCGAACGGAACTCAATATTGATTAGTGGAGCGAAGGAAAAGCTATGTTCTTAACTTAAACCGAATTGTCCACCTATTTGTCAGTGTGACTCTGTGTCTAAGGGCGAAATATATCATTAAAATGATCTTGATAACGAATCCCCTGACATTTTAAGACGTGCTCCCCTGATTACCTCCCTCTACGGGGGGGGGGTTAAAAGTTTCAATCATTAATAACTCGCTCTAAGAGCTTTGATTAGCATCATTAAGATTATGAGACATAACGTATTATTAAGATGTAAATATTGGTGGAAAATGCACGTGGTCCACTACTTTGATTTGTCTACTTGCTGTGGTGTGTTTTTACCCATACAAATGGTTAGTTATTACAATCAATGCCTTAAATAATTAAATGCCAAAAATAATATAGTTTTCTTAAACCAGTAAAAATGATACAATATGGTTCAAATGGGAATCCAAATAGTTTAGTACATAGTTCCTCCGAACGAATTTAAGATTCCCAATTCGAATTCCAAATGCAGTTTGACTTTTGGTAGTTGTTTTTTCCGCTTTAAAAAGTTTGGGCATTTCTGTTTGCAACGCTGCAAGCCATTTCAATGATTGGATGGATACTTGGGCAGCAAATATGTTTATAAAAATGTTCACTTGAATGCTGTTTAAGTACATAATTGGTGCCAGCCAATACTTTTCTGGGTTTCCTGGGAAGAAACGAATCGTAGCCACCCCGGTCGCCGATGCAGCGATTTCGGCAAGAAACATTATGGCGGGAAACCAGAGTCGAAATATTTCATCAAATCTTCGAGTCATGAGCTTCATTTTTTGAAATTCCGGTAGATTTTTCATTAGCTCTCCTTGAATCCTGTAATTAGCAAACTAGGTGCGCATAACAATTTGTGATTCAACTTGCTATTTGCCCTCTGCTGTGTGTTGTAATTTTATTTAAATGCATACCCAACGATAGGAAAAAATTTACCTAGACTGTTTTAAACTCTGGGAGACAAGCATCATGTAAAGTTGACAGTACATAACAATCCATAACGGCACAGCAACAGCATGGGTTACAAAAACGGTCTCCCAAATAAGCCCAATAAAGTACACAAGCCAGTATGTTGGGAATCCTTTCAATTTTGAGAGCAATGGACTAAAAGTGAAGAAAAATACGTCTGGGATGATTAAGTACAAAATGATTGTTCCAATCGTCATGCCAGGGATTGAAATCAGGGGGATGTAAATCACTGTCTCCAATGCTTTCTCATTTCCTGAAAATTTTTTATGAAATGAAACATTTAGACAACTTGTTTCCAGAGTATAGATTATCTAAGTGATGATTTTGAATATTTCACTGCTTAGGAATATCATTGCGTCGAAATTTTGTATTCTGTGTAAAATTATCTTCGAAATTCATTCCCAGCTCGTTAAAAAAGTCTTCATGCAGATATTTCAACTTTATAAGACCATACTTTGAATCTTCCATTTTACCTGAATAAGTCTTACAAAGCATCAAAAGCTCAGTCCAAACTGTACAAAAGGTCTTCCGAAATCGGATCAGCAAGGTTGTTGACAAACATGAGGCAATCGATGCGGCAATCCATACCATGCAGAAAAAAATGGCTGCAGGTTTCCCCCTTTCTTTTAGATTCTGTGAGCTCACTGCATATACCATTTGTACCAAGTGAATTGGAGGGATTAGAGCAAGAATTGAAAATAACTTCACATTACGAGGTCTCAGTTTCCCACACTTTCCTTCACTTTGGATGCAAATTAGTCCCAAAGCACATAATGCATTGGTCAAACCTTTAAATTTTTTGTTCAACTTTGCACTCCACATTTTCCAAATATTCTAATGTGATTTTCACAGGAACAGTGTTTTTTCACGCCGTACAGTATTCAGTCCTACATATATTTATTTGGCTATTATATAGTTGACAGTAATGACGGTCAAGAAAAAATATAATCATCCACTCATCATATCTTGAATGCCATTTTAATAATACAGTTGGTTTGGAAAGAAACAAAAGTGTACGAGAGTATTCAATTTTTTTTTTATTCAATCGTAAATGCCAAAAACCCTGCGGGCCACAGCCCATGGTTCACAAAAATTATCATTTCAATATATTAATATTAATTGCCGGGGAGTCAGTCTCATTTGTGTTGCAAATAAATGGAACGTAGCTGTGATACTTTGAGGTTAGCATAACCCGGCTTACACTGTCTATAAAGCTAAATCTCTTCTATTAAAGCAAGCATTGATATAGCTAATGTTTAAATGCATCTATGTGAACTAGGCTTAACAACAGTATTTCCCTGCACAACATCCACAATTGATAGCATTTTAATGTTAACATCCATTTGTCTGGTAGCTTGAAGAAAAAATCTTGAACTATGCATAGGACAATTGAAAAGTACATGGTATGACGAATCCTTTTCATCACTATTACATATAGGACAATTCTCTTTAAAACTATAGTTAGTTCCTCTCAGTCTTATATAGCTAGAATTTGTTCGGCACTGAGTAATCAAGTGTACGAGAGTAAACTTTATGCATCCTTAGAAATAAAATAAGAATCGAAACGTGTTTACAGAAAAGCATGAAAATGAAGCCTGTGTATAATATCAAATGTGTACTACTTTCGAATGTTTGCATAGACTAACGGTCATAATCGCCTATCCAATAATTTATGATGAGCTCAATCAAATTGTAGGCATTGGAATCTCTAATCTCAAAAATTCAATTCAACATACAAATTCTTACTGTCTCAATCAGTGGTAAATTGATTCGGATGCTAATGACCAGTTAGCAAATTATTTTTGCTAAAATAAACACAGATATACTTTTTCGGAGCCCTATAATTAAATTCAATGAGAGCAATCAATAAAAGTACTTTCACAAACTCATTGATTGAATGGAATGCTATAGGGTTTATAGACTATCCGGAAAAAGGAGGTAAATTTTTCCTGTCCTGTGTGTGATAAATTTGTGTAGTAGGATAGGATAAAATTTACCTCCTTTTTGCGGACAAGGTATACATACTTTGTAATTGAGTTGTGCCTAAATCGCCAGTATGTGTAATGAGTACTGGTAACTGCTAACGCGCTGCAAGGATACAGTGTTCAATTATTTTATGACCCTCTATTTCGATTAACATGCTAACAATTTTGAGTTTGAGCAAGTTGATTTCATTGATAATCCATGAGGGCCAATTGATTAGGTGTGTTATAGTTAGAAACATGCTTATTCCAATCATTGAATTGAAATCGACGACTCGGTCACATCAAAATGGTATTCATTGGCGGAATTTAATTGCGTGTACTCTCGCAAAACATATTGAAATTTTTAATCTTTTATGAAATTAAGAATGAAGCACGAAATACAGAGTTTTTGTGTGTTGAATTTGTTGGAGTATACACAAATTTTCAGCCTACTCGTTTTTTGTAGCTTGATGCTTGATCAACTCAATACTAAACAAAAGCTATAAATTCCAAATTATAGCGTCCAGACAAATCTCATGATAATTAGTTCAGCAGTTCTGCCTCATCGCAATCATTTTCAAAACAATTGGACTTCCATAACACAGTATTACATCTGCTCCTGCTCTGCGAATAGCAACCAGTGTTTCCATAAGCATATCATTCAAATCAAATAATCCCGCGTTGGCTCCCGCCGTTATCATTGAATATTCGGCTGATGCCTGCAATTCAAATGAACGATACATTCTTAGAGGTAAAAGTAAACAATTCCAATTTAATGTTATATGCAATATTTATCAATTTGCATCGCATCGCAATTACTAAGATAATCTCTACTAACCTGGTAAGCAAACAGAGGGTAATCTGGAAAGACCTTTCGAACTTTCGCTATAATATCCAATGACATTGCCGGTTTAACAATCAGCATATCAGCCCCTTCTGCTACATCCCGTTTCTAAAATTTTAACCATTAAATAGAACGCTTATTCTCCTTTTCTTAAAAAATGAAAAATATTAGTCTAAAACTTGTGCTTACAACTGCTCTCATAGCCAATCCGGAAGATCCCATTGGAGGCATATATGTTGCCGAAGAAATATTCACATTTTTGGCTGCAGTTCTTCCACTAGCTTTTTGAAACGGACCGTATGTACATGAAGCAAATTTTATGGAGTAGGATAACACAGCAACCTAAAAGAACAATTGTGATTCGTAAAAGTGTTGACTCCGCATTGCAATATATTCTTAGCATCGATCTCACCTGAGAACCCAATTTTTTTTTAAACAACGCATTCTTTATGGCCAGGATTCGGCCATCCATCATATCCGAGGGAGCTATAATTTGACATCCAATTTTTGCGTAGGCTACAGCTATTTCTGCTAATCGCTGCACTGTAGCTTCATTATCAATTTGATCTTTGAACTCGGTTGAAGCTATACCACAATGTCCATGCGCTGTCCAAGCACATAAACAGACATCACACCCGACGAGTAATTTAGGGAATTCTTGGCGCAATAATTTTATTACTGGCATGACTGGACATTTTTTTTCATTGTCAGCGGCACTACCCAATTCGTCCTGTAGAATATTGACTTTGCGGTTGAAATGAATTGTTAGAATGTCAAATGGTAATTGTACATTACCTTCACATTAGGATTGGGCACAGCAAATAAAAGTACAGCCCGTAGCCCAATATCTACTAACGGTTTCAAATGGTCCACAATTTTGTTTTTGCCCCATCGCTTTACTCCTTGCATAGTAGAAATTTCTTCTTCTGCATTTTCATCGTGTCTAATGTAGAAAATTCAAAGTTGAGGCCATTTTGAGTCATGAAAATAAAAACTATGGAATGAGTGATTTCCAGTATAAACATTTTGTCAAACCGGTTTACATATTGAAAATTTAATAAGAAAATCAACACATTTTTAATTTAATGCATTTGCTTCAAACATTCTCATTTTAACAGTTTTGGTACACCGTTCAACTTACGAAATGAAGACAGGATACATTAGATTTTGTGGTTGAATTGTTGCATTATTTTGTTGCCATTCACGAATCACGGGGTGAAAATAGCCACTGTGAATTCCGAAAGATTTTGAAGATGCCATATTTTCCATAATTTGTTCAATTAAACTTAACAAGTCAAGTTTTGCGAGCTAATTTCAACTGATTCTTTGTAACGAGCTAAATATCAAATGCAGATAAGTAAAAATACAAATGATTTAAACCAATGCATACATGCATAGCAGAGAATTAACAGCTGACTGGTAAAGGTCAGGTCATTTATGAGATGAAGTGATAATAATTGTACAATAATTCTTGTTGCAAT
>Ga0210040_10002933_pt1 | contig 23533 bp, 23 predicted proteins | sample CryGeyCG12114_NA_FD_185462 | JGI IMG/M metagenome (GOLD analysis project Ga0210040, IMG submission 185462) | Groundwater microbial communities from aquifer - Crystal Geyser CG19_WC_8/21/14_NA (SPAdes) (version 2) | ecosystem: Environmental > Aquatic > Deep subsurface > Groundwater | place: USA... | reverse complement strand
CCATCTTGGGCATGTTTAAATCTAATAAAACCAGGCAAGGAGTTGGGAATGTGTCCGTATCTGCAAACGCATTGCGGTTATTTAAATAGTCCAGCAATTCTTCTCCGTTCTGAACAAAATTTACTTGAATGTGCAAAGGGCATTCTTCAAGAGCTTCCTTTACCAATAACCGGTCTTCCTCATCATCATCTGCAACAAGGATTTTTACAGGTCTGCCAATTGTATACATAAATTAATATTTTAAAGTAAAAATTGGAGTATACATATTCTTAGCTAAGATATAATTTTTTACTTAATATTCAACTTTTTATTTGCGCATAGTTTTTCAAATAATTATTTAGGATCATTATTGGCTATTCTACCCGGTTTCCCTCATAAAGCTTGGCCCTAAGTTTACCAAGACGGCCGGACCTAATCTCTACTTGATTAGTTTTCGAATCACTAAAATATTACCCTGTACTGACCACAATCAGTTAATGTTTTGAGGCTTATCATTTTCGGCGCTTACAGCAAACTATACATTTATCATAATTATTAATGGTTTATTAATTACTTTTTAAACAGATAAGTTATGAGACGTCCACCCGAATTAATTTTTCTTTATGCGCTACATTTCCTGCTTAGTTTAAATGCGCTTGTAGGTGGTGGTGCTTTAATCCTCGACCCACAAGGTGCTTTAATGGAGTTGGATCCTAATTGGCTACAGCACACGCCATTTAAGACCTACCTCGTTCCCGGGCTGATCCTTTTTATTTTTAATGGCTTGCTTCCGCTTTTCGCGCTTATTTGTCTTTTGTTTGAACCCGATTGGCATTGGGCCAACTTTTTAATGTTTATGCCGATAAGTACTGGGCCTGGACTTATTCCCTCTACACCGGCATTATTCTTATTATCTGGATTACCTTTCAGATCCTCACTACCCATTATTTCATTCTCCAACCTGTGTTTATGATTATGGGGCTGCTCATTATCATCTTTACCCTGATGCCCCGCATCCAGCAATATTATTCACTTAAATAATTATTTCCGTTAACCCTAAATAATAAATGCCATGAAACTCCTAAAAAGAATTTTATACTTTGGTTTCGCTGCCTGGTTGCTGGTATCCTGTGTTTCAAATAAAAGATTTAAGTATGCGGAGGCCAATTTAACTAGATTGGAAGGTTCGTATAGCCAGTTGCAAAAACAATACAAAGTTTGCGCTGATACAGCTCAAAAGTATCTCGGCCGGGCTAAATCTTTGCAAGAGCAACTGCAATCGCAAAAAGAAACCAGCCATGTTTTAATAAATCAGTTAAAAGACTTATCGGTTATTTCCAGCTCGCAAGCCGAAAGCATAAAAAAATCTTTAGAAAACATCAGCACGAAAGATGCCTATATAAGAGGCTTACAATCGGCTATTGCCTATAAAGATTCCCTCAATATGCAGTTGGTCATGAATTTAAAAGGCGTAATCAGTGACTTAGATGATAAAGACATTAACATTAAAATAGATAAAGGTGTTATTTACATTGATATTTCCGAAGAACTGCTTTTTGTAACCGGCCGCTACGAAGTGAACGAACGTGCCCAGGAGGTATTAGGCAAAGTCGCTAAAGTGCTGCTGAATCATCCGGATATTGAATTCATGGTAGAAGGGCATACAGATCCTGTACCTTTTAAACAAGGCGTCTTACTGGACAACTGGGATTTAAGCGTAAAAAGGGCCACTTCCGTTATCAGGATACTTCAAAATCAATATGGTATTCCTCCCGCCAGAATGACGGCGGCGGGCCGCGCAGAATATGTTCCCATTGCAAAAAACTCAACCGAAGATGGCAAAGAAAAGAATCGCAGAACCCGGATTGTTATTTTACCGCAGTTAGACCAATTCTTTAAACTTTTAGAAAGGCCGGTAGCTGCTTATTAAGCTTATATACTGATTTAAATACATCAGGCTTTAAAGTAAAAAAGCTTGTTCCTGCTGCCGTAAATAAACTTCATGTTAACGTAAATCAGAATTGAAACCAACCCACAACAAGCCGGCAGACACTTTACGTGAGCAGTTAGCTGCCTCTCATACTCCGGAAAAAATTAATTACCGGTTACAAAACAAAGAAGAAACCAGCTACCTTAAAGATTTTGTGTATGGCGCCGTAGATGGTGCCGTTACCACCTTTGCTGTTGTTTCGGGAGTAGCCGGAGCCGATTTAGCCCCACAAATAATTATAATTATGGGTATGGCAAATTTAGTGGCCGATGGTTTCAGTATGGCCGTTAGTAATTACCTGGGGGTAAAAACCGAAAAGCAACTCCACGACAAAACGCGTTTGCAGGAAAAAATGCACATAGCCGTTTACCCCGAAGGGGAAAAAGAAGAAATCCGGCAAATATTTGCCCAAAAAGGTTTTAGCGGCGATACCCTGGATAAAGCCGTGCAGATTATAACGGCAGATAAAAAGCTCTGGGAAAATACCATGCTGCACGAAGAGTATGGTTTGCCGCCGGTTGGGTCAGTGGCCTGGAAAGCTGCTTTGGCAACTTTTATTGCTTTTTTGCTCATTGGCTTTATACCCATTTTTCCTTTTTTGTGGGACTACTTTTTCCGGTTTCAGGTAAGCAACCCGTTTTTATGGAGCAGTATTAGTACCGCCGGTGCCTTTTTTCTGGTTGGAGCCATTAAAAGCAAGTTTGTTAATAAGCCTTGGTATACATCCGGATTCGAAACACTTTTATTAGGAGGCACTGCCGCCTTATTGGCGTATTTAGTCGGGGATATATTAGAAGGGCTTGTTTAGGTCAGGTAATAGTTTATCAGCGAAAAGTATTTAATAATATTTATTAACTCTTTTGTACAAGCCGCATCTTCCGTTTTAGTCACTCTTTATTAATACCTAAACCAAGACCGCAACTACTCCTAGTCTTTGCTCTGTATCCTGAATAACCAGCGGCAATTAAAAGTTTTCATTTGCAAAAGTATTCAATAGCTATTACTATTTTAAGATTAAAATTATGAAAAGTTTAATTGTGTATTATTCATTTTCGGGTAATAACCGAACCTTGGCCAAGTACATCCAGCATAAACTCCAAGCCGATTTAGTTGAAATTAAGGAACCGAAATCCCGGACCGGTTTTACCATTATACTGGATTTACTTTTCAAAAGAAGACCTAAAGTTATTACGCCGCCTATACCATGGCACCAATACGACCACGTTTTATTTTTAGCCCCGATTTGGGCCGGTAGAATAGCTGCACCCATGCAGGCATTTCTACAGTTGCAGAAAAATAATATTAAACATTATTTCTTTATTTCGTTGTGCGGAAGCGGCGGTAACAAAAATATTTCCGCTGAGCTGACCCGATTAGTACAGCATGCGCCAACGGCTGTATTGGAATTAAAAGTGAATGATTTACTCCCGCCGGAAAAGAAAAATAAAATTAGATATACTTCCGGCTATAAGGTACAAGCTAAGGATTTATTTGTTTTCGAAGCTGCTTTACAAAGGTTTAGGCAAGTGTTCCAACCCGTTTAACAGAAAATACATAACATAAATTAAAGTTTACCAAAGCTCCTGGCTATGAAGGCAATGATTCTAAACCAAATTACTTCTTTAGATGCTAACAACGAACCATTAACCGCTGTTGAAGTACCAATCCCGGAACCAGGTACCGGGGAAATACTGATTCAGGTTAGTGTGTGCGGCGTTTGTCATACCGAACTGGATGAAATTGAAGGACGAACCGCTCCGCCGCAACTTCCGGTCATACCAGGTCACCAAGTAGTAGGAAGCGTTTTTCAAAATGGGCCGGAAGCAACTAAATTTCAAATAGGCGACCGAGTAGGCGTTGCCTGGATTTTTTCGGCCTGCGGGAGGTGTGATTTTTGCCAGGCTGGCCTGGAAAACCTATGCCCGTCATTTAAGGCTACCGGTCGGGATGTCAATGGTGGTTATGCAGATTTTATAGTAGTGCCGGAGAACTTCGTTTTTCCATTACCAGTTGGGATTTCCGATCAGCAAGCTGCTCCTTTGCTTTGTGCCGGTGCTATCGGCTATCGGTCGTTACAACTTACCGGCCTGCAAAACGGGCAAACCCTAGGTCTTACCGGATTTGGAGCTTCTGCCCATTTAGTGCTCCAATTGGCTAAATTCTTATTTCCGCAATCGCTCATTTTTGTTTTTGCCCGGAGTGAATCAGAAAGGCTTTACGCGCTATCCTTAGGTGCCACCTGGGCCGGTAATATCCAGGACAACCCACCTACGCCGTTAAATGCCATTATTGATTCTACTCCAGCCTGGCTCCCAATAGTTTTTGCTTTAAAATTTTTAAAACCAAGTGGCCGATTGGTTATCAATGCTATCCGGAAAGAAGAAACCGATAAAGATGTTCTTTCGCAATTAGACTACCCCCAAATGCTCTGGCTGGAAAAGGAAATAAAGAGTGTAGCTAATATTACCCGCCAGGATGTTATAAACTTTTTAGATTTAGCGGCCCGTATTCCCATTACACCGGAGATACAATTATATTCCTTAGCCCAAGCAAACCTGGCTTTACAGGAACTTAAAAGAGGTAAAATCCGGGGGGCAAAAGTATTAGTTGTTCAGGAATAGAAATTAATGCAATATTCTTTCTTCTCCAAAATGGTTCCACTAGTTTATTTCTAATTTAGCAATGAACCCGGATATTCTTACAACTGCCCCTGTTATGCTCTCCTGCTAGCTGTGATTCCAAATGGTTTGGAGATGTACTTAATAATACCTATGACATAAAAAGAAAATAGTTAATTGTCTATAGCTAAGTAAAAGGATAGAATAAGTTAGACTATATAGACCTGTTAGGTGGATGCATCTTTAAAGTTATTTACAAATAAAGCAGAATATTTTTAACAAAATCACTGAAAAGGCAAACCCAAATAGGTATAACTAATTCTGTCTTTATTTAAATGTAAAAATTAAATTCAATTAAAATTAATTTGGAAGATGTTGCAATTTCTGTTCATTCAGAATTAGGATTTTCCCTTCTACAATATCAATCAGGTGTTCGCTTTTAAAATCGCTTAATGTCCGAATAAGCGATTCGGTGGAGGAGCCCACAATGCCGGCAATATCATCACGGTTAATTTGCATTGGCACGTGCGAATTAGCATTTACCTGGTATTTGGTATCTAAAAATAGCAAAGAATCGGCGGTACGTTTCCGCAAGGAATTATAAGCCATACCCGATAAGGATTTTTCTTTTTCTAATAGACTGATGGCCATCATTTTTAGGAAGCGTTTGGCTATCGTTTGGTTTTGATTTAACAAAGTCAGAAAATCAGGCTTCGGGATAAAGCTAATTTCTGAATCTTCCAGGGATTCGGCTGAATCCTGGTAGTCTGTTTCTTCGATTAAAGGCAGATAACCAAAAAAATCGCCTTCTTTGTAAATACCCGTAATCAGTTCTTTGCCATTTGCGTTTGTCCGGAAAGTTTTTACTTTACCACTATGCACAAAAAATAAACGGGTAGCTTCATTACCCTCAGTATAAAGAATCTGCTTTTTCTTATAGGCGTAAACTTTTTTATCCTTCACTAACTCTTCCAACGTCTTTATTTGTTGGCTGCTTTCCGGTATATCCTGTTGAATTGGTATGAATGATTTAGACTCCTTCTTCATTACTTCGGCTTTGCGCAACCGACCAGCAATGGCACTTAACAATTCACATTCTTCGAAGGGTTTGGTAATGTAATCATCAGCGCCATTTTCCATGCCTTTTCTAATTTCGCTGCGCTCGGTTTTGGCCGATAAAAAAACAAAAGGAATGGTTTCTAATTCCGGGTTAATATTAAAAACATGCAGCACGGCATAGCCATCCATCACCGGCATAGCAATATCACAAACCACAATATCCGGTTTATCCCGCAGAGCCAGTTCTACGCCTAGCTTGCCATTTGCGGCCGTTAATACCCGGTAATTTGCCAGTTCCAAAATTTCGGCAGTATTCTCCCGAACCATGTCATTGTCTTCGATAATTAATACGGTCTTCATTTGGTTAATATATTTAAGTTTATGTTTCCAATACCATCTACTGCTCTATATTAATTGATAATTTAATTTATATAATTGTTTGATCCTCTGTTCTTTTTGAAAAGGTCCTAAATATAAAAAAATTTTTTTATTATTATTTATGATATATATCATATTTATTCTTGATTTAATTTATTTTAAATAGAAGTTTTAACTGCCATATTTAACTATAAATATATCTTAAAGCTTGTGCTATGGAAACAATTTTATGTCCAATCGATTTTTCCCCTGCTTCGCAAAATGCCCTGCATTATGCCGCCCAACTTTCCCGGCAGGTAAGCGCCCGCCTGGTGCTTTTTCATAATATCTATGAACCGGCCGATACAGTTTTTGTGACCACAGGCGGTGCTTCTTATGCAGAGCCCATTCGTGATTTTGATTGCCGGCAAGCGCAACAATTAAAGCTGAATAATCTGAAAGCGAAACTGGAAAGAGAAAATGGGGATATTGGTACAGATTACGAAATCAGGCTGGCATACGGACTGGCCAAAGAAACCATTCCCCAGATAGCCCAGGAAATTCATGCCGATTTGATTATAATGAGTAAGGAGCAAGTTGAAGGCTTAGAGATAATTTTGATTGATTCGGTAACGGAGGCGGTCATAAAACAGGCGTATTGTCCGGTTTTAATTATTCCGCATAAAGCTCATTTTAAATCTCTACAAAAAATTGTTTTTGCCACTGACCTGCAAGGAGAACCTTTTACCGATGTATCCTATGTGTTGCAGTTAGCCGCACAATTTAAAGCTGAAATCTTATTTCTGCATATATTGCCGGATGATTTACCAAGCACTCAAGATAAAGCTCAGGCGAATTTAGAGCAGCTCCAAAAAAGGTTACCTTATGATAAAGTTTCTTTTCATACCGCAGTAAACCCGCATATTGCAGCTGGAATCAGCCGATTTACCCGTCGCCATAAAGGTGATATGCTGGTAATGGCGTATCATCGCTAAAGCTTTTGGCAGCAATTATTTTCCCGGGAACATACCCAGGAAATGACTTATCATAGCCGCCTGCCGCTGTTAGTGCTCCATTACCGAAATTAATAAGTAATATATTGTTTAAACAAGACCGGTAATTTCCCAATACTGGACATCAGGATAAATAATTGGCTTAGCCTGTAATTGTAAATTATTATGAGAGCCATTAAGCAACAACTGCTAAATCCCCGGCACACGGAAGTACAACGTATTTTGAGAAAGCCCCACCCGAAGTTGCCTGGCAAGCAGCGCGGTAACCTAGGGAGGGGCTACCATGCTATCGTTACGTTTGTTGGTCGACATCCGGTTATTCCGGTGGTAGTATCGGCAGATAAAAGTTTTATAGGAATACCGGCACTTTCTATTATTTTTACTGCCTTCTTCGATAATCAATGCTTTTCTAATCTTTTAAATCTATTTAGGTGGGATAATTTATTAATAATATTAGCCAATGTAACATCCGTAGGTAAGTCAGTATTTATTCTCAATAAATGTTGCGGACTAACTTCACTTGGTTCCTGGTAGATTTGCTTTAATAAATCAAAATCTTCTAAACGTGCATCCGATACTGTTTCTGAACTTTTGTCTCTTAAATATAATCTTTCTTTTAAAATTTCATCCGCGACCTGCATTTCCAGAAAGTAATACGAAATGGACAAAGCGCTTAATGCCTGAATAAAAGAAGCACGGTGTTTTTCCTGCCCAAAAGTAGCATCTACTATAATACTCTTATAATCGCAAACCCGGTTTGTAGTGGTATTTAGCAATAGTTCATAAACCTGGTCCGTAATAGCTTTTGAATAAAGGCCCCGGCGGGTTTGCGAGTTAGGCCGTTCATGCAGGGCCAAACCAGACATCTTTTTCCGGATAATATCACTGTTCACATATTCCCAACCGAGTAATTGGGCTAAACTTTTGGCTATTGTACTTTTACCGCTACCACTCCGGCCGGCTACCAGCAGTACTACCGGGCTAGAACCAAAGAGCGAATAACTTAATGCCAGGCTAACATACAGTTTAGCTTTTTTCTGACTTTTGATCCTGTCAGCTATTGGTACTTCCAACTCCCCGGAGGCAATGGATTCTACTTTCGCCCGCACGCAGGCCCGGTAACATTTATAAAAATCCATTAATAAATGCATCTCCGGGTCTTTTAATAATTCAGTTAAACGGGATACAAGATAGGCCGAAAAATCAGGGCGGCCGTGAAAATCAAAGTCCATGGCCAGAAACGCAATATCGGCCGCAATATCTATAAATCGGAACTGGTCGTTAAATTCAATGCAGTCATATATATGTACTTGGCCATCCTGGATATGAATATGCTCTAAATGCAAATCGCCGTGGCAATCGCGGATCCTGCGTTCCTGTACTCTTCTATCAAAAAGAGAACAATTATCTTCTATAAAGCTACTAAAAAACTGCTGTATAGCTTCTAAAGAAACCGGGGGCACCAAATCGGAAGTTTGTTGGCCTAAGTTGTATAAATTATCTTCAACTATATTCTTAACTTTCTCAATAGTGCCGTAGGGCAAGATAAAATCTTCGGCCGGATGCTTTTCATAAAACGCTTTTAAGGTAGATATTACCGGTTCTAGCAAATTGGTCGTAACTTGGTTTTTTCCCAATAGCTGGTCTAAGAAATAACCTTCCGCCAACTGTTTCATTTGTAAAGCATAATCTACAATCCGGCCCTTGGTACCAAATGCTAATTGGTTTTGATTTACGGATATAGGCACTATCCCCAGGTACAAATCCGGGCAAAAACGGCTGTTTAGCTTTTGTTCTTTTTCACAGTTTTGTTTTCTTTGTTCTAAACTGGTAAAATTCAGGAAACCTAAATTCACGTGTTTTTTAACCTTATACACAAAAGGAGGGGCAATAGCTAAAATGGAAGCATGGGTTTGTTTTAGGGTTACCTGGGCTGGTTGGTGCGGATAAGAAGAAGGTTCTTGTAAGAATGAAATAATAGTTGTTAAAGTAATTTCGTTTGTTTCCATTTCCCCTATTCTTAAAGTTAACATATTTTGGAGTATCTATTTCAGCCTGTTTCATATGCTCCAGCCTTAGCTAGCGGCTTTATCTTGCTTAAGATATTAAAATATTGTTGCACGGTAAGTGATTATTATCAGGTTGAAAAGTGAGATAGTTCATAGTACAGCTTTACTCCGTTTTCTAATTTAGGCTATCCTATTCCACATTTGTTTTAATTTCTAAAACTTAAAAGCTATGAACCTATTAAGCCCCGCAACTACCAATTACTTGCTTGAAGTAAGTATGGAAAATCTGCACCAGGAAAGCAACGCCTGGCTAACCGAAATTGAATTTTGGAAAGCAGAATTAGCTTTTTACCAAAAGTTATTAGAAAAAATTTCCGTTAAGTTAACTTCCGTAGAAGACAAAAAGAAAATAGACCATTTCCAAAACCTGATTATTTATTTCGGAGGAGAATTGTTAGATCAGTATGAACACGATATCCGGGAGCATGAAAAATATCTGGGGCAAATGGTGCAGGATAAAGTTCCGGTAAATGAACAACTATACCGGGAAATTCATAAGAAATATCAAGCGCAAATTACTGCCTTTGACCTGGATTTTAAAGCCTACCGCCAAGAGTTATTCTCTTATGCGGAAAAATTTATCTAATACTTGCTGCATGGAGTAATATAAAAAACGACTGGCTTCAAGTCAGTCGTTTTTATTACCTGTTCTTACTACCTCGTATCCTACCGTTGCCTGGAACAACGTGTGACGGGCATTTACCAGGTTTTCATTTCCGGGAGTTTTGGCAAAGCGGCTCAAGCTGCCGTTATACCTTAAAGATAAACCAAGCCTTTCTTTCAGGATAAACCGAATACCGGCAGCACAGCCAATATCAACCTGGTTCAGGTTGTTTTTTGTTATTTTATTAGCACATACAGCACTACCCTCATTTACGGTTAATTGTGCATTATCATTAAATCCAAGTAAATAAGAAATCTGCGGCCTGCCTTCTATTCATAAACCACCGGCATCTAGTTGAAGCAGCACAGGTAAATCTAAATAGTTAAATCTTAAATAACCTTTCATTTTAACTTGCTGGCCTAAGTTGTTGGTATATTCTTGTTGCTTATAATAAAAGCCTTTTTGCGAGAACAGCAATTCAGGTGAAATAGAAAACACTTCTTTTTAAAGGCATATTTTAATTTGGCCTGTTACTTACGCCTGTTATGAAAGTATGGTATTTAGCTCTCTTAAACCTATTTCTGTCATCCTGCAGAATTATTATAATTCCAGTAGGATCTATTTTGCAGTAAATGGGCTAGATCCTTCCAGTATGACAACTGTAGGCTCATATACCTCTACTACCTATTATATTACGTTATATTACGTGATATTACGTGATATGAGTTTCTTATATAAACAGAAATAAGAATAGTGTTTAATAACTTAACCCAGCTGGAAAATAAATATCATTTATTTATAAAAGCTAACTCAAAATATTAAAGGAATTTTCAGAGTAGGTAATACAAAACAAAACCGCCAGCTATATAGCTGGCGGTTTTGTTTTGTAATTAAGTTACAACAGAGAAGAGATTTTAGTCGCAGTGACCTGGACCAGTTTTTCCGTTGTTGTAAGCATCTAAAATTCCGGCTAACTGGGTTGCTTGGTTATGCAAGGTTTTGTTACCTGCCACTTGCGTCGGCGTATAAGTGTTGAAAAAGGTAGTCGCCTGCGTATAAGCGGTCATTACAGCAGTTGGAACCGAAGCAACCTGCATGTTAAGGGTAGTAGCTACGTATTGATAGGCCAGTATGTAGTAGGCATTACCCTTTGGCTGCACGCCCAAAATAGAGTAATAAGTCTCACCGCTTTTAAAGAAACTTGTGTTTTCGCCTACTTTTGCCCAAGTTTTATCATAACGTTTTGGATCAAATCTAGAGTGGTTTTTCCAATAGCCTTGGGTGCGGGTACAACCATTTTTAGGTGGTTCAGGGCAGAACTCAATATTATCAATAGCCCCGGAACCAGTTTTGCCGCTGCCCAGAATTACTTCCATTCTAACTACACCCGCGGTATTGCCCAGGTTTATTTGCTGTACACTACCATCAGCACCTTTGGGTACGGGTATCGCTTTTAGTAATACGTTACCGGCGCCATATAAATTTATTATGGTACCAGCTTCTTCATTGTCCAGGTAAGTGAATGAGTTTAGCGTTACAGAACCCAATGACGAAAAGTCCAGGAACATTTTAGAGCCATTCGCATAATCATCCGGCACACTGGCATTATTGGTTTGATTAACAATTAAAACTTTACCAGTTTCAGCCTTCATTAAATCCGTATCGTCGCTACCCCCGGGGTTGGTTCCGGTAGTATTAAACAGGTTCGCGTAATTAGTAGTGCCATAAGTGGAGCCGTCGCTATTTCTTCTAAAGCCTTGTACCCCAATAGTAGCTCCGCTAACACTTTTCACGCTGGTAATAAAGCCCGAGCTAGGCCAGGCACCATTTTCGAAAGTAATAATATCGCATGGAGGCTGGGTCTGGCGGCAGAACTGGATATTATCAATTGCTCCGGAACCGGTTCTGCCGCTTCCTAGTATTACTTCCATTCTTACAACGCCTGCGGTATTGCCTAAGTCTATTTGCTGCACATTACCATCGGCAACTTTGGGTACGGCTACACTTTTTATTATTACATTAGCGGCATTGTACATGTTAATAACAGTACCAGCTTCTTCGTTGTCCAGGTAAGTAAGCGAGTTTAGCGTTACTGAACCAACTGAAGAGAAATCCAGGACTAGTTTGGCGCCATTGGCATAGTCATTGGGTATAGCGGGCCTGCTGTCCTGATTTACAATTAGCACCTTACCGGTTTCTGCTTTCATCAGGTCTGTGTCGTCACTGCCCGGAACAGGTGTTGTGCCGGTAGTATTAAACAGGTTTGCGTAATTGGTAGTACCATAAGTGGAGCCGTCGCTATTTCTTCTGAAGCCCTGTACCCCAATTGTTACTCCCCCAGCGCTGGCTACATTCGAAACAAAGCCTGAAGCATCACGCATTTCTGCATGTTCAAAGGTAATTTGGTCACAGGTTACAGCCGTAGAATTGTTAGATTGGCTAGTATTATCAAGATTGGGGGTAACCTGTTCATCCGGAGCACAGGCGTAAAAGAAGAACATGGCAGCTGCTAATAAGCAGGATTTGAATAGTTGTGCTTTCATTTGAATATATATTTAAGGTTTAACAATAAATTATTCCGAACATAAGTATGCCAGCTTATTAGAAAATATTGACTATTTTTTCATAGCTGTAATGGCTCAAATTTTAATCAAATAAAAAATAGTTTTATCCAGGGTAGGAATTGCAAAAACCGGTAATTAACTGTAAACTTGTTTTAAGTTAATTACCGGTTTTCGTCTTATAAAGCATATTCCATTTCAGGCGTTATCTCCAGCTTGTTTTCCACGGTAATAATTCCGGGAGCAGACCAAGCGGCTCTTTCGGCATCTTCTTTTTCGGAAAAGGACCGCACGTGCCCCCGCAAGGTTACTTTTTGCCCAGTAACTTCTACCTGTATTCTACCGGCATCCAGCGTAGCACTCCGGTGGAAGGCCGCATTAATTTTTTGTTTTAAATCCTCTGGTTTTACCCTTTGTTTTAAGGTAAGATTGTTAATAACAAAACGCACACTGGCCAGGTTAGCCACCGCACTTTTAGCTTCTTTCCGCTGGAAGTCCCAATCTACTTCTCCTTCCAAGGTTACAAACCCATCCTCTACTTTAACTTTAATTTTATCCTCCGGAATAGAAGTGTTCCATTTGAGGGTACTCAATACTACTTCCGCAATTTCGGTATCATTCTTTTTCTGAACCGGAGAAATACCAACTTGTAAGTCTTCGGCAATAGCTTTAACCCCGGCAACTTTTTTGGCTTCTCTTTCGGCCTCCAATTTCTTCATATAAGTATCTACCTGTCCGGAAAGAGTTACAATACCATGCCGAACCGAAACACCAATTTCGGAAGCATTTAAAAGCGGATTCCACTTTAACTGGTCCATTACATCTTTTTGAATTTGTGCATCATTTTTCATTGCAGTAAAATTTTAGAGTTGATTATTGAATGATTTATGCACCAAAGTAAGCCAATAAATAACCTGTTGACGCTGAGTTACATCAGTAAGAAAAATGATTCTAAGCAGGCGAATTAGCTATTTCAATATGTCCATATGTAAGGAAGCCGGAGGTATGGCTGCCCAGGAAGCTGACTATTTTAACTGTGCCGCTGTATGCTTAATCGTTAGAATTGCATTTGCCAGTTCTTCTTTGCCCTTATACTTTACCCGGCCAATAATGGTACTTTTAACCGGGCTTATGCCACAAAACTTCAAAATGGCGTGTTTTAGCATATTGGTTCCTGCGGCCCGGTTTACAAGCCAATACCACAATTTAGGGGCATCCATGGTAGTTATGATATGAGCGCTCCTACCTTTTAATAATTTATCCCAAAAAGGATCTTTTTCGTGGTACTTATAGGCAAAGCCGGAAATAAAACTGCGGTCGAATAAACCTTTTAAAATAGCCGGCATACCTCCCCACCAGGTAGGATAAACAATTACTAAATGATTAGCCCAGGTAACCAGTTCCTGGAATTGCAGTAAGTCAGGTTCCAGTTTCTGTATAACATGGTAGCCTTCATGCAGAATAGGGTCGAATTGTAGTTTACCTATTTGTAACAAGCTTGTTTGGTGCCCGGCCTGTTGGGCGCCTTCCTGGTAAGCCTCACATATACTTTTAGAAAGGCTCTCTTGGGCGGGGCTGCCGTTTATAATCAGAATTTTCATAATTTTATGATAGCAAAATTGAACTGCGGGAAAGGTTATCCGCCCGGCGTATTAAGGTTTTCTAAAGTTTGGTTGCGTACCGTTCTATCCTTAATAATTTTACCGTCTTCCATTTCATTGATGCGGTCGGTGCGGGAGGCAAAATCATTATCGTGGGTAACTACCAGCAGGGTTTGTCCCTGCGATTTTAATTGACTAAATATTTCGAAAACTATTTCCGTGTTCTTTTTATCCAGGTTACCGGTAGGTTCATTGCACATAATAATCAGGGGTTGGTTAATTAAAGCCCGGGCAATGGCAACCCGTTGCTTTTCGCCACCGGAAAGCTGACCGGCTCTTCGCAAGGCAAGCTGGTCAAGTGTCAATGCTTTTAAATGAGCCATAGCCTGCGCTTCAACTTCCTCCTGGCTTATTTTTCCTAGTTTTAAACCGGGCAGCATCACGTTCCGGAGCACGTTAAATTCCGGTAAGAGATAATGAAACTGGAAAACAAAACCTATTTTTTCGTTCCGGACTACCGCCAACTGCTCGCCGGTTTTATTTCCCATTCGTTCGCCGGCAATAAATAAATCGCCTTTGTAATCCGTGTCCATGGTAGATAGAATGTACAATAACGTAGACTTTCCCACCCGGACTTACCTACTATAGAAACAAATTCGCTTGTGGCAACCGAAAAACTTACTTCGTTTAAGACTTTAACATCTACCGGGTCGTGAAAGTATTTCACAATATTTTGGGTCTGGAGTACAGGGCTTTTCATCTTTATTTGCCCCGGATAATTTCTACTGGGTCTACCTGGCTGGCTCTTTTGGCCGGGAAAAAACCAGCAAGATAAGTTGTTGCTATGGCAAACGTAATCCCGATTATATAATACCACGGGTTATATACCACCGGCATGGTTTTGAGGGTAGGAAGCGAACTGGTTTCAAACGGTACCTGGTCAATCAGCAAGGAGTCAATTAACCCGAAAATCAGCCCGGCCACTCCTCCGGCCACACCAATAATCAGCGATAAACACAAAAAAATATGCTTAACGTCTTTCCCGGAAAACCCGGTTGCTTTCATAATGGCAATAGAATCCATTTTTTCGTAAATCATCATATTCAGGATGTTGTATATCCCAAAACCGGCTACTATCAGCAGGGTAACACTCACGGCGTAAGTAATAATATTCCGGATTGAACTACCGGTTTCAAATTGGGCATTGGAAGTGATAATATCCCGGGTATCTACCTCAAAAATTTCTTTGTAACGAGGAGCTAGGTCTTTTGCCAAATTAATATCGTGCAGCTTTACCTGGATATCGGTAACATAATGGCTGCCTTTCCCCAAAAGGTTCTGAATAGTGGACAAGGAAGCATAGCTCTGGGCAGCATCAATTTCAGCTACACCTAATTGGAATATTCCCACTACCTTTAACGAGAGCCTTTGCCCTTTGGCCGTACTAACCTGAATCATGTCGCCTGGTTCTACCATTAGCTTTTCGGCAATGCCTTTTCCCAGGATAATACTGTTCTTAACTTTTTCTAAATCCTGCGCCTTTCCTTGCACCACGTAACTGTTAAACGCAAACAATTTTTCTTCGGCGGCCACATCAATCCCATAAATAATTCCGTTTATATCCAGGCTGCCGGCATTATAAAAAACTTGGGTGGTGATTTTGGGAGCCAGGCCTAATACCCGCTCATCGTGCTTTAAAGCATTTATAATGGCAAGGCTGTTGTGAATTTCCTGGTCAGCTTCTTTAGGCTTGATGGACCGGATAAAATGATAGTCTTGTTTATGTTCGCCGGACAACCGGATAGGCTGGTTTTTATTAGCTGCCACTTCGTTGTAAATTAATATATGAGGCGTGCGGTTCAGAATTAAGTCGTCCATTAATTTATTAAGCCCAGCCATAAACCCAATCATGCTGATAAACATGCCGATACCAAAAGTTACTCCTACCGCAGCAATTACCGACTGTTTTGCCTTGGCCAGCAAAAGGGTTCTGGCAATATCGAGAATCAACCAAAAAGACATAAATTTATGGTTTATAGATAAGCTGATTTTTAGATAACCCACTCATTATTTCGGCATATTCATAATTCTTTAAACCTACTTTTACTTTAACCTTTTTTCCCTCTTGAAGCACTACATAATCATTATCAGTTAAATATTCCCTGGGAATAATAAAGGCCTGTGGCTTTCTTCTAATCAGGATATTGGCTTCAAGGTTCAGATGCGGATACACCCGGTCAGGTTTTTTAGTAAAATTGCCTTCTACCGTAAAAGTGCCGGTGTTTTCATTCATTATCGGGTAAATTTTAGTAATCCTGGCTTTATACACTGAATCTTTATAGCTATCCATGGTTACAAAAACCTCCTGTCCGGGCTGGATGCGGGCAATATCATTTTCATCTACTTGTAATTGAAGTATAAAATTGTTTTGACCGCCTATTACCGCCATAACCGTTTGGGTAGAGATGCCCTCGCCTACTTCCGGATAAATGGTATAGACCCGGCCGGTTATGCCACTGCGGATTATATAATCTTCCGCATTTTCTTCGGAAATACGAGCACTGTTTTTAGCGGCTGCATAATCTAATCGCCAGGCCGTTTTAACGCGCTTCAACTGGCTTAAGGTATTTAAGTACTCTGTTCTGGAGCTGTTCATGGCTAGCTGTGCTTGTTCGAACTGTACCCGGGTGCCTATTTCGTTATTCCAAAGGTTTTTCTGGCGCAAAAACATAAGGGAATCTTGCTAAAATTTTGTTTTTAGCAGTTTTACTTGCCGCTCCATTTCCGTTATGTTTTTTTATTGTCCGCCACCTTCGAAACGGCTAACAGGGAGTTTTGCAGCGCGAATCCGGCAGTTGTGTTTTTTATAATAAATATGGGCTCGCCCTTTGTAACCAAATCACCTACGTTTACATGCTTTTTCAGGAGTATTCCCGGTACACTCGAGATAACTTTGTATTGTTCTGCCGCCTTAATGTTACCAGAAGCATAAACCGATTCGGTAATAGTACTTAACCTAGGGTAAATGCCTTGATCCTTTTTACATCCACTTTCCAGCAGCAGAAACATTAAAAATAAATAAAGGAGGCTATTTAATTTCAGTAGTAAATAGGCTTTCATCATATTTAGTATGTCCTAACCAGCGCTTAAAAAAAACGAATGCTCTCCCGAATGCCTATGAGTAATATCATTAAAATACCTAATGTTCATCAAGAAGAACACAAGCGGGAAATAACATTACCATGCATTTACATTTTGAGTACTTTCCTGATCGGTAGATTAAAAATTACCAATTACCGATTCCAAGCCAACCTAAAATCAATCAGCTTTTAACCTGACCATTATCATTCCTAATCGGGAGAAGTCTTTTTAGTTTTAAGTCTTCTCACTAAATAAGCTAATTAAAATTTATGGATATGCCTCGTAAAAGTAATTCAAGTATGAGCCTGCAAAGAAGCCATACCAACTCAGGAGCGACCAAAAGAAAAAACAATTTTCCCAATTGGCTTTTGTACGTCTTTATTCTAATAACTATACTTGTCTGGACCCTGGGTTCATTTTTTATACCTAAAGAAATTACGTGGCAGGAGTTTGAACGCGACATGCTGTTACAACAGGCCGTAGAAAAAGTAGTGGTTATAAACAACGAAACAGCAGAAGTTTATTTAAAATCTTCTGCCCAAAACATTCCTCAATTTAAGGAAGTATTGCAGCCCGGTAATTCTAAGGAAACCATGCCGGGGCCTCATTTTATTTTTAACCTTGGCTCAGTAGATTCTTTTGAAAGAAAACTGGAAGCTGCAGAAGCCAAATTTCCGGAAAGTGAAAAAATCATTGTGCGCTATGAAAAGCGGGATAATTTGTTTTGGGGCTTTATAGGCTGGATAATGCCTTTTTTTCTGCTGTTTATGTTTTGGAAATTCATACTGGGCAAAGGAATGAGTGGAGCAGGTGGAACTTCCATTTTTAATTTTGGCCGGTCAACCGCTACTTTACTGGAGCAGGAAAATAACAGCACCGTCACCTTTACCGATGTAGCTGGCCTGGAAGAAGCCAAAGTGGAGGTTAAAGAAACAGTCGACTTTTTAAAGAACCCAACGGCCTACACAAAATTGGGCGCTAAAATCCCGAAAGGCATTATCCTGGTAGGGCCGCCGGGTACCGGTAAAACCTTACTAGTAAAAGCAGTAGCCGGCGAAGCCAAAGTGCCGTTTTTCTCCTTGTCCGGCTCTGAATTTGTAGAAATGTTTGTTGGAGTAGGCGCTTCGCGGGTGCGCGATTTGTTTAAACGGGCCAAAGAAAAAGCACCCTGCATAATTTTTATTGATGAAATTGATGCTGTAGGCCGTTCCCGCAGCAAGAATGCCCTGTATACAGGCGCCAACGATGAAAGAGAAAGTACTCTGAACCAATTGCTTACTGAAATGGACGGCTTTAGCACCAACAGCGGCGTTATTGTATTAGCTGCTACCAACCGGGCTGATATGCTGGATCCGGCTTTGCTGCGCCCCGGCCGCTTCGACCGGCATATTTACCTGGAACTGCCCAACCTGACCGAACGGAAAGCAATTTTTAAGGTACACCTGGAACATTTAGTGCTGGATGCAACCATTGATGTTGATTTTTTGGCTGGCCAAACGCCTGGTTTCTCCGGAGCCGATATTGCTAATATTTGCAACGAGGCCGCCTTGATTGCGGCCCGCCAGAAAAAAGAGAAAGTTAGCAGCCCGGACTTTCTTGCGGCCATAGACCGCATTGTGGCGGGTCTGGAAAAGAAAAGCAAGGTTATCTCCCCGTCCGAAAAAAAGGTGATTGCCTACCACGAAGCAGGCCATGCCTTAGTCAGTTGGCTTTTGAAACACGTAGACCCTCTGGTAAAAGTTTCGATTATCCCGCGCGGGAATTCGTTAGGCGCTGCCTGGTACTTGCCTGAAGAACGCCAATTAAAAACCGAAACTGAATTAGAAGAAAGGCTTTGCGCCAGCTTAGGCGGCCGCGCCGCCGAAGAAATCATGTTTGGTGAAGTAAGTTCCGGCGCATTAGACGACCTGGAAAAAGTTACCAAACAAGCCTACGCTATGGTAGCCTATTACGGCTTCGATTCGAAGATTGGTAATATCAGTTTTTATAATTCTGCCGGTCATGAAACTACTTGGCAAAAGCCGTACAGCGAGGCAACCGGTAAAATTATAGATGAAGAAGTACGGCAATTAGTAGATAGCGCCTATCAGCGCACCAAAACTATTATAAGCCAAAACAAACAGGCGTTAACTCAAATTGCCAACCTGCTCCTGCAAAAAGAAACAATTTATAAAGAAGATGTTGCCTCTATTCTGGGTGAACGTCACTTAACTGAAGAAATAGCCGCATTACCTTTAATTGAAGTTTAAATTTACAGAAATTTCCTGATAAAATTATTTCGGGAATTCTTACTTTTTGTCTTAATATAGCTTTGATAAATAAACTTAAAATAAAATGTAAACCCGCCAGTTAGGAAAAGTTGGCGGGTTTATTCTTACGGCTATTCATTGCGATTATTTAATTCCGAAACATGGAGGCTCCGAAACATAGCTGTTTTTTTATACTGATGCTGCTGCATACGTTTTAAAATATCGTCCAGCATGTGAATTGCCGGTACAATGTAGGGGCCTTTATTTAACATGACGCAATCAGCCCGCTGGGCCATGGCAGCATCCGTAATTTCCGCCCGGGAAGGCTTGCCTTTTTTTGCCAGTTTTTCTAATACCTGGGTAGCCCAAACTACCGGCAAGTGGGCCGCTTCGCAAAACCATAAAATTTCTTCCTGTACTTCGGCCAGCCGTTCCCAGCCACTTTCTACCGCCAGGTCGCCGCGGGCAATCATAATGCCGGCCGGGTAATTACGCATAACTGCTAAAAGCAAAAATGGTAAGTTCCGGAACCCTTCCTTTGTTTCAATTTTGAGCATAATCGGCATTTGCTCCCGCTGGTGTTTTTTTAATTCCTCCTGTAATTCAAACACCATATCCGGATGATTAACAAACGACAAGTTTACGATGTCACCATATTTTACAACAAAAGCTAAATCTTCCTTATCCTTTGCGGTCATTTTAGTTAAAGCCAGCTTGCTTTCGGGTAGATTAATACCTTTATCTGCCCCTAACTTACTGCCATTCTCGTTTGCTGCCGTTATCTCAATTAACAATGCCTCTTTCTCAACTTTTTTTATGCTGCCGGTTATTTCACCATCATCAAACAAAATAGGTTCTCCTTCCCTTACCCGGGAAAAGATTTCCGGTAACGTACAGGAAATATGAGCGGGAGCAACTACATTACCTGTTGCATCCAGTTGTTGGTTTTCTCCCGGAATTATATTTTTATGCAGCACCAGTAAATCACCTTTATTAAGGATTAAAGGCATTTCCAGAAAGGGCAACTTGCCCACAAAAGCCGAAAAGGTTTGGGTTAATTTATTCTTATATAAGAGGGTGGTTCCGGTATAAACATAAGCACTTTTAGAAAGGGAAACTACAGCGCCACCCGAAGCTGATTCCATAACTACAAGAGACCTTTTCCGGCCCCTGGTATCCTTAAATTTAATTTTATCTCCTGCTGTTACCTGCTCCAGCCAGTTAGCTTCCACCAAAATAACGGCATCTACGGGTATGGGAGATTTTGTGCCTGGTATGCCTAACCATATTTTAGCCGGAAATACAACCTCCCCAAGTTCATTTTTCCGGGGATGTATGGCTATTACCTGAGGCCCCGGCTTCAGGGGGCCGGTACGGAGTTTTGGCCCCATTAAATCAAACAATATTTTACAGCTTAGCCCTGTTTCTTTTTCCACTTGTTTGATGTGCTGCACCATTTTCTCCCAAGCTCTGGCATCATCGTGGGCACAATTAATGCGGGCGCAATTCATGCCGGCTTTTACCATTTGGTATACCAGGGAATAATCATCGGCTAAATCAGACGAAAAGGTAACCATAATCCGCACCTCCCGGCCTTCCGAAGCCTTTCCCAGCAGCATTTCTGTATGAGCCTTTAAATTATTAGTGCTCTGCGTAAAGCTAATACCGGCTTTCGGGAACTCGTATTTACTTCTCGCTAACAAACTGAGTTGACAACTGACTGCCTGCAGGCTGGCTAATACATGAGCTTCGGACCGGCCCAAAGATGAAAGGCCTAATGGGGTTAACTTATCTTGTAGCTCCCGAATATCGTGCTGGCGTAGCGCTAAATAATGTAACAAATTTTTGGCACTATCCCGGAACCTAGGATGCACCGCCTCTATTTGTTGGGCAAATGAGGTTTCTAATTGCCATGCTTCCTGCTGTAGCGCATGCAACTTATCAATTAGTTCTTTAAGCTTAAAATTAGCTGCTGGCATGTAAAAGCAAATAATAAAACTTTAAACCAAGTTAAAAGCCGGATTTGCTCTCACCTGGTTTTTTATACGGCAATAATTACCAATGATTACCATCCACCTGATAATTTTAAACCACATTTGTCTTAACCAGTGGAATTCAGTTTCAGATGGCTATAAAACCTTTGTGTTACTCATAAGGAGGAAACCGAAGCCGGCTTGTTGCTTTTACTTAAGTCTATTAACTTATAGGGATGTTGCGGCAGGGTTAAAAGCGGAATACTGCCGGCAAAGGCTAGTTTCCGGGTAACACTATGATGTAGCAATCTTTCTATAAAAAACCGGCTCTGGATAGATATCGCTAAAACATCAGTTCTATTTTCGGCTATAAATTGCCGGATGCCGCCCTCCACATCATCTTCTTGCATTTGGGCAATACAAAATTTATTATCCGGAAATTCTTTTTGTATCTCCTTTAAAATAATATCGTCTGGCACGACACAGAGTTGTTCCTCACTTTTAATATTAATTATGCTAATAACCGGGGCAAAAGGTTGCGCAAATTGCAGCAGTTGTTTCAGAAAAACTGTTTCTTCGATTTCAAAATCCGAAGCATAAGTAATTGCATGAATGCCGGTAAAAATAGTTTTTGCCGGAAGGGCCAGTACCGGACAAGGCGCTATCTTAATGAAATCATAGGTATTGGTACCCATTATTTTTTCCAGGAAATTAGAAGCCCCTTTGGTTCCCATTACTACTAAATCCACGTTTTTGGCTTTTACCAGGTTATAAAGGTCGGTTAGAAAAAAGCCAAACTGGCAAATAGCTTCCACTTCAATTTGGTAAGCACCTTGCTCCTGCAACTGATTAGCTATTTTGTTTAACTCCCGCTGGTAATTTATTTCTAAATTAACCAGTGGTGCCAGTACACCATTGTTATCCAGGGGCAATATGGGTAAATTAACATTAACGATATGCACCAGAATTATTTTTGCTTTGGCCTGCTTGGCTAAGGAAGCGGCGTAATTTAACGCATTAGTAGCGTTTTCGGAAAAGTCGGTAGGTGCCAGGATGGTTTTCATAGGAATGTTAGGTTAAATATAAAACTTGATTTACAAAGGAAGAAGTTAATTGAATAATGTTCTGCCGAATGTCTTTTCAAAGGTACTGCTCAGTTTAACTTCCTCTTATGATATAAAACTGTTCTGGTATATGACCTTCATCAGGTAGATAAAACATAATACTTATGTATCTAATGAATATCAACTTTTAAACTGACGCATATTCTACTGGCGCTCCGGACAAGTGAATATTTTTGAGTATTCATTTAACAAGGGAGTCACTATCTACTGAATACCTAAAATTTCCTATTATTTCTAACAAAAGCTTATAAATAATCCTATGGAAAATCCATCCGTATTAATGCTTGCCTGGGCAACTTCATCTGCTTCAAAAAGTTTGTATCCTACTCCTTTTGCAATTGCTAAGGCATTAGCAAACCAAAGCAACTTAACCTTAATATTACCACAAGCTACCCGGGATATAGAGTTGGGGTATCCTACCGTTTGCGGATTGGATACGCTAGATGAACAAGCAACCAAACCACAAATTCATCCCCCTGAGCTTTTTCCCTTTGCCAAGGAATTCTATATACATAAACACATTCCTCTATATGGGGCACCGGTACTTTCTGAACCTGAAAAGTCACGGCAACACTTACCCGGAGAAAGTATCACCGTAGGTAACTTCAGTCAAGAGCGTGAATTGGCAAATGCTTCAGATCAATCTAATACCTTTGATTACTTTCAGTTTGCAGCTCTCCCTTTACCGAATCAGGTTATTGCGTATGCCCGTTATGTAAACCGAGCAGCCTACGCCATAAATTTTGACTATATTTATGCCTATGACTGGGTGACGTATTTGGCCGCAACCGAATTAAAAGTCTGGAGTGGCAAAAAATTAGCAGCACATGTAAGTTCACTTTCCGTTGAAAAAAGCACTCCCGACAGCAAAGGCTGGATTTATGAAATTGAAAAGCGCACCTTTCAAGAAGCAGATATGCTAATTGCTGCTAGTAGCCAAACTGCACGTACTTTGCAAAACGAATACGGCATTCCGGATGATAAGATATATCAGCTAATAGATGCTATTTCTCAGCCGGAACGAATTTTCAAAAACATCAAAAAGTATGGTGGAGTAATAGAAAAAAGTGGGATGAAGGATTCTGTGGCAGCTTAAGACCTTATAAAACCGACTTCTCTTAGCTTAGGAGAAATAAAATATGAATTAGAACCCGCTCATTAGAAAGCATGTTTCTAATGTCCAACTCAGTACTTT
>Ga0210040_10002932_pt1 | contig 23543 bp, 22 predicted proteins | sample CryGeyCG12114_NA_FD_185462 | JGI IMG/M metagenome (GOLD analysis project Ga0210040, IMG submission 185462) | Groundwater microbial communities from aquifer - Crystal Geyser CG19_WC_8/21/14_NA (SPAdes) (version 2) | ecosystem: Environmental > Aquatic > Deep subsurface > Groundwater | place: USA... | reverse complement strand
TGACCGCGCTGAGCCGGTCGACGAAGAAGCGGTAGCCCTTGTCGGTGGGCACCCGGCCGGCGCTGGTGTGCGGCTGGGTGATGTACCCCTCCTCCTCCAGCACCGCCATGTCGTTGCGGATGGTGGCTGGCGAGACGCCCAGGTCGTACCGGGCGGCCAGGGCCTTGCTCCCCACCGGGTCGTTGGTGGAGACGTAGTCCTGGACGATCGCCCGGAGGACGCGCAGGCGGCGGTCGTCGTGCGCCACGGCTGACACCTCCGGTACCGGTCGACGGGCCGCTCTGGCACTCCAGCGGTCCGAGTGCCAGCATACGGCGGGCACGCTGCGCCGTCGTCCGGCTCGGACGATCGCCGGCCGACCCGCGGTGGATCGGTCCCGCGGGGAGGGCGTCCGCGGTGGCCGGGGAATCACACTAATGTGATCCGCAGTCGACGGGCTTCCCGCAGCAGGGGTCCGGGGAGCGGGAGGCGCAGCCCTGATCTTCAAGGCAGTTCGGGACGGACGCCCCTATCCCGACCACGGCTTCTCCACCAAGGACTGGGCGATGATCCCGCCGCGGCAGATCCGGCTGGACACCCTGGTCACCACCAAGCGCGAGCTGGCGCTGGACGCGCTGCTGGCCGACGACTCGACCTTCTACGGCGACCTGTTCCCGCACGCGGTGCAGTGGCACGGCGAGACCTACCTGGAGGACGGCGTCCACCGGGCGCTGCGCGCGGCCCTGCAGCAGCGCAACGTCATCCACGTGCGGGTCCTCGACCTCGACGCGCTGATGCCCGCCGACCAGGACACCACCGCCGACGCCCCCTGACGTCCCCTCCGAGCCCGACCGCTCGTGCGGCCCCCTCGCAGGGGCCCGCCCCGAGCGCAGCGAGGGGTGGGGGGCGAGGGGGTCCTTCGTCAGAGCCAGCCCTTGTCCGCCGCCACCCGGGCCGCCTCCACCCGGGTGCGCGCGCCGGTCTTGCCGATCGCGGCGGACAGGTAGTTGCGCACCGTCCCCTCGCCCAGGAACAGCCGGCCGGCGATGTCGGCGACCGTCGCGCCGTCCGCGGCGGCCCGCAGGACGTCGGCCTCCCGGCCCGACAGCGGGGTCGCGCCCAGCGCCAGCGCCGCGGCCGCGAGGTCGCGGTCGATCACCCGCTCCCCCGCCACCACCGCCCGGATCGCCCGGGCCAGCTCGGCCACGGGTGCGTCCTTGACCAGGAAGCCGGCCGCGCCCACCTCCATCGCCCGGCGCAGGAAGCCCGGCCGGCCGAAGGTGGTGAGGACGACGGCGCGCACGTCCGGCAGCGCGGCGGCCAGCTCGCGGGCGGCCTCGATCCCGTCCTGCCCGGGCATCTCGATGTCCAGCAGCGCGACGTCGGGCCGGTGCTCGAGCGCCGCGGCCAGCACCAGGTCGCCGCGGCCGACCTCGGCCACCACCTCGATGTCGGGCTCGAGGTCCAGCAGCGCCCGCAGCGCGCCGCGCACCAGCGTCTGGTCCTCGGCCAGCAGCACCCGGATCGTCACGCGGTCACCCCGGCCGGCACCAGCGGGACCTCCGCGCGCACCCGGTAGCCACCGCCGTCCACCGGCCCGTCGGCCAGCTCCCCGCCGAGGGCGCCGACCCGCTCGCGCAGCCCGGCCAGGCCCGAGCCGGACGACGTCCCGAGCACGGTCGTCCGCTGCCCTCCCCCGCGGCCGTCGTCGGTGACCGTGAGCACCGCCCGGCCGGCGTCCTCGGTGAGCTCGACGGTGACCTGCCCGGCCCCGCTGTGCCGCAGCACGTTGGTGGTGGCCTCGCGCACCACCCAGCCCAGCGCGGCGTCGGGGCCCACCGGCAGCACCGGGACCCGCTCGGGCAGCCGCACGGTGATGCCCGCGCCGGTCAGCGCCGCCCGCGCCTCGGCGAGCGCCTGCGCGCAGGTGACCTGCCGGTAGCCGCTGACCGCGTCCCGCACCTCGGCCAGCGCCCGGCGGGCGGCGTCCTCGACGTCGGCCATCTCCGCGCCGGCCCGGACCGGGTCGACCGCGGCCAGCCGCCGGGCCAGCTCGCTCTTGAGCGCGATCAGCGACAGCGAGTGGCCGAGCAGGTCGTGCAGGTCGCGGGCGAAGCGCAGCCGCTCCTCGGCGACGGCGTTGCGGGCCAGCTCCTCGCGGGCCTCCTGCAGCTCGCGGTTGACCGTGACCAGGTAGCCGGTGCCGGAGATGGCGAAGGCGGTGAGCAGGCAGAGCGCCGGCAGGAAGACCAGGCTGCGGGCACCGTCGGCCAGCACCACCGCGAGGCACAGCGCGGCCGCGGCGACCACCGCGGGCCACACCCAGCGCCCGGGCAGGACGGCCGCGGCCGCGGCCGACACGTAGATCATCAGCCCGGCCCAGCTCGGCCCGAGGCCGATCGCCAGCGCGGCGGCGAGGGCGGCCATGGCCACGAAGTCCGGGCGCAGCCCGCGCGGGCGGCCGAGCTGGGCGATCACGCCGAGGTAGACCAGCGTGAAGGCCAGCAGCCCGGCCCCGGCGACCCAGCGGGCCGGCGCCGGGCGGTCGGTGGTCACCAGGTCGCTGATCGGGAAGACCTGGAACAGCAGCCAGGGAACCGCCCAGAGCGCCTGCTGCCAGCGGCTGGACCTGTCCACCGACCGGATGCTGCCACCCACCGTCGTCACCCCGGCTCAGCCGGCGACCGCGTGCAGCGGACGCCGCTGCACGACGGCCACGGCGGCAGCGGAGAAGACCGCGCAGAAGGCGAGCAGCACGAGCACCGCCTGCGCCGACGGCGCGCTGCCGGAGACGACGTCCCGGCCCAGCTGCGCGTACCAGTAGGAGGGCATCGCGTGCGCGAGCGAGACCAGCCCGCCGGGCAGGATCTCGACCGGCCACCACAGCCCGCCCAGCGCCGCCAGCGCCGTCCCGGCGATGCCCATCGCCGCGCCCGCCGCCTGGGAGTCCAGTGCGATGCCCAGCCCGATGCCGAGCGCGACGAAGACGACGGAGCCGGCCCACATGACGCCGATGAGCGCCAGCCAGCTGCCCGGGCCCAGCTCGACGCCGTTGACGAACCGGCCGACCAGGGCCACGACGACCAGGCTGGGCAGCACGAGCAGGGCGCCCACGGCCACGTCGACGGTGATCGCGGTGCCCGGCGGGACGGGGACGACGCGCAGCTGGCGCAGCCAGCCGGTGGAGCGGTCGAAGGCGAGCCGGATGGTCGCGCCCAGGGCCGCGCCGATGGCGCCGTAGCCCATCATCGAGACCAGGTAGAGCTCGCCGTAGTCGGCCTGCCCGCCGTCGGCGGTGGCCTGGGCGCCGAAGACCTGGGTGAACAGGACCGTGAACAGCGCCGGCAGCACGATGGTGAAGAAGACGTACTGCCGGTTGCGGCCCACCCGGCGGAGCTGGAACAGCAGCAGGTCGCTCATCGGGGGGCTCCGTCCGGTGCGGTGGTGTCTCGTGCGGTGGTGTCTGGTGCGGTGGTCAGGTGCAGGAAGGCCTGCTCGAGGGTGGCGCCGCGGACCTCCAGCCCGGGCAGGGCGTCCCGGTCGGCGAACAGGGCGCGCAGCGTGGCCTCGGCGTCGGAGGTGGACAGCTCGACGAGCTCGCCCACCCCGTCCACGGCCGTCACCCCGGGCAGGGCGGCGAGCCCGTCCCGCGGGCCCGGGCAGCGGAAGCGCACGGTGCGCCCGGCGATGCGTGACTTGACCGCGGCGGCCGACCCGTCGGCGAGCACCCGCCCGCCGCCGACCACGACCACCCGGTCGGCGACCGCGTCGGCCTCGTCGAGGTGGTGGGTGGCGAAGACGACGGTGTGCCCGCGGTCGGCCAGCCCGCGCATCGTCGTCCAGAACGCCTGGCGTCCCCCGACGTCCATGGCCGAGGTGGGCTCGTCGAGGACCAGCAGCGGCGGCGCACCGGCCAGCGCGAGGGCCAGCAGCACCCGCTGCCGCTGACCGCCGGAGAGGGCGTCGACCGTGCGCCCGAGCAGCCCCTGGATGCCGGCGGTGGCCAGCAGGTCGTCGAGCGGCCAGGGGTCGGCGTAGCGGCCGCGGACCAGGGTCAGCACCTCCCCGACCCGGGTCTCGCTGGGCAGGCCGCCGTGCTGCAGCATCGCTCCGACCCCGCCGGCGCGGACGGCCTCGGCCGGCGCCCGGCCCAGCAGCCGGACCCGGCCGGCGGTGGGGCGGAACAGCCCGAGCGCGGCGTTGACGATGGAGGACTTGCCCGCCCCGTTGGAGCCGAGCAGGGCGACGGTCTCCCCACGCGGGATGCGCAGGTCGACGCCGTCGACGGCGACGGTGCCGCCGTAGCGGACGGTGAGGCCCTCGGCGTCGAGGGCGGGGGTGCCGGGCATGCGGCCAGCCTGCCGGGACGGGCCTGCCCCGCGGTAGTGCGGAACGTCGTCCACAGCACCTGACGGATGTCAGACGGGCGCCCCGCGCCCGCCTACCCTCGGCAGGTGTGGACGTGATCGAGGCACCGGTGCCGGCCGACCCCGCGCTCGAGGTGCTGGAGCGGGTGTTCGGCTACGACGCCTTCCGCGGGCCGCAGCGCGAGGTGGTCGACCACGTCGTCGCCGGCGGTGACGCCCTGGTGCTGATGCCCACCGGTGGCGGCAAGTCGCTGTGCTACCAGGTGCCGTCGCTGCTGCGCGAGGGCGTGGGCGTGGTCGTCTCCCCGCTGATCGCGCTGATGCAGGACCAGGTCGATGCCCTGCGCGCCCTGGGCGTGCGGGCCGGCTTCCTCAACTCCAGCCAGGACCGCGACGAGCGCCGCACCGTGGAGCAGGCGTTCCTCGCCGGGGAGCTCGACCTGCTCTACGTCGCGCCGGAGTCGTTGGGCGGTGGCTCCTCACCCACCGCGCGGCTGCTGGAGCGCGGGACGATCGCGCTGTTCGCCATCGACGAGGCGCACTGCGTCGCCCAGTGGGGGCACGACTTCCGGCCCGACTACCTCGCGCTGTCGATGCTGCACGAGCGCTGGCCCGACGTCCCCCGGATCGCGCTGACGGCGACGGCCACCCCGGCCACGCACAGCGAGATCAGCACCCGGCTGCAGCTCGACGACGCCCTGCACGTGGTCGCCGGCTTCGACCGGCCCAACATCCAGTACCGGATCGCGCCCAAGGACCAACCGCAGAAGCAGCTGCTGGACCTGCTGCGCACCGAGCACCCGGGCGACGCCGGCATCGTCTACTGCCTGTCCCGGGCCTCGGTGGAGAAGACCGCGGAGTTCCTGGTCGGCCAGGGCATCCCGGCGCTGCCCTACCACGCGGGCCTGGACCAGCAGGTGCGTGCGCGGAACCAGTCCCGCTTCCTGCGCGAGGACGGCCTGGTCATGGTGGCGACCGTGGCGTTCGGCATGGGCATCGACAAGCCCGACGTCCGGTTCGTCGCCCACCTGGACCTGCCCAAGTCGGTGGAGGGCTACTACCAGGAGACCGGCCGCGCCGGCCGGGACGGGCTGCCCTCGACCGCGTGGCTGGCCTACGGCCTGGCCGACGTCGTCCAGCAGCGCAAGATGATCCAGACCTCCGAGGGCGACGCCGCGCACCGGCGGGTGCTGTCCGCGCAGCTCGACGCGATGCTGGCGCTGTGCGAGACCGTCGAGTGCCGGCGGGTGCGGCTGCTGGCCCACTTCGGGCAGGAGAGCGCACCGTGCGGGAACTGCGACACCTGCCTGAGCCCGCCGGAGTCCTGGGACGCCACCGTGCCGGCGCAGAAGCTGATGTCGACGGTGCTGCGCCTGCAGCGGGAGCGCGGCCAGTCGTTCGGGGCCGGCCAGTCGATCGACATCCTGCTGGGCAAGCGCACCGAGAAGGTCACCCAGCACTCCCACGACGAGCTGACCGTCTTCGGCATCGGCAGCGACCTGACCGAGGGCCAGTGGCGCGGCGTCGCCCGGCAGCTGCTGGCCCAGGGGCTGCTCGCGGTGCAGGGCGAGTACGGCACCCTGGCGCTCAGCGAGGCCAGCGGGCCGGTGCTGCGCCGGGAGCAGACCGTGCTGATGCGCCGCGACCCCGACCGCCCGGCGCGCGCCGGGCGGTCGGCGCGCAAGGACCGGGCGACCGCCGCGCCCGAGCTGCCCGCCTCCGCCGCCGGCGCCTTCGAGCGGCTGCGGGCCTGGCGCGCCGTGACGGCCAAGGAGCAGGGCGTGCCGGCCTACGTCGTCTTCCACGACGCGACGCTGCGGCAGATCGCCACCGAGGAACCGGCCACCCTCGCCGCGCTGGGCACCGTCAGCGGTGTCGGCGCGGCCAAGCTGGAGCACTACGGCGAGCAGCTCCTGGCCGCCCTGCACGCCTGACGGCCCCGGCCCCGGCCCCGGCCCCGCTGCAGGGTCCCGCCGCGAGCTTGCGAGCGGTGGGGGCAGTGGGGTCCTTCCTCAGTCCGTGAGGTCGCGGACGACGGCGTCGGCGAGGAGCCGGCCGCGGTCGGTGAGGACGGCGAGCCCGGCCTCGTGCGGCCCGATCTCCAGCAGCCCCCGGACGCATGCCTCCGCCGCCCGCGCCCGCCCCGCCACCGACAGCGCCGTCAGCGGCAGCCCGTCGCGCAGCCGCAGCCCGAGCATCACCCGCTCCAGCGCCTGGTCCTCCGCGCTGAGCAGCTCGAAGTCGGCGGCGGGGTGCAGACCGGCGGCGATCCGGTCGGCGTAGGCGGCCGGGTGCTTGACGTTCCACCAGCGCAGCCCGCCGACGTGCGAGTGCGCGCCGGGGCCGATCCCCCACCAGTTGGCTCCTGACCAGTACAGCTCGTTGTGCCGGCAGCGGGCGGCACGGTCGCGGGCCCAGTTGGACACCTCGTACCAGCCCAGCCCCGCGCCGCCGAACGCCCGGTCGGCCATCTCGTAGCGGTCGGCCAGCACGTCGTCGTCGGGCATCGGCAGCTCACCCCGGGCGACCCGGCGGGCCAGCCGGGTGCCGCTCTCGACGATGAGGGCATAGGCGCTGACGTGGTCGACCGGCGCAGCCAGCACGGCGTCCAGCGAGGCCTGCCAGTCGGCGTCGGTCTCCCCCGGTGCGCCGTAGATGAGGTCGAGGTTGACGTGCTCGAAGCCGGCGGCCCGCGCCTCGTGCGCGGCCTGCACGGCGCGGCCGGGGGTGTGCCGGCGGTCGAGGACGGCGAGCACGTGCTCGGCGGCGGACTGCATGCCCAGGCTGATCCGGGTGAAGCCGCCGTCCCGCAGCGTGGCCAGCGACTCCGGCGTGACCGACTCCGGGTTGGCCTCGGTGGTCACCTCGACGTCGGGGGCGACCGGGAAGAGCTCCCGGACGGCGTCCAGCACCGCGACCAGGTCGTGCGCCGGCAGCAGCGTGGGCGTGCCGCCGCCGACGAACACGGTCTGCACGGCGGGCCGGTCGGGGCCGAGCACCTGCGCGGCCAGCCGCAGCTCGGCGATCGCCGTCCCGGCGTACTCGCTGCGGTTGGCGCCGGGGCCGAGCTCGTCGGAGGTGTAGGTGTTGAAGTCGCAGTAGCCGCAGCGGGTCGCGCAGAACGGCACGTGCACGTAGAGGCCGAACGGCGTCGTCCGCAGGCCCGCGCGCGCCGACGTCGGGAGCATCGAGGGGTCGGCCGGCAGGGCGGGGGTCGCGCCGAGGAGAGGCAGGGTGGTGGTCATCGCTGCTCCCAGTGTGACCGCATGCGGCAACCTGCCGGCGCCGTGGGCGGGGTGAGCTCGGCGACGGTGCCCTCTGCGCAAACTCGTGCTCTGCTCCCCACCAGGGAGCAGAGCACAAGTCCGCGCAGGCCCCCGTGCCGACCGCCGGCCGACGCCGCACGCGGACGTCGCGGACGTCGCCGCGGAGCGCCACGTCCGCCTGGTCCGGAGGCCCACCTGCGGCTGAGGGCGGGTCAGCGCAGGCGGCGGGTGTTGTCCGGCTGGCGCACGGTGACGCCGCGGGCGTCGAGCCACTCGGCCAGCGGGACGGCGACCCGGCGGCTGGTCCCCCACGCCTGCCGGGCCTGGCTGAGCGTGAACGGTTGCGGCAGCGCGGTGAGCCGGGCCCGGGCGACCTCGGCGACGCCGGGCGCGAGGTAGATGCCCTCGCCGATCCGCACCAGCTGCTCGTCGCGCACCGCGGCCGCCAGCTCCTTGGGACCGAGCCCCGCGGCCAGCAGGTCTCCCGCCTCGGGTGCGGCGAACGGCTCCTGGGTCAGCCGGGCGCGGATCCCGTCGACCGCGCGCTGCACCTCCGGGGGCAGCCCGGCCGACTCGGCGACCACGCGGCCGTCGCGCAGCGACAGCGGCGGGCGCACGAAGGCGGGCACGAGCTCGACGTCGGGCAGCTCCAGCGCCGAGCGCAGCACGGCCAGCGGCGGCCCGGGCTCCAGCGGGCGCAGCTGCCGGTAGCGGGCCACGACCTGCGGCACCCGCGCGGCCAGCTCGTCGGCCAGCGCGGGCGCGACCAGCCACGGCCCCACGGCCGGGACACCGGCCGGGACCGGCCAGCCCATCGCCACGAAGTCCGCCCGGCGCACGAACCGGCGCCGCGCCAGGTCCGCGAGCGCCCCGGCCTCACCGGTCGGCTGCTCGGCCAGCTCGGCGGCCCGGCTGGCGGCGGCACCGCGGCGGCGCAGCTCGGGCGGGTCGACGTCGCGCACGTCGGCGCCGAACACCCGCCGGGCACCGGGGTCGCGCAGCAGCAGCCGGTCACCGACCCGCAGCGGCAGCGGCTCGGTCAGCCGCAGCCGCAGTGCACTGCCGTCCAGCGGCCGCACCCGGGCAGCCACCGTCGCCGAGCCGATGTGCACGACCAGCTCGGCCGGCAGCTTCTCCTCCACCGGGGTGACCAGGGAGACGTCGAGGTCGGCGGTGCGGCGGAAGGCGTCCGGGGTGAGCAGCGCGGCGCCGCGGCTCAGCTGCTCGACCGCGACGCCGCGCAGGTTCAGCGCCACCCGCGCGGTCGCCGTCGCCGACTCGACCGGCTCCCCGAGGGACTGCAGGCCGCGCACGGTCACCGGCTCACCACCCAGGTCCAACCGGTCGCCGGCGGCCACGGTGCCGGCGGCGAGGGTGCCGGTGACGACCGTGCCGGCGCCCCTGATGGTGAAGGCCCGGTCCACCCACAGCCGCACCGGTGCGGCCGGGTCGGGGGCCGGCAGGCCGGCGAGCACCTGCTCCAGCAGCGCCGAGAGCTCCGGGAGCCCGGCGCCGGTGCGAGCGCTGACCGCGACCGCGGGCAGCCGGCCCAGCGAGGTGCCGGCCAGCCGCTCGGCGGCGTCGGCGAGCACGGGTGCGGCGTCGGCCAGGTCGGCCTTGGTGACCGCGAGCAGCCCGTGCCGCACCCCGAGGGCGTCGAGCACCGCGACGTGCTCGGCCGTCTGCGCCGACCAGCCGTCGTCGGCGGCGACCACGACCAGGGCGGCGGGCACCGAGCCGACGCCGGCGAGCATGTTGCCCACGAACCGCTCGTGCCCGGGGACGTCGACCACCGCGAGCCGGCGGCCCGAGGGCAGCGTCGTCCAGGCGAACCCCAGGTCGATGGTCAGGCCGCGGCGGCGCTCCTCCTCCCACCGGTCGGGCTCCATGCCGGTGAGGGCCCGGACCAGCGTCGACTTGCCGTGGTCGACGTGGCCGGCCGTGGCGATCACGTCCACCTGCGCGCCACCTCCAGCACCACGCGGGTGAGCTCGGCGTCCTGGGCGGGCAGCAGGCTGCGCACGTCCAGCAGGGTGCGGCCGCCCTCGACGTAGCCGACGACCGGCGGGGTCGCGGCGCGCAGCGGCTCGGCGAAACGGGCGTCGAGCGCGACGGCGGCGCTGAGCAGCTCGAACTCCGGCGCCCCTCCCCCGCCGACCCGGGCGGTGGCGTCGACGGCGACCGCCTCGACCCCGGCGGCGCCCAGCGCGGTGGCGATCGCGGCGGCCCGCGCGTGCAGTGCGGCCGGGTCGGCGTCGAGCATCTGCCGCACCGGCGGCACCGGGCCGCGCAGCGTCGCCTCCAGGGCGGCCAGCGTCGTCTTGTCCACCCGCAGCGCCCGGTAGAGCGGGTGCCGGCGCAGCCGCTGCACGAGGTCGGCCCGGCCCAGCACGATCCCGGCCTGCGGACCGCCGAGCAGCTTGTCCCCGCTGCACATCACCAGGTCCGCGCCCGCGGCCAGCGTCGTCTGCAGGTCGGGCTCGTCGGGCAGCAGCGGGTGCGGGCGCAGCAGCCCGCTGCCGACGTCGGCGACCAGCGGCACACCGGTGCCGGCCAGCGCCGGGGCCAGCTCGGCGACCTCGACCGACCGGGTGAAGCCGCGGACGACGAAGTTCGACGGGTGCACCTTGAGCACCGCACCGGTGTCCGGGCCCAGCGCCGCGGTGTAGTCGGCGACCGAGGCGCGGTTCGTCGTCCCGACCTCGCGCAGCCGCGCGCCGGTGGACACCAGCAGGTCCGGGATGCGGAACCCGTCGCCGATCTCCACCAGCTCGCCGCGGGCGATGACCAGCTCCCCGCCCAGCGCCGTGGCGACCAGGGCGAGCGCGGCCGCGCAGTTGTTGACCACCAGCGCGGCCTCGGCGGCCGGGACCGCCTCCAGCAGCGCGCCGAGGGCGCCCTCCCCGCGCGGACCGCGGCGGCCGGTGCCCAGGTCCAGCTCGACGTCGGTGGTGCCGCTGGCGGCGACCACGGCGTCCACGGCGGCGGCCGACCAGGGGGCGCGGCCCAGGTTGGTGTGCACCAGCACGCCGGTGGCGTTGATCACCGGGGACAGGCTGCCGGCGGTGCCGGGCAGCGCGGCGAGGACGGCCGCGACGACGCCGTCCGGGGCGAGCTCGCCGGCGCGCACGCGCTGCTGCGCGGCCTGCACGAGGGTCTTCACCAGCTCGCGGCCGAGTCGGTCGACGGCGGCGGCGACCGGCGGCTCGGCCAGCACGGCGTCGGTGCGGGGGACGGTGCGGCGGGGGTCTCCGGTCATGTCCGGACCAGCGTAGGTCGCCGGTGCGGAGCCGGCCGCGGGGCCGGCTCCGCAGCACGATGGCGGAGGCGGACGGGAATCGAACCCGCCTGGCCGAGATGCTCGACCACGTCGGCTTTAGAGGCCGCGGGGGCCACCAGACACCCTGACGCCTCCGTGACCGAGCGTACTGGGGCGCGCCGGGCCGGGGCGGGCGGGCCGGTCGTAGATTCGGGGCATGACCGCGACCGCTGTCCGCCTGACCCAGTTCGCCCACGGCGGCGGGTGCGCCTGCAAGATCCCGCCCGGCGAGCTGGAGGCGGTCGTCGCCGGCCTCACCTCCACCGGCCCGCGGGACCCGTCGGCCGAGCTGGTCGTCGGCCTGGACGACGGGGACGACGCCGCGGTGGTGCGGATCGCCGGCGGGCAGGGCCTGGTGCTCACCACCGACTTCTTCACCCCGGTCGTCGACGACGCGTACGCCTTCGGCCGGATCGCCGCGGCCAACGCGCTGTCCGACGTCTACGCGATGGGCGGCACCCCGGTCGTGGCGGTGAACCTGCTCGGCTGGCCGCGCGACGTGCTGCCCGTCGAGCTCATCGCCGAGGTGCTGCGCGGCGGCCTGGAGGTCGCGCACGAGGCCGGCTGCCACGTCGGCGGCGGGCACTCCATCGACTCCCCCGAGCCCACCTACGGCATGGCCGTCACCGGGCTGGTCGACCTGGAGCAGCTCATCCGCAACGACACGGCCGTGGCCGGTACCGCGCTGTCGCTGACCAAGCCGCTGGGCGTCGGGGTGCTCAACAACCGGATGAAGAACACCGGCGAGCCCTCGGCGGAGGCGATCGCGTCGATGGGCGCGCTCAACGCCGAGGCCTCGGTCGCCGCCGTCGCCGCCGGGATCCGCGCGGGCACCGACGTCACCGGCTTCGGCCTGCTCGGCCACCTCTACAAGATGGCCCGGGCCAGCGGCGTCACCGCGGTGGTCGACGCCGCCGCCGTCCCCTACCTGACCGGTGCCCGGCAGGCCGTGGCCGACGGCTGGGTCTCCGGCGGCACCCGGCGCAACCTCGACTGGGTGCGCCCGCACACCGACCTGTCGGCGGTCTCCGAGGACGAGGCGCTGCTGCTGGCCGACGCGCAGACCTCCGGTGGCCTGCTGCTCGGCGGTGAGGTGCCCGGTGCCCCGGTGATCGGCGAGTTCGTCGCCCAGCAGGAGTTCGCCGTCGTCGTCCGCTGACCCCCTGGACGGCGAAAGTGGCCACTTTCGCCCTCCAGGAGCGGGAGTAGGTTCCCGGCATGCTGGCCGTCTTCGTCTCCGCGCCCTCCCCCGACGACCCGCTCTCGGTGCTGGAGGTCGGCGAGCGCCCCGAACCCGAGGCGCCCGAGGGCTGGACGACGGTCACCGTGAAGGCCGCGGCGCTCAACCACCACGACCTGTTCAGCCTCCGCGGGGTCGGGCTGCCCGCCGAGCGGATGCCGATGGTGCTGGGCTGCGACGCCGCGGGCACCGACGCCGACGGCAACGAGGTCGTCGTCCACGCGGTGGTCTCCAGCCCCGGGTGGACCGGCGACGAGACGATGGACCCGAAGCGCTCGCTGCTGTCCGAGCGGTACCAGGGCACGCTGGCCGAGCAGGTCGTCGTCCCGGCGCGCAACGTCGTCCTGAAGCCCGCGGGCCTGTCCTTCGCCGAGGCCGCCTGCCTGCCCACCGCGTGGCTGACCGCCTACCGGATGCTGTTCGTCCGCTCGGGGCTGCGGCCGGGGCAGACCGTGCTCGTGCAGGGCGCCAGCGGCGGCGTGGCCACCGCGCTCGTGCAGCTGGGCAGCGCCGCCGGCTACCGGATGTGGGTGACCGGCCGCAGCGAGGAGAAGCGGACGGCGGCGCTCGCGCTGGGCGCCGAGCAGGCGTTCGAGCCCGGCGCGCGGCTGCCCGAGCGGGTGGACGGCGTCATGGAGAGCGTCGGGGCGGCGACCTGGGGCCACAGCATCCGGTCGCTGCGGCCCGGCGGCGTCGTCGTGACCTGCGGGGCGACCACCGGCTTCGACCCGAGCGCGGAGCTGAACCGGGTGTTCTTCACCCAGCTGTCGGTGGTCGGCTCCACGATGGGCAGCCGCGAGGAGCTCGGGCAGCTGATCCGGATGCTGGAGGTGACCGGGGTGCGGCCGCGGATCGACGTCGAGCTGCCGCTGAGCGAGGCACGGGAGGGGTTCGCCCGCATGCTCGAGGGCCGCACCGCCGGGAAGATCGTCTTCTCGGTCTGAGCTACGCCCGGGCCCGTTGCCGCTCGATCTTGGCGGCGAGCACCGGCTGGTCCTTGAGCGGCAGATGCGGCAGCGCGGGCTCGAGCTCGGGCAGCCGCGACCGCTGGGTCAGCACGATCCGGAACGCGGTGGCCACGGTGATGCCGTGGTCGGGGCGGGAGACGACCTCGACGGCGTCGCCGGCACCGAGCTCGCCGGTCTCCAGCACCCGCAGGTAGGCACCGGTCGCCCCGTGCGCGGCGAACCGCTTGACCAGGTCCGGCACGCCCCAGAAGCGGGCGAAGTTGGCGCACGGGGTGCGCCAGGCGGTCACCTCGAGCAGCGTCGTCCCGACCTGCCAGCGCTCGCCCAGGACAGCCCCGGTCAGGTCCAGCCCGGACGTGCGCAGGTTCTCCCCGAACCGGCCGGGCGGCAGCTCGCGCCCCAGCTCGGCGGACCAGAAGTCGGCGTCGGCCTGGGCGTAGGCGTAGACCGCCTGCCCCTCGCCGCCGTGGTGCTTCCTGTTGACCTGGACGTCGCCGTCCAGGCCGAGGGGGTGGACGGCGACCCGGCCCTCGACCGGGTGCTTGTCGATGCCCGACCGGTCAGGCCGCTTGCCCGGCAGCGGCAGGAGGGCGGCCCCCGAGACGCAGACCGCCTCCAGCCGCCCGCTCACTTCTTGCTGGCCGTCGACTCGTTGGTGGAGAGCGCGGCCACGAAGGCCTCCTGGGGGACCTCGACGCGGCCGACCATCTTCATCCGCTTCTTGCCCTCCTTCTGCTTCTCCAGCAGCTTGCGCTTGCGGGAGATGTCACCGCCGTAGCACTTGGCCAGCACGTCCTTGCGGATCGCGCGGACGGTCTCGCGGGCGATGACGCGGGCGCCGACGGCGGCCTGGATGGGCACCTCGAACTGCTGGCGCGGGATGAGCTCGCGCAGCTTGCCGGCCATCAGCACGCCGTAGCTGTAGGCCTTGTCCTTGTGCACGATCGCGGAGAACGCGTCGACGGCCTCGCCCTGCAGCAGGATGTCGACCTTGACCAGGTCGGAGACCTGCTCACCGGCCTCCTGGTAGTCCAGGCTCGCGTAGCCGCGGGTGCGGGACTTCAGCGCGTCGAAGAAGTCGAAGATGATCTCGCCCAGGGGCAGCACGTAGCGCAGCTCGACCCGGGTCTCGGACAGGTAGTCCATCCCGGTCAGCGCACCGCGGCGGCCCTGGCAGAGCTCCATGATCGCGCCGGTGTAGTCGCTGGGGGCGATGATCGTGGCGTTGACGATCGGCTCGTAGACCGCCTCCATCTTCCCGTGCGGCCAGTCGCTGGGGTTGGTGACGACGACCTCGCTCTTGTCCTCCATCACCACCCGGTAGACGACGTTGGGCGCGGTGGAGATCAGGCTCAGCCCGGCCTCGCGCTCCAGCCGCTCCCGGACGATCTCCAGGTGCAGCAGGCCGAGGAAGCCGACGCGGAACCCGAAGCCCAGCGCGGCGGAGGTCTCGGGCTCGTAGACCAGTGCGGCATCGTTGAGCAGCAGCTTGTCCAGTGCCTCGCGCAGCAGCTGGTACTCGCTGCCGTCGATCGGGTAGAGGCCGGAGTAGACCATCGGCTTGGGGTCGCTGTAGCCGCCGATCGCTTCGGTGGCCGGCTTGTGCTGCAGCGTCACGGTGTCACCGACGCGGGACTGGCGGACGTCCTTCACCCCGGTGATGAAGTAGCCGACCTCGCCGACCCCGAGCCCCTCGACCGGCTTGGGCTCCGGGGAGATGACGCCGATCTCCAGCAGCTCGTGGTTCGCGCCGGTGGACATCATCTTGATCCGGTCGCGGCCGCTGATCCGGCCGTCCATCACCCGGACGTAGGTGATCACGCCGCGGTAGATGTCGTAGACGGAGTCGAAGATCATCGCCCGGGCCGGGCCGTCGGCATCGCCGACCGGGGCCGGGATCTTGGCGACGATGTCGTCCAGCAGCTCGGGCACGCCCACGCCGGTCTTGCCGCTGACCCGCAGCACGTCGGAGGGCTCGCAGCCGATGATGCCGGCGATCTCCGCGGCGAACTTCTCCGGCTGGGCCGCGGGCAGGTCGATCTTGTTGAGCACCGGGATGATCGTCAGGTTGTTCTCGAGCGCCAGGTACAGGTTCGCCAGCGTCTGCGCCTCGATGCCCTGCGCGGCGTCGACGAGCAGCACCGCGCCCTCGCAGGCGGCCAGCGACCGGGACACCTCGTAGGTGAAGTCGACGTGCCCGGGGGTGTCGATCATGTCGAGGACGAACTCCTCGTCGCCGACCTTCCAGGGCAGCCGCACGTTCTGCGACTTGATGGTGATGCCGCGTTCACGCTCGATGTCCATCCGGTCGAGGTACTGGGCGCGCATCTGGCGCCCCTCGACGATGCCGGTCACCTCGAGCATGCGGTCGGCCAACGTCGACTTGCCGTGGTCGATGTGGGCGATGATGCAGAAGTTCCGGATCCGGGCGGGATCGGTGCTGGCAGGAGTCGTCACAGTGCGCCCATCGTCCCACGGACTCGGTCGCCGTAGAGCGATTGCCCACCACGGCGCCGTCCTCCACGGTGGCCGGGTGACCCTCCCCGGCAGCCCGCGGCTCCGCTACGACCAGCTCCCGGCCGGCCTGCGGACGGCGGTCGACGCCGCGCTCGGCTCGCCGGTGGTGACCGCCTCGCCCCGCACCGGCGGCTTCTCCCCCGGGCCGGCCGCCGTCCTCACCTGCGCCGACGGCAGCCGCGCGTTCGTCAAGGCGGTCGGGACGCCGCTGAACCCGGACACCCCGGACCTGTTGCGCAGCGAGGCGCGGATCGCCGCAGCGCTGCCCGCCGGGCTGCCGGTCCCCCGGCTCCGGGCGCACCTGGAGGTGACCGACGGCGCCGAGGAGTGGGTGGCGCTGCTGTTCGAGGTGGTGGACGGCGCCAACCCACCGCTCCTCTGGACGGCCGGGACGGCGACCCGGGTGCTCGCGGCCCTCAGTGCGTTCACCGCCGCGACGACGCCCTGCCCGGTGCCGGGGCTGCCGCCGCTGGCCGAGCGGCTCACCCGGGAGCTGACCGCGTGGCCGCTGCTCCGCGATGCCCCGCCGGCCGACCTCGACCGGTGGGAGGCCGACCGGCTGGACGAGCTGGCCGGACTGCCCGCCCGCCTCGCGGCCCGTGCCGCCCTGGCCGGGGACGCCCTGGTCCACCTCGACCTCCGGGCCGACAACCTGCTGCTCACCCCTTCCGGCGAGGTGGTCCTGCTGGACTGACGAAGGACCTCGTCCTCCCCACCACTCGCAGGCTCGCAGCGGGACCCGGGACGAGGCCGACACGGCGGGCTCGACCCGGCAGCGCTGCTGGCCCGGGTGCCGGCAGTGGTCGCCGCGGACCCCGCCGACGTCACCGACCTGCTGCTGGTGCTGACCGGGATGTGGGCGGTGACCATGCGCCGGCCGGCACCCCCGGGACTGCCGACCCTGCGGGCGTTCCAGCGGCGGTTCCACGACGTCGCGCTGGCCTGGGCGGTACAGCGGACCGCAGCGGGCCCACCCTGACCTCAGCTGTTGGGCGCCGGGTTCGGGGCTGGTATCTTGGGAGGCCGGTCCGCAGTGCGCTCTCGTTGCGCCGCGGACGTGCGACTCAGCACGAGCACTGACCCAGACTCCCAGAGACATTCGAGGCTCACGCGTGGCGAACATCAAGTCCCAGATCAAGCGGATCAAGACCAACGAGATCGCGCGCAAGCGCAACGTCGCGGTCAAGTCCTCGCTGAAGACCCAGGTCCGTCGTTTCCGCACGGCCGCCGAGGCCGGGGACAAGGACGCTGCGCTCACCGCGCTGCAGGTCGCCAGCAAGGCGCTGGACAAGGCCGCCAGCAAGGGCATCATCCACAAGAACCAGGCGGCGAACCGCAAGTCGGCGCTGGCCAAGAAGGTCGCCGGTCTCTGACCTCCCGAGCGCGACCGCCGGCCGGTCGCCCCGCCGACGAGCCCCTCTCCCCGCCGGGAGAGGGGCTCGTCGTCGTTCCGGGCCTCCCCCGGCCCTGACGCGGAGCGACGTGGCCGCGGCAGTCGTCAGCGCGGGCCCCGGGGAGTCGGGCGACGGAGCAGGTACCGCCGGGCCGGTCAGCGGAAGGAGCGGGCCCGCTCGCCGCGGCCGGCAGCGCCGGCCGTCCGGATCTCCACCAGCTGCCGGATCGCCCGCTCCAGGGCGTAGTCGGCGCTCGCTGCGGCGCCCTTGACGTCGGCGTTGAGCGTCGCGGCCACGCCGATGGCCTGCTGCAGCGCGTCGATGGTCCAGCCGCGGGCCTGGGACTGGGCCTTCTTGACCTTCCACGGCGGGAGCTTGAGCTGGCGGGCCAGCTCGCCGATGTTCGTCGTGTTCAGCGAGGCGACCCGGGCTGCGGTGCGGACCCCGTCGGCCAGCGCGTCGGCGATGAGCACGTGGGCCACCCCGCGGTCGAGCGCCCAGCGCAGCATCTCGACCGAGCCGGCCGTGTCACCCACCAGCACCCGCTCGGCGACGGTGAAGCCGGTGACCTCGGCCTGCCCGCGGTGGAAGCGGGCGACCGCGTCGGCGTCGATGGCCCCGCCGAAGTCCGACACCAGCTGGCTCGCGGCGGCCGACAGCCCGCGGAGGTCGTTGCCCACCGCGTCCAGCAACGCGGTGACGGCGTCCGGGGTGATCTTCCCGCCGGCGTGCCGCACCTCGTTGCGCACGAAGGCGACCCGCTCCCCCGCCGAGCTGATCTTCGGGCAGTCGTCGACCGCGGCACCGGCGGCCCTGAACGCCTTGACCAGCGCCTCGTTGCGCTTGCCGCCGTGGTGGACCAGGACCAGCGTCAGCTCCGGGTCGGGGTCCTCGGTGTAGCTGATCAGGTTGTCGGCCAGCGCCGCCGCGGCCTCGTGCACCCCGGTGACGACGACCAGCCGGTGCCCGCCGAACAGCGACGGCGCCAGTGCGTCGGTCAGCTGCCCGATCGCCAGCCCGGCGGCGGCGAGCTCGTGCTCCTCGCTGTCGGGGTGGGCCTCGCGCACCGCGGCGCGCACGGCGCTGACCGCGCGGGCGCGCAGCAGCTCCTCCTCGCCGGCCACGACGCGCAGGCGGGACGTCGGTGCCGGGGGTGCTGCTGCCACGGCCCCATGCTGCCACGCGGTACCGACCGGACCGGGCCCTCGCCGCCGTCCCGGGCACCGGGGCCGGTGCTGCGGCCGTCGCCGTGGCCGTGGCCGTGGCCGTGGCCGTGGCCGTGGCCGTGGCCGTGGCCGTGGCCGTGGCCGTGGCCGTGGCCGTGTCCGTGGCCGTGGCCGTGGCGCGGAGGACGGGGTCGGGACCCCGCACCGCCACACCCCAGCTGCCGGCCCGGCCGACGACGGCCACATCGCCGTCCCGGTCGGTGCGGTAGGTGCGCATACCCGCCTCCGCCAGCCAGCCCAGCAGCCGGTCGGCCGGGTGGCCGTAGGTGTTGTCGGCCCCCACCGACACCAGCGCCACGGCGGCGCCGCTCGCGGCCAGGAACGCCGGGTCGGCGTCCGCGCTGCCGTGGTGGGGCACCTTGAGCACGTCCGCCGAGAGGTCGGCGCCACCGGCCAGCACCCGCGCCTGCGCCTCGGCGCCGAGGTCGCCGGTGAACAGCACCCGCAGTCCGCGCTGGGTGACCCGCACGACCAGGCTCAGGTCGTTGGCGTCGGCCCCGGCGGTCGCGCGCGCGGGCACGGGTGCGAGCGCCTCGAGCTCCGCGCTGCCGACCGTCCGCCGGTCTCCCGGTACCAGCACGACCTGCCGGCCGCCGGCGGCCGCGATCAGCTCGGCGACGGCCGGCGCCCGGTCGTCGGTCGGGGCCAGGGTGCCGGTGGCCACCTCGCCCACCGCTCGGCCGGACAGCGCGCCGGCCAACCCGCCCACGTGGTCGGCGTCCAGGTGCGAGAGCACGACCAGCGGCAGCCGGTGCACGCCCAGCCGGTCCAGGCAGCCGTCGACCAGGGCGACGTCGGGCCCGGCGTCGACCAGCACCGCCTCACCCGGTGCGGTCGGCAGCACGAGCGCGTCGCCCTGCCCGACGTCGCAGGCGACGACCACGAGGTCCGGGGGCGGCCAGCCGCGGGTCACCTGGCGGAGCGGCCAGCCGACCAGCACCAGACCCAGCAGCGCCGCCAGCGTCAACGGCCGCAGCCGTGGCCACCGCACCAGCGCCCAGGCCGCTGCGCCCAGCAGCAGGGCCAGCAGGAGCGCTCCCCGGGCACCGGCCGGCCACCCGGTCGCACCGTCGGGCACGGCCGCCGCCCGCTCGGCCACCAGCACCAGCCACCGCACCGGCCAGCCGGCCAGCCAGGTGAGCCCGTCGGCCGCACCGGGCAGCACGGGTGAGACGACCGCGGCCAGCAGCCCGAGCACCGTCGCCGGGGCGACCGCCGGCGCGGCCAGCAGGTTCGCCGGCAGGGAGACCAGGCTGACCACCCCGGACAGCGCCGCCACCAGCGGAGCGGTGACCACCCCGGCGGCGGCGCTGACCGCCACCGCGTCGGCGACCGGCCGCAGGACGCCCCGCCGGCGCAGCGACCGGGACCAGCCCGGTGCCAGCAGCACGATCGCCGCGGTGGCGGCCACCGAGAGCGCGAAGCCCCCGTCGGTGGCCAGCGACGGCTGGACGAGCAGGAGCACCAGCACCGTCGCGGCCAGCGCAGGCACCGCGGCCCGGGACCGCCCCGACGCCAGCGCCAGCACCCCCACCGCGCCCATCGCCGCGGCGCGCAGGACGCTGGCGCCCGGCCGGGCCAGGACCACGAAGCCGACGATCGCCAGCGCGGCCACCGCCGCCTGGACCCGCCGGTCGGTGCCGCGGGCCCGCAGCGGCCACAGCACCAGCGTCACCACGATCGCCACGTTCGCGCCGGAGACCGCGGTGAGGTGCGCCAGCCCGGCCCGCCGGAACTCGGCGGTCAGCAGCGGGTCCATGGCGGTCGTGTCACCGACGACCAGACCCGGCAGCAGCCCCGCCGGGCGGGCGGGCAGGGTCCGTGCCGCGGAGTCGGCCAGCCCGTCGCGGAGGGCCCCGGCGGCCCCCTGCGTGCTGCCCGGGCCACCGACCGGCTCCGGTGGCGACCGGGCCGAGAGCACCGCCCAGACGTCGTCCCCCGGCTCCGCGGGCCGGACCGCGGCGCGCACCCGCACCGTCTGGCCGGGCAGCAGCCCGGCCCACTCCTCGGCGGGCCCGAACAGCAGCACCGGGTCGCCGCGCAGCGGGTGCCCGCCCGCTTCGCCGAGGCTCCCGTGGACCAGCACCCGGGGCAGCCCGGCCCCGGCCAGCAGCCGTGGGTCGTCGTCCAGCTGCAGCAGCACCGGGACCACGGCCTGCCGGTCGGCGAGCCCGGCCAGCGGCGAGACCGCCCGTTCGTGCCCCCGGACCGCGGAGGCTGCACCGGCGAGGGTGACCGCAGCCAGGCACGCCACCAGCACCGCCGCAGCCGCACCGCCCGCCGTCCTGCGCCGGGCGAGCACCAGGACCAGCCCGCCACCGAGCGCCGCTGCGACCGCCGTGGCCAGGAGCAGCCGCACCGGGAGGTGGGGCGCGGCCAGGGTCAGCAGCCAGATCGTGCCGGCGGCGGGCACCAGCCGCAGGTCCACCCACGACCAGCGCTGCTCGCTGCGCACGCGCCGGACCGGCAGCCGGGGTGCTGGCACGTCAGACCCGCACCCGCTCGGCCAGCTCGGCGAAGATCGCTGGCCCGATGCCGCTGACGTCGTCGAGCTGGTCGACGGAGGTGAAGGGGCCGTGCTGGGCGCGGTGGTCGACGATCCGCTGGGCCAGGACCGGTCCGATGCCCGGCAGCCCGTCGAGGTCGGCCGCGGTGGCGGTGTTGAGGTCCAGCAGCCCGCCGTCCCCGGCACCGGGGGCACCGGCGGCCGGGGCCCCGGCCGCGCCGGGGACGCCGACGGCGACCTGCTGGCCGTCGGCGAGCAGGGCGGCGGCGTTGACCGACGCCGGGTCCGCCTCGGGCCGCAGCCCGCCGGCGGCGGCCAGCGCATCGGCGACCCGGGAGCCGGCCGGCAGCGTCACCAGCCCCGGGGAGACGACGAGCCCGACCACCGACACCACGACCGTGCCGGCCGGAGACGGGGTCGAGGGCGCCGTCGCGGGCGCCGGGTCGCTGGACGGGGCGGCCGAGGTCACCGCAACCGGGACCGGCTCGACCGCCGGGCGCCCCAGCCACGTCCAACCGACCAACACCGCCGCGGCGACCACGGCCACCACCCACAGCGCCCAGGAGCCCGGTCGTCCCGGGTCCAGGCGGGCCGTGGCGCCCGGGGCGCGGTGCCGCCCGAGCCCGGAGGGCAGCGCCAGCTCCGGTTCCGGGGGCTCGACCGGCCGGCGCTCGGGAGCCGGGAGCTCGTCGTCGTCCCACTCGTCGGGCTCGGGGTCCTCCTCCGGCACCCAGCCGTCACGCGCCTGCCCCTCCGCGAGCAGCGCCCGCAACCGGGCGCGGATGACATCGGAGTCGTCGCTGCGACGGGCAGAGGGGCGCACCGCAGGAACGCTAGGAGCCGGCAGGCGGGCAGGGGGCCGCGAGAGCGAGGTTGTGGACGGGCACCTGCACTGTGGACGGCGGCGCCCGGGCGCGTGGCGGCACCGGCACGGTGGGCGGCGTGCCCACCGACCGCTCAGTCCCGCGCCGCGCCCGGGACCGGCGCGATGACGACGCCGACCGCGCCCGGGCCGACGTGCGCCCCGACCGCGGCGCCCAGCTCGCTCACGAACAGCTCGGTCACCGCCGGCAGCTGGGCGCTGAGCTGGTCGGCCAGCCGCTGCGCGCGGTCGGGTGCGGCCAGGTGGTGCACCGCAACCGCGACCGGGCGATCGCCGGCCACCTCGGCGGCCCGCTGGACCAGCCGGTTGAGCGCCCGGGCCGAGGTGCGCACCTTCTCCAGGGCGACCACCTGCCCGTCGGTCACGTGCAGCACCGGCTTCATCGCCAGCGCGCTGCCGAGCAGGGCGGCCGCCGATCCGATCCGCCCGCCGCGGCGCAAGTGCTCGAGGGTGTCGACGACGAAGAACGTCCGGGTCGCGGCGGCGGTGCCCCGGGCGGCGGCGGCCACCTCCTCGGCCGAGGCCCCGGCCTCGGCCGCACGGGCGGCGGCCAGCACCGCGAACCCGCTGCCCATGGCCGCCGAGCGGGAGTCCAGCACGGTCACCAGGTGCTCCCCCACCTGCGCGGCGGCGACCCGCGCGGCGTCCCAGGTGCCGGAGAGCTCCCCGGACAGGTGGACCGACACCAGCTGGTCCGCACCGCCGTCCAGCAGCCGCCGGTACACCGCCACGAAGTCCCCGGGGGTGGGCCGGGAGGTCGTGACGTGCCCGCCGCGCGCGGCGAGGGAGCGGGCCACCTCCGCGGAGGTGACGTCGGAGCCCTCCCGACCCGACCGCCCGGCCAGCACGACGTAGAGCGGCACGACCTCGATCCCGTAGCGGACGGCCAGGTCGGCGGGGAGGTAGGCCGTCGAGTCGGTGACCACGGCGACGGACATGGCGCGAGGCTAGCCGCGGGGCGCAGCGGCGGTGCCGGGGTCCCGCTCAGCCCGCGGCGTCGGCGTCGGTCGCTGCGGTGTCGGCCGGGGGCTCCCCGGCGTCGGGCACGCCTGCACGGGGCGCGCCTGCACGGGGCACCGCTGCGTCCGGCACGTCGGAGGCCGACGGCCCGGGGAACGGCCCGCGGTCACCGGTCGTGCGCGCGCGGTGGCCGGCCCCGGCGGGTGCGTGCGCGCGCGGTGGCCGGCCCCGGCGGGTGCCGGTGCGGCCAGGTTGTGCCGCATCAGCCGCCAACCGGACGCCTGGGCGGACAGCTCGCTCCAGTGGCAGTTGCCCAGCGGCCCGAAGACCCGCCGGTGCTCGGGGCCCAGGCCCAGGAGGGCCTCGATCAGCCGGCCGGCCGTGCCGCCGTGGGTCACCAGCACCGCGACGTCCGCCGGTGGCAGGTCGGCGACGGCGGCCAGGGCCCGCGCGGCGACGTCGGCCTGCGCCTCTCCCCCGCGTCCGGGCACCGGGCGCCCGGCGATCCAGTCGGCGTACTGCCCGGGGTGGCGCTCGGCCACCTCGTCACGGGTCAGCCCCTCCCAGGTGCCCAGCCCGTGCTCCCGCAGCCGCCCGTCGACCTGCACCTGCACACCCAGCAGCGGGGCCAGTGCCCCGGCGGTGTCCCGGGCCCGGTGCAGGTCGCTGGAGACGACCACGGTGTCCTCGCCGCGCAGCAGCGCGGCCAGGTGCGGCGCGGTGCGGGCGGCCTGCGCCCGCCCCTCGTCGTCCAGGGGCGGGTCGAGCTGGCCCTGGAACCGCCCGCCGGCGTTCCAGGCGGTGCGGCCGTGCCGCCACACCAGCAGGCGGGGCACCGGCGGAGCGGCCGGACCTGCGGTCACCGGTCGGTCTCGTCCAGCTCCGCGTCGGCCGTGCCGTCGGTCAGCTCGTCGTCGG
>Ga0210040_10002931_pt1 | contig 23548 bp, 19 predicted proteins | sample CryGeyCG12114_NA_FD_185462 | JGI IMG/M metagenome (GOLD analysis project Ga0210040, IMG submission 185462) | Groundwater microbial communities from aquifer - Crystal Geyser CG19_WC_8/21/14_NA (SPAdes) (version 2) | ecosystem: Environmental > Aquatic > Deep subsurface > Groundwater | place: USA... | reverse complement strand
GGACGCTTTGCATTCTCGCACTTCGAGCTCGGCGAGTTCCTTCGACATGGGCCGTTGCTGCTTCCATCGCACGGCGTCCTTGTAAAGCTTGCCCGCGGAGCGGGACGAGGCGCCTACCGCTTGCAGGTGTAGGACTGGGTGGTTGGCGAGGAGGAGGATGAAACGCTGACCCACGGAACCTGAGAATGCGTTAATTGAATGTCGGTGTGTAGTGGGAGGTTAGATTGACCCGTTGCTCCTAGGACACCACATTTCTTTTTAGTCTGTGACGGAGAGGAGTTGTTCTCGTTCAGGGCGACCTTGTGGGCCATGATTGGGAGTTGTGCCATGCTTTCAGAGTGAGGCTTTATTGCTCGACTGCGGAGTCACTGTGAAAGACGAATAGAACTCCGTGGACGCAAGACTGAAGACAATACAAAGTGGACGTGATCCTGGGGACAAGGGGTCCAATATCTGAGTCATGGAGTCCGAATAGGGCCAGAAAATTGCCAAGACTGATCTGATTTTTTGTGAGCGATCATCCAAGTTTTGGCTTCACAATTTCCCCAGCATTGCTCCAGGAGAGCTTCACTTCTGCCAGATCCTTCTAGTATAGCAGGAACAGACGCGTCTATTTCAGTATGATGTCTTGAGCAATAAAGCCAAGGAGACTATTCGCGATATACATCTAATCACAGCGTACCCTAGTGTACGCTAATGCCCGCACGGCGAAGGGAAGATGTGGCAGCCTTCGATGTTCGAGATGCTGAAGTTCGCCAATCAGAACCGTGGGCGGCTCCGCGTTTGATGTATTGCTTCACTGAAGAAAGCATATGTTGGGGGTAGTTTGGTGACAAAACAATATTTCATTGATGACCAGACGAGGGCGGGTTGTGCATTAATGAGATACCCAGCAACGCCTCCCGAACACCCAAAAACCCCCCTTGACTCCTCTGCTTGCTAATACGTGACCAATTATATGGGACCGCTCAAAACACAACCCAGAACCCAAAGGGAAGCCCAGAGCCTTCGCGCTTACATCATCTGAAGTACCCTGGTACGAGCAAATCAAAGCTCTTCTCACGATCCTCATACCTGTCGTACCCTCTCAGATCTACACCCAAACTCTCGGCGATTTCTCTCTGTCTCAGCTCGAGATCGATCTTCAGTCTATCTGCCTCGTCTCGTCCCTCGGCCAAAGGGTCATCCATTATAACTTCTGCCTGCTTCCACAAGATTCTTGCCACCGTACCGTCAACAACATTCGCGCTCCTCATGTCTGCAATATCAAGGGCCTTGGCCAAGAGTCCTAGCGCCTTCCTGTGGTGATTTTGCTCAAACTCAGCGCATGCTTGCTTGTAGTATGCTGCCGCACACAACGGATGGAGTGGATTGTAGTCCATGATGATGCGACGGGAATACTCGAATGATCTCGAGGCCGTGACGAACTCGTCTGCGGCAAGCTCTAGGTTGCCGTAAGCAAAGTGCAGATGGGCAGTAAGGTTCCGGTTGCGTCCGGCCTTTTTCATAAAGATGCCTTCGCTCTTTTGGTAGAATTTATACGCTGTAGTATGATCTTCCTGTAGGAAATACACGCGACCGATCTGTAGGTAATTGAGTGCAAGTAGTACGGCTGCCGCGTCGCCGATGTACTCACGAATGCGCGCTGCTTGGTTGAACTTCTCTAATGCTTCATCGAGGCGGCCCTCAGCAGAGTCGACGTTGCCCAAGTTGCTGAGCACATTGGCCAATTCGGCGTGATTGGGATGTAACAGGCTTCGACGGATATCTAAGGCCTGCTCAGCGGACTCACGCGATTGCCCGAGTTTGTTTAGCTCGTAGTATGCATTGCCTGCCGTGTTGAGTAGGTGAGCGTAAACCAAAGACGTCGGATCTCTTGCAGCATCGCGTGCGACGCGGAGAAGGTTGAGGCATTCATCGTAGGCGGCTGTTTCGTACAGGTACCAAGCACAGTTACTAAGCAATTCTGATAGAGTGTCCGACGAAGTGATGCTGTACAAAGGCGAATCGACGTGTGCCTCACCATAGCGATCAAACTGGTTGGCCAGCTGTATCGCGTGCTGAATCCAATTGCGACACGCGGCCCAATCATCGTTGAGCGGGCGGCCTTCTTCCTGCTTCGGGAAGGCATCAAAGACGAGATGGACAGCTGCGTCGAACGACGATCGAAGGTCTTCGCGGCTTTGATAGTGTACTGCTTCTTGCACTTCTCTGTGGATGGACAAGGTACGTCCAGCTTGACGAATCATACCCTGTGCCACAAGTTCGGCGATTGCATTTGCTAACTCGTCCGATGGGTGAACGACAGTTTGAATTGTGCGCCCCTGAATGAGGTCGGTGCTAGCGTCTGTTTTGCAAAACGATAGTTTCTCGGTCAGGCGACCAGGATCGCCCGGGAAGAACAGGTCGATGAGGATACTATCTGGTGCCAGCAAAGCCAACACAGACAGGACTGTCAGGGCATTCTGGGACAGAGCCCGGAACGCAATCGACCAAATAGTGTCAAGTGCACGTACGAGTCTGTCTCGTGGCCCTTTCTGACGTGGAGGCAGCTCTTCAAAGTTCCTCTTAAACAGCTCGAGGAAGCCCCTAACACTTCCGTCTCTGCTACCGACCTTCTTGTTCGTGACAATTTTCGCTGCGTGGGTAATGGCCAGTGGAAGGCCACCCGTCTCTTCTAATAGCGTTGACACAGCGGCTTTCTCTACTTGAAAAAGCATGGATGACCTATTAAAATGTATGTTTGCCCACTCGGCGCCGAGCTGAGATGTCAGCAACTCATACCTTTCCTTTTCGTCAAAAACCTGGACGGTTTCGCCGTGCCTTTGGTCATCTTCGAAAAAGTTGTGGAAGGTTCGCGACGTGAGCAGGATTGAGCCTCTAGCCCCAGCTGGCCAAAATCCTTTCAAAGATTGTTCTCTTTCGGCATTATCATAGATCAAGAGCCATCGTTTCCTGGTGGTCCGTAGCCAAGATAATACGCGTCTGAGGTTTTCTTCAAAGTGACTGCTTGCGGCGCCCTCGATCTCAAGCTTGACTGCAGTTTCAGTGAAACTATTCGTAATCGAAGAGCGTGTTTCGCGTTGGATCCAAAAGATCGCATCGTACTTTGCTGCATTCCTTCTGGCATATTCAAGCGCAATCTGTGTCTTACCTATCCCACGTCGACCATAGATAAGGTACGTGCGGAGCTTGGTGATCTTATCCGGGCCCAACCACTCGTGGATTTTGTGCAAGTTACTGACTCTACCTATGAACTGCTCCGTTCTGAAAGGCGGTAAGTTCTCGACCGGAAAGATCGCTTTCTCTCCCGCATCCAACGGAGTCTTTCGATCGCGTATGGCGCCAACTTCGGTATTGTTGATTCTGCTGGTGTTGCTGATAGCCCTCAGATGAGTAATTGACTTATGCATCGAGGTAGTATACTCTTTGAGCTTGGGCTCCATGTTCACTCGCCAATTGCGTAGATATTCATCATCTATGGTTATTAGACTGTGTCGAACTCGTGGTTGTCATACATACCAGTGTAATATCGTTGTAGATACGTGACAGACCCTCGCAACAACGCAAGCACTGGATCGAAAAGCTCGCTTATTTCGGTACGTATGTTATTTTCGTCGCCATTCTCTTCATTGAACAATTGCCGAATTGTTGAGATCAGAATCTGCAGATTTCGCCGCAATTCGTTCATCCACTCCGCAACGTTGTTCAGACGTGTCTGGGACTCAATAGCCAACTACTTCGGATTAATTCAACCTCGAAAGAACCACAATCGGGAGGCTACCATACCTTGACATTTAAGTATGACATGAGCCACAACGTGGATGTATCCACATGTTTGACGTCCAGTGCGTCCCCTCCTTCAACTTCGGTGATAACCACATCTTTCAAGACACTTTCAAAGGTCCAAAGTACACGGTCGTAAGTCAGAACGGTTTGTAATGGCATAATCTTCCATGTCTGACCATTCCGCCGGGCCTCCTGCTGAGTGGTTTTCACGTATATGTTAAAAGATTCCTGAGTAACAACATTGTCCGCTTCCTGCAGCTCGCCCTCCTCCAGTCGATGTATTTCCACAGCAGTGTTCCATCTTTCGATCAGAAAGTCTCGGGTGTCGCTGTTCACTGTCAGACATTCGTCGGGGCAGATTAGGTAGTACAAACTCAAAATCTGTTCAAACATCAGCCTTGTAAAAGAAACGACGGCTAAAAATACCTATATTATACTCATCCTCTTTTAGCCAACGACGTGTACGAAAACTGGGATTCGAATTGGCCATGTTTGGGAGTTCAGACGATCTGCGGTCCGAACGGCGGAGAGGGTTGTTTAGCACAGTTCAAAGCAAAGTCTGTGACCTAGCAAGTGATGGTCTTATCAGTTGTCTGTCTGCGATGGAAGGCATGCCAGGAGAGCATTGAGCCAGTGCACTGGTGAGCTGGAAATGGACTGCGAGCTGATGTCTGCAATCTGCAACACCTCACTAGGACTATCTATCCTTGAAGGCAGTGTTCGGAGGGAAGAGTAGGTCGAGGTTAAGAGGCAGGGCGCAGCCCATACATAAGGCAGCTTCCGTCGGGGCGGGGAGAGCGCCATGGGCCGAACGAGGCTGTGGCACATGTTAGACTGACCAAGTAGGCACAAACAGTGCTTGCAGCACACCCCATGCTCGCTTGTGAAAGCGTGGGGAGGAGTAAGAGTACTCTCGGTCTGAAAGTACTAACTTACACACCGGTTTGGCTCTTGCATACGCTAATGCTCGAAGCTCGGTAGTGTACTTGGCGAAAGACTGGGATCCGCAAGGCACGAAAGGTCATTGCCTTCCAAGTTCCAAGCAAGGCGACTCTGCATGCCAATGAGCATGTATGGCATGGCGAGTGCTCCCATGTCTCTGCATGGCCAAGCGCGTATCAAGCGAGGGATTCAGTAGATAAAGATTGAGCCCAAGTATGATCTTTAGTATTGGCATTCTAGCCCGATGGCGACCACGGAACGCCATGCTAAAATAAAATAGTCTTGCTGCCACTGAACTCCATCGCCGTTAAAAATGAAGAGCACTGAGCCTCGAGGTATTAGGAGTTTTTCGCTTCATCAATGCAGTTTTTTTGGTTTTTCGAATTGTTGAGTTCCGTCCACAATGTGATGTGTTCCACCAAGAGCGTGACAGAAAAACGTATGAATGTTGTGGTCAGAAAATCATGTTTTACCTGGCGTAAGGCAAGGTTTTGGCTTTGGCATGAGCTTTGCGCCGACCACGAATAACGCGCTCGGAGGCTCTATTCGATGGCTCAGTATCCGCCGAGAGAGCCCGTACCTGCACGCAATTGCATTAGCAACAGCATCGATGAGTAGAGACACGATCTACTTACCATAGTCATGGCGCTGACTGCACAAAACCACCATGGACCTCTGCTCCTGGGGTGATTTGTTGGTGTGGGGGCTGAAATTGGGAAGCAAGCTGCGCCATGGCTGCTTCTGAGCGCGTGGTTCTGGCAGGCCATCTGAAGACACTTTGTCGAAGAAGGACTGTGCAGTGATGACTTGCATTGATTGATCCTGATCTCTTGGGGCCATTTCACCTGGGACACGTGAGCATTGAACGAGGCATACACAACGGACAAGTCAGCCTACAAGTCGAGTTTTGGAGTGCGGACGTTCTGCTTAATGCGTTAGGTAGTTGGCTGGGGAGATCTGCGGGTAGAATATCGGCAAAGGCGTTCAGTCAATAGCGTCAGAAGAGATTGCGTTGTTGTGAGTAATAGTTGGCGCATAAGAGAAGCTGCGCCTCGGTTTTCTTTCGTATGGCAGGTGAGGTTGCGGGGGTTGAAGCCGCTGCGCCCCGATTGGTCAATGACGGAGCTTATCTTTCATTTTCTCACCGTAATTTCACTCAGAGCAATCTAGGTTCATAGAAAACAATTCGAGAGTGCCGATAACAAGATCAACTATTCTACGTGAGTGGTAAGGCTGTGCAAGATAAAGTTGATATGCACAGCCTTGTTAGGAGGTCGGCTGTGTACTGTCCAACCAAGCAACATGGTTAGCTCGAACCACCCGGCTAACTTGCAATATCGTTATTGGTGCAGATACGAACGACCTGGATCATGCGCTCGAAGTTGGCGAATAAGCACGCACAATACAACGAGTGTGATCCAACATAGCCACCTTGCAGACAAGCCCTTTTCCCCTTTCGTCGCCCGTCTGATTATTCCTCTCTACTACCAAAGCAAACCGTGTTACGCTTCAATTTGCTCTGCCGTTATTCCCCAGACGACGGTGGGCCCGGTACTGTCCGTACCGAGACGCGGGGTCAGTGGAGCTCGATATGTTTGATAGTGGAGACGGTCACTGCCGTGTATGTTGAGCACAATATCTACCGACTTCACACGACATAACCGGCGAAGAGCTTTGTCCTTGCGCGAGGACTACTTGCTGAAGCCATGGCAGTGCAAGCACGGCACCATAATTGCGCCACTCGCCTGTGGAGGTGACGGCAAGGCTTCAATCTGTGTCCACATCTGACACGGGAGGGTGCCACGATCATTCGCGCGTGATGAGGATGGAACGTGTTTCCACAGAACGCCTCTTCTCTGCCTCTGCCGGCGCTCGGTGGTTGTGAAAGGATACGTGTGGACAGACTGGGATGCAAAGTGTCAGCAGTGTGCTCGATCAACCTTGATCCGACTTACACCGTGCGGCATTATTCTTGGTCGCGGTATCGTATACAAGAAAGATAAATGGTTCCTCATGCGTCTGTCTCTCTAACCAATACCTGCATTGACCGTGAGAAACCATATACATTCGGGCGAAGACCTTACCATTTTTGGTTGGAATTGTACCGCAGATAATAGATCTCGCCCACACGATCCGGCAGTATTCTGTCAGCTGCGACTAGGTCGTCTGGTGCCACTGATTTCGGATCGCAAAGCGCTAACGGTCGGTCCTCGAGGACCTCGTTGAGCGGCCGCCACGTGCTACCGGATTGTTAATTGTCTTGATGCTCAACCTTAGCCGCCAAACTCACTTCACAATGCGGAGACGATAGCCCGGTCGGAGGTAGGCCTTCTGGTCGTCGACAGACATGTATCGTTGTACAATGATAGGCCCAGACCTGTACGTGACATCTGCACAGTTAGTCCACGGTCATGTACACGAAATGATACAACTAAGACTTACCATTGTGAGCGCCAACTGCCGGGCCCTCGACGAGCATCGGATCAAAGTAGTCGAATTCGTTGCGCGCAAATGTTTGGTTCTTCCGCAAGCGGACTTCGTATGTGATGACTTTCACTGCATCGAACCGCGCTGCAAGCATTTCTTGTGTCTCGTGCTTGTAATCTTTGACATCTCCAGGTTCTTGAAACGTGTGAATCTGTGACTTGTGCTGCAGGTATTCGAATCCGTTGCCACTCAGGGACAAGGCGCGCATATTGCGCATGTCCTCGATAAGGATGTTGTCATGACTCTCAAACTTGAGGTTGCTCAGACGTTCATCTTCGGGATCGATATCTTGGTCTCGACCTGGTAATACCATGTAAGGTTTCTCAACCTCGTAGAGAGGTATGTCTGCTACGAATTGAAGGGTAGCACGAATTGGAGGCATAACGAATAGGAGCAATGTGTTGAAAGCGCTGGTCGGTCAAGTCAAAATCAATTGTACCTAAGTATGCGGTGTAGGTGAAGGCAGGACGGATCGTTTTGCCTGATTAGCTGCCTCACGTTTTCCAACATTTGCGCAAGCTCAGCTGACGACAAGCTCACTGTCATGAGCCAGGTATAGTTGGGAGGATTGTGCGTGTATACACAGAATCAAGTCTATGGTGGCTGTGTAGATTGCGACGTGGGGCCGCATGCACTCCCGTCGCGACCAATGTACTGTGGAGCATAGCCACCACTGACGCACAAGGATTATCACCACGGAGCTGGGTGGCTGATCAAGCGACCACCCTAACTGCAAACATGGAGACGTCTGATTGCGGTGCCCCATTTGTTCCCCCTTCCTGCTTCAAACCCTCAGGAAGCCGAGCTGTGTCATTTGGGTCAGAAGGTTAGTAAAATTGTCGTATCAGAATGTAAGACTCGTCAGCCGTCAACCAGAAGAGCACTGATCAAGGTGGCCATGAATATATTGAAGCTCAGCGTTTCAAAATCATATATTCATTGTTGTGGCAACAACGTGTCTAGCAGGTTCGCTGTAGGTCGTCCTTTATCATGAACAAACTGAACAATCTCGAGGACCATTTGTACAACTTGGAAGAGCATTTGTGTAGCTTGTAAGACCAATGTGACTCCTGCGATTATAAGAACAGCCCAGATAGCAAACCACAAGGCCGGATTTCGCCGGTCTCGCCAAAGGTTTGTGATGCTATTAGGCTGCCTTGACATGCTGAGATTCTGTAGCACGAGTATTCTATTTCCGAGAAAAGGGAACTCTGCCAGACTTACGTGTTCCTGGTCTTCGATGCTGTCCGCGTCAAGGTCACTATAAAGGGCCTTGATGTCCTGATCTTCAGTACCTTTCGTACACAAGGTACGTAGAAAGGGATCGGGCGGAAACCGAGGGTGATGGCGATCACAGTCTGCAAACCACGGCTCCGCCACAATCCTCGACTTAGAAGACCTGCCAAAAAGCAAACGGTAGGTTAGGAGTACTTCGGCCAATAATGTCTCGATACCGATTCGTCTCAATCTTGTGTGTGCATTTACAGGCGAGCTGTTTACATCTGATGTCCAACGCCGATCGAAAATTTTAGACAGTAGCGTCGTTGGGTCGTCTCGGTACAACACGCGGCAGAGAGAAGGCTGCGCGAAAAGATATAGCGTCTTGTTCCGTTCGTCGTAGTCTAGATGTTGTGCCAATGTTCTTGTCCATTCAACCTGGAAGCCGAGAACCTGTTGTAGGCCTTCGAAAGCAAGATATTGAGAATTGATATACTGGGGTCCCGCCTCCAGTCCGCCGTCAGAATCCTGTCGTATGACGATCTGGGGTACAGGTAAAAGCTCGCCGAATCGGTTCATGAACAACTCAAGGCTCTGATTCGCTGCGTCAATTTTCGCTTCTTGCCGTTGGATAGTGGAATTGTATGTCAGGTTCTGTCTTCTAGGTTGACGGCCGTTGTTGACCACAGCCAGAAACTCTGTGGATGCTTCAGGCTTTGGATCCCACAGACCTGTGATCCAGCCAGTGATTTGAAAAACAAGTTGTATGCTTAGCTGATCTACCACCAGCCCACCGCTTCTTAACAGTTGCTTGCTCACCAGTTGTCGCCGCATAGCAAGCAGGGAGTGTTGCTTATGAGCATGCTGTAGGTCCTCTTGGAGGTGGTTTGCAATTTCGGCAACGACTGTGTAGAACATGGCTTTGGTCATTCTGTCATCTCGTGCCGTAGCACCGTCCGCCTCGGGCAACACTGGACGGACTACTTGCTGCCAAACCTGTTCTGATCGTTCATCCAGGTACGCAAGAAACCACGTCCAGAATTTGTCCCAGTTGGGAAGTTTGCGACCACTAGACATTACTGAAGAGAGACGGGATCGTGCGTCAAGCAACTCCGTGTATGTACATGTTTAGTAGCAATCTTTCGAAAGGGAAAGGATTCTTGACATACAACTGTCATCGGCTTCTCCTACCACACTTACTGCTGGTCGAGCTTTGATGCGGGCGAGGCCAATGGCCACCCGGAAAGAGCCCGTCCTCACTGACCGAGTGAGCGGCTTCGGCACAAAGTCTACATCCTCTTGACGGTGAATGTTCAGGTCAGCTGTCGCGCCAGAGCTGCGAGTGGGGTCAGAGATCATTTCATTCGATGCCGGAAAATATATGGGTGAGGCTGTGCAGAGTAATATGCGGTTTTAGCGGATGGTGGATGATGTGGAGGCGTGCTCGAATTATGTAGGGCAGGCGATGTTAGAGCATGGTCCTTTCCGTCTGCGAAGTTATCCATTCTTCATGAGACTCGGACATTATACATAAGTTCCAGGGTGGAGGCTGTGCTGCACGAAGAGGTTTGTACAAGTTGGTCTTCATGCATCACTTTGCATATAATAGCGTGGTTTCCTTGCAGTAGTTTAGTTGCCTTCGAGTTGCTTGGCTTTGCTTCACGATAAAATACGGCCTGGTGTGCCCAAGTAAGCACAGCCTCTTAAACCACAGCACCTGGAAATGCCATATCGAGAATTCGCTCTCACGTTCCCACACCACGTCAGTGTAAGGCAACGACTTTCATAGTGTTTTGGCAGCCTGCAGCCTGTCCAGCATCTCCTGACTTATAGACGAGGATAACACCTTTTACTAAGGCGCTTTGGGTCAGTCGAAGGGAAATCGGAGCGAGAAGGAGTGAGGCGATGGGTCGCAGCCGTGGCTGCTCGTTCAGATCTTGGGTCGGTACATGGAAGGGTTCGAGTAGTAACGTCTTTCATCAGGTCTCGGGCCACATGCCTAATTTGACGCCCGAAATCACGTTTCGTTTAGGCGCTGCTGGCGTAATTTTGAGTTACAACACTGTAATAGCGGGCAACTCGCCACCGTAAATAACTGTTTTTACTACCTCGTGTGTTAAGTATATTTCAACTTCGAGTCTATGGTTCGCATACTTCATCACGTAAATATTATATCACTAGTAAGAATGACCATTTTTTGGTGAAATGACCTGTTCAGGACACCTCTTTATTACCTACACATTGTAACACTAAAATACCCAAGAGATTGTGGTATGTTCACAACTCGCTGAAAACAAATCAGTCACCGGAAGCTTGGGACCTGGAGTAAAGGAGTATGAGCTGTTAGCACCGCGCTCTGTCAGAGCTTCCATGTAAAGATAGCGTACCAGAGGAAAATCCTGGAGAGATATCAGCTCAAGGCAGGTGGGCTCCAGAAATGCTATAACGAGCCAAAAGTGTACTGCTGGGACAAAAGAAATTGATTCTGCTAGTGATGCTGAAGTACATTCCAGTGCATCCCGTGATGTGCGCAAAGCTGGCGAGTCTTGTCTAGGGAAGTTGGATCGCTTGGTGCTTGGAGCAATTTTGGGCGCTGACAATAGCGCTATTGCTTACCATTTTGTATTTTCATGATTTGCGAATAATATCATGACTTTGGATTTTTGGAAATCGAAGATTTCTGCTCACAAAGTAGCCTGTGGTTTGAGCACGGCTTATGTGCAGGGGGATCGACCTAAGCATAGAGCAAGAATCCATTTGCTTGGAATTCGACTTGTTCCTTGGTTCCCAGTCTAGTGAGCCTCCGGCAGCTCGATATCGATTATCCATGGCCTCTGTACTGGAATCTCCTCACTGCATCCGGAAACGGCGGCATTCACGAACAAGGTTTGTTCACCATGTTCGAGAGGATACTCATCTCCGACGCAGTGGCTGGTCGTACAGCATGTGCTCTCGTTGTAACGTTTCAACTTCTCCAGTCTATGCTCAACGTCCTCGCTTGTCTCGAATCTGGATGGCATTAGGCCTGCGAGCTTTTCTATCACGGTCGACTTGTCATTGTCGATAGCCGTGAAATGGCTTGGCTGATCGCCATACTCGTCTCGCCAAGTTACCAACTTGGCACCCCAACCTCCATGGATGTGGCCAAAGCAGTGTAGCCGTGGTCTAGCTCGAGCAACAGCCGAGAAAAGATCCGGACATCCCGCCCTTTCTCGGCCGGAGGTAAAGTCCATGATGCCTTTTGGTGGACCATGGGTGATGACGACGTCGACCCCTTTCTCGATGGAGAAATTGTGTCCCCGATCTGGATGATACTGAAATCCCCATGCTCCAAATGCTGGTGTGAAGGGGCTGGCGTAGACGGTTAGCAGCGCTCCATTCTGAAGTGTGAAGTGATGCATGCCTTCGTCGAGAAACGTTATACCCGAGTCCCTCGCCTCTTCGAACTGCTGCCTTGCCTCCCCTGGAGCGCCGTACGCTTTTGCAACGAGCTCAGGATCTAGCCGGGGTGTCGTTTCGGCAAGCTTTTGCTCAAAGGCGTCAATATCCATGCTGAAATCGTGATTACCTGCAATGACCAGCTTGAGCGGTGCATCAAGGTCTTTGAGTAGTTGAAGGGTTGTTCGGAATTCTTCTAGCTGAGAGCCGTCAGTGAGGTCGCCGCAATGGATGGCGACATCCGCACGCTGAAGGGGCTTATCTGCAGGGCTGAAAGCCATGCCGTGTGTGTCTGAGAGGACGAGGAGTCGAGTTTTAATCTTTGAATCCATCTTCTGAATTTTGTGCTGAAGGTGTTTTGATTTACTGTGTAGTGATTATGGGCTTACAAGGGAGGTGATGCCAAACATTATATACTTACTGTAGCGACAAGGCGAAGGGGGCGACAGCCAAGTATCCGGTAGACAAACAGAGTTTGCTTTGTGAGTCACCATGAAGGTCCTCAGCACGATCCTTACATAAGCTCTAATGTGTACCTAGCCCTGCGAGTACCAGCGTTTTCAAGAATATGAAGCTCTGTGGTTTCGACAATAGTGTTCGTTGAAAAGGACAATAGTAATTTGGCAGTACGCGTACCTATAACAGAGGAGTAATTGGAGCCTTTACACGAGTACGACAATAACAATACCTACCTAGGTAGTTATTACTTGTAGCACGGCGAGATTCGGAACATTAAGGTTGGTAAAACCCTGGTTTGTGCCCGTTATGCGATATTTAAGGTAAGCTTGTGCGAAGAATAAAGTACACCGCAAACACTCCAAACTACAATCAACCCACTGGAGCTCTTGAAATTGAATGCGACTGATAAGATGTACTTCGAGCATACAGGGTTGAGAGCTACTAGACGTTAATCATGAGGTATCAGAGTACTCTACCGTGGGAGTGTGAATACTGTTATTACGCCGGAAGTATAGAAAATCACCTTGAGGAGGCCGCCCTCAAGCGGGGAGGGCATACGCCTTTTGAACGCTCTCGATCAAACGTCTGACTGGCGTACAGCCTATCTCGGCAAGCCTTCTGTGGAGGACCGACAACTGCATGTATTTAGGTTCGGACTCGCTGCTGAACATGCATAATTGATCAAGCTGGTCTCATGGCGCTCAGATATTCACAAAAGCTCAATGGCAATGGATCGGACCGGATACATGAAGTGGTCATGCCGAACATGTACATGTAGGCCGTGGCTCTTCAGGAAGGAATTTGCTACCAGAGCGTGGGCAAATCAAATGCATTGGTTATCGATTTTTACATGCTATGGTCCAAGGTCAAAATGAAGTCTTACGTTACTGGTCAAAGTCTTAAGTTAGAAGTATTGAGCTGCTACGATACAGATTGTCGGGGCAATCCAAAGCTATACCTGATATGGTTAGCAGGATTTATCGTGCTTGGCGGACATGCAATCTTGGCTGCACACAGAGAACTTCTCTCACAAAACGCCTATACCAACTCGTTCACAAGAACCTCATTTACCTCATTCACCTCATATCCAGTCGCAATCATGGGACGCGGACCAAAAAAGCATCAAAAGGTCTGCCTCTCAATGTTTAAGTGTATAGAATGACCTACTGACACTTTTACAGCGTCTCTCGGCTCCCAGCGCATGGCTGCTGGACAAGCTGTCTGGAGCCTACGCTCCTAAGGCTTCCCCCGGTCCTCACAAAGCCCGCGACTGCCTCCCGCTTATCGTCTTCCTCCGAAACCGTCTCAAGTATGCGCTCAACGGCCGCGAGGTCACTCAAATCCTGATGCAGAGACTCGTCAAGGTCGACGGAAAAGTGCGCACCGACTCCACATACCCATCCGGCTATATGGATGTTGTCTCAATCGACAAGACTGGCGAGCACTTCCGTCTGGTTTACGACACCAAGGGTCGCTTCACCGTCCACCGCATCGAACAAGCCGAGGCCGAGTACAAGCTTGGGAAGGTCCGAAGAGTGCAGCTCGGAAGAGGTGGCATCCCATTCTTGGTCACGCATGACGCTCGCACGTAAGTCGCGATTCTGTCAATCAGACGTTGGATCAATGTTTGGTTGGAAAAATAGACAAATACTGATGGATATATAGCATCCGTTACCCAGACCCAGCTATCAAGGTCAACGACACTGTCAAGATCGATCTTGCAACTGGAAAGATTACCGACTGGATCCAATTCGACACTGGTGTGATTGCTATGGTCACTGGTGGTCGTAACATGGGTCGTGTTGGTGTCATCACTCACCGTGAGAGACACGATGGTGGTTTCAACATCGTCCACTTGAAGGACGCCATTGACAACTCCTTCGCTACACGAGAAAGCAACGTCTTCATCATCGGCAAGGAGAAGCCATGGATCAGTTTGCCAAAGGGCAAGGGTGTGAAGGTAAGCTGAAATGGTCTTTCATTCTCGTACATATGCTAATTGTCTTCTAGTTGTCTATTGCTGAGGAGAGAGATCGCCGTCGTGCTGTCCAAATGGCTCAGCCACGTATGTAAATGTAGTTGCTTCAAGCATCTGCACGAGTTCGGATGACGAGAATGGGGAGGCAGAAGTAAGCCGCAACTAGCGGTAGAAGATTATGACAATTTGTGTGCCCAGTGCACCGAGGACAAAAGTGTCATATGCAAGGCTCAATGCAGCCGGAGCATACCAGTGCACTTAAGCCAGATACCCTGAATGAAAAGTATTTGAGCATCAACACTCTCCCATGTTCTACCTTGTTGTGGTGCTCCTTCACCCGACCCTACCGAACAGTCCGAGAACCGTCGCCCATCTGTTGATGTTCAGAAACGCACTCGCTCCAATATTGCCCCATGTCAAATCGTTCCATTGACTAACATGCCAGAACATTGGACCTAGAGCGCTGTATGCGGCATATATATGTCCAAAGTCTGCAAGAGCCACAGCAATAAGATAGTATATTGCGACCTCTCGATGTGGCGTCCAACAGCAGATAGCTGCCATGAAAGCGAGCAACAGGAGGACATTGCCCAACTGCAAGACCAAGGACAAAGAGTTTGAGGTAAAGGCTGCGCTAGTGATTGGACTACGGGGTACTTGATCGACATAGTACTTCTTGGGGTCCATCAGGATAACATAATATGCCCAAATACTGAGGATGTAAGTGCATATACGGTTGGACAGCTTCAGCGGCTTACAGCAAAATTGGCTCGATAACACCGAATAATAGGAAAGGCCAAAATGGTAGTGCTCTGCCCATATTGGAAATGCTCCTCAGCAGATACACACGTGCAAGATAAGAATGGTATAATGCTAATTTTGGTCTGGATGACTTAAAGACTGCTCTTTATAGAAAGAGACCGTCTTAAACTGACAGTCCCTATGTCAGCAGTGTCATCCTGGCGAGCCATTAGCGGAGGGACATGGGAAGCCTGATGCTACCACTAAGGAGGCTAGGAATGGATGAGGATTGGTCGCGAGCCTGAGATCGGCCGTCACTGGGCGTAATGCCAAGACTGTTTACTTGTTTACCTTGTAGCGCATTTCATTGCATCAATCTCAATCATCTCGGTCCCTCTCAACACAACGACAACTTCGATACACAGCCATTATCGCCATGGCTCTCTCTGACGACCTCATCAACTTGTAAGCCCCCTCCTCTCAGGCCGACAGAATTCCCACTAATCATGCCTACAGCGACGTTATTGAGGCTTCCAAAGAGAACATACAACAACTTCCTGGCGGACGCTCAGCACGCCAATTAGCATCTATTTTGTCGCCTGTACCTTCCGGAAGAGCCAGTGATTTACCTACCTTGGACGAGACAAAGACGCTTAACGATGCGATCCGCCATGAATATGAAGTAGAGCTACAATCTATAGCAGACTCAGATGATCCATTGGATATTTATGACAGATATGTGAAATGGACCCTTAATGCATACCCTTCAGCGCAAGCCACTCCACAGTCCCAGTTACTGCCGCTACTCGAGCGCGCCACCAAGGCCTTCCTTACGTCAGGCGATTACAAGAATGACCCGCGGTATTTGAAACTATGGCTGCACTACATCAGGTTGTTTTCGGATGCTCCAAGAGAAACCTTCGCTTTTCTGGCGAGACACAATATCGGACAGGGGCTAGGTCTGTTTTATGAAGAGTTTGCCGCATGGCTGGAAAGTGCAGGACGTTGGAACCAGGCTGCGGAGGTCTACCAGATGGGCATGGAACGTGAAGCACGACCGGCAGAACGATTAATGCGTAAGTATAACCAATTTCAGCAAAGGTATGATGCGCGACCCGCAGATGCAGATGGACCGTCGTCTCCAGCATTGCCGAAAGTGCGTGCGGCCCTGGCGGCGAAGATCGACCCTTTCGCGCCTACACCACGAGCGGAAGACCAACAAGCAGCGCGGCCGGGAAGTGGTGGTAGTAATGCGGCAACTTCAAGATCTGGAAAGCCCAAGATGGCTATATTCTCGGACATGGGTAACGAGCCTCCGCAGCCACCGCCTTCATCGACAAAAGGATGGGATAGCATCGGCTCAATAAGAGATCGCAAGAAGGAGAATACTATTGAAGCAAAACCATGGGCTGGTGAGACACTGAAGGCGGGAAAGCGTGTGGGAACAGTACCAAAGATGGAGATCTTCAAGGATACGGTATGATTTGAGTCCTGTCCTAGCTCTTCTTCTCATGTTTACGATAACAGGACTAATTGATGGCGTTTGGCGTTTGTGAATAGACACTGCCGAAAACTGAATCGAAGAAATCTGTATCATCAAGTATTCCAGCGGCTGTTGTGAATCCACGCACAGGCAGGGCGGAAAGGGTGTTTGTCAATATCGAGTCTATTTACCCCAACGACCAGGACGAATTTAGTTTCGAAGAATTGAGGGCTAAACGTAGGGGATGGGCAGAACAAGACTGGCGCAGGAAGATCGGTGCTCCTTTACAAACCTCTCCCGGAAACAGGAGACAGGCGAAGAAAGTACAAAAAGCTGTCGAGCCTGAGGACATCGAAAACTTGACAAGTACTTTCCAACAGAAAAGCGACCTCGAGGACCCACCATCACAATCTACTGCTGACTTCTCAGACACAAAGCCTAGCAAGGAAAAACGGAAAAAGGTCAGGGAGGTGAAGCAAGAGACACAGACAGTTAAGACGAGACTTGAGTCTCCCACTGGCCGCAAATTGAAAAGGAAAGGTTCTGCGGAACCAACTATGACTTTGCACAGCAAGGTAGCCATGAATGAGGTCTACGACATGTTCAACCAGCCTTTACGATCCCAGGCCAAAGATGACACTCAGAGTGGAGATGAGACAGATTTCGGAGACGACACGTACAGCACCGCTGGAGAAAGCACTGGCACTGGCAGAATTTCTGCTGCGACTAGCGAATATGGCGAAGATACCGTTGCTTCACTACACGCAGACCAGGAAAACACAAGCAGTCAGCCTGATAGTGTGTCACCTTGGTCTGACTTTACTGCCAGCAAACATGTGCCCAAAATTTCCAACAAAGCTAAAGGTCAAAGCAAGCACAAGCAAAATAGCAGTGAAGATCTTACAGATTTCATGGACCCAGGACAGACTCAGACCAGTGGTTTGGATGCTGGCTTTGACACACAAGCTATCGCGAACATAGCCAACCAAGACTTTGGTGAACTGGACACGAAGATGATTGCAGAATTAGCAGGTGACATGACTCAAGGCGACGATGAAACACAAGACCAAGACCAAGACCAAGATCAACATGAAGGTCAAGGTCAAGGTTACGGAGAAGATTTGAAGACACCAGTTGAGCTTGAACACCCTGAGCATGTCGAGATTCATAACAAGCCACGCTACGTTCCTCTACCGCCTGAAGACTACGAGCCTACGCCTCTGCGACCATTTCGAGATCCAGGTCAGCTTGCTAACAACAAGTTACCGTTCATGACGCCGATTGTGGAGAGAACAGAAAGCTCACTTGCTCCTTCGACTATCTTTCATGACCATGACTATTTTTCTTCGAAAACTCCCAGCCGAAGCGGTGCTCTTGAAACAAGTAGATATGACAGTCCATCGAAGCTGACAGTCGTTGATTTGCTTCTGGAAAGCCCGGAAAAAGATAGCCCTACGTCTGCGAAGAGGAAATTACTAGACGTTGCTCTGGACGACAGAATACATACCTTGTCACCCCAGAAAAAGCTCTTTGTCGCCGAGTCTTCGACTGAGCAGGAAGAAAAGATATCCTTTACGATATACAAAGAAGTCACAGAACCTAATCCTGCTGAGGAGGATTTGTTCAAGAAACCTGAGATCCCTATCAAAGTACAACCGAAACTTCTACAACCAATATACAAGGGTCCAATCATCCAAGATGTCCAGTGTAACCCTTGCGATCCTTCAATTCGCAATCAGATCCTGACTTCTATAAACCCACCCCTCCCCTCCTACGAGGGCTATCACGACAACCCTGGCGAGACCTACAGTCACTATCCCCAGATGAAGACCTTTGCCGCTAAGGTCGCAAAAGAAAAAACCGCTAAAGCTAGTCCACGCAAGGCTCAGAACGACAAGACCCTCACCAAAGCAGTACCTCCAATCCTCAGATTCGAGAACAGCACACGAGTGTATGCTCTGAAGCGGGAGCTGGGTCAAGGCGCTTTTGCCCCAGTTTACCTCGTCGACAGCTACGATCCCTCCGAAGCTGATGATCCAGACCAAGAGAACAAAGCTGTTGCTTCCTGTCGAGGTGCGCTTGAAGCACTGAAAACAGAATGTCCGAACACGACACTTACCTGGGAATTCCATGTTCTCCGTCTTCTCCGCTCTCGGCTAGGGCACGCTTCGCGGACCATGCAGTCGATCGTTCTAGCACATGAACTACACGCTTTTGCAGACGAAGCATATCTGGTTCTTGACTATCATCCGCAAGGCACAATACTGGACTTGGTCAACTTGGTCAGAGCTGAGAATGTCAAGAATGGCAAGGCGGTTGAAGGTGTCGATGAGTGCATTGCCATGTGGTTGTCGGTCGAGTTGCTACGTGTCATGGAAGACATTCATCGAGTAGGCATCCTACATGGTGATTTGAAGGCTGACAATTGTCTCGTGCGCTTTGCACCAGATGTTGATGTTAGCGGTCCATACTCACCAGACGGCAAGGACGGCTGGCACACCAAAGGGCTGACATTGATTGACCTTGGTCGTGGCATTGACATGAAAAACTTCAAGTCCGAAGCGAAATTTGTGGCAGACTGGGCATCATGCTCACAGGACTGTCCTGAAATTCGAGACTGTCGACCATGGACATATCAAATTGATTACCATGGAATTGCCAATGTGGTTCACACTTTGCTATTCGGCAAGTACATCGAGACGGTCAGTAATGTTGGCGGGTTGGGACAGAAGAAGGAGTGGAAAACCAAGGACAGCTTGAAGAGGTACTGGGAGAAGGAGATCTGGGCTGAGGTGTTTTCCCTGTTGTTGAATCCAACCAGTACTTCTGACGGTGAACAGATGCCAGTACAGAGGAATCTCGGCCGTGTGAGACGGATGATGGAGAACTGGCTTGTAGCGGAAGGAGAGACGAGGAGTAAGGATCTCAGAGGTTGTTTGAAAAGATGTGAAAGATTGGTTGGAGCACGGAAGTGATGCCATGTTGGGATGTGATGATGTTGGCGTCAAGTGAATTGTGGCTACGGCTCTTGGGAGAGTGACCATATGTCTGGGTTCGAAAGGGCATAGCTAACGGGCAGACGGTCTTTCAAGTTGATTGTGAGATTAGCAAGGCGTCCAGGCGGCACGATAGACAGCACAACAGAGCTTGGGCAAACACGTTGGGAACAACAACCAGAGTAATCGTTTGCATCACTTTCTCGACAAGCACTATCTCGAGAACGCGAACGAGAACATCGGTTTTGCTCGGAGGAGGGCGACCTGATCTTTCCCACCTTCCCCATTCGAATCGCCGGGAGCCAGACCGCGGCTCAGAGTCCTCGGAGATCAACATGTCATGGTCGTTCACGTCACTCCCCTCGCCCCCAGTCTCTCCCCATATCCATGATTGCGTTTACCGGTACACTATTATGCAGTATCCTTCCTTAGCAGTCGTTCTTTTTTACATCCACTTGGCGCAGCAGAAGTGGCATTAGTCGTGCACAGCACAAGTCATTATGGGCGACGCCGGTCCTCGTACGCCTTCGCTGTCACACGAGCAAGAGGAACATGTGGAGACGGCGGGATTGGGCCACGAGACACCACTGAAAGAGATCTCTGTGCTTGTGACTGGCTTCGGAGTAAGTTCGTCGAGTTGCGAGTTGAGGTGTCCCTGAATGCGCGCGCCGGATTCGTGGGTCAAATGGGAGCTACAACTGACGGCGCGCCGTAATTATAGCCGTTCAAGTCCTTCACCACGAACCCGTCCTTCCTGGTCGCATCCGCCCTGCCTGAATATCTCGATCCCTCTGTCTGTCAAAAGCCCAAGACCGTTAATGTAACGTCTGCACCTTTGTCGACAATTGCCCAATCTACAGGTTCTACCGCGATACCCAGCACGACCGAGGTACCTTCTCCGGCGCCACGACCGAACTATAGGATAAAGCTCATCGTCCACCCGAGCCCTATCCGTGTCTCGTTTTCCACAATTGCAAACTCGATCGGCCCGCTTGTCCAAGAGCACGACCCGGACTATGTCTTCCACATCGGCATGGCTGGAGGCCGTGACCACTACACCCTCGAGACGGTCGCGCATCGGGACCACTACAAGATCAAAGACGTCGACGAGCGAGACGGCTGGCTAGACGGTGAACATCGTTGGCGGAAAGAAGGCCTGCCGGACAAGCTGCACGTCGGCTGGGACATATATGATGTCCAGACCCGCTGGCGCAGTGATTCATCGATCGCTCACGACAGTAAAGCACGGGCACAACTTAGCCGTGACGCAGGGCGGTTTCTGTGCGAGTTCATTCTATACGAAAGTCTCAGCAGGCGGTATCAGGAGGATGGGGAGAGGGTAGGCAAGGTTGCCTTTCTGCATGTACCTGGCGGCTATGGTACGGAAGACGTTGAGAGGGGAGTGCGAGTGGCGGAAGCGGCCATCAGGAGCCTGGTTGCGAGCTGGGAGGAGGGCCATCGAGCGTCAGAAAGGGAGGCAGGGGTGGCTAGGACCTTTGTTGCTTGAGGACGAGGATCTCCAGTACTCGGTCCATTCACGATAGACACGACTGATGCATTATGTCGGGTGCAGGTAGCATATAGAGTGTGGCGAGTAGCATTGGAAAACGATATCAGTTCAGGATTCCGTGTCGCACAGACATAGTCACGTCAAGCTGGTAACATTGATTTCAGGTGGAGGCCGTGCCAATCGATGCAAGGAGCAGAGCAATGAATCCCATTGTCTCTCTTTTTCTCCCTGACACTTGAAGCATTCCGATCTGACACAGCGGCGTCCGAGACACAAGCAAGAAAGGAAGGGACGAGCACCATTGTCTTTTCTCTGCGACCGTTGTTCAATTCAATGTTCCATGTGCTGATTTCGATATTCGATGGATTGCCCTACCTCGGTATTCTTGATCTTTGTCTGGTCTTGTCGTGCCATGCCATGATGGCGTGAGGGTGACGAATGCATATGTAGGTCGTTCGGAGGGGTTTGGTTGCCCTTCTCAACGCGCTCACGGAACATGCATGGCTGGCTGCACGACACACATGCTTCATGTCTCCTTTTTTAGCTGACGACTTGGCTGGGCAGGATACGAGGTCTAGTAGTATGGCAGAAGGAGCGGGTATGGTTTAGCTAGGTGGCTTGGTAGGTAGGTATATATGCATGCTTGTCATCGGACGATGGAAAGCTGGAAAGTTGGATGGATGGAAGGGATGGACATGTGTTTGTGTAGCTCGGCTCTCAAAGTTGCAGTGGGCGGAAGATACATGGATGAGAGATGAGAGATGGGGGATGAGGGATGGCGGATATTGTGGAGGATGTGATGGGTTCAAGCATCGTGCCTACAGTCCTCATAGCTGCGAGCTACTCGTATCGATGACCGGGGCTGCCACAGTGTTATCGATTGCGATTGGCGATCGAAAGGGCTCGAAGCACAAGCACGCGTTTTGATGGAGCTCAGCTGCACAGCGGCCCCGCTTGGTCTGGCTTTGGTTGTGTGGAGTCTTGGGTAGCGCGACTGTTTCGTGTGTTAGCTTGGGCTTGGATGAAAATAGAGGCAACAACAGAGGGGAATCGATATGAGTACTAGTACCAGCGTGACCGCCTTTTGGCACCGGGAAAAGAAAGCGTCGGGATTCAAGGTGTTGTGGCTTGTGACATGGTCGGCTGTTCTTGAAACATGAGCTTGGGCTTGGAAGCTCGAAGGCGAAGCTCTGTCTCTGTTCTTCCGCTGCAAGATTGTTGTCGAGGTTCACTATTCTGTGGTACGGAGCCATGAGGTTGTTGATGTTGGTACGTCGGGGTCGTGGCGTCGTGGAGTCGTGGACGCGGCATGGTATGGTATGGCAAGGTAAGGCACGCTTGCAGCATGCAGCTTGCAGCTTGAGGGACGAACAGCTGCCGTTGTCCTTGCTTGCAGCGTCAACAGACATGGACCAGGTCATGTAGAGCCGTGGTACTCGTGAGTCCGTAACTTGACCTGGCGGCGGCAGGGTTGAACTGTCTGAGTGGAGGATGCAAGGCGACTAACGTCAAGTTGTCGGGCTGGCTGCTTTGACTTTTGGCGGTGCATGCAGACTTCAGACATGAGACTTCAGACTTCAGGCTTCGAGACTTCAGGACCTCCACCCATCATCCACTTGCATGCATATCGTCCGCCTGTCTCACACTCGCCCAGAGACCCAGCTCGACACTGACAGACCGGACGCGGCCACTCATATAGCTGTGGCTGTCGGTGTCTGTATTGTCATCATACAGACGCGCCTCTGTTCTGCTGGCTAGCAGCAGGAAGACCTGGCAGCAGTACCTTGTAGTAGAAAGTGACTATCAATGTGTCCATATCAAGAGAACGGTGCATGTACTGGCTGTCCCCATTCTCCCTTCTTCCTTCTCCCTACCCAATCACCTAATGACCAATGACCTGATTACCGACTCTGCTTGCACAACCTTGCTGCTCCATCGGTCGCTTTCTCAACACCTCCTAAGTTCATGCAAAGTGCACAGTCCCGTGTGGTGTGCTCGTCAAGCTACAGTACTGTAGGGTTCAGGTTGGCGAGCAGACGCACGAGCCTCTCTTTGATCCGCGTCGTCTGTCTCATCGTGGAGCCTCTACTCGTACGCATGCAGTTAGGAGTAGGAGTCAGGTCAGGCCAAGGAGCAGTCATGACTTCTCAGTGGCTCACTGTGGTGGTTCTTCACTAGCTAGTATGTTAATTACTACTCGTACAAGCCTGATGGTATTGGTATCATGATACTACTGGCAAGGAGCCGAGAGTCCGAGCCTGAGTCCTTCACGGTTCGCTGTTCACTGTTCACTAACCGTTAATCACTAATTGTTCACCACCAACGAGTACCTTGTACTTGTACTGCCAACGGCCACTGCCCTGCCCTGCCAAACCCCTCAAACTCTGACACAGCAGTACGAGTACATTACATTCCATCCGTATCCGCATCCACATCGAAATCCACATCTACCGCACCCGCTTCGCTGTCCACCAAAATCCAATAATCCACCTGCACTGCTCATCCTG
>Ga0210040_10002930_pt1 | contig 23548 bp, 24 predicted proteins | sample CryGeyCG12114_NA_FD_185462 | JGI IMG/M metagenome (GOLD analysis project Ga0210040, IMG submission 185462) | Groundwater microbial communities from aquifer - Crystal Geyser CG19_WC_8/21/14_NA (SPAdes) (version 2) | ecosystem: Environmental > Aquatic > Deep subsurface > Groundwater | place: USA... | reverse complement strand
CAGCTCGGCGACTCGGGTCGCGCCATGAGGTCGCCAAACCGGAGGTCTAGCGCTTGTGAGGCAGCCGACACTCTGTGCCTTGGCTCAAGGCCCACCCAACCCCACCGCAAGGTGAGGAGCCAGCAACCGATGGGCCGTGAGAGTGAAGTAGCTGGCCAGCAGCGCTGCCCCGAGGGTCTCGAAAGTCTCTTCGGCCGGCCCTTGCCCGGGGAAATGATACCCTGGAAGGTCAAGGAGGACGGCTAGAGCCATTGCCGCAATCGACGCCCACAGAATGGGCGAGGGCGTCCGTGGGCCCAGACGCCAGGCCCTGAGAACCACCCAAGCCAGGAGGACAGCATGGATCGCTATCACGCCTCGTTCCGGCAGGCCGACATAAAAGCCATTCTCATGCAGGAGGAGCAGGTCGTCGGCGCAGGCGAAGGCCGAATACCCGCCGCCAAGGATGAGCAGTTGTCGGATCGGCTCTGGCCTCGAAGCAGAGGAATAAGCGACCGCGGCAAAGAGAGAGATTGCGGTGCTGGCTGCATACAGGAGGATCGAGACGAACTGGTAGGACCCAGCATAGGGCGGCAGGTCGGCCAGAACGACAACATCCTTCATCAGGATGCTCAGATCCATCCCACTGGCCAACTTCAAGGCGGCGATCCCGAGAGCCAAAGCTGCATTGAAGGCCAGAATGACCCCGCAGAACCGCCGTTCCCATGCGCTCAGTCCGAAGGACCACGCGCCAACTTCGTGTTTCACACCCAAACTCAACACCGTTGACCTACTCGCAAAGCTGACAAGCCGGTTAAAGCGAGAATGGTCTCAGGTATGACGCGGCGTCAACATTATGCGCGCAGAAGTTTCTGGATCTCAGCTCCTTATCACCGCTCTGGCCGAGATTGTGCTAAGACGGCCGGATCATCGTCACGCAACGTATTCGGCTCCAGGCCCAGGCCTAGGACTCCGAACTCGCGGTGGCCAGTATCTAGGACCTGGAGATAGCTGGCCAGCTTCTCGTCGGCCTGCTGCACGAAGGCGGTGAGCGCGGCCCGGGTGAAGTTGCGGTCCTTGTTGTTGACCGCCTTGATGCGGGTGCCATCCACTGCCAGGAGCTCCCGCCCGAACAGGTCAAGCTGCCGGCAAAGAAGCACGAAGGACCTGAACACGGGCCGGAAGGCCGCTCGGTTGTCGCGACGGAAATCGGCGATGGTCTTGAAGTCGGGCTTCAGCCCTCTCAGGAGCCAGATCACCTCGATGTTGCGGTGGGTCTCGGCTTCCAGGCGCCGGCTCGAGCGCACCCGGTTCAGGTAGCCGTAGATATAGAGCTTGAGCAGATCGGCCGGATCGTAGCTTGGCCGACCCGTTGCCTTGGGCACCACGCGGGTGAAGCCGGCGGCCGCAAGATCCAGCTCGTCGACAAAGGCCTCGATGAAGCGGACCGGGTTGTCGGGGCCCACGTAGTCGTCCACCGCCTCGGGCAGGAGCAAAAGTTGTGAGCGGTCACGTCCAGGAAAATGTGCCATAGGCGAGGATACTACGGCGGCGGCTCACCCGTCAGAAGAACCAGCCGGGTTCTCACACGGTCTGCATGCAGACCGTGTGAAAACTCCACTGGCGAGCGAAATTTGGTCCACAGACGCTGTAGTTTGGCCTGTTGCAGTCTTTGAAAGAGGCTCGACCGCCTTCAAACTGCCCATTAGGGTCCAGACTCGTTACCGCAGCCAAAAAATGATGGCGGCCGCGAGCGCGATGGCGGACAGGAAGAGGTCGCCGCAGCGGGTGTAGCGCATGGCAATGCCACGCCAGTCCTTCAGCCGGGCGAAGGCGTTCTCGATGCGGCAGCGCTTCTTGTAGAGCTTTCTGTTGTGGCTGGCGGGACGGTTCCGTCCGTTGCGGGCCGGGATACAAACCCGGACGCCGCGGGCCTTCAACTCATCTCGCAGCCAGTCGGCATCATAGCCCTTGTCGCCGATCAGCCTTTTGGCCCGTGGCATCTCGGCCAGGAGCACCAGGGCACCCTTGGCATCGCTCATCTGCCCGGGTGACAGAAAGAAGGTGAGAGGTCGCCCTTTGCCGTCGCTGACCATGTGCAGCTTCGAGTTCAGGCCGCCTTTGGTGCGACCAATAGCGCGCGGGCGGGTCCCCCTTTTCTGAGGCGTGCCGCCGTGCGGTGAGCCTTCAGGTGGGTGCTGTCCATCATGAGGGTGTCCCCGTCCGAGCCCGGCCGGGCCAAGTCTCGGAAGATGCGTGCGAATACCCCGAGGCGGGACCAGCGCACGAAGCGATTGTAGAGTGTCTTGTGAGGCCCGTAGACCGCTGGTGCGTCCTGCCATCTCAATCCGTTGCGCAGGACGAACAAGATCCCGCTCAGCACCCGCCGATCATCCACACGCGGCTTGCCCGGGCCTTGGGAAAGTGCGGCCGGAGCCGCTCCACCTGCTCATGCGTCAACCAAAACTGTCCCGTCATGCCGACCTCCAAAGTCGGGCAGCATGAATCAGCTAAGCCGCTGAAAGACCAGAGCGGTTACAGGTCCTGAGCCTAGGCACCTCCCGCCGCTGCCTACGGCGAGTTTTCACACGGTCTGCATGATTTATGCACACCAGCCCAGCACTGCAGTCAAAAAGGATCAGGCCGTCTGCGCAATGGATGGATCAAGCTTTCTGCCCATTAAGTCGCTCGAGCGCGTCGACGATCAGGTCGCAGAATTTGGGATGGTCGAGCGTCATTGCCACGGTGTGATGGAAGTCAGCCTGCTCGTTCGCGGTCCCGCCGAAATGGCGCATGCCGCCCATCTTCGCGAAGTTACAGACGGTCATCCCCTTGGTCCAGCGCCCGGCGGTGTCGACGCGGACATCGGCCTTCTCGGTGGTGAAGACCGTAGGGGCTTTAGCCCCACGTCTCACCTCAACATGTCTTGGCGCGAGTCAAGCAGGCAACTTGGTCTTTCGTTGACCACCCAGGACTAGGGCCTGCCGTTCGACCACCGTGCGCTCCACATGCTCGCGCAAGGAGGGCATCACCCGCATGAGGTCTCTGAAGCGCTCCTCATCGAGACAGAACAGGATCGCGTAGCTGATCGACCTCACCTCCGAGCGACGCGGACGACGGCCCAGGATGGCCATCTCCCCGAACATCTCGCCTCGACCGAGGCGGACCTTGCGATGGCCCAGATCCACCTCCACGGCGCCGGACGCGATGAAGTAGACGGACTCCGCAGGGTCCCCCTGCCGGATCAGGACGTCGCCGGGCGCCGCGAAAATCGTCACAAGGGTGTTGGCCACGCTGTCGATGACGGCCTCGTCCGCGTCGCGGAAGAGGGCCGAGCTTCGGATGATGTCGCGGTTCTGCAAGGCGAGGTCGAGTGGAAGGCGGCGGTCCTCCTTTCGTCGCTCGGCCGTCAGGGTCCCTAGCAGGCTCCGGTGCAACTCGGGTCCGATAAGACGGTCCTCGTAGAGCCGCTGATACTCCAATTCCTCGCGGCGGAGAGCGGTCTTGCGGATGAACCGTCTCTCCAACTCCTCCGCGTAGCCGGGGTATTGAAGCCGCAGTGCATCTAGGGCCTGTTCGACCTGCTCCTCCCGCCGCAACACGATTTCGTGGATCAGTTCGGTCACCCGCTCGCCGTGAATAGGTCGGACGCGCTGGTCCGCGAACGTGTGAAGCTCGCGAAGAATGATGCGAGTGGTGACCAGCAGTTGGAACCGTTGGGCTATCTGGCGCTGGAGGGGCCCTGTGACTCCGAAGCGGAGCTGAAGCTGATGGGCCAAGCGGAAGGATCGCGAGTAGGCCAGGGCTCGTGCAGCCGCTCGGTTATACTCGCTGCGACCACCTGCGCGAGTCCGGTCGATCAGCCGGCTGGCGTCAGCGAGCATCCGGTCGACCAGCCCGAGCGAGATCAGGCGCTCGCGGAACTGCTCCAGAATGATGTCGTGCTCCCGACCAGCCAGCGTCAGCAGGCCCAAGGTGATGCGGTCACGATCCAGGATGTCCTCGCCATCCTCAGCCCGATGGATCGCCGCCTCGAGGCGCTCACCGAACCGCTTGGCCTCGCTGCGCACCGTCTGTTGGGCCAGGCCATAGGACCTTGCCGTCTCAGCGACGCCCTCACGCACGTTCTGAAGGGCCACGGCGATGACCTGGTTGCGCAAAGCCGCATCCAGGGGGCTGAGACGGTCGAGGTGGAGGGCGCGTATGACCCGGCGCAGAGTGGTGCCCTGCACCAGCAGCGTGAACAGCACAAAGCCCGTGGCCAGCACGGCCACGAACCGTTTGGCGTCAGGTGGCAGGAGCGGGTTCTCGGTGACCGACAAGGCGAGTGCGAGCGTCACCGACCCGCGCAGCCCACCCCACATGATCACAAGTTTGAAGGGCACGCTGACGCTCGGGCTGAGCTTGGCACGGGTCAGGAGCGGCAGGATCCCGAACAAAACGGCGGCACGCGCCGCCAGGGCAGCAACGACCACCACCGCGATCAGGCCGATCTCGAGGAGCGTCACCTCGCTCAGGAGGCGTGGAACCAAGATGGCGGCCAAGGTGAAGATGAGGGTTCCGGCCCAGAAGGCGAGCTGGTCCCAGGTGGCTGTGAGGTAGTCCCAATCCTCAGGGCGCAGCCGGGCCGGTCCCATCAGGTTGAGCGTGAGCCCGCCGAACACCACCGCGATGACGCCGGACACACCGATGGCCTGCTCGGCGAGGATGTAGATGGCATAGGGGATCGCCAGGGAGATCGACATCTCCGCAAGACGAAACTCGCGCACAAGGCCGAGCAGGAAGACGCCGACCCGGGTGGCCAGGTAACCGAAGGCACATCCCCCGATCAGCGTAAGGAGGAAGCTGCCAAGAACGGCCAAGGTCCCGAACTCGGCCTCGTAGGTGGCCAGGCTCAGGAACACGGAGAAGAGCGCGATGGCGGCGGCGTCATTCAACAGGCTCTCGCCCTCGATCAGCCGCCCCAGCCGCCCCGGCGCGCTGATGTCGCGAAAGATGCTGACCACGGCGGAGGGATCGGTGGTTGCAACGATGGAGGCCACGATCAGGCAGACGATCAGCGGCTGCACTCCAAAGGGTGCCAAGGCGAGGCCGATCACGAAAGTTGCGATGACCACCGCGAGCACGGCCAGAACGAGGACCGGCACCCAGTCGTCGAAGAGGCGGCGCACCTCGAGCGTCAGCGCCGTCTGGAAAAGAAGCGTAGGCAGAAAGACGTAGAGGAAGACCTCGGAGCCGATCGGAAGGGTGAGGACTGCCAGCGCGAGGTCGTTGAAGGCGTCCGTCAAGGGGGTCTGGAGTAGGAAGGTCGCCCCTGCTCCGAGGAGCATGCCCACTACAGCCAAGACAACGGTCAGGGGCAGCTTCAGTCGGCTGGCCAACGGCTGCATCAGGCCAATGATCGTCAGGAAGGCCGCGAGGATCAAAAGGAAGACAACGAGGTTCATGTCCCCGCCCCTAGTCCCTCTAGCCCGATCAGATCAAGGTGAGGGTTGGCCACATCGATCTGCCGCCGCTGCTCGGAACTGCTCCGCGCTCCGGCAGACGTCCTTGGGGCCGGACTAACGGCGACCTAAATTATCTCTTGGTCAAGCTGCCGTCTCGTCAGGCCGGCGCTCCGTGCCGGTCGGGACACGATGCCAAGGAGGCCCGATGAACAGGTCACTTCTGCTCCCAGCACTGACGCTCCCAGCACTGACGTTGGCCGCTCTTTTGCTGTTCGCCACCCTTGGCCTGGGTGGACGGAACCTCATGACCTCCGGGCTCTCCTACCCCTGGCTGGGGTTGGCCCATCTCCTGGCCGCGATCGGTGTGGGCGTGTGGGCTGCCCGGCTCGGCGGACATGGTCCCGTGGTGCTGCCGGTGGCTTTCGTCCTGGGTGTCGGCATGGGCCTCGTTCTTGCATTGGAAGAGGTCCCCCTGCTGCTGGGTGTCAGCCCCATGGTCTGGGCCTCAGTGCTGGCTCTCACCTTCGCCACGATCTGCGCTGTCCGCGTGCCGCTAGGTGATGCCGTGGGCGTGGCGGTGCTGTTCGGCCTCTATCACGGCCAGGCTCTGGGCGGGGAGTTGGAGGCGGAAACCCTCCTCTTCGAGATGCCCCTTGCGCTCTCCCTAGTCAGTCCGCCACTGCTTGAAGCAGGGGTCGGGCTCAACATGTCCCGCACCTTGTGAGAAGGGGCGGCCTCAAGGGCGGATCCATAAGCCGTTAGCTATAGAGAGCAGAAGTTTCCTATGTCGCTGCGCCCACTCCCGGACATGGAACGCATCGTTGTCGAACAGCCCTGTCCTCTGTGCGGCGAGACAAACCGGCTCAGCCTCAAGGACATCGAGGCAACCGCTGGCTTCGAGTGCCAAGCGTGCCATGCCGCCGTCCATCTCTCACGCGAAGAGGTGTCAGACGTCCGGGACCGGATCGCCCATAAGTTCGCCAAAGCCATCCGGCTTTGCTGACGTGCTCAAGACGGCCGCCGTGCGATCCGACTTGGCTCAACCATACGTGCTAGGAGCCTGCGGTCCCTAGGGCCGGCACCTGAACGATGCCAACATCCTTGCTGGCTTCAGCCACTTGGGAAGGACGCTGATCCACCCTTCCGTCCACCCCCCGAGGGAGAACGGGTGGACGGAAGGGTGGATCAGCATCTCTGGCGTTGTTCTGCGCTCAGCCGAGCTCCTGGGCAAGCCCGATAAGAAGCCCTTCGGGCCCGCGAATGTAGCAGAGCCGATACGCGTCCTGATACTGGACCACCTCCCCCACGAGCTGCGCGCCGCGAGGTTGGAGCCGCTCCAGCGTCTCGTTGAGGTTGTCCACAGTGAACATGACCCGGAGATAGCCCAGAGCGTTCACCGGGGCGGTGCGGTGATCCGCGACGACGGCCGGCGCCAGGAAGCGGGAGAGCTCAAGCCGGCTGTGGCCGTCCGGGGTGCGCATCATGGCGATCTCGACCCGCTGGTCGCCCAGTCCCGTGACGCGCCCGGCCCATTCGCCTTCGATGGTGGCCCGCCCTTCGAGCTCTAGGCCAAGCTCGCAGAAGAACTCGATCGCCCTGCCGAGGTCCTCGACGACGATGCCGACGTTGTCCATCCGTCTGAGCGCCATGGGTCCAGCCTACAAGGTGTCGTCGACGTTGGACATGCTAAGGAAGAGCGCCATGCGGGGAAAGAAGAGAGCCACGGGCTGATCGCCTGTGCGTATTTATAAAATACGCACAGGGTTCTCGACCTTTACGGATCAGTAGCTTACGTTGTGCATATAATATGTGCGCAATGTGAGGCGGATCTGGTGCCCCAGACCTACGGCTACGCCCGTGTTGTCTAATCGCGGGTTCAGGGTCAAGCGCGTATTCTAGCTCACCCTGGCCGCTCGTGCGGCTTTCTTCTTGTTCAGCAGCTCCCGCCCGGGCGTCCTCAACGCTCCGCTGACGCACGGGTCATGCTCGTGGGTGAATAGGACCCTGTCTCGACAAACAGGTGTTTGTCGCGTTCGGATCGTGGGATCCAAGCATGTCGCAGGTCGAGCGCGCTGGCCAGGGTCGGGGTTGTCTTCGCGGTCGGCACGGAGATGGCCGCCGCACCATGATGTCCGAACGAGGCCCCGCAATGTTAGCGAGCGCAGTTTCCCCTCTCGAGGACTGCCGCGGGCATAGCGCGGTGGCCTGGTCGCGTGCCGGCGGACGCTCCGCCGCGAGCGGCGGATCCCTGTGCTTCTGTGTCCTCCTGTTGCTCCGTGTCGGACGACGAACCTGTAGGCTTCACGCTGCGGCGTTGCCCGCCTCGAAGGGCCGCCCGCTGCGCCACATGGCATGGAGCACCACGACGAGCTTGCGCGCCACGGCCACGCTGGCGCGCTTGAAGCCGATGCGCTCGCGCAGCGCGGTGCCCCAGCGGCGGATCGCGCTGTCGGTCTTGGCGCGTGTCAGGATGTGCGCGGCCGCTTCGTAGAGGTAGGAGCGCAGGAGCTTGTCCCCATGCCGCGAGATGCGTCCCTGCATATCGATCGTGCCGGACTGGTAGCGCCGCGGCGTGAGCCCGATCCAGGCCGCGGCCGTTCGGCCCGATCGGAACGCCTCTGGGTCGCCGATGGCCGCCACGAAGCCCAGTGCGGTCAGGTGGCCCACCCCGGGCGCCGTCATCGGGAGGCGGCAGCGCGGGTCCGCCCGAACCGCTGCGCGGATTGCTCGGTCATGCTGGACGACCTGGCTCCGCACAGCCTGCCACGCTTCCAGCATGGGCATGGCGATCGGAACGAGGTCGGGGCGGCTCGCGAGGTGCTCGCGCACGCGGCGCTCGAAGGCCCGCGCACCGCCGTTGCCAGGTCCGGCCGCCAGCATCAGCCCAAAGGTTCGCAGCGCGCCCCGCAGCGCGTTCGCGACATCGATCTGCGCCCGCAGGAGCGCGCGCCGCGCGTGGATCAGCGTCCGCAGCCGCACGTCGTCCCAACTCTTGAGGCGCACCTCGCGGTAAAGGCCTGCACGCAGCAGATGTGCGAGCCCGCGGGCGTTGTTGGCATCGGTCTTGTTCATCGTCACCGACAGCGCCGCATGCGCCTGCCGGGCATCCATGCAGACCACCGGCAGGCCTCGCCCGCGCAACTCGTGGCCCAGCCAAGTCGACAAGCAGCAGGTCTCGAGACCGACCTTGACGAGGTCGTTCGCAAACGGCGCGAGCGTCTCGACCAGAGCCTCGGGATGGGTCAGTGACTTGCCCCGCCACAGGCAGGACCCGGTCTCGTCGACGACGTGGACCTGCGTGCTCGCCTTCGACACGTCCAGGGCAGCGTAAACCGGCATGGTGTCCTCCATGGTTCTAGGCCAGGATCGCAGCATGCACCGCCCAGTCAGGATGAGGGCGCCGCGATTACGCCATGTTTCCACAGACGGACAGACGCTCGATGTTCAGGTGGCCCAGCTCAGGGCGGCCGGGGCGGACCGGGTGTTTCAGGAGAAGGTCAGCGGCGCCAAGCGCGAGCGGGTGCAGCTCCAAAAGCTCCTGGAACGGCTTGAGCTTGGAGTCGTGCTCCTGGTCACGCGCCTGGACCGGCTTGCGCGCTCCACGCGGGATCTCTTGAACATCCTGGGCACCGTGGCTGAGAAGGGCGCGGCCTTCCGCTCGCTCGCGGACACCTGGGCCGACACCACCACGCCTCATGGCCAGCTCATGCTCACCGTGCTCGGGGGCTTGGCCGAGTTCGAACGCGAACTCATCCGGAGCCGCACCGGGGAAGGCCGCGCCCGCGCCAAGGCCGCCGGCAAGCAGCTCGGGCGCGCCTACAAGCTCACCCCGCACCAGCGGCAGGAGGCCAAGAGCCGCCGCGAGGCGGGCGAGACCATCACCGCCATCGCCAAGAGCTACGCCGTTCACCACTCCACGATCTCGCGACTCTGCCCATGAGCGGGGAGCCCGTGCAGCTCGACCTGCTCGAATGGCTGGCGTCCCAAGGACCCTGTCCCGCTCCGGCCGATCTTTCGCCCGATCTTCCTGCCTCCGATAGCACACCTATGCTCCTCACCCGGGTAGACCCGTCCTGCAACATGCGGCGATTCTACAGCGTGACGCTGGCGACCAGTCTCTTTGGCGAGTGCGGGGTGGTGCGCCAGTGGGGGCGGATCGGGACCTCAAGCCAGAGCCGGACAGATTGGTATGAGGAGGCTCACGAGGCAGGGAGCGCTCTTCAGGCTCTGCTCCGGGCGAAGCGGAGACGAGGCTACACGCCTTGAGGTGACAGACGCTTGGCGCTCGCAATCGGGTTCAAGAACCTTCCCAGGACTATGATTTGGGAGCTGAGCTTTTGTCCCGCCTCGGATTGCGCTCGGTAAGGCTCTTGGCGCCAGTAACCTCTGACCCTGGGCCCAGTGGCACTCTGGCCTGATTGGACAGTGGAGGTGCGACGTTGACCGTAGACAATGGAGAGCCTGGTCAATGGGGTTCAGGTTCCGTTGCCGGCTTTGAATCGGTCGGTGTCAGTGCGTGGACATATCCCGGCGGTCGTGGTCGATCAGGAATGGTGCGGCGAGATTTGTCAGAAGAGAGCGAACGAACTGGAAGCCAACCACGATCGCAACCTGGGCGTCGAGGGCTTTGGCCGAGGCCACCATCTCGCCGAATCCGCCGGGGCTGAGGGCGAGCGACAGGGAGAGCAGGTCCAGCCCTAGAACCACTGCAAGGAGCGGCCCGCAAAGGACGAGCATGATGAGGCCTAGCAGGGTCGTGCTTACTGCCGCAGCCACAAGAACCCTCGGAAGACGAGCGAACTCGGTCAGCAACAGCTGTGAGCCCAGCGATCCGCCGATAAGGATCTGTGCCGCCACCAAGAGGGGCTGCGGCATGCGGGCGACAGGCAGGTCCAGCGCCGCAAGCCCCGCTCCAACGACCATTGGGACGACGATCCACGGATTGATCATCCCAACACGACCCGCGAGCAGTGAGATCGCCGCACTCAGGCCTACACACGTCAGGATCGACAGCCAGCCGAGCGCGCCAGGGCTGGCCAGGATCTCCTCGACCGGTGATGGTGCCGCAAAGGCCGTCAGGACAAAGGGCACAATGGTCACCACGGCAAAGACGCGCAGTGTGTGGGTGACCGTGACAACGTCGGATCGGGCGCCTCGCTCCTGAGCAAGGCTAGCCATCTCCGCCAGCCCGGCCGGAAGCGCGGACAACATGGCCGTCGTGCGATCAACCCGCGCTATGGCGGCGAAGAGGCCTGCTGCACCAACGCCCACAAGGATGGCGAGCAGCGCCGCACCCACCATCACCGGCAGGAGGCCCACCATGGCGGCCAGGATCTCCGGCGTCAGCACGGCCGCCGCTGACGTCCCCAGAATGAGTTGGCCGGTCCGCCGGGCAGTCTTGGTATTCCCAGTCGAACCAATCAGGTTGGCGTAGATCGCGGCGCCGGTCATGGCACCAAGGATCCAGGCCAAGGGCACGCTAATCAGCGCGAACACCGCTCCGCCCGCTCCAGCGGCCGCGAAGAGAGCGAGCAGCGAAAGCCAGCCCGGGTGGGTCATGGAAGGTAGGCGCCGCCGTTCACATGCAGTGTCTGGCCCGTGAGATACCGCCCCTCGGGCCCGCAGAGGTAGGCAACAGCCATGGCCACGTCCTCGGGGGAGCCGCGATGACCCAGCAGGTTGCGACGGCTCGCGTGATGAGCAGGTCGGTGGACCGCCACACCGCCCCGGTTGGTCTCGATCAGGCCCGGTGCCACACAGTTCACGCGGATGCCCTGTCCGGCGAGGTCATGGGCTAGAGCCTTGGTTAGTCCGACGAGACCCGCCTTGGCTGTCACCACATGGACGCGGTTCTCGGCTCCCGTATGGCCGGTGAGACCGCCGATGTTGACGATCGAGCCTGCCGGGCTTCGGGCCAGGTGCCGCAGGGCCGCCTGGGAGACGAGAAAGGGCGCATCAAGACAGATCGACATGACCCGGCGCCATTCCTCGATGGAGATCTGGTCCACGACGGACTCCGGCCGGATGGCGGCGTTGTTCACAACGACGTCGAGCCGACCGAATGCTCCTGCCGCCGCCTCGACCATGGCGGGGATCTCCTCAGGCCGGGCGAGGTCGGCTGCGACGACCGCGGCGTGCCCGCCAGCCTCGCGCACAGCAGCCGCGGTCTCCTCGCCTGCCTCCCGGTCCTGTCCCACATGGACTACGAGGTCATGCCCCTTGCTCGCCAGGTGGACGGCAATAGCCCGGCCGATGTTGCGCGAGGCGCCGGTGACCAGCGCGACGGGACGGTCCTGGTCAGCCATTCAGGCGGATCCCAGTTGGGCCACGAGCCGGTAATCGCCCTGCATCGACGCGATGCGATTGCAGACCTCGAGGAGCCTTGCGCCCTCCGTCGAGCCCCCAAACACCACGTTGGCGGCGAACTTGGCGTCAATTTCCTCGGGCGAGAGGGGCTCGATCGCGCCCCCCCTCATGTGGCCTCTCGCAGCCTCCAAAACGCGCCCGTCGGCATACTCGACGCGGACATGGCCGGTGAAGGCCTTGGGATACGGGTTCGCCGGGTCGACCTCGAAGCCGACCTTCCCCGCGATATCGAGCAGCGCTGGGTCGGCAATGGCGTCGTCGGTGAAGTCGCCGAGTTCGGCGTGCGCACGCACCAGACCCAGCGCCACGCCGAAGGGCACCGAGAACTTCGCCGCATAGGCCGTGGGCGGCCGCTGCTTCAGGTCGAGCGGCTCCCAGAGGCGATGGACGATGCCTTCGGCCGTCTTGCAGGTGATGGAAGCGATGCCCTCAAGTGGTGCGGCTTGCTGGCGCAGCAAGATGGCGCAGTCGATGTAAGGCTGCACCATGGTCCCGCAGGGATAGGGCTTGAAGGTAATGAGGTCGCTCACGAAGGTCTCGCCCAGACCTCGAAAGAGCTCGTCTGTCTGAGCCTCGATGGACGGTGCGAAGGTGCGGAACGCGCCGTGGGCGCCCTCGAAGACCTTGCGCGGCCCGACAAAGCCGGACTTCGCCATCGCGTAGGCGCGCAGAGCCGACTGCGCCGACCAGCCGGGGTGCATCCGCTTGGTCCAACTCCCGTCGCCCAGGTACTCGATGATGCCCGAGGCCATGCTTCCGGCGATGCCCAGCGCATTGGCCGTGACCTCTTCCTCGGCGTCACAAGCCACGCAGATGCCGAAGGTGGCGGCAAAGGTCCCGAGCACGGCAGTCGGATGGAAGCCCGCCTTGTGGACGGCCTTGGGCAGGGTCAGCGCCAGCCGGCATAGGAGCTCGGTGCCGGCCGCCATGCCGAGCACAACGCGGTCGCTGGGCAGCCGGTAAGTCTCGGCTGCGGCGAGGAGGGCCGGAGCAATCACTACGCCCGAATGAACCGGCCCGCCCTCGAAGGTGTCGTCGAAGTCCTCGCCATGAGCGGCGGTGCCATTCACCAGCGCCGCTCCAGCGGCCGAGGCTTTGACGCCCTGACCGATGATGGTGTGCCCGCCAGGTTCGATAGCCCCGAGCGTGGCCGCAACGTAGTCGGTTCGCCGGGCGGCTACACAGAGACCTACGATGTCGACAAGGATGTTCCGCATCGTCGCCCGGGTGCTCGCGGGCAGCGCCTTCGGGTCGAGCTCGCGCCCCCAAGTGGCCAAACGTTCGGAGACGGTGGGTTCCAAGATGTGGTCTTCCATGTGTCAGCCGTCTGAGCCTTCCGAGAACGCGGTGCGGTTCTCCTTGCGGAGCGCCGCGACGGCCCGCCGTGCCAGGGAGCCGAAGATGAACAGGCCCGAGAGCACGAGCAGAGCCAGCGAGATGCGGTCGTCGACGAAGATCATGTAGTCGTCGCCCGATAGCACGAGGGAGCGGCGGAAGTTGCTCTCGACCAGGAAGCCCAGCACGAGGCCCAGCACGGTGGGCAGGAACGGAAAGCGCAGCATCCGCATGAAGAAGCCCAGGACGCCCGCTGCCAGCATCAGCCCCACGTCGAAGAGGCTGCCGTGGATCGAGTAGATGCCCGAGAGGATCAGCGCCAGGATGACAGCGTTCAGGTAGGGCAGCGGGCGGTTCACCAGCCACACGCAGAGCGGCAGCATGGCGATGCCCATGATCATCATGCCGATGATGGCTACGAAGAGACCAGCATAAAGCCCGTAGATCACGTCCCCCGCCTGCACGAACAGCATCGGCCCGGGCTGGAGCCCGTGAATGAGGAAGCCGCCAAGCAGGATGGCCGTCGAGTTCGAGCCGGGAATGCCGAAAGACAGGACCGGGATGATGGCGGTCTCGGCCACGGCGTTGTTGGCCGACTCAGGCGCGGCGATCCCCTCGGGAGATCCTTTACCGAACTCCTCGGGGTATTTGGACCAGCGCCGGGCCTCGTTGTAGGACATGAAGGAGGCGATCGTGCCCCCAGCGCCCGGCATTACGCCTTCGAAGGAGCCGATCGTGCTCCCGATGAGTTGCGACGGGATCAGTCGCTTGGCGAGTGGCCAGTCCGGGAACTCGATACGCGGGCGCGAGCGGATCTTGTTGACCTCGCCGCGCTGCGAGGCCTGCGCAAGCAACTCGCTCATCGCGAACAAGCCGACCATGATCATGACGGGCTCGATCCCGCCGAGGAGATCAGCGCTCCCAAACGTGAAGCGGTTCGACCCCGTGACCGGATCGGTGCCGATGGTAGCAATGATCAACCCAAGCAGTGCCGCGATCAGACCTTTGACGAGCGAGTCGCCTGACAGAGTGGCGATCACGCTGAGACCCAGGATACCCAGCGCGAAGTAGGCCGGCGGCGTAAAGGCCAGGGCGACGCTCGAGAGCGGCGCGGACAGCAGCATCAGCAGGATGAGACCTACCATACTTCCGATGAACCCGGAGTAGAGCGAGATGCCGAGGGCGAGCCCTGCCTTGCCCTGAAGATTCATCTCGTAGCCGTCGAGGACGGTGGCCGCCGCAGCGTTCGTCCCCGGCGTGCGGATCAGGATGGCCGGCACTGACCCCCCGTACTCCGCGCCGACATAGGTCGAAGCAAGCAGCACGATCGCCGCCCCGGGGTCCATGGTGTAAGTGAAGGGCAGCAGCAGCGCCATCGTGATCGACGGCGAGATCCCCGGCAGGGCGCCCCCAAGGATGCCCCAGGTCACGCCGACGAAGGCCGCAATCAGGATTGACGGGTCGAGCAGAAAGGGCAGCGTCGCGAGAAGCGTTTCCATCTCAGGATTCCATATCCAGTCGGCTCACAGGCCGAGCCCGCGCAGGACACCTTCCGGCATGTCCACACCCAGGAGCTTGTCAAACATCAGCCAGAGCACGACCGCCCCGCCCACACCGACGGCCACGGGGCGCCAGCCGATCCGGGCGCCGAGGTAGATCGCCACGGCAGGGATCAGGATGGCGAGCGACAGCAGGTAGCCCAGTGCCTCGACGATCAGGAGATAGCCCGCCGCAAAGGCGAGGAGACCGGCCGCCCAGAGGGTCCGGCGCCCCTGCCCCGTCCAGGCATCGGCCTGCTTGGCATGGTCCGCCGGCGAGGCGCGCAGTACCGCGATAAGCGCCTGGGCTAGCAGGATGAAGCCCAGGCCCAGCGTCAGCCAGCCGTAAACGAGCGGCAGGCCTTGAGGTCCGACGCTGTCGGCCAGTGAGCTCGGCCGAAGCTGGCTGGCGTAGTAGAGGTAAAAAGCTCCGATCAGGGAGGCGGCAGCACCCCCCGCCATGTCGCGCGTGATCATTGGCCAGCCCGTGTTGTCCGTCCTGATGGGAGAGGAGCCGCGGCGCGCCTTGGCGCTACGGCCCCGGTGAGCCACGCTAGGGCGTCATTGGATGACGCCGGTCTCGCGCAGGAACTGCTCGGTTTCCGCGCCGAACTCGGCGATGAAGGTCGCGTACTCGTCGTGCGGAATAAAGTCCGGGCGCAGGCTGTTGGCCTCGTAAACCGCTTGGTATTCGGGGTTGGCGAGCACCTCGGGGATCGCGCGCTCCCAAGCCGCGATCACGTCCTCGGGCAGACCCTTGGGTCCAGCGAGGCCGCGGAACTTGCGCACGGCCACGTCGTAGCCAAGACTCTGGACGGTCGGCAAGTCGGGATAGGCCTCGATCGGATCAGCCGTCAGCGTTGCCAGAAGGCGGATCTCCCCGGCCTCGAGCTGGCCCGCGAGTTCCTGGATCTCACCCACGCCGATGTCGAGCGTCCCGTTCAGGACGTTGATCATGAGATCGCCGCCGCCTTCGTGGGTCACCACCGCCGCATCGACGCCGGTCGCCGTCTTCAACATCTCGAGCGACTGCCTCTCCAGGGAGGCGGGATTGGCCGCGCCCCAGGTGCCCCGGTCGTCACGGGCGTGCTGGATGGCGTCCTCGAGCGACTGATAGGGGCTGTTCGCAGCGGTGAAGATCACCTCGGGGTCGGTGAACACGTTCACCAGCGGCTCGAGATCGTCGTAGCCGTACTCCAGCTCAGACAATAGAGACGTGTAGATGAACGTCGGCGTCGTGGCGTAGAGCCGAGATCCGTCGGCTGGCGCCTGGGCCAGATCAGCAATCGCGTTGGCGCCCGACCCGCCGGTCACGTTCTCGACCACGACATTGGCGCCGAGTGCCGGTCCGAGATAGCGCGCCAGTTCCCGCAGGAACACGTCGCTGCCGCCCCCAGGGCTCGAGTGGGTGACCAGAGTCACAGTGTCGACGGGATAATCCTGAGCTTGCGCCGTTCCCGCTGCGAGCAGCGCTGCCGCTACACCCGCGCTGAGGCTGGCAACCCGATAGTACAGCATATCTTTCCTCCCTCTTACGGCAGAGGGCGCCTCGGCATCATTCTGACGAGGCGCCCTGATCCGAACTTGATGCTAGCCACCTTCGTCGATAATTGTCAACAATACATTCCTATATTGCGTGTATCAGCCTAATTTTGTAGACAAGGCTCAGAACTCTTTCCCAGCAAGACGCAGCGCTGGCAGGAGACGGCGGCATGGAGAAAGCGATGAACAAGCCCCAGACTGACCTTGGCACCGGGACACGGGAGGTCACCCGTGAGCTGTGCGAGTGGATTGCCGGCGTCGATGGGGCCGACATCCCGGCCGAGGTGCGACGCGAGGGGCTTCGCACCTTTGTCAACTGGATGGGCTGCGCCGTAGGTGGAGCCCGGCACGAGACGGTGGACCGCGCCCTCACGGCGCTTGCTCCGTTCTCCGGCGCACCGACGTCTACTGTGATCGGCCGCCCCGAACGGCTCGACGCGCTCCACGCGGCGCTGGTCAACGGGATCTCGTCGCACGTGCTCGATTACGACGACACCCACCTCAAGACGATCATCCACCCAGCAGGGCCTGTCGCGTCCGCCCTCCTTGCCTTGGCCGAGACGCGCCCCGTGAGCGGCCCGGACTTCCTGACGGCCCTCATCATCGGCGTGGAGGTCGAGTGCCGCATCGGCAACGCCGTCTACCCGCACCACTACGACCGCGGATGGCACATCACCGGGACGACCGGCGTCTTCGGGGCGGCCGCGGCCGTAGGCAAGGTGCTGGGCCTCGATCCCCTGCGGCTCTCCTGGGCCATGGGCCTGGCCGCGACACAGTCCTCGGGCCTGCGCGAGATGTTCGGCACCATGACCAAGAGCTTCCATCCGGGCCGGGCCGCCCAGAACGGCCTCTTCTCCGCGCTCCTCGCGGAAGCGGGTTACGACAGCTCGGTCCGTGCGATCGAGGCGCCACGCGGCTTCGCCCATGTCATGTCGGACAAGCAGGATTACGAGGAGATCCTGGGCGGCTTGGGCACCCGCTGGGAGGCGGGGCTCAACAGCTACAAGCCCTTCGCCTGCGGCATCGTCATCCATCCGACCATCGACGGCTGCCAGCAGATCCGGGCCGAGATCGGCAATCGGGTGAACGACATCCGCGCCGTCGAGCTTCGCACCCACCCGTTGGTGCTGGAACTCACCGGCAAGAAGACGCCCCGCACCGGTCTCGAGGGCAAGTTCAGCGTCTATCATTCGGCCGCGGCCGCCCTGCTGCGCGGAGATGGTGCGCCCACGGCCTTCACTGACGAGGTGGTGAATTTGTCGGAGATCATTGCTCTCCGGGATCGCGTGACCGCGACTGCCAATCCGGACTGCCACGAGGCCTCGGTCGACATCACCATCACGTTCAACGACGGTACAACCCTGTCTAAGCACGTCGAACGGGCCATCGGCAGCCGTGAGGTGCCGCTGACCGACGACCAGATCGACACCAAGTTCTCGGTTCAGTCGGCGCTGGTAATTGGCGAGGAGCGGACGGCTGAGCTGCTGGCCAAGTCCTGGCAAGCGGAGGCGCTGGCCGACATCGGCGAAGTGGCCCAGGCCTCTGTCCCTGCTTGAGTTGCAGGGCCTGTCGCGGGCATCGCGACAGGCCTGTTTCCTCAAGGCGACTTACCCCCTAGAGCCGTTCCAGCGAGGAAGCGAATGGTGTTCTCCATGGATCAAGTGTCGGCTGGCGACAACGAAGCGGACCGCTCCGGTCCGCTCTCGGCGGTGCTGGAGCAGCAGATCGAGCACCTGATCCTGTCGGGTGAGCTCGGGCCGGGCGTGCGGCTCAATGAGATCCCCTTGGCAGGCCGCTTCGGCACGAGCCGGGGACCCCTCCGGGAGGCGCTGCGAGGCCTTCAGGCTCGGGGCTTGGTCGTGGTCGGAGCAAACCGTGGCATGTACGTCCGCGCCATCTCCCCGCGAGAGGCTCTGGAGATCTACGACTTGCGGGCCGCCGTGTTTGGTCTCGCTGGGCGGCTGCTGACCGATCGGGTCACCGACGCAATGCTGGACCGGTTGAGCGGGTTCTTGAACGAGATGGATCGCCTTGCCGCCGCGCGGGACCTCGAGGGCTACTACCACGTCAACCTGGACTTCCATGAGTTCCTCGTGACCTCGGCGGGCAACAGCCTCCTCGTCGAGCAGTACAAGAGCCTGGTGAACAAGCTGCACCTCTGCCGCACGCGCGGGCTCGTGCAGGCGGGCGGCCTGTCGGTCTCGAACCGCGAGCATCGCGAGATGGTGGACGGCCTAGCTTCCGGCGACCGCTACCGGGCTCAGGAGGCGTTCTTCCGGCACGTCGAACGTGCGAAGCTCCGGTTCTGGTCAACGGTTGAGGGGCAGCAGGGCATCATCCAGTCTTAAGTGCTCCTTGCGTCTTACTCATGGTCTATCTGGCCTTGGCCGGGAATGGAGCGCGGCCACAACGAGCAGGGTGGGACAGCTATTGGCGGTGCCGGGCCGTGCCGGTGATGGTGTCCGCAAAGAGGCGCCCTGCCCCGGCCTCCTTTAGCGCGTCGCGCTGTCCGTCGAGGTTCTCATCGCCGGTCGTTACCCGCGCGCAGCCCAGGATCATGGACAGAACCCTCCCAGAACCATGGCGGTTTTGGCCGTGGTTTATGTCCCGATCAAGTCCTTGTAGCTGCTGAGGCAACTCAGGTGGGACACAAACGGCCGGACACTGTTGGCGAAGTCAGGACGTGGTGGCGAGTGCAGCGAAGCGCGAGGTGCGGGTGGGCGCGAGCGGCCGGCTGGAGAGCCATGCAGCGAGGCGGTCGAGGTTAATGGCCGCGGCGGTCGCAATGCCCTGCAAGCCGGTCTTCGCCAGGCCGCGGTAGCGGGTTTGGCGCAAGCCAAAGGCGCGCACGGCTTGCGAGATCGTGCCCTCGACGCCCTGCCGCTGCGCATAGAGCCGTTGGCCTGCCTCGCTGGTCAGCCGTGCCCGGGCGGCCGTGATCGCCTCATGCTGGTCGCGCGGGTGGAGCTTCAGTTGTCGGCTCCGACTTCGCGTGCATCGGGCCCGCGCCGGACAGGGCTGGCAGTCGGCCGGGCTGAAGCTGGCTCGGATGTGAGGCCGGCCTGACATCCTGTTCCGAGACTCGCCCCACCCCGTGCTTTCTCGCCCCTCAGGGCAGCGCACGCGGCGGCGCTCCCAGTTCACCACAAAGTCACTGATGATGAAGGCATCCTTCTCCTTCGCCTGCCAGTTCTGGACCGGGCGCGCCGGCCCGATGAGGTCGATGCCGTGCCGCTCACGGGCCGCGACGAGGTGCTCGGCGCTGACATAGGCGGCATCGACCAGATGCTCGGCCGGAGCCAGGCCCTTGGCGGCGAGCGCGGCATGGATCGCCTCGGTCCGCATGGCCTCATGGACGTTGGCTGGCGTGGTGTCGGCGTGCAGGACCAAGCGAGGTGCGTCGGCGTCGCAGGTTTCGGTGAGGTGGACCATATAGCCGGTCCACTCCGTGCCGCTCTTGGCGCGGAAGCGGGCCTCGGCGTCGTAAGGCGACTCGATCCGATCACCGGGACCTCGACCCTGCACGGCTCGTAGCCGGACCTGCGCGGGCGCGCCTAGGTCGGACCCGCCCCCATTGCCTATGCGCTCGAAGTGCCGGTCCCAAACGCGCCGGAGCAGCGCAACCGCGGGCAGAGCTGCTGCCTCGGGCGGCGCGCCCGGAGCGTCAATCGCGTCCAAAAGCCGAAAGCCGTCCGCCCCGACCTGAGCCACGTAGGCGTCCCTCCTGGGCCCGGCGGACGGCAGGCGCGTCTCCTCCACCCGGTGATCGTAGCGCTTGTGCCAGTCTGGCTCGGCCACCTGACGCAGCCAGTCGGCCGCCACGGTGGCGATGGCGTTCAGCGCCGCACGCAGTGTCTCGGCCAGCAACTCGATCCGGTTGAGGTCCCGCACGGCGGCCAGCACGTGCGTGCTGTCGGTGCGTTGCCGGCCCCGGGCCTTCAGGAGTCCAGCCTTGTGCGCGGTGTCGAGCACGCGGGCGAGCAGGCGCTCGCCGGCCTCGTGCTCCAGCAGGCGCGTCCGGAACTCGCAGAGGACGCTGTGGTCGAAGCCCGCGTCGGCCAGGTCCAGGGCCAGAAGGTACTTCCAGTCGATCCGTGCCCGTACCGCCTCCGCGGCCTGCCGGTCGGACAGGTTCTCGCGGAACTGCATCAGCGTGACCAGCGCCAGCCGCCACGGCGCATAGGCCGGCTGGCCGAGGGCGGGGTAGAGGTCATCGAAAACGGCATCATCGAAGACCGGGCCGAGCTGGTCCCGCAGGAGCAGGTAGGCATTGCCGCGCGGGAACGCCGCTCGGGCGATGGCCTCCGTCTGCGCAGGAACAGTCGGGACAGGGCGATGTGGGCGCAAGGACATGGGTGCCACTCCTATCAGAGTCGCACTCTCAACACTCGATCGCTACCCGGATCCGACTTCGCCAACAGTGTCCGGCCGATATCGGTAAAAAGGGCTAGGCACAGGCTCAAGTGAACGTCTCGCAATGGCCCACAGTGGGACAAGGACGCCGGCTCAGACGTTGTGACCGTCACCCGACGCAACCGTTGTGCTTACGTCGGCTTGCGACGGTCCACAGAGCGGGCAGTCAAGTGATCGAGCCTGTCGCCGGCAGGGAGCAGACTGTGTACAGGTGGACAAAAGGGTGGATCATAATCTGATCCCCGGGGTCTATCCCCTTGTTTACTAATGAATTACTAAGGGGATAGTGGTGCCCAGGAGAGGACTCGAACCTCCACGTCCTTTCGGACACTGGTACCTGAAACCAGCGCGTCTACCAATTCCACCACCTGGGCACGGGGCGTGGCGGGGGTCATATGGGGAGCCGCGGGGGCTGTCAACAGGCTCCGATGCGCTTGCCCGCGCCGGGCTGGGGGGCTAGATGGGCTCGGACGCGCAAAGGGGGACGGCCCATGTCGAAGCTGGTCACGATCTTCGGGGGCTCGGGCTTCCTCGGGCGCTACATCGCCCGGCGCATGGCCAAGGAAGGCTGGCGCGTCCGCGTCGCCGTCCGCGACCCGAACCTCGCCGGCTTCGTGCGCATGTACGGCCATGTGGGGCAAGTGGTCCCGATCTCCTGCAACATCCGCGACGACGACTCGGTGCGCGCGGCGCTGCGGGGGGCGGATGCCGTCGTCAACTGCGTGGGCACCTTCGACCGGTCGGGGCGCAACTCCTTCCAGGCGATCCACGTGGACGGCGCGACCCGCATCGCGCGCCTCTCGCTCGAGGAAGGGGTGCGACGCCTGGTCCACGTTTCGGCCCTGGGCGCCGACCCGGAAGGGCGAAGCGAATACGCCCGCTCCAAGGCCGAGGGCGAGGCCGGGGTGCTCCGGTACATGCCCCATGCCGTGATCCTGCGCCCCTCGATCCTCTTCGGGCAGGAGGACAGCTTCTTCAACCGCTTCGGCTCCATGGCCGCGCGCGGGCCGGTCGTGCCGATCGTCGGCGCTGATACCGCCTTCCAGCCGGTCTTCGTGGACGACGTGGCCGCCGCCGCCCAGGTCGCCATCGCCGGCCATACCGTCCCCGGCATCTACGAGCTCGGCGGCCCCGAGACGCTGACCTTCCGCGAGCTGATCCAGAAGATGCTGGGCGTCATCCGCCGCCGCCGGCTCGTGCTGGGGCTGCCCTTCTGGCTCGGCAACCTCATGGGTACGGTGTTCGAGTTCGGGCGCCGCGCGACCCTGGGTCTCGCGCCCGCGCCGATCACCCGCGACCAGGTCGCCTCGCTCCGCACACCCAACGTGGCCTCCGGGCGCCTGCCGGGCTTCGAGGCGCTGGGGATCGTGCCCGCCGCCATGGACTCGGTCCTGCCGGACTATCTCTGGCGCTTCCGCCCCTCCGGCCAGTACTCCGCCATCCAGGAATCCGCGCGCAACCTGCGCGCCTGACGGCCGTAAGGTCGGGGGAGCCCCCACATGATCCTGACCGAAGCCGTGACGGCCACGCTCGTCGGCACGTCCGGGACTTCGTCGTCCGCAACCGGCCTGGCCGATGCCGCGACCGCGCTGTTCCTCGGTCTCCTGGAGGGGGCGACGGAGTTCATTCCCGTCTCCTCCACCGGCCACCTCCTCTTGGCCGCGCACTTCCTGGGCTTCGAAAGCTCCGGCAAGACCTTCGAGGTGGTGATCCAGCTCGGCGCGGTGCTGGCGATCCTGGTGCTCTACATGGGCAAGATCGTCCACCTGCTCCGCACCGCGCCCACCGACGACGACTCCCGCCGCTACGTCGTGGGTGTGCTCCTGGCCTTCCTGCCCGCCGCCTTCCTGGGGGTCCTGCTCCACGACGTGATCAAGGAGGTGTTCTTCGAGACGCCGCGCCTGATCGCCTGGATGCTGATCCTGGGGGGCATCGTCCTCCTCGTCGTGGACCGCCACCCGCCGCAGGTCCGCTACCGGGGCACGCGGCGCTTCCCCCTGCGCGTGGCCCTCACCATCGGCCTCTTCCAGTGCCTCGCCCTGGTGCCCGGCGTGTCCCGCTCGGGCTCGACCATCGTGGGGGCGCTGCTCATGGGCGTCTCCCGGCGCGCGGCGGCCGAGTTCTCGTTCTTCCTGTCGCTGCCCACCATGGGCGGGGCCGTGGCCTACGACCTCTACAAGAGCCGCGACGTGCTCGACTTCAACGACATGGGCCTGATCGCCCTGGGCTTCGCCACGGCCTTCGTCAGCGGTCTCCTGGTTGTCCGCTGGCTCGTGGGCTTCGTGAGCCAGCACGGCTTCGCGCTCTTCGGATGGTGGCGCATCGCCGTGGGCACCGCCACGCTCGTGCTTCTTTCCATGGGGTTCTGAATAGATAAGGAAAGCGTGCTGACCTAATATCGACCGAAGCCCCACGACTTAGCCGAACACCCCTGGCAGAAATCCGCATTATAGGTCAGCAATGCTGACTTGTTACGGAAACCGACCTGACGTAATGGGCATTTCGACCCCGGGTCAGGAGGATGCGACGTGGCTGCCGAGAAGATGCTCAAGTTCGTGACGGTCGGCCGCGACATGCCGCAGAAGCGGGCGGCCGAGGCGCGCCGCCACGATTTCCTGGAGATCTACGGCGACTTCGCCCAGCCCAAGGCGGCCGAGCAGGCGTCCCGCTGCTCGCAATGCGGCGTGCCCTATTGCCAGACGCATTGCCCGGTCCACCACAACATCCCCGACTGGCTGCGCCTGACCGCCGAGGGCCGCCTGCAGGAGGCCTACGAGATCGCGCAGGCCGCCAACAACTTTCCGGAGTTCACGGGCCGCATCTGCCCGCAGGACCGCCTCTGCGAGGGCAACTGCGTCATCGAGCAGTCGGGCCACGGCACCGTCACCATCGGCTCGGTGGAGCGCTACATCACCGACAACGCCTGGG